>Ga0136617_10002748_pt1 | contig 15662 bp, 13 predicted proteins | sample AntDrymUQ3222106_2_FD_129672 | JGI IMG/M metagenome (GOLD analysis project Ga0136617, IMG submission 129672) | Polar desert sand microbial communities from Dry Valleys, Antarctica - metaG UQ322 (21.06) | ecosystem: Environmental > Terrestrial > Soil > Desert | place: Antarctica: Dry Valley...
ACCAACGTGCTGAGACCCGACGCGGTACGTCGGTCGCTACCCCGAGACAAGGTGCTGGCGGCTGCGCCGGCTGCCGAGAACGGCCGGTTCCGCGTACCCAGAATTCTCGAGGACGAAGAGTGAGCGAGGGGGCAGAGCTGACCCGGCTCACGGCCGCTGACACCGCCCAGGCCATCGCGGCCGGTGAGGTGAGCGCCGTCGAGGTCACCGAGGCGCACCTCGATCGGATCACCGCGACCGACGACCGGATTCACGCCTTCCTCAGGGTCGACAGCGACGGCGCGCTCAGCGCCGCCAGAGCCGTCGACGGCGCCAGAGCCAGTGGCGGGCACCTCGGCCCGCTCGCCGGCGTGCCGCTCGCGCTCAAGGATGTCGTCGTCACCGAAGGGCTCGAGACCACAAGCGGGTCGAACATCCTCGCCGGCTGGATCCCGCCGTACGACGCCACGATCACCAGCCGGATGCGGGCAGCCGGAATCATCATCCTGGGCAAGACCAACATGGACGAGTTCGCGATGGGCTCCTCGACGGAGAATTCCGCGTTCGGCCCGTCCCACAACCCGTGGGATCTGACCAGAGTGCCGGGCGGGTCCTCAGGTGGCTCATCGGCCGCGGTCGCGGGATTCCAGGCGCCATTGGCGATCGGCACAGACACTGGTGGGTCGATCCGCCAGCCGGCGGCTGTCACGGGGCTCGTCGGTGCCAAGCCGACGTACGGCGGGGTGTCGCGCTACGGGCTCATCGCCTTCTCCTCGAGCCTCGACCAGGCCGGGCCCATCGCCCGTACGGTCCTTGACGCTGCGTTGCTGCACCGGGTCATCGCCGGGCATGATCCCGCCGACTCGACCAGCATCGATGCTCCAGTGCCAGACGTGGTAGCCGCGGCCAGGGCAGGAGCCGGTGGCGATCTCGGCGGCCTCACCGTCGGGGTGGTTCGCGAGCTCAGCGGCGACGGCTACGAGCCGGGTGTGAGCGCAGCATTTACCGATGCGGTCACCAGGTTGGAGGCGGGCGGCGCCAAGGTGATCGAGGTGTCCTGCCCGCACTTTCTCTACGCCCTGCCGGCCTACTATCTCATCGCGCCGAGTGAGGCTTCGTCCAACCTGGCCCGATTCGACGGCGTCCGTTATGGACTGAGGGTCGGCGACGACGGTGTCAACGGGCTTGAGGAGGTCATGTCGCTGACCCGCGACGCCGGATTCGGGGCGGAGGTCAAGCGGCGGATCATCCTGGGCACGTACGCGCTTTCCAGCGGATACTACGATGCCTACTACGGGCAGGCGCAAAAGGTCCGTACGCTCATCACCCGCGACTTTGCCGCCGCCTTCGAGGTCTGCGATGTGCTGGTGTCGCCGACCACGCCGACGGTCGCCTTCCCGATCGGAGAGCGGGCCGACGACCCGATGGCGATGTACGCCGCCGACCTGTGCACGTTGCCAGCCTCCCTCGCTGGACTGCCCGCCCTGTCCGTCCCGTGTGGACTGTCCGAGGGGTTGCCCGTCGGCCTCCAGGTGATGGCACCAGCGCTGGCCGACGACCGGATGTATCACGTCGCCGCCGCCGTCGAGGCGTCCTATGGCCATCCGCTCATTGACGAGGTGCCACCCCTATGACCACCGTCACCGAACTCTCCTACGACGACGTGGTCGCCCGCTACGACCCGGTCATCGGGCTGGAGACCCACGTCGAGCTCGGCACCGCGTCGAAGATGTTCTGCGGCTGCTCGACCACGTTCGGCGCGGAGCCCAACACCCAGGTGTGCCCGGTCTGCCTCGGTCTGCCGGGCAGCCTGCCGGTCGCCAACGCGATAGCGATCGAATCGACCATCCGGATCGGCCTGGCGCTCAACTGCTCGATCGCGCCGTGGTGCAGATTCGCCCGCAAGAACTACTTCTACCCAGACATGCCCAAGGACTTCCAGGTAAGCCAGTACGACGAGCCGCTGTGCGTCGACGGCTGGCTCGACGTGCAAGTCGACGGCGAAACGGTACGGGTCGGCATCGAGCGGGTGCATCTGGAGGAGGACACCGGCAAGACACTGCACGTCGGCGGCGCCACCGGCAGGATCCACGGCGCCACGCACTCTCTCGTCGACTACAACCGGGCCGGCATCCCGCTCGTCGAGATCGTCACCAAGCCGGTGGAGGGTATCGGAGCCCGGGCCCCAGAAGTCGCAAAGGCGTACGTCACCGAGCTGCGCGACGTCCTCCGGACGCTCGGCGTCTCCGACGTACGCATGGAGCAGGGCAGCCTGCGATGTGACGTCAACACTTCCTTGCGGCCGATCGGCACGACGACGCTGGGCACCCGTACCGAGACCAAGAACGTCAACTCGCTGCGCTCGGTCGAGCGGGCCGTGCGCTCGGAGATGATCCGGCAGGCGGCCCGGCTCGACGTGGGCGAGCGGATCGTGCAGGAGACCCGGCACTTCCAGGAAGACACTGGCCGGTCCCGGCCGGGGCGCTCGAAGGAGGAGGCCACCGACTACCGCTACTTCCCCGAGCCCGACCTGGTCCCGCTCGCGCCAGAGGCGGGCTGGATCGAGGAGCTGCGTGGCGCGCTGCCGGAGCTGCCCTCAGCCCGGCGGCGCAGGCTCGCCGAGGAGCTGGGTGCCACCGACGACGACATGGTGGCGATGTCGAACGCCGGCGTGGTCGACCTGGTTGCGGCCACGGCTGCGGCTGGCGCGCCGGCGGCCGAGGCGCGCAACTGGTGGCTGGGCTACCTCGCCCAGCGGGCGAACGCCGCGGACCGCGAGCCCGCCGAGCTGGCGATCACGCCAGGGCAGGTCGCTCGCATCATTGCCCTCGTCGGCGAACGCGCCCTGTCCAGCGGGCTGGCCCGGCAGGTCATCGACGGTGTCCTCGAATCCGGCCATGACCCCGACCAGGTCGTCGCCGAGCGCGGTCTTCGTACGGTCAGCGACGCCGGCGCGCTCACCACCGCCGTTGACGAGGCGATCGCGGCCAATCCCGAGGTTGCCGACAAGGTACGCGGCGGCAAGCTGCCGGCGGTCGGCGTGCTCGTCGGTGCGGTCATGAAGGCCACCGGCGGCCAGGCCGATGCCCAGTTCGTGCGTGCGCTGGTGCTCAGCCGACTGGGCGTCAACGAGGAGTCTGCTGGTGGCTGACATTTTATCCCCGCTCAGATGGTGGTGTCCGGCGCGGGACTGCCGTCGGTTTGCGCCCGGCACGGTGAGATTGCGGTCGATCGACCCAAAACAGTCTTCCAGTCGAGCCCGCCACCGTGGTCCTATGTGCTGCTCTTCGCCGGCGTGCTCCCGTTCCTGCTTATCACGAACGCCCTGCGCAAGAGACTGATCGCGGTCGGGTGGCCGGTGTGCGCGCGCTGCCGCCGTCAGCGCCGGACTTTGCAGCTCGGCGCGCTCGGTCTATTCCTGCTGAGCCTGTTGAGCATGGTCCTTTCCCTGGCGGCCAGCCCAGACAGCTCACTGACGCTCCTGGGCCCGGCTGTCGGTCTTATTCTCTTCGTCGCCAGCTTGTTCGTGTTCGGCGCCAGCGCCGTCGCGGTCATCTCCCGCGCCGGGGTGACCCGAGACGGTTGTGCCCTGCGGTTGCGCAACGTCTCGCCGGTTTTCGCTGCCGCGCTGCCGGCCATCCCGCTGCCCACCGGCCCGGGGACCACACCAAGGTGGTAGCTGCTACTGCCACAGGACGAGGACGATCCCGACGATCAGCAGACCCACGACGTGGTATCAGGCACTGATGAGGGCATTGGTGACCGGGCTCGCCTTCTTAGGATCGAAGAACCCGGTGACGAGCACGGCGGCGGCGGCGTAACCGACTCCGACGACCAGCCCGAGCACAATCCCCTCGCTGAGGGTGTCCGTGGCGGTGGCGGCTGCGATCAAGCCGGTCGCCACAGTCGAGACGAGGCAGGTGATCGCCGGGACGATGTAGACCGCCGGACTGGGCTTGTCGTCGGCTGGCGGCTGCCAATCCATGGACCGCATCCACAGCTTGCCGAAAACCGGTGTGGCGTACCACAGGCCCCGAGCGCGAAATAGGCAATTGCGGCGACGATGACAGCGAGCCAGTTGAGATCACCCAGGACGTCGAGACTCATCTGATCCTCCAGGTTCCCGGCGCAGCGGCCCGCACCGGACAGCGAAGCCACTATGCCCCTACGGCGCTCCCAGGACCAGACACAACACCCAATCGTCGGCATCGATTGGGCACCCCGGCCATCGCGGTTGGAGGTGAGGATCTACAACGAGCCATCGGGGGGCCGCCACCGCGAGGCCCACCGCAGGCACCTCCACCACCAACCACCACCGTACAGTCGCAACCACGATGGTGAGTGCCGGTCCTCGGCCAAAGCGATCTCGCCGAAGCAAACTAGTGGACGGGGTCGAACTTGGATCTGCCCGCGAACGTGGTGACCACTGGCCTCGGCATCAGCTGGATGGGATTGGATGCCTGGGCGCGCGACCGACGAGGCCGCACCACCTTCGGCCGCAGAGCCGCAGCGAGTGCCTTCCGCGCGTTGCGATGCCAGCTCGTCGTCGCGCACAGTTCGTCTAAGATCGTGCTCTTGTTCCGTCTTACCCCGCCCGCTTGCAACGCGTTGCGACCGCCTTCGTCACCGCTTTCCGCTGGCTCATCGTCAGTCCCATGATCAAGACCTACCGAGGAGATGATCACCGGCTGGTGGGCGCGCCCGAAGCGCGCATCTGTAGGTGAGTCAACGACCCACGATGACTGGGATTCGTCCGTATCGAACCACGTCTATAAATGCACTTACGCTGCATACTGGGTAGCCGGAGTCGTCTACACAACTCGCTCTGCCTGCGGGAGCGGTGATTTCTGGGCTTACTGGTCGCCGAATCGATACTTCATCAATGGGACGCAGCTCTGTAACACCTGGGTCGGCTTCGCGGGAAAGCCCTGCGAGACCGTGCATTCATAGATCAATTCAGTCTCCAGGAGTGCTCGATGAACAATAGGCGCCCACTGAGCGAACTCGCTAAGCGAGTTGCCGCGGCTGTCGTCCGCCGCGGTTCGCGGCTCTTGGCGCGTGGACGTAGTAAATCGTCGCGCCCCAGGATGCGAGAATTGACGATCCTCAGGGGTGGGAGCGAGTCTCCAAGGAACAACTCGATCGGGCTGGCTTTCCCCCGGGCCTTCCACCACCGGGCGGAGGCTCACCTCCGCGCATAGTCAGTATGCGCCCGCCGCCTCAGCCTTGACGTCAAACCTTAGCCTGGTAGAGGTTGGCTAGGGGAAGCGTCGGGCGGGTCGTGAATAGCGGAGCAACCGTAGCTCTTTCCGGTCGGATCCTATGCGCTCACCACCGACGCAGGCTCCCCGCTCACCGCTGTCACATTGCCCAACCCCGTCGGCGACTCGATCGAGCGACCGCTACAGAGTGCTTTAGGGTGCGATAGGACGCTGGGTCATCGCTCGGCGTCCCCCGGCAAGTCCAGACGCAACACCCGATCGTCGGCATCGATTGGGTCACCCCGGCCATCGCGGTTGGAGGTGAGAATCCACAACGAGCCATCGCGGGCCGCGGCGACGTGGCGGAGCCGGCCGTACTGACCGACCAGCAGCGCTTGGGGTCGGCCGAGGCGACCCTGCGCGTCGATAGCCACCTGATAGAGGCGCTCGCCGCGCAGGCACGCCACGTACAACGTCTGATCGAGGATGGCTGCGCCGCTGGGGGAGGCCTCCTGGGTGCCCCAGGTGACGAGCGGATCCGTAAAGGCTCCGCCACCGCCTCGGCCCTCGACGTCGGGCCAGCCGTAGTTGTTGCCCGGCTTGATCAGGTTGACCTCGTCGAAGCGGTTCTGCCCGAACTCCGGGGCAAACAGCCGGCCCTTGTTGTCCCACGCCAGTCCCTGGACGTTGCGATGACCGAGGCTCCACACGAGTGAATCCGGAGACGGGTTGCCGGGCGCCGGCTTACCCTCGGTAGTCATCCGGAGCACCTTCCCACCCAGGCTGCTGCGGTCCTGGGACCGGCCACGCTCCGCGGCATCGCCGGTGCCGGCGTAGAGGTAGCCGTCCGGGCCGAAGGCCAGCCGGCCACCGTTATGGATGCCGGATACCGGAATGCCGGTCACGATCGGCTGCGGCCGCCCGCCGAGCTGAAAGCGCGCGATCCGGTTGTCTTCCCCGGTGGTGTAGTAGGCGTAGACGAGACGGTCCTGGGAGTACGTCTTGGCCACGGCGATTCCCAGCAGCCCACCTTCACCGGACGCGTCGGCTTCGGACACGCGTTGCACGATCCGTACCGAGCCGTCCGGTTGTAGTTGCTTGATGACCCGGGTGTCCCGCTCGCTGATCAACGCCGATCCGTCGGGGAGGAAGGCGATGCCCCATGGCGCCTGCAGGCCGCGGGCCAGCACCGTGATGCCCGTGGTGCTTGGACTGCGATCGACAGCCTCACGTCGCTGCGTCGACTCACTCGTGCAGCCGGTCGTCACCAGCAGGGCGGTCAGGGTGATAGCGGGAAGCCGGCGCACACAGTCCATACGTCCACCCTGCCGGGTGAGTTCCCGCATGTCACATGGGTGGCCCCTCGTAGGGTTGCCGGATGCAGGTCGTACTGGCGCACCCGGAGGGCATCGACCTCATGGGTGACGTACCCGAAGAGGTCGAGCTGCACGTCTGGGATGGCGCGGCGGACCCTCCCGTGCCCGCGGATTCGGTGGAGTTCCTGGTGCCACCGCTCCTCGCCGCTCCCGAGCGATTCCTGTCGCTGAGGATGACCAACCTCTCGGTCGTCCAACTGCTGACGGCGGGCGCGGACGCGTGGTTCGGGCGGTTGCCCGGCGACGTGACGCTGTGCGATGCCCGCGGTGTGCATTCGAGTTCCACGTCGGAGTGGGCGATCACGGCGATGCTGGCGGCCCTACGGGAGTTCCCACGGTTTGCGGTGGCGCAGGCTGCCGGTCGCTGGGACCACGGGAGCACCGACGAGCTGGCCGGCAAGCGGGTGCTCATCATCGGCTCCGGGGACATCGGCCAGGCGTTGGGACGCCGGCTGGATCCCTTCGAGGTTGAGGTGGTCCGGGTTGCTCGCAAACGGCGGGAAGGGGTGCACGCTGTTGCGGAGCTGCCGGCCCTGCTGCCCGAGGCCGACATCGTGGTGCTCCTGGTGCCGCTCACCCACGCGACCCGCGGCATGGTCGACGCCGCCTTCCTCGCCCGGATGACCGACGGAGCGCTGCTGGTCAACGCGGCTCGCGGGCCGATCGTCGACACCGACGCGCTGGTGGCCGAATTGGCCTCCGGCCGGTTGCGTGCCGCGCTCGACGTCACCGACCCCGAGCCGCTGCCACCTGCACATCCACTATGGACGGTGCCTGGCCTACTCCTGACCCCGCACGTGGCGGGTTCGGTCCGCGGCCTGCTGCCCCGGGCCTACGAGTTGGTGGCCCGGCAGTTGTGGCGGTACGCCGAGGGTGAGCCGCTGGACAACATGGTCCACGACGGCTACTGAACCAATCGCGGCAGGTCGGCCGGTCGAACGCCAGGCAGGGCGATGGCGCGGCCGTCTTCTCGTACCAGCAGGACTCGCCGCACACGGTCCGGACGCAACTCGGCAACATCGCTCCAGGGCACGCGCCTCGAGGCGAATACAGCCCGTACGGTCACGCCGTCGGCATCGAGGTGCGTACCCCGGCGAAAGGTGGCGATGACGGCGAGCAGCGGCAGGAGCAAGACCGGCAAGAGCCACCAGCGAGCGGTCGCGAGAGCGAGGCTGGCGACCAGCCACACCACTGCGGCTGCGCGCTCAGCGCCACCGGACCGGAAGGTCATGGGTCGCGTCGTCATGGCGTCGATGATGCGCCTCTGCCCCCAGTCGCCCGATGCCGCCCGGCTACGGTGAGGGCGCGGGCCGTTCACTGGTCTCCGCCGTCATGGCTACAGTTCGAGTCATGACCGAGCAGTCACCTCGTCGCAGCGCCGAAGTCACCGAGGGCTACGAACGTGCTCCCGCCCGAGCCATGTTGCGTGCGGTCGGCATGACCGACGAGGACTTCAGCAAGCCCCAGGTCGCCGTGGCCAGCTCCTGGAACGACGTCACTCCCTGCAACATGCCGCTGGACAAGCTGGCCAAGCAGGCGAAGGAAGCGGTCCGGGCCGCCGGCGGCTTTGCCATGGAGTTCACCACCATCGCCGTGTCGGACGGCATCTCGATGGGCCATGAGGGCATGCGAGCCTCGCTGGTGTCGCGCGAGGTGATCGCTGACTCCGTCGAGTGCATGATGCATGCCGAGCGTTTCGACGCGATGGTGCTCTTGGCTGGCTGTGACAAGTCCTTGCCCGGCATGCTGATGGCTGCCGCGCGAATCGATGTGTCCGCGGTATTTGTCTATGGCGGCTCGATCCTGCCCGGGCAGCTTGCCGACGGCACCACGGTGACGATCCAAGACGTGTTCCAGGGCGTGGGCGCCTGCGCCGCGGGCCTGATCACCCGTGAACGGCTCGACGAGATCGAGCGAGCCGCCTGCCCCAGCATCGGCGCATGCGCGGGCATGTTCACGGCGAACACGATGGCCAGCGCCGCCGAGGCGCTGGGCATGGCGCTACCAGGCAGCTCTTCAGCGCCGGCGACCGATGATCGCCGGCAGGTGATCGCGGCTGAGTCCGGCCGTGCCGCCGTGGATCTGCTCGCCGCAGGTATCACCGCCCGTGCGGTGCTCACCCGCGAGGCCTTCGAGAACTCCATCGCCGTGGTGATGGCCCTGGGTGGCTCGACCAACGCCGTCCTGCACCTGCTGGCGATCGCTTCCGAGGCCGGGGTGGCGCTTGACCTTGACGACTTCGACCGGATCGGCAGCCGCGTTCCGCACCTGGCCGATCTCAAGCCGTTCGGGCGCTACGTGATGCTCGACATTGACCGGATCGGCGGCGTTCCCGTCGTGATGAAGGCGCTGCTCGATGCTGGTCATCTGCACGGTGACGCGTTGACGGTGACCGGCCGAACTGTCGCGGAGAACCTTGCGGAGATCGCGCCGCGCGACCCCGACGGCGCCGTCGTCCATACCCTCGACAAGCCCATCGCCCGCACGGGAGGGCTCGCCGTTCTCCGCGGCTCGCTGGCTCCCGACGGCGCCGTGGTCAAGACCGCGGGCATGGAGGAACTACGGATCGAAGGCACCGCCCGCGTCTTCGACGGCGAGGCGGCGTGCATGGCGGCGGTGACGGCAGGACAGGTCGTGGCCGGCGACATCGTGGTGATCCGGTACGAAGGACCGAAGGGCGGTCCGGGCATGCGCGAAATGCTCGCGGTGACCGCCGCGATCAAGGGCGCCGGGCTGGGCCGTGATGTGGTGCTGCTCACCGACGGGCGGTTCTCGGGCGCGACCTTCGGCCTGTGCGTGGGCCACGTCGCGCCGGAAGCCAGCGATGGCGGGCCGATCGCACTGGTCGCCGACGGTGATCGGATCGTCCTCGACGTGCCGGCTCGGCGGCTGGATCTGCTTGTGGAGCCGGCCGTGTTGGCTGACCGGGTGCTCGCCTGGCAGCCGCCGCCGCCGCTGTATACCTCGGGCGTGCTGGCGAAGTACGCCAAGCTGGTCGGGTCGGCGGCAACTGGCGCTACGTGCGGTTAGATGAGCGCTACTTCACGCCACTGAGCATTGCCGTGTAGGATGGGCCTCGTGTCCCAGTTCCACGTAGTACTTTTATAGCGCGCCGGTCTGCTCCCGCGACCGCCGCGCTACCCCTCAATGCCACCGGCACGAGGGGTTTTTTCTTGTCCATCTCTCAACCCTGAGGTCACCCAGATGCCCGAGCAAGGTCCAGCCACCGGAGCGCAGTCCCTCGTTCGTTCGCTCGAAGCGGTCGGCGCAGAGGTCGTATTCGGCATCCCAGGCGGCGCGATCCTGCCTGCGTACGATCCGCTGTTCGACTCCACCGCCCTACGGCACATCCTGGTCCGGCACGAGCAGGGCGCCGGGCACGCCGCGACGGGGTACGCGCAGGCAACCGGCAAGGTCGGCGTCTGCATGGCGACGTCCGGCCCGGGGGCGACCAACCTGGTGACACCGATCGCCGACGCCTACATGGACTCCGTGGCGATGGTGGCGATCACCGGACAGGTGCCCAGTGCGGCCATCGGCACCGACGCCTTCCAGGAGGCCGACATCTGCGGCATCACCCTGCCGATCACCAAGCACAACTACCTGGTGCAAGATGCAGACGACATCCCGCGGATCATGGCCGAGGCCTTCCACATCGCCGCGACCGGCCGGCCCGGCCCGGTCCTCGTGGACCTGCCGAAGGACGTGCTGCAGGCGGCGACGAACTTCACCTGGCCGCCGTTGCTCGAGCTGCCGGGATACCGGCCCACCACGCGACCGCACGGCAAGCAGGTCCGCGAGGCGGCCAAACTCATCGTCAGTGCGCGCCGGCCGGTCCTCTACATCGGTGGAGGAGTGCTCAAGGCGCACGCCGCCAACGAACTGCGGGTGCTCGCCGACCTGACCGGCATTCCCGTGGTCACGACGCTGATGGCCCGCGGCGCCTTCCCGGACAGCCATCCGCAGCACCTGGGCATGCCAGGGATGCACGGGTCGGTCTCCGCCGTGACGGCGCTGCAGAAGGCCGACCTGTTGATCACGTTGGGGGCACGCTTCGACGATCGGGTGACCGGGAAGCTCTCCAGCTTCGCGCCCGGCGCCAAGGTGATCCACGCCGACATCGATCCGGCCGAGATCTCCAAGAACCGTCTCGCCGACGTGCCGATTGTCGGTGACTGCCGCGAGGTGATAGCCGAGCTCATCGTGGCCGTGCAGGCGGAGTTCGCCGGTGACCACCGCGCGGACCTGACTGGCTGGTGGCGCCAGCTCGACAAGAGCCGGGAGACGTACCCGCTCGGCTACGACTCGCCACCAGACGGTGCTCTGGCTCCCCAGTTGGTGATCTCGCGTCTCGGCGACATCGTCGGACCCGACGCGATCTATGTCGCCGGTGTCGGGCAGCACCAGATGTGGGCGTCACAGTTCATCAAATACGAGAATCCCTACACCTGGCTCAACTCCGGCGGGCTCGGCACGATGGGCTACGCCGTGCCGGCGGCGATGGGCGCCAAGGTGGGCCGCCCCGAGGCCACCGTCTGGGCGATCGACGGTGACGGTTGCTTCCAGATGACCAATCAGGAGCTCGCGACCTGTGCGCTCGAGGGGATCCCGATCAAGGTCGCCGTCATCAACAACGGCAACCTCGGCATGGTGCGCCAGTGGCAGGCTCTGTTCTATAAGGAGCGCTACTCCCACACCGGGCTGAACACCCATGCCCGGCGGATCCCGGACTTCGTCAAGCTGGCCGAGGCCTTCGGCTGCGCTGGGCTGCGGTGTGAGAGCGAAGCCGATGTGGACATGACGATCGAGAAGGCGATGGCGATCGACGACCGGCCGGTCGTGGTCGATTTCGTCGTCGGGCAGGATGCGATGGTCTGGCCGATGGTGCCAGCCGGCACGAGCAACGATGAGATCCTCGCCGCGCGTGACGAGCGGCCGGTCTGGGATGAGGACGACGTCTGATGAGGCACACGCTTTCCGTTTTGGTCGAGAACAAGCCGGGTGTCCTGGCTCGGGTGGCGGGGCTGTTCTCCCGTCGTGGGTTCAACATCGACTCGCTCGCAGTTGGCCCCACCGAGAACGACGCCGTGTCGCGGATGACGATCGTGGTCAATGCCGAGGCGCTCCCGCTCGAACAGGTGACCAAGCAGCTGAACAAGCTGGTCAACGTGCTCAAGATCGTCGAGCTGGAGCCCTCGGCATCGGTGCAGCGCGAGCTCATCCTGATCAAGGTGCGCGCTGACCTCGGCACGCGGTCGCACGTTCTCGAGACTGTGCAACTGTTTCGGGCCAAGGTCGTCGACGTGGCGGCGGACGCGGTCACGGTCGAGGCCACCGGTACGGTCGACAAGCTGGCCGCGCTCATCCGCGTACTGGAACCGTTCGGCATCACCGAGCTCGTCCAATCCGGCATGGTCGCGGTTGGCCGCGGCTCCCGGGCCATCACCGCTCCCGCCGCCGCCCTTCGTACCGTCAGCTGACCCCGTACCAACCTCGCCCTCCACTCCCATGATCCAGGGAAACGTACGGACCGAATTTGGGAGGTAGCTTTCCCTGGATCACCGAGCGACATTGAGAGAGGACCTCATCGCATGGCTGCACAGATCTTTCATGACGACGATGCCGACCTGTCCCTGGTGCAGGGACGCAGCGTCGCAGTTCTTGGCTACGGCAGTCAGGGGCACGCGCACGCACTGTCGTTGCGCGACTCCGGTGTCAACGTACGGGTGGGGCTTCCCCAGACATCGCGCAGCAGGCCCAAGGCCGAGGCCGAGGGATTGCGCGTGCTGGCCCCCTACGACGCGTGCGAAGAAGCCGACCTGGTCATGGTGCTCGTCCCCGACACCGCCCAGCGCCGGCTCTACGCCGAGGCGATCGAGCCGAACCTCGTCGATGGCGAGGCGCTCTTCTTCGCCCACGGCTTCAACATCCGCTACGACCTGATCAAGCCACCGGCCGGTGTGGACGTCGCGATGGTCGCGCCCAAGGGTCCGGGCGACCTGGTACGCACCCAATTCGTCGACGGCAAGGGTGTGCCATGCCTGGTCGCCGTCCATCAGGATGCGAGTGGCAACGCGGAGCAACTCGCGCTGTCCTACGCCAAGGGGATCGGCGGCACGAAGGCCGGCGTCATCCGGACCACGTTCACCGAGGAGACGGAGACTGACCTGTTCGGCGAGCAGGCCGTGCTCTGCGGCGGGCTCAGCGGGCTGGTGCGCGCGGGCTTCGACACGCTGGTCGAGGCCGGTTATCAGCCGGAGGCCGCCTACTTCGAGTGCCTGCACGAGATGAAGCTGATCGTCGACCTGATGTACGACGGTGGGCTGAGCCGGATGTGGCAGGTCGTCAGCGACACGGCGGAGTACGGCGGGCTGAGCCGTGCGTCGCGGATCGTGGGCGACGAGACTAGGGCGGAGATGAAGCGCATCCTCGCCGAGATCCAGGACGGCAGCTTCGCCCGCGAATGGGTAGCTGAGGACGACGCCGGGCGGCCGGAGTTCGAGCGGCTGCGCAAGGACGCGGCGACGCACCAGGCTGAGGACGTCGGCACGAAACTGCGCGGCCTGATGTCCTGGATGCCCAGCGACTGACCGAGGCTCGCGGCTAGCCGCGTGCGTGCGCGGGTTGCCGACCGGTGGTCGCTGGCGCTGTGGTGGTCGCTGCGCGCAGGCGCAGGGCCACGATACCGGCCAGCACAAGCGGCACCGCCCCAGCGTGCAGGGCCACGGTGAGGCTGGTTGCCTCGGCCAGCTGCGGCAGGAGCAAGCTGCCCGTGACGGCACCGATCATCAGGCCCATTGAGTTCGCCGACACGGTAGTGGATCGGTGAGCGGCATCGACCCGTGAGTGCATGAGTTGCTGTCGCAGCGGCCAGCCGGCGCCGTTGAAGAGATAGAAGAACGCGTAGGCGACTCCGGCCAGGGCGACCGCCGGCGCCAGCGCGACACCGGTCACGGCGAGCGCGCACAACCCGAGCGCCAGCGTGTTGGCCAAGGCGGTTGACCCACGGGCAGCGCGGCGGGTGGGTGTGGCCAGGCCGGCGCCGAGCGCGGCCGCGCCGAAGGACACTGCCATGACGACGCCGAACACCGCAGTGCCCTCGGTGCGGCTGTCACTGAGCTGGGCGAAACGCAGGGGACCGAGCAATTCCAGCGTCGACAGCACCGTACCGATGAGGAATGTAATCAGCAACAACTGGCGCAGCACCCGGTCGCGGGCGGCGAGCCCGATGGTGTCGCGGACGATGACGGGGACCTTCATGACGCCGAGCCGAAGCACCCGAATCGGGGACCGGTCGCTGCTGGGGCCGAGAGTGACGACCAGGGCCAGGACGGCGACCAGATAGACGATGTCGAGTGCCGCCGCGACGAGGAAGGGCAGCACCAGCGCGTTGCCTCCCGCGCCGACGTTGGCCGCCAGAATCGGCGCGAGTCCACCGACAACACTGCCCAGAGCGAGCCCGGCACCGTAGGCGACCCCGGCGCGCGCCAGCCCCGGTGTTACGTCCGCGTCCTTGTCGATCAGGTGCACGGCATCGACGTACCAGGCCTCCAATGGCCCGGAGTCGAGTGCCCGCCCGGCGCCCACCAGAGCGAAGGCGACCACGAATCCCAGGAGACCCTGGGCCACGGCCAGCGTGAGCAGGCCCGCGATCTGCAACAGGGCGGAGAGCACCAAGACGGGCCGCCGGCCGATGGCGTCGGCAAGTCCACCCGTTGGCAACTCGAGGACCAGGGCCGCGACGGAGTGCGCGACGAAGGCCAGTCCGATGTCGGCGGGGCTGAGGCCCCTGGAGGAAGCCAGGAGCACGGTGACCGGGATGCTGATGCCGAGCGGCAGCCACCGCAGGGCGGTGAGGAAGACAAAGCGGCGCCGGGCCGAGACAACGGTGAGCTGGTTCACGAAGGGCCTCACAGCGGGTAGTCGGTCAGCGGGAAGAGATCAAGCAGCACGTGCACCAGAGGCTCGTCGGGCTCCTCCTGCTCGTCGCGCCAGCGAGCGAGCACACCGTTCAGCTCGTCGGCGAGTCGGCGCGCCCCGCGTGGCGACAGCCGGATCGACCAGTCGTTGAGCGAAACGGCCGTACGCCACTCGTCGTCGAGGTCCTCCCGCTGCTCGGCATGTGCGGCGAGTAGCCGCGTCTGCTGTGTGAGCTGGCGGTAGCTGAGCTCCTCCACGACCTCGCGGCCACCCGGCTCGGTGAGGAAGTCCTGCGTCTCCCATCGGGTGCTGCGGTGCAGCGCCCGCCACCACCGCTCCCGGCCGGTGCCCTCGCCGACGACTTCCTCGACGAAGCCGAAGGCCGCGAGCTGCCGCAGGTGATAGCTGGTGGCACCGCTGCTCTCGCCGAGGCGCTGCCCGAGCCGCGTCGCAGTCGAGGGGCCTTCGAGGCGCAGTAGGCCGAGCAGCGTGCCACGCAACGGATGTGCCAGGGCTCGCAGAGCTCGCGGATCGCGGACGTCAATCGAGCTGCCGGGGGGTGGGCCAGGGGGTGGAACGTCTGTCATGCCGCCGAGGCTAAATCAGCAAAGATTCCTTTGCAAGTGTTTCTTTGCGGTCGTCGCTCGAGTGCTTCGTCGGGTCGGTACTGTGTCTCCCGTCGCGTCGCGGCCCAGGAGCGATCCGCGGACCATCGTCCGTACGGCGTAGCCAGTGCCGGGGCGGTGCTGCCGTGCGAGCGCAGACCTTCCTGCAGCAGTCCCAGCCGAACGCTGGTGACCACCTCACCGAAATTTCAAAGAACTGGCTGCGCGGTACGGGGTCAGCTTGAGCGGCGGGGCGTGATCATTTGAACTGCTTCGAGCTGGTGACCCCGCGAGTCACCTGCCAGTCGTCGGGATGCCCTCGGCCGATCGCGCAGAGTCTTCTCGTCGACCGCGACCACCCGCCGGGCGTTCGGTGCGGGGGGTGCCGCTGGCCCGTCCCCTCCCTGCTCTCTGCGGAACCAATAGACGAGCGAGCCCCGATCACTCACCGTGACGGTTCTACGTCGATGGTCGCCGTGTGGGCGGTCAGCAGCGCGTCGACCACCTCGTCGCCGGTGGGCGGCGAATGCCGTGTGGGTGCGCCGGCCGCGAGCAGCGCCTCGACCGTGCCCGGATAGTCG
>Ga0136617_10002749_pt1 | contig 15659 bp, 19 predicted proteins | sample AntDrymUQ3222106_2_FD_129672 | JGI IMG/M metagenome (GOLD analysis project Ga0136617, IMG submission 129672) | Polar desert sand microbial communities from Dry Valleys, Antarctica - metaG UQ322 (21.06) | ecosystem: Environmental > Terrestrial > Soil > Desert | place: Antarctica: Dry Valley...
AGGATGGTTTCGAGCACAAGTTGCGGATGCTTCAGCTTTTGATGCCCGTCTAGGCGTCCTGTGCACGCTCCGCACTTTCACCGGTGTCCGCAACTCGCAGTGCTCCCGGAGCAAGCGTTGACCCTCTCATTTCCGCGACTTTGTGCGCAATCCGTTCGAGATAGCTATCCACGATGCCGTGGGTGACGAGGGCAACGCGCGTGCGCTCCAGGTAGTCGAGCGTCGAGCCGAATGCCCCGGACGCGGTGGCGATGACGCACGCTTGTTCGTCGATCGAAAGCTTGCCGGCGTACTGCGGGTGATCGTGGCGAACGGTGAAGGCGAGCGCGACGAGCGCGCGGTTGCCCGACCGCACGCTTACCCAGCGCGGCCGATACGAGCCGACGACCATCTCGCGCCGCCATAGGAGATGCAGCTCGTCGAGCGCCAACGGCGCCGGCAACCGATAGACAACGCCGGTGCAAGTCCCGCCCTGATCGAGCCCCAGCACCAGTCCCGGCGACGTGGGCGTTCCGCGTGATGCCATCGAGTAGAGACAGAAGCGACGGTGCAACCCGTGCACGCGCCCCGGGCGGGCTTCGGCGATCGGAAACAACGGGTTCCAGAGGAGCGACCCATACGCAAACACCCACCAGCCCGCGCCCTTGGGTCTCGCCGCAAGCACCGACGTCAACGAAGCCGACAGTTGCTCGTCGTCGAGCGCATGACCCGGTCCACCGGTCGCCGCGATGTACAGCTCCCGCATGCGGCCGGTCTCCAGGTCGCGGCGGCACAGTGTCGTTGGGTCACTCGCGGGAATTTTCATCGCGGGCTAATTTGGCGAGTTCAACCTTGGCTTGCCGGCGCTTCGCTGCCGTCGTCTTGCCGTGCGGCCCTCCTTTGCCAAGCAACGGCGAGCGGGCAACTGGGTTGCGCACCTTGGGCATGCGCGACGGCGGACGGTGTTTCGCGCGCTTCATCTATGTTCGAACGTGCATGATGCCGGAGCAACGCCCGATCGGCGAAGGGCGCCTACACGAGCCCGCTGAACGGTAGCTGTTCCTCGCACCACGCGGCGACCGCCAACAGATGATCGTCGCGGCCTTGCGGCGCGGCCAGCTGCAATCCGATCGGTAACCGTTGCACATGGCCTACCGGGATCGAGATCGCGGGAAACCCCGTGAACGACCACAGCGTGCAGCACGAAGGGTCGCCCGTCGTGGCGAGGCTTCTCGGCGCCGGCCCGGGCGCCGAAGGCGCGAGCACCGCATCGAAGCCATCGAGCCATTCGGTGAATTCGGCAATGGCCCGGTCGCGCGTCGCGAGTGACAATTGGTATGCGGTTTCCTTGACGCCACATCCCTCGTCAAGCGCTGCGTTGAGCTGCGGCGAAAATCGCTCGCGCTCGCGCATCTGCAACGCACGCAGGTTCTGCGCTGCCTCGTACAGCATGATCATGCGAAACGCCACGTTGCAGTCTCGAAAAGGTGCGGGGAACTCGACGGCGACGACTTCGGCCCGCGTCCGCAACTGCGTCACGGCATCTTGGACGACATCATCGGCATCGCGATCCGCCTGCACCCAAGGAAATCCGCTGAGATACGCCAGGCGCGGCGGCTTCGCCAACCGGGTGATCACTCCCGCTAGGCGTCCGGCTTCCGTCGCTGCGCTGGCGAGTAGCGCTGTATCGGCAACGGTGCGCGCAAATGTGCCGATGGTGTCGAGCGTCTCGCTGAATTGGTGCGTGCCGGCGAACGGAATTGTATTGACCGTCGGCTTGAACCCGACGATGCCGCAATACGCCGCCGGGCGGATCACCGAACCGTTGGTCTGGGTACCGAAGGCTCCGGCCACATGTCCCGCCGCTACCGCGGCGGCCGAACCCGACGACGACCCGCCAGGCGTATGCGCTGAATCCCACGGATTGCGTGTCCCTGCCGGATCGATGAAGGCGAAGGGTGTCGTCACCGTCTTGCCGAAGACGTAGGCACCCGCGTCTTGCAAGCGAGCGACGCATGCGGCGTCGCGACTGGGGCGATGCCCGGCGAAAATCGGTGAGCCCATCTCAGTCGGCAAGTTTGCAGTCGCGATGATGTCTTTGACGCCGATGCCGATTCCGGCAAGCGGCAGGCTACGGGGCGCCGCGTCGCATCGATCCGCTGATTTGCGCACGTGGGCTGGATCGAGCGATGCCCACGCACCGATCGTTGCCTCCGTTTCCGCAATGCGTTCGAGTTGGCCCTCGGCGAGCGAGCGCGCGGTCAGTTGCCCCTCGGCAATCCTTGCCACCGCCTCAGTGAGCGTGAGCGCGTACGGTGCGATGGCCTTCGTCATCGAGCGGACACGTGGCCTGTAGCGGGGGAATCGGTAGTGAACGAACGTGGTATGGCGCGGCTATACACTATCGATTCCTCCGTTACAGGCCACTAGGCTAGGCGCTATGCAAGCGCACCAGCGGCTGCGCGTCGCTCTGGCTGGGACGGGGTGCCGCAAGAAAAAGCGTCTGCAGATCGTTTAGGAAACGCCGTCCCAACTCCGTCGGCTTCAGCACTGTCGGGTCAGGTTCGAGCAGACCTTTGTGCGTTGCCGCCGCGATCGGCCGCGCAATCTGCGCCAGCGAAAACCCGGTGCGTTCGGCAAAGAGCGCCGCCGGCACGCCGTCGGCGAGCCGCAGCGCGTTCAGCATGAATTCGAAACCAATGTCGGCGCGCGTGATCTCGGTTTCCTCCATCAACGGTGTGCCGGCGCCGACGCGTTCTAAATATTGCGTGGGTTGTTTCCAGCGGACCTGCCGGACGATGCGATCCGGAAATGAGAGCTTGGAGTGCGCGCCGGCGCCGATGCCCAAGTAGTCACCGAAGCGCCAGTAATTCGTGTTGTGCACCGATTCGCAACCGGGCTTGGCGAACGCCGACGTCTCATAGTGGACGTAGCCAGCGCCGCAAAGCATCGTGTGGACGTTGTCTTCGATGTCGGCTGCGGCATCGTCGTCCGGCAGAGGCGGAGGGTAGCGGTGAAATAGCGTGTTGGGCTCGAGCGTCAAGTGATAGAACGACAAGTGGGGCGGGTTGAACGCCAACGCCGCTGCGACATCGGCCCGAGCCTGCGCTATCGTTTGCCGCGGCAATCCGTACATCAAATCGAAGTTCACGTTGCCAAAGATCATCAGCGCCGCTTCTGCCGCGCGCCGTGACTCGCCGGCGTCGTGCACCCGTCCTAAGGCCTGCAACATCTGCGTGTCGAAGCTCTGCACGCCGAGCGACAACCGGTTGATGCCCGCAGCAAAGAAGCCCGCGAACTTCTTCCGCTCGAACGTCCCGGGATTGGCTTCGAGCGTCACCTCAGCAGCAGGCAGCAACGGCACCCGCGCGCGAATCCCTGCGAGCAGGCGGTCGATCGCTGCAGCTTCGAATAGGCTCGGCGTCCCCCCGCCGATAAACACCGACGCGACCTTGCGGCCCCAGATCAATGGCAGCGCACTTTCCAAATCCGCGATGAGCGCCCCGACGTAAGCTGCCTCCGGCACCGGTCCGCGCGCTTCGTGCGAGTTGAAATCGCAATACGGACATTTCTTCAAGCACCAGGGTAGGTGCACGTACAGCGCGAGCGGCGGCAGCACCGCGAAATGCGGCTGCTTGAGTGTCGCCACGCCGACGCTGGTCCGTGCTGCCACGGTGCTGGTCATTCGCTGTCTTTCAGACTACCGAGGTTCGCCAGCAACGCACGCATCGCGCGGCCGCGGTGCGAAATCTCGTTCTTCTTCGCGAGAGGCATCTCGGCACCCGTCAAACCCGTCTCTCTGTCCTCGAAATAGGCATCGTAGCCGAAGCCACCGCTGCCACGGGGGATCTGTACAACGAAGCCGTGCCAAGCGCCTTCGGCGATGATCGGCTCGGGATCGTCGGCACGTCGCAAGAGCACCAGCACACAGTAGTAGTGCGCGCGGCGATCGGCGACCGAGCTCAACGCCGCGATCAGCTTTTCGTTGTTGCGCTCATCGGACGCCGGCTCACCTGCGTAACGAGCAGAATGCACACCGGGGGCACCGTTGAGCGCCGCAACGCAAATTCCCGAATCGTCGGCCAACGCCGGCAGCTTCGCCAGCGCACTCGCGTGGCGGGCTTTGGCGAGCGCGTTCTCGATGAACGTGGCGTGCGGTTCGGGCACGTCGGTAATGCCCAGATCCGCTTGCGTGACCATATCGATTCGCAACGGTGCGAGCAAGCGGCGGAACTCTCGCAATTTGCCCGGATTGCCCGAGGCGAGAACGAGTCGAGAGAGCAAGGGCATATCGGGCGATTGGTTGAGAGCAGGTGCGGCGTCAGCGGATCGAGTACGTCGAGTGCGTTGCGCATCGGGGTCGGATATGTAACAGACACTGGAACGTCCTGTCCGGAGTCCTCCTTTGTGACGTATCTGACCCCGATTTCCGTCTTCGCCACTTGATCGGAGCTTCCTTAGCCTTCAAGCGTCGCTTTCTGCGCCTCGATCAAGCGTCCAATTCCGCGTTGCGCCAAGCCGAGCAACGTGTCCATTTGTACGCGGGTGAACGGCGCGCCCTCCGCCGTGCCCTGCACTTCGACAAATCCGCCGGCGCCGGTCATCACGACGTTCATATCGGTGTCGCAGCTGGCGTCTTCTTCGTAGTCGAGGTCGAGGAGTACCGTCCCGTCGCTGACACCGACGGAGACCGCCGCGACGAAGTCGGACAATGGCTCGCGGGTGATCCCACCTTGCGCCCGGCACCACGCGAGCGCGTCGGCAACCGCAACGCAAGCGCCGGTGATCGACGCACACCGCGTTCCGCCGTCGGCCTGCAGCACGTCGCAGTCGATCTTCAGCGTCTGCTCGCCGAGTGCGGTCAAATCGGTCACCGCGCGCAAACTTCGTCCGATCAGACGCTGGATCTCTTGCGTGCGGCCGGATTGCCGGCCTTCCGCGGCCTCGCGGCGCATGCGCGTGTTGGTCGCGCGCGGCAGCATGCCGTACTCCGCAGTGAGCCACCCGCGGCCCTTACCCTTGAGGAACGCAGGGACGCCGTCTTCGACACTCGCCGTGCACAGCACGCGCGTGTCGCCCATTTCGATCAAGACCGAGCCTTCAGCGTACTTGGTGTAATGGCGCGTCAAGCGCACTGCGCGCAGCTCATCCGCGAGTCGTCCGCCAAACCGGGAACGCATGGTGTCTTCCAAGCAAATGACGATTATAACGACCGGTTGTTGTGGCTCGAGCGGTGCAGACCGGTGTTGGCTTGCCGGTGGCCTTGTGAGTAACGATCAGGGTGTGTTCGGCTTCATCCCGCGAAGTCCCTCCTCCAGCGTAAACGGAGGTCGCCAGCCGGTTGCGGCGCGAAATGCCGTCGTATCGACTTCCAGCGAGCTCGTGAGTCGCACGATCGCCGCCGATTGATCGACGCATGCCCCAGCCAGACGCAGAAGGGGCAGAGGCACTGATACCAATCGGGCCGAAACGCAAAGCGCGGCGGCGACAGCCCGGATGAGCGCGGGTGTCGAGGGCGCCTCGGCATCGGCGACGAAATAAGTCGCGTCGCGATGTCGCGGCGCAGGCGTCGGCAACGCCAGCAACACGTCGATCGCACTCGCAAAGTTTGCAACCGACAATAGGCTGCGCCGGTTCGCGACCGCACCCAAAGGCAACGGCACGCCGCGTGCAATCGCATTGACGAGCTTCGCGAAATTGCCTTTCACCCCGCGTCCGTACAGGAGCGGCAAGCGCAAAATCGTGACGTCGAGAGCTGTGTCGCGCGCGACATCTCGCAAAGACTGCTCCGCCGCCCATTTGCTCCGCGCGTATGCGTCGCGCGGGTCGACGGCGTCGCTTTCGACGAACGGATGCCCCGGCAGCGTCGCTTCGCCATTGACCTTCACCGTGCTGGCAAAAATAAACCGCGCGACTCCCGCAGCCGCGGCTGCGGCCGCCAACCGTTGCGTGCCCAGACAGTTCGCTCGGTGATACGCATCCCCAGGATCGGCCGCGTCTTCTCGGTTGACATGGGCGCGGCCAGCGAGATGGACGACGACGCGAGCGCCGCCGATAGCGGTTGCCAGCGCGCCCTCCTCGCTCGTCGCAAGATCGCCGATCGCGACGTTATCGTCACCGGGCGTCTGCGCTTCGCCATCCAACTCGCGCACGAGCGCGCGCACCTGCACGCCGCGTTGCCGCAAGTGCCCGCACAACGCCTGTCCGATGAAGCCGTCGGCGCCGGTGACGATGATTCGGCCTTCGCCACTCATCGCCGTAACGGGCTGGCTCTCAAAACCACTTCCACCCGTGTTTCGAATAAAAGCGCCAGCCGCTTTTCACGAACAACCAAATGTGCGTGATTCCCTTGTCCGCCGCACCGCCGCCATGGTGGCCAATCTCCACCGAGGGCACGTATGCAGTCTTGGTGACTCGGTTCAAGCGCACGCTCCAGTCGAAATCCTCAAAGTACAGAAAGTACCTTGGATCGAACCCTCCGGTGCGATCGATGGCGTCGCGCTTGACGAGCATGAATGCGCCGGAGAGGGCCGGAATGCCGACCACGTCGCGCGGCGGCGCAACGTCGATCAAATCCCGCATTTCGTACCGCGCGAGCCGGCGGCGAAAGACCGACCGCAGGACGCTCGGCGCAAAGCCACGCAGCAGAAGATCGAACACGGCCGGATAACGCTTGCACAAGTATTCGCGTTCTCCATCGGCGCCGATCGTCGCTGGTGCCAAAGCACCAACGCCGGGATGCTCGTCGAGCCACCGCACTCCGTTGGCGATGGCGTCCGGCGCGACCTCGACGTCGGGGTTCAACACCAGGTGATAGTCCGATCCGGTGCCGTGCAGCACGAGATTATGCGCGGCGCCATATCCAATGTTCGCGTGGCCGTGCAGATATGTGACGTGAACATCGGTATCGAGAAACCGGGCCTTGCCCAGGGCGATGACGCGGTCGGCGATGGCGCGGTCTTCGCTGTTGTCGATCAGCGCAACGTGGACGGTGCGCACTGCGCCGTCTTCGCGTCCGGCGGCTATCGCCAGCGCCAGTTTGCGCAGACAGCGTTCGAGCAGCCGCAAATCGGGACGAAACGTCACGACGCTGATTTGCAGCGATGAGGGCAGCACGCGAGGTAGTTTCCCGAGTCGTTAATTCGTTGCGTAAAGGGAAGACGCCGTGCCGCGAGTCGCCATGCAAAAGTGCCGAAATCGGCGCCAGACGCGAAGCAAACCGGAGCCAGGTTGGGGTACCTGGCGAGGATTTGCGACAAAGTATGGCGCCGATTCTCGGTGTCTTTTATGCAACGAATTGGCGACTCGGGACACTACGGACGAGTTTGTTGGAGGGAGTGCTCGCAAGCGCTCTTGTCACACGTGACGCCATCTACGGCGCTGACCCGGGTGCGTTAGAATCGTGTGGGAATAGCCGGCAAACGTCAACTCGCGCAGCGGGGTCATCTTGCGGGGGCGCGGACCACGGTTTGCGAGAAGAGCCCTCACGAACGTCGGCCGATCCGCGCACCGAAAATTGTCGTCTATTTTCGACCTCCGCTTCTGTCCCCAAACTCTGCGCCTGTCCCCAACCTCTGCATCTTCGATCGTGACAGCGCGTGAATCCGGGACGGAGGTTTCGAACGAGACAAACGCGTTGCGCACGAAGCTCGCCGCCGGTGGACTTTTGGCAGGTATCTGGTCGGTCATCCCTTCGGCACAGCTCGCCGGCACGCTCGCCGCATCCGGATTCGATTTTCTAATTCTCGATTGCGAGCACGGCGGCTACGATTTCGCCACACTCGAGGCGGCCATCACCGCGTGTGAGACCGGCGGGGCAGCACCATTGGTGCGCGCGCCGGGTGCGGACGCTTTTTTCATCCAGCGCGCCCTCGACTTGGGTGCTGACGGCGTGCTGATCCCGCAGATTGCCGATGCAGCCGCTGCGAGTCGCGCCATCAAGATGGCGCACTTCGCCCCGCGGGGAACGCGCGGCTACAACCCTTTCACGCGCGGCGGCAATTACGGCATCCCGCCGCAACCTAAGCTTGTGACCGGCTATCCGTTCACTGGTGTGTTGGTCGAATCACCTGCGGCTGCCGCACAACTCGACGAGATCGTTGCGATCGCCGATCTTGATCTCGTCTATCTCGGCATCTTCGACTATTCGGTCGCGTTGGGTATTCCCGGTCAAGTTGACGACCAGCGTGTGCAAGGGTTTATCGAGAGTGCCGCGAAGATTGTGCGCACGGCGGGAAAAGCAGTAGCCACCACGGCGATGTCGTCGGAGCAAACACAACGCTTGACGGCACTCGGCGTTAACGTTTTGTTGTGGGGCGTCGACACGTGGCTTGCCGGTCAAGGTGCCAAGGCTGGGCTCGATCTCTACCGCAAGTTCGGCTGGACCGCGCGATGACCGCTGAGGCGCGCTATTCCGCCGATGCGTTGGAGGCGTTCGCGCATAAGTTGCTCGTCAAGGCGGAACTGCGCGAAGACATTGCGCGCGATGTTGCAACCGTTCTCGTCGAAGGCGATCTGTTGGGTCACACGACGCACGGCCTGGCACTCCTTGCGCCCTATCTCGCGGAAATCGCGAACGGCGGAATGGCTAAGAGTGGCGCGCCGATCGTCGTCAACGCGCGGCCCGCAGCGCAACTTTGGGATGGCCAGCGACTGCCCGGCCCGTGGCTTACGCTACGCGCGCTCGATGCAGCGATGACGATGGCGCAGGATTTCGGGACCGGCACCGTCGTGATTCGGCGCTCGCATCATATTGCCTGCCTTGCGGCGTATTTGCAGCGCGCCACCGACCGCGACTTGGTCGCGCTCATCTACTGCTCCGATCCGAGCACGGCAAGTGTCGCGCCGTTCGGTGGCATCTCGCCGGTCTTCACACCCAACCCTCTTGCCGCCGGCATTCCAACCGCCGGCGATCCGATTCTGCTCGACGTGTCGGCAAGTCTCACGACCAACGGCCTGACCAATCGCCTCTTCCAAGCGGGCGCCGCACTGCCGCATGCGTGGCTGCAAGACGCGCAAGGGAACGCGACGAATGATCCAGCAGTGCTCTTCAACGAGCCTAAAGGCACGCTGCTACCGCTGGGGGGACTCGACGCCGGACACAAAGGCTACGCGCTCGCGCTGTTAGTCGAAGCGCTGACCGGAGGTCTCGCGGGTTTCGGCCGCGCCGATCCACCGGATGGTTGGGGCGCGACCGTCTGTGTTCAGGTCATCGACCCCGCAGCATTCGGCGGCGCTGACGCGTTCAACCGACAGACCGATTGGCTCGTCGCGGCATGCCATGACGCGACGCCGCGTGTCGCCGGCACGCCACCGCGCCTACCCGGGGAGCGCGGCCTGCAGCGTCATCGCGAGCAGCGAGAGCATGGCGTTGCGCTGCATCCGTCGATCATGCCCGCGTTGCAACCGTGGGCGGAGAAATTCTCGGTCGTGGCACCTGGTGCGCGGCAAGATACCGCTGAATGAGGTACGCGCAGGAGAGTTGGCTAAGAGAGCTTTAGCGTCAATAGAGCCTGCGTGACAGCTATGGCTCTAGACCGCATGACCCGCGTTGCGAACACGTTCTCAATCTTCGATCTGGCGGCTTCACTGGCGTCATCCGCACTTGGACAAAGCAGCGGGCCGAAGGTACTCATTGCCAAACCGCCAGCGGATGCGAAGGCGGTCAGCATCTCGCTCGAAGACCTGCCGCATAGCCATCCAGTGCGGCATCTGGCCATGACGCTGTATGGACAGGATGGACAGGACGTGCGGATGGGCTACATGGACGTGATGCCCACTGGCGCCGTCAACGGCCAAACCATCGTCCTCATGCACGGCTTGAACTTCTTCGCTGAAGCGTGGGCGCCAACCATTGAAGTTTTTCGCAAGGAGGGTTACCGGGTGGTCGCGCTCGATCAGATCGGCTTCGGGCGCTCATCGAAGCCCGACATTCCGTACACGTTGAACGACATCGCCCGAAACTCGAAGGCTGTGCTCGACAGGATCGGCGTTTCGAAAGCCGTCATCCCGAATTTTCCCGCGCTCGCGAAGCGGAGCGCCGATAGCATTCCCGGCGCACAGCTCGTACTGATTCCCAACGTGGGTCACAACCCGCACATGGAAGCGCCTGAGCTATTCTTCCCGCCCACGCTAAAGTTTCTGAAGGCAGGCAGCTAATGACCATAGGCGAATCGTGCACGGGATGGTCGACGAGGTGATCCACGCCGGCGACCGCATCGTTCGAGCGGGGCGCGTACTTAATGGGCGGTGCGAGGCGAATCGTAAACTTGAACGACCCGCCGATATTCCGATGGGGTAACGCCGAGATGCTGGCGGAAGAACCGCGTGAAATGTCCGGGTGCGGAGAATCCGAGTTCATCAGCGACTTCGTCTATCGCCGTTTTTGCCTCGGTCAGACGTTCGACGGCGCGGTCAAAGCGCAACACGTTGGCATAGACGTTTGGCGTGAGATTGGTCGCACGGCGAAACAACTCAAAAAAATGCGCGCGCGACAGATTCACTTCGGACGCTAAGGCGGCAAAATCGACATCGACCGATCCGGCCTCCTTCATGTAGCTAATCGCCTTGCGGATGCGCGAGTCGCTGTACAAGCCGCCGGCATCGCGCCAGTAGCTTGTGCTGCCGATGCTGCGCCACTGCGTATAAGGCTCGATAATCGCGATCATCAAGTCGACCAGGATGGTTTCCAGGCGATCGACCGGTATGTCGTCGGTGTACAGCATCTCGAGTCCGAGATTATCGGCAAGCCTGCCGAATGCGATCCGAAATTTCCACGCATGGCTGCAGGAAGAATTTCGGATGGCTTGCTGCGTACAACTGACGCTGGATCCCCGCGAGCCAAGCTGGCTCGATATACAGCGCGAGGATGACGGTGTTCGGCCCCAGAGGGCTTGGATGCGTGTAGACATGCGGTTCCCACGCATTAACCAGAACTGCGCTGCGATCGGTCAGCGGGCACTCGCGATCTCGCATCCGGAATGCCGAATCCGGGCCGTCCACCTTGATCAGGACATGGCAATGGTGGTGCGCATGCGTGACGAGCGGCTGATCCATGTCGAGCAGCGCGAGTCTGCCGAACGAGCCTTGAGAGTTTGAGGGCCCGTGACATATCCGTAGGGGTTGTCCGCCTGCCAGCCGAGAGTCCGACGATTGTAGCGCGGTGAGGATTCCCTGCGGATTTCCCGATGCGCGGTGCCGCGTGCCGCGATGGTTAGACGGATCGCGTCCCGAAGTAACCTCCGCTAGTTGTGGATCAGCCTGATGAGCGTCTGGTCGGGGTCGACCAACGCCCGCATGCGTATGTCCGACGGCATGGCTCAGACGATAGCAGCGTGGCTGCGCAGGCGCGCCGGGCCGAGCATGGCTTCGGTGAGACCGTACGCGGCGATCTGCGGCGGAATCCTCAGGCCGCGCGCGAGCGCCGCGCAGGCCTCGCCCATCGCGGCAGAGGTCTGTATGCCGTAGCCGCCCTGCGCGGCCAGCCAGAAGAAGCCGGGTGCATCGGGATCGAAGCCGCCGACCAGGTCGCCGTCGGCCACGAACGAGCGCAGGCCGGCCCATGTGCGGATCGGGCGGCGGATCTGCAGCGTGGTCATCTCCTCGATACGGAGCGCGCCGGTGGCAATATCGATCTGCTCGGGCTGCGCGTCCTGAGGCACCATTGGGTCTTCGTTGGCCGGAGAGCCGAGCAACAATCCGGCGTCGGGTTTGACGTACCAAGAGTGATCGACGCCGCTGATCGCCGGCCATCCGCTTGTTTCCAACTCCTCCGGCGGTGCGAACACGAACGCTGAGCGCCGCTTCGGTACCAGACCGATCGGCGCGACGCTGGCGAACGACGCTACCGCATCACACCACGCGCCTGCGGCGTTGATAAGCACTGGCGCCCGGTGCAAGCAGCCACTGGCATTGATGTGCCAGTCTGTTCCGATCCGCTGCACCGCGCGGACTTCGGCGCGGAGAATCACCTTGCCGCCGGCGCGCCGGAGCCCCTTCAAGTAACCCCGATGCAGTGCATGCACATCGATATCTGCAGCGTCGGGTTCGAGCACGCCACCGATCACCTTCTCGGGGCGCAGGACCGGCACCAGCGCACAGGTCTCGCTCGCGTCAAGGCGCCGGCCGTTAGGTGTAAAGCTCTGCACCACGCGCCATTGTTCGTCGAGCAGCGCCTCTTCGCCAGGACGGGCCACCGCCAGCGCGCCGCGCGCCGCGAGGATCGGATGATCGGTGAAGCCTTCGGGTGGATGCTCGAGGAACGCCCGACTGGCCATCGTCAGCGCGCGCACCTGGGGCGTGCCGTAGCTCTCCATGAACAGCGCTGCCGAGCGACCGGTCGAGTGGTAGCCCGGTTGATCCTCGCGCTCGAGCAGCACGACGCGGCCATGCGGCGCAAGCCAATGGCCGATCGAGGCACCAGCGATGCCGCCGCCCACGATGATGAAATCGGTGCGGTCGGCGAGCGCTGGCATCAGGCCCTAGTTCTTCGGGCCATATTCGAGCTTCGGGTACCAATCAGGCGCGCGGCCCTCGGGCGTCATGTCGAAGATGGTCCACATCGGCATCGGGTCCGGTGCACCGCGCGGATCCTGGCCGGGATCGGCCGTCTCCATGCCGAGCTCATCACCCCAGAAATGGCGAATCGTGCCGTCAGCATCGCGCTTGAAGACGTTGAATGCTGCCCAGTCCTCGCCCTCCGGGCCGATGCCGCGATAATCGCGCGCAAAGGCAGCACCCTCGTCGGCGTAGAACTCTAAACCGCGCCAGCCACGCTCTTTTTTGAAGTCGAGCTGACGCTCGATCGGCGAGGTGCCGATGATTGCGAGCGGCACGCGCTGCATGATGTCGCGCGCTTCGCCGTCGAGCGAACCCAAAAACGCGGTGCACATCGGGCAAGGACGCTCGCGCTTCGGCCCGTACATCCAAATGTAGGTCACCAGCGTCGACTGGTGACCGAACATCTCGGACAACTTTACCGTCTTGCCCTTCTCGTCGGTGAATTGATAGTCCTGCGGCACCGTTCCGCCCGGCGGCAGCGCACGACGCTGCGCGGCAACGCGCTCGATGTGACGTCTGAGCTCGATCTCTTCTGTCAGCAGTGCAGTGCGTGCTTTGCGGTATTCGGCGCTGTCGTTCGGATACGGTTTGCTGGCCTTCGCCGCGAGCTCGGCGGCCGGCGCGAGTTTCTGTTCCTGTTCTTCCATAGTCACCTCTCTGCGTCAAGAATTTTTCCCAGTTTGTGTAGGCATCGCAGCGGACGACGCTGCAAACGTAGCCCCTAGATGCGAAGCGTAGGAACGTGTGCGCAGACGCGCGCGTCGATCATCCATCCCGCGATTGCTGTGGCGTTTAGACGTTTTGGATCAACGCGAGAATATTGCCCTCGCTGTCCTTGAACCAGGCGCTCTTCGCCCCGCCGCCAGTCGAGATGCCGTTCTGAGTCTTCATACCCGGAGCGTCGTATTCCTCGAACTTCACGCCGCGAGCTTTGAGCTCGGCAACCTCTCGCTCGACGTCGTCGACTTGCCAGAAGGCCTGGCTGGCCTTCGAGGTGCCGGCGTTCGGCGTCGGATACATGAAGCAGGCGGTTCGCTCGCCAAACTCATAGATGACGCCTCCGGCCACCTCTTGCTTGGGCTTGAATCCGATCTTCTGCTCGTAGAATTGCCGCGCGCGGGCGAGGTCGGTCACCGGTATGTAGGAGTACATCGGGAATTTCTGCAGCATTGAATAACTCCTTGTTTCGAAACTCTCGTGGCATCAAAACCTTTTACAAGTTGCGGTTGAGCGACGCGTCGTTGCGACAACGTTCATCTCCCGGAACCTCCGATCACTCCAATAACGCTTCGAGGTGGTCGAACGCTCCGCTCCAGCCGTCGCGGTGGTCGTCACGCTCGGCTTCGTCCGGAAAGCCAGTGTGGGTCAGCGTCAACTCGGTGCCTTCTGCGATTGACCGCAAAACAATCGTCACGACCGACGCCGGCTCCTTAAGCGTCTCCCTCTCCCAGGTGAAGACCAAGCGCTCACCCGGCACGACTTCGCGATATTCACCGCGGCTTCCGTGTTCCTCGCCGTCTTCCGTCCGGAAGACGATATGAAAACGTCCCCCGGGTCGAACGTCTGCCTCGGCGCGCAGCGCAGGCCCCGCGTCCGGTCTCCACCAGCGCATGAGTTCGTCGGGCTTGGTCAACGCGGCGTAAACCTTGGCCGGCGTTGCCTTGATGCGGCGCACGAGCGTCAGGCTAGGCTTGGCCGACATTACTTCTTCTCGACGAAGTCTGCGAGGCGATCGAGACTGGCCGACCAGAACTGTTCGTACCGTTTGAGCCATACCATCGCTTCCTCCATCGGAGCGGGTGAGAGTTGAACCGACACCGTACGGCCCGCTTTGCTACGAGAGATCATTCCGGCATCCGCCAGTACGTCCAAATGCTTCATGATCGCTGGAAGCTTCAGCGGAAATGGTCGAGCGAGCTCGCTCACCGATAGCCCGGGTTGCTGCTCGAGCCGCACGAGGATCGCGCGCCGCGTCGGGTCGACTAGGGCCGCGAACGTTCGGCTTAGCGGAGATCCCGAATACTTCACCATCTAGTGAAGTATTGCTTACGCTGAGAAATATGTCAACGAAAGCATTCCATCCCGTGATTGTCGTGAACCTTTTGCTACGGCTTAAGACCGAGCGAAGCCTTGCCAGTCTCGGGATTAAAGGGAACCGAGCCGTAATCGTGCACGGAGCCACCGGCCGCCGACCCGACGAAAGCCGAGGGTCGTGCGGAACCACATGTCGACTTTCGTGCTGGTCTTGAGCGTTCCTGTCACCCTGCTTAGGGAATGGCTAAACGCAACGTCGCCGTCTCCCGTCACCTGCACAGCACGGTCCTCCCAGCTAATCGGGCCGTCATACGTTGCCAGCCACTCAACCGCTCTGAGGCGCGACGCCGCCTTACCCGTGCTGCGTAACGGGTCGACTACGTCGAAGATCACGATGTCGTCCTCGACGTCGGCCATCATGGCGTCGTCATCACCTCTGGCCACTGCCGTCGCCCGCGCATCAATGATGCGCAGAATCGCTGCCTCATTGCTCGCATCCATCATGTTGATTTCCTTGCGGACCCGTGGAGATACGCCTCGAGCTTGTCGAGAATCTCGCCCCAACCCGACTCGCGGTCGGATGGCGTTTCGCGTCCGTCGAGGAAGGCCGATTGGTCGGTCAGGATCACGCGCGTGCCGTTGCCGTCCGCAATCAGCTCGATTGTGCACAGCGTAGTGGAAGTGCGCGTCTAACCGTCGTGCATCGTGCCCGCCGAGATGATGCGTGCGTTCTCCACGATATCGAGATAGCGTCCCTCGCTCGAATAGCGCACGTCACCCTTCGGCCCGAAGCGGCTTGCCTCGCGACCCCCGACGCGAAAGTCCTGCTGACATTCTGCAATTTCCCAATCGTCGCCAGGCACATCCCATTGCGAACGCTCTTTGGGGTCTGCCCACGCTGTAAACACTCGCGCGGGCGTGGCGTTGTAGCGACGCTCGACGGCGATTGTCGAATGCTGCACGCATCGTTCAGTCATGTTTGACTTCCTTTATGAGGTTAGTCGCTTCCCTTGGCGAGATAGTCACCCAAGCGATCGAGCCGACGTTCCCAGCTCGTCCGCCGGGCGACGATCCACTGCTCCGCCTTG
>Ga0136617_10002750_pt1 | contig 15658 bp, 19 predicted proteins | sample AntDrymUQ3222106_2_FD_129672 | JGI IMG/M metagenome (GOLD analysis project Ga0136617, IMG submission 129672) | Polar desert sand microbial communities from Dry Valleys, Antarctica - metaG UQ322 (21.06) | ecosystem: Environmental > Terrestrial > Soil > Desert | place: Antarctica: Dry Valley...
GACGAGGAGCGGGATCGCCTCGTCGACGCGATCGTCTTCTTCCGACACCTCGATGACGGCAAGGCGCAGGCCGATGTGCACCTGCGGCGCGGCCAGCCCCACGCCGTCGTACTCGTGCATGGTCTCGACCATGTCGTCGATGAGGCGCTGCGTCTCCGGCGCCGTGATGCGTTCGGGCGCGACGTCGACGGCGTTGGCGCGGATGACGGGATGGCCGATGCGGGCAACCTTGAGGAGGCTCACCGGTAGAAGGACTCGCGGTCGCCGCCGATGATCTCGACGGAGCGGATCGCCGCCTCGCGCAACACCTGCAGGCGCAGCGAATCCCCCGGCCGCTTCTTCCAGATCGCGTTGTACAGCTCGCGCAGCGTCGTGACCCGCTCGCCGTCGACCGAGACCACGAGGTCTCCGGCCTGGAGCCCCGCGGCCTCGGCGGGCCCGCTCGCGACCACTCCGGAGACGACGACCCCGCCGTCGAATCCCTGCGGATAGAAGCCGATCCACGCCCGGGCGCGCCGGCCGTTGGCGCCTTCGTCCATCTCCTCGCGGCGCGCGAGATAGAGGTCGATGGGAATGGCGAGGCTGTAGCGCCCGACCGTCGTCATCCCCAGGGAAACGAGGCCGAGCAGTGCCCCCGAAGGATCGAACAACGGCGCCCCGGCCAGGCCGGGGTTGATGGCGGTGGTGATGATCGCGCGGTCGAGCATGTACTCCCAGAAGGCCTCGAAGGGGCCGATCCGGGTGACGTGGCCGGTCGTTCCCTTGCGCTCACGCTCCGCGGTGCAGGACATCAGGAAGACAGGGAGCCCGGGGCGAGGGACTTCGCTCGTTCGCGCCGGCGGCAACGGAGGACCGTCGAGGACGAGCACGGCGAGACCGCTTTCGTGGTCGATCAGTGTGCGGCGGACGGTGCGCGGCCTGCCGTCGAACACCGAAACCTCGAGGCTCGACGCGCCGAGGACGAGATAGTGCGCGGTGAGCACCCGATCCTCCGCGACGGCGACCCCGGTGCCCAGACGCTCGGTCCCGAGCATCGCCGTCGAAGGGTGCCCAGGCGGAACCTCGCTGCGGAGGAACACGACCGACGGCACGACGTTTCGCGGGACCGTCACTGGCGCGTCCATGCCGACCTCCGGGCGCGGATTATCTCAGGCGCGGCCATCGAGACCTAGCAGCGGCAGGATGTCCCGGACGCTGCCGAGCCGCCGCTCCATGACCTCGGGAGGCTCGCCGCCCAGCCCGCGGTCGATCCACCAGAAGCGCACCCCCGCCGCGCGCGTCGCGCCACCGTCGGCAACCGCGTCATCACCGACATAGGCGGTTTCACCCGCGGACACTCCGAGCCGGTCGAGTGCTTCGTGGATGATGCGCGGATCCGGCTTCGCGAACCCGCACCCCTCGGAGGTGACCACGACCTCGAAGCGGTGCGCGATCCCGGCCGCGGCCAGCCGCGCGCGCTGGATGCGATCGATGCCGTTGGTGACGGCGGCGATGCGCGCCTGCCGCGCCACCGCGGCCAGCGTCGAGCGAGCCCCCCTCAGCACGTCGCCGCGGTGCGACAAGGCGTCGATGTACGCGGCGCCCATGGCCCCGCCCTCGGCCGCGTCGCGTCCCATCGTACCCAGCAGGCGGCAGAACCGCTCGCGGGACAGGGTGCCGGGATCGATCTCGCCGCGCTGGTACGCCCGCCACATCTCGCCGTTGATCGTCCGGTACGTGCGGAGGAGCTTCATCGACCAACGCAGCTTCAGGTGCGCCGCGGCCACGCGCAGGGAGGCGCGCTCGGCGCGGTCCGTGTCGAGGATGGTGTGGTCGAGGTCGAAGAGGACGACCCGGGGAGGGGCCAGGATCGCGGCTACTTCGCGCGGTAGGTGATGAGGCCGCGCTTCAGGTCGTAGGGCGACACGCCGACGGTCACGCGGTCGCCGGCGATGACGCGGATGCGGAACTGCCGCATCTTGCCGTTCAGGCGGGCCAGCACCTCGTGGTTCTCACCGCACTTCACTTTGTAGTTTCCGCCCGCGAGGACTTCCGTCACCACGCCCTGCAGCTCGATCAGGTCTTCTTTGCTCATGCAGCCTGGGAGTTTAGGCAATTCACGGGGGTGCGTCCACTCGACGGCCTGTCCGGTCGCGGCCGCGGGTCGACGCTTTGCCCTCGCTCCCCAGCAGTTTGACTTCAAGTCGCTCGGGAGAAGCGCGCCGCGCCCGCGACCGACGTGACGCGCTAGGCGGGCTCCGGACGCGACCGCAGCAGCACGGCGGCCAGCCACGCGATGACGAGGGCGCGGATGGCGATGGCGCCGGAGAAGGCGATGGTCCACGGCCCGCCGCCGTCGCGTGCGGCGAAGGGGAAGAACCCGCCCATCTCGGCCACCGCGGGAGTGAACGTGGTGGGGAAGACGAGGACGTTCAGCACATCGAGCAGGATCATCAAGCCGAAGAGCGCCTTGCGGCGCGATTCGCTGCCGTCGAGGGCGGTCAGGATGAGCAGGGGATAGAACCAGAGATTGAACTGCGTCGAGTAGATGCGGTTGAAGAAGACGGCGGCCAGGCAGATCAGCACGCCCTTGGCCTCCACGCGCATGGCCGGCCTGACGACGATCGCGATCACCATCAGGGCCAGCGACCACAGGCCGGCGTAACGCTCCCACGGAAGAGCGCCAAGCCAGATCTGCCCAACCCCGAGCAGCGTGTCCCAGTAGAGAGGCCGCCGGGCATGGAACAGGTACGGCGCCAGCCAGTTGGCCATCGTCTCTTCCCGCCAGGCCGCGATCAGGAAGGGCGCGTTGATCAGCGCGGTGGCGAGCGCGAACACGAGCCCCGCGCGGATCCAATGGGCGCGCCGGCCGTCGACGCGCCAGAGCCGGTACTCCTGGCCCGCGATGAAGAACGCGGGATACCACTTGAGGCCGCATCCCACCGCCCACCAGAAGGTCGCGCGATGGTGACGCCCGCCTCGATGGGCGGCGAGGCCGAGCAGCACGAAGGTCGTCACGAACGGCTCGTAGCGCACCGGGCCCGTCACCAGCGACGTGAGGTTGAGCGCGAACAGCAGGGTGGCGGGGAGGGCGAGGCCGGGGTGCGCCGCGCGGGCGAGGCGGTGGAAGAGGAAGGTGTTCAGGACATCGGCCGCGAGCATGAACACGCCATGGACCAGGACGGTCTGCCGCAGATCGTCCGCATCCACGAAGGGGCTCATCGCCCAGTACAGCGCTCCCCCGAGGACGGGGTACTCCTTGGTGATGTGGACGTAGGGAACGGCGCCGGCCTGGGTGGCGAGGAAGAAGTCGCGCCACGTCCGGATGTCCTGCACGAGGTGGCTGACCCAGGCTGCGTTCCACCACGACGTCACCAGGAGGGCGAGGACGACCGCCTTGACCGCGGCGACGATCGACACTGCGCGCCACGCCGCTGCGTTATCCTTTGCCGGGGGTTCGCTCATGCGCTTGCTCGCGTCGCTCGTGATCGTCGTCTCCGTGTCGCCCGCGGTTGCCGCCACATCGGTCGTCCGCCCGGTGAGTACGTACTCCATCGTGGCCCGCGACGCCAACACGGGGGAGCTCGGCGTGGCCGTGCAGAGCCACTGGTTCTCGGTGGGGCCGATCGTGCCCTGGGCGGAATCCGGCGTCGGCGCGGTGGCCACGCAGTCGTTCGCCGAGCCCTCCTACGGCCCGCTGGGCCTCGCCATGATGCGCGTGGGAAAGACCGCGCCGGAGGCGCTGGCCGCGCTCCTGGCCGGAGATGCGCAGCGCGAAGTGCGCCAGGTCGGCATGGTGGACGCGAAAGGGAACGTAGCCACCTTCACCGGCAAGCTCGACATTCCCGCCGCCGGCGGACAGGAGGGCAAGGGGTACGTCGTGCAGGCGAACCTCATGGAGAAGGCCACCGTGTGGCCCGCCATGGCGCGGGCGTTCGAAGCCTCGACAGGCGATCTCGCGGAGCGGATGCTGGCCGCCCTCGACGCCGCGGAAGCGGAAGGCGGCGACATCCGCGGCCGCCAGTCGGCAGCGATCGTCGTGGTGAAGGGGACTACGAGCGGCCGTCCGTGGGCCGATCGCACCTTCGACCTCCGCGTCGAGGATCACCCCGAACCGCTTTCGGAGCTGCGCCGCCTCGTCGGCATCCAGCGGGCGTACAACCGGATGAGCGCGGGCGACGAGTGCGTCGCCAAGAAGGACTGGGCTTGCGCCGAGCGCGAGTACGGCGCGGCCGAGGTGATGATGCCGGAGAACGCCGAGATGGCGTTCTGGCACGCGGTGGCGCTGGCGTCCAACGGCCGGCTGGAATCGGCGCGGCCATTGTTCCGCCGCGCGTTCGCCGCCGATCCGCGCTGGCGCGTGCTCATCCAGCGCCTCCCCGCAGTCGAGCAGCTGCCGAAGGACCCGAAGCTGCTGGAGGAGATCATCGCCATCCGATGACCGCAGCCGTGGGGGAGCTTCGCCCCGGGGCGATCGTGATCGCGCCGCGGCGGCGCGAGCTGGGCACGGGCGCGGTGGTGGCGATCGCCGGCTCGCAAGCCCGCGTCTTCTTCCTGGACGGCGGGCGCCGCACGATCGACCTCGCCGCGGAGGCGCTGTCCGCCGTCGAGCCTTCGGAGGACCAGGTGGCCGTGCTCGTCGCAATCGCGCGGACGCATCCGGGAGACTGGGCGGGCAGGCGGTGCCATCACAGCGTGTATGTCGTCCTGCTCTCCGCGAAGGTGCGGAAGGAGGCCCGGTTTCGCGCCCGCAATCCGGAGATGCAGCCGGCGAAGCCGTGTCTCTACGTCGGGCTCACCGGCCTCACGCCGGAGGAGCGCTTCGAGAACCACAAGGGCGATTACAAGTCCGCCCGTTTCGCGGGTGCTTTCGGGCGTCGTCTCGCCCCCGAGCTCTACGCGCGGTTCAACCCGATGCCGTGGGCGGTCGGCGCCGCCTTCGAGCCCTATCTCGCCGACGCGCTCAGGCGGCAAGGGCATGGGGTCTGGCAGAACTGACCGGCACGCGGTGACCCCGTTCGAGGTCACCTTGGCCTTGGATCGGGGAACTCCCAGCCGCTTCCGTACGTTAATGATCGATGGGAGGGTGCGATGACCAAGTTCCTCGTGTGGCTGATCCTGCTCATCGTGTGCTGGCCCGCGGCCATCCTGGCCGTGGTCCTCTACCCGATCATCTGGCTGCTGCTGCTACCCTTCCGGCTGGTCGGGATCGCGGTCGGCGGCGTACTGTCGTTGGTGCGCGGCATCTTTTCACTGCCCGCGCGTGTACTCCGCGGACCGTCCGCCATCTAGCTGGCACCTTCCTTGCACCTTGCCACCGACGTGAATTGCCGGTCCGCCCGGCTCAAGGAGGCGTCGATGGAAGTCCGATCGGTAAGACGCATCGTCTTCATTCTCGGCATGACAGCCGCTCTGGGCGCTCCCACATGGGCCCAGGAACAGACGAAGGAACAGAAGCAGCAGGAGCGCGAGCAGCGCGCGGCGAACCAGGCCGAGAAGCGCAAGGCCGAGCAGGCGGCGCGGCAGCAGGAGCGCGAGCAGCGGGCCCAGCAGCAGCAGGCGAACCGCCAGTCGCAGCAGACCGAGCGCCAGGCCAATCGCGCGCAGGCGGCGCAGCAGCAGCAGGAAGCCGAGCAGGCGCGGCAGGCCGATCGGGCGCAGCGCGCCCAGCAACAGCAGTCCAACCAGCAGGCGCAGCAGGCCGAGCGCCAGCGCCAGCGCGCCGAGATGGAGGCGCAGCGCCAGGCGAATGCGCCCGCGCGCAACGAGCGGATCCGGCAGCAGCAGGCCGCCCAGCAGGAGGCGGTGCGCCAGCAGGAGGCGCAGCGGGCCCAGGCCCAGGCGGAAGCCCAGCAAGAGGCGATCCAGAACCAGCGCCAGGACGTCCGGCAGCAGCAGCGCGTCGAGAACCGGGCCGCGCGCCTTTCAGCCGCACGTCAGCAGCAGCTCATCAAGGAGCAGCAGGGCTGGAACCAGCAGTACAAGACGGTGCTTCAGCGCCAGGAGCTGCAGGCGCAGCGGCGTGCCGTCGAGCTGCAGAACGCCCGCCGGCTGGCGCAGTACCGCTACCAGCAGCGCTACTACGACCGCTTGCGCGATCAGCGGATGATGCTGTCGAACACCTATAACTACGGCAACGACCCGTACTACTACACCGCGCCGAATTACCGGTATCAGCGCTCCGGCCAGTACTACGAGACCAACGAGTACGGCGCGGATCTCCTGCGTCAGGCCGTGAACGTCGGCTACGAAGAAGGCGTGCGCGCCGCGCAGGCAGACCGCGAGGACGGTTATCGCGGCGATTACCGCAGCCACTACGCGTATCAGGACGGAACGCTTGGTTACACGGGGCGCTACGTCGGACAGAACGACTACACGCACTACTTCCGCGAGGGGTTCCAGCGGGGGTACCAAGATGGCTTCAGCAACTCGTATCGTTATGGGTCGAACAACAACGGCACCCTGGGCATCCTGGGCACCGTACTGTCGGCCATCCTGAACCTGCAGCAACTCCGCTAGGCCGACCGGGGGGCCAGGAAACTGGCCCCCCTCATGTCGCGGTAATTACTGGCAGGCCTGCACGGCCTGCTGGGCGGCGTTGACGCAGAACGTCGCGTCCGAGAGCTGGCCCGACGACCCCGCGAAGCAGTTGGCCAGCGACCCGCACGGGAAGCGCCGGCCGTCCGAAAGCTCGTAGTACACGGAGCAACTGTTGGTGCACAAGCCACCGATGCACGTCCGGAGGGTGACGTTGCCGCGGCACGGGATCGACTGCGTCGCGCAGAACGTCTGATTGTCGAGGGCGACAACAGACCCGCCGCCGCCATCCTGGATCTCGCGGGCCGTGGTGCAGTCCTGCCCTTCCTCACCGCCCCCAGCGGCCACCACAACCAGTCCTGCCGCCGCCACCGCGCCCCCGGCGATGACCAGAGTGCTCGTGCCGATGCCCCCTCCGCCCGCGCCGGCAGTCGTGCCCGCCGCGGCGACGCCCGCGCCCGCTGCCCCGACGCTCGCGGCAGCGGCGGCGGTGGCGAGCACGACGCCCTCGCCGCTGAAACCGACCAGCAGCGCGCCGAGAGCGGCCGGCGCGCCCATTCCCGTCCGGCCGGCGGCGACGACGATGGGCTTGGCGAGCTTCTTCACCGACGTCGCGACGAGCTTCAAACGATCGCACTCTCCCTGGTTGCGCACGACGCGTGCGTGGTACGCGGTCTCGGGCGCAGTGTCCGGCTGCTGGCGGGCGTTGAAGGCCTTGTCCACCGCGGCGACAAAGTACTGGATCTCCTTCGTCGCCTCGAGCGGCTTCGGCAGGTACGCGACGTGGCACCGGCCTTCCGGCATCAGGTCCACTGCGTACCACGGACTCCCGTCGCCGGCGCGGAACAGCACCTTGGCGTTGCCGAGCTCGCCGGCGGGCTGGAAGCAGGCGTCGAGCCGCGGGTACCGGTCGTTCAGGACGCAGGCGACGTCCCTGTGATCGATGGCCAGTGTCCCTCCAGTACCCGTCGTGGCCACGCTTGGCGGGGCAACGCGTGCCGACGGGGTGGCGGGCGGCGTGTTCGCAGCAGGCGTCGTCGCGATGACGTCGGCAACCGTCTTCGACACCCACCCGCGACGGCCGTCACGGGTCTCGACGCGCAGCCAGTCGCCCGCGGTTTCGAGCAGCTTCACCGTGTCGCCGGCCTTGAGCCGGAACACGACGGTCCCGAGGGTCGAGCCTTCGGTGCGCACATTGGCGACCGCGCTGCGGATGCGGACGTCGTCGGCAATTGCGAGGGCCGGGAGCACAAGGACGATGGCGAGGATGGATGGCCAGACGCGGTCCGGCTTGGGCATGTTGACCTCCGGTGAGGCGAGGATACACCCGTCAGCGCAACCCGGTGACCACGTAAAGCTCAGAGGGGATGCGCCGATAGCTATAGAAGTACGCCTTGCGGCGTCACCCCCGTACCCTGATCGAGCGACGATAGGGGATGCGGGCCATCGTCGTGGCGGCAGTGATTCTCTCCGGCGCCCTTCCGGCCTACCCCGAGCGGTTCGGCGCCCGCGTCGTGGAGCGGGAAGAGATCCTCCAGGCCATGCAGCAGAGCCGGGGATACGAAGTGACGGCGACGACCAACGGCCCGCGCTTCCAGTCGGAGGTGATCCTTCGCCTCGTGGCCGCGGCGGAGGCACGCGATCCACGCGGGCGCCAGCCGCTCTTCATCGGGCACCGCGAGTGGTTCGACGCCTACCTGCAGCGTACGGGTCTCACGAGGGCGAGCGCTCCGCAGTACGCGCGCCTTGCCGACGAGTACGAGCAGGATTCGATCGTGGACTTCCGGCGCGAGAAGGTGATCGCCGGGACCCCGGCCGTCAATGCGCCGTTGCGCGCCGCCAACGTCTGCATGTGGTGGGCGAAGCGCGAAAACGGGCCGGAGTCGTTCTCCTACGAGGACCTGCTGGCCACTCCGCACCTCAAGGTGACCAACGAGCGCGTGATCACCTATCGGCTGCTCGAGTACGGGGACATGACCGTCTTCAACGAGATCACCGGGCTGCGCGGCCGGCCGACCAGCGGCGTGCTCGGCATGTTGTTCCAGGTGATCGGCGAGGGGAGCGTGGTCGAGAGCCGCGTCGCGGTGGCTCGTGACGGCTTGCAGATCACACGCGCGCGGGCGCGAAAGCTGTTGATCGAGGTCGCGACGACGGTGACGGTCGCTCCCGACGGGCGTACGGAGAAGGACGTTCCCGCGGGCCGGCCGGATCTCGCCCCCATCACGGCGCGGCTGGAGCAACCGCTGCGGCTGCGCCATCCCGCGATGGCGTGCGGGGAGAGCTAGACGCCCGTCTTCCTCCAGTCCACCAGACCAGGCCGCGTCTCCGGCTGGCAGCGCGGGCAGAAGTAGCTGTCCATTCCGCGCACGCCCGCCTTGCGCACCTTGGCCTGGCACCGCGGGCACACCAGCTTGCGGCGTATCTGCAGGAAATCGCGCACCTTGGTCTCGATCGGCTCGTGGCGCCGCTCGACCTCTTCGGCTGCCGCGCGCATCACGGTGACGATGGCGGCGTGCAGCCGCGCGGAATCCTCGGGACGCAGGGCGCGGCACCACGTCTTGGGATGGATGCCGGCCTCGAAGAGCACCTCGTCCGCGTAGGCGTTGCCGAGGCTGTCCAAAGCGCGCTTGTCCATCACGAACGCGCGCACCTGGTCGCGCCGTCCCCGCAGGCGCTCCCGAAAGACCTCGAGCGTGAACTCCGGCGAGAGCACGTCGATCCCGCCGCCTTCCATTCCGGGGATGCCGTCCCAGGCGCCGGCGGGGGCGAGATACGCCTTGCCCATCTTCTTGTCGTCCAGGTACCGCAGGTCCGGGCCGGGGACGAAGGTGAGAACGAAGCAGGCCGCGGCTTCCATGCGCGCGGTCGGCTCGGCAAGCTTGAACCGACCTGCGAGCATCGGGTTCACCGCGAGGTCGAGGTCCCCGAAGCGGAAGACGAGGAAGTGGGCGCGTCTCTGGATGTCGTCGACGGTGCGGCCGACGAGCAGGGTCAGGTCGCCCTTGACCAGCGAGCGCAGCACGACGGGCGCGGTGAGCCTCTGCGCGGCGACAGTACGCCCGATCAGCGCCGGCCGCAGGATCCCCATGACGTAGAGGAGATCCGGAAGCTCAGGCATGCCCGGACTTCTCGTGCGTCTCGTACTGCTCGGCGAGGTGGAGGTCGAAGGCCTCGTGGGCGGGGTTGCGGGCGAAACCGCGGAAGTGGGCGTGACAGCGATAACACACGGTGATCTCGGGAAGCATCGCGTAGAGGGCGGCGTCGACGGCCGCGGCCACGAACAGGCTCGAGTAGAAGGGTGTGAAGGGAGCCAGCGCCGCGCCGACGATCACCACCGCGAGCCCGACCTTCTGGTTGAAGTCCCGCTGGACGTAGAGCTGTCGGCCGCCGCAGGCCGGGCAGGCCTCTACGGGCCCGCCGTCGCGCAGCCCGTCCGGAACCGCGAGCGTGGTGACCGCGTGGCAAGCGGCGCAGGTCGCGGGCGCGCCGGGGGCGGCCATGACCTCGCTCTTGCACCCGCTGCACGCGAAGGCGATCTCCGGCCGGCGCGTCTTCACAGCGGGAAACCCGCCGAGACCCGGAGGTAGGTGGCGAGCAGCTCGCCCGACATCACGAGGAAGAGCTGGACGTAGAGGATCCCGGTAGCGGACTGTGTCGACCGGATCTCGACCGTCTTCCAGACGAACCCGATCAGCGACAGCGGACCGGCGATGCCGAAGAGGAGCCGCATCCAGACGAAGAGCCCGTCGTTGTCCCATCGTCCGGCCGCAACCGTGGCCGCGGCGTCGTACGCCCCGGCGACGGCGAAGAGCGCGACGCCCACCATGATCGCGCGCGCGGCCAGCCCCGCCGCGAGCAGGACGGTCAATCGCCGCAGGGCGACGATGGGGAGGTCGAGCACCACCAGGTACCAATGCCCGAGCACCATGGCCCCGAAGGCGGCGCCGAGCAGCACCGCGGACGTCACGGCGGCGGCCAGGACGACGGCGCGGTCGGGAGAAGGAGACGCCGAAACCATCGAGACGATGCCGGCGGCAAGCGATGCGCCCAGCAACGGGAAGCGCGCGCCCCGCCATCCGAAGTGCTGCGCGCGGTTGTACAGCACGGCGAACAGCAGGGACGCGGCGGCGGCGGCGAACGTCACCCGATAATGGCCCAGCGTGGCCGGCCCGACATCCACCCCGAAGCGGCGATACAGCAGCCACAAGCCGGCCGTGGTCATGAACACGGCGGCCGCGGAGCAGAACTTGAAGTACTTGGCCCCCGCTCGCTCCGGCACCAGCGGCAGCGTCGCCAGCAGCCCCACGGACAGGTGCAGCAGGAAGAGGAAGAAGACCGTGCTCATCCCGCCGCCTCGATCGCCTGCCATTCCGGTGATGCGGCAGCGAACGGATCGCACGGCGCCGCATCACGGCGCGGGCATCGCCCCGCGGCGAGGTGCGCCTCGACGTCGGCGGGAAAGCGCGCGAGGAGGCCCGTCACCGCCGCGGCAGCGGTGCGCGAATGCGCGCAGTAGCCGTGGTCCTTCATGAAGCCGGCGACCTCGGCGAGATCGTGCAGCTCGCGAGCGCGCGCGGAGCCGTTCTCCACCGAGCGCAGCACGCGGGCCAGGCTCGCGCTTCCCACGGTGCACGGCGGGCACTGGCCGCAGGACTCGCGCTCGAAGAATCCCGCCAGCGATGCGCCGATCGCGATGGGACACACGGCGTCGCCGATGACCAGGATCGACGCGGTGCCCAGCCCCGAGCCGACGGCCCGCAGCGCGTCGGGATGGAGCGGCGTGAGCGCCTGCGCCGCCGTCAACGGTGGGGCCGACGGACCGGCAGGAAAGATCATGCTGATCCCGGCCGGAGCGCCTTGCCCGCATTCGGCGATGACGGCGGCCAGTGGCGTCCCGAGCGGGACCTCGTACACGCCCGGCCGTGCGACGTGGCCCCACAACGAGACCAGCGTCGTCTCGTCCCGCCGATAGTCCTCCGGGCTCGCGACCGCGGCGCCCACCCGCGAGAGGGTTTCCACGTTCTGGACGAGGGTGGGACGGCCGTACAGTCCGGATCCCGACGGCAGCGGCGGCTTGGGCCGCGGCCACGGGCGCCGTCCTTCGAGCGCCTCGAGCAGCGCCGTCTCTTCGCCTGTGACGTAGCTGTCGTCGCCGCGGGCGATCGCCACACGCAGAGGGCCGGCAGCGCCATCGGCGAGGGCGCTGGCCAGGGCGGCCGCGGGCCGATCGAAGGAGGCCTTCAGGAAAACGATGCCTTCGCGGGCGCCGACGGCCGCCGCGGCGATGGCCAGCCCTTCCAGTACCGCCGCGGCGCGGGACGCCATCACGTGGCGGTCCTTGATCGACCCGGGCTCTCCCTCGGCGCCATTCGCGATGACCACGGGGTCGCCGCCTTCGGCGCGCACCGCACGCCATTTGAGGGCGGTGGGGAACCAGCCCCCGCCTCGTCCGCGCAGGCCGGAAATGGCGAGGCGATCGAGGATCGCCTCCGCTTCCCGGACGTCCCTGACGCGCTCGGCCACGCTATCCAAACCCGGAATTATACGGAGGTTGGGGGTCGCCGCGTCAGGCGTGTCGCTCGCGGGTGAAATCCGCTACCATGGAACGCAGAGGAGCGTGGAATGATCAATATCACCCCCACCGCCGTCGAGAAGGTCAAGGCGGTGATGGAGCAGGAAAAAGAGAGCATGCCCCAGGGCGGGCTCCGTATCTACGTGCAGGGTGGCGGCTGCTCCGGGTTCTCGTACGGGATGGTCCTCGACGAGGTGAGCGAAGGCGATCAGGTCTTCGAGCAGGCCGGCGTGAAGGTCATCGTCGATCCCATGAGCATGAAGTACCTGGAGAATGCCGAAGTCGACTACAAGGAAGACTTGATGGGCGGCGGTTTCGCCATCAAGAACCCGAACGCCACGTCGACCTGCGGCTGCGGCCACTCGTTCAACGCCGGCGGTGAGGGCGGTCCGCACTAAGTGCCCGGGTCCGGGCACGAAGGGAGAGTCCGTACCATGAGCGCCACGAAGCCCGCCGTCCGTGCCCAGAAGGACGAAGGGCTCGCCACCGTACGCGTCGTCACCGACACCCTGCGCCTCGTGACCGACAAGCGGCTCGAGCTCTACAACCTGACCGAGAAGGTCGCGGACATCGTCAAGCGCCACGACATCAAGGACGGGATGGTCCTGCTGTCGTCGTTGCACACGACGGTCGCGCTGTTCGTCAACGAATGGCAGGCGGCGCTGCTGACCGACGTCAAGACGATGCTCGACAAGGTCGTGAGCCCGAAGGACGGCTGGAAGCATAACGACCCGGCCTTCTCGGACTGCGACCGGCAGAACGCCCATTCGCACCTGCAGGCGGCGCTGCTCGGGCATGCGCTGTCCTTCCAGGTCGCGAAGGGGAAGCTCGTCCTCGGCCAGTTCCAGGCGATCATCGCCGCCGAGCTCGACGGGCCGCGCCACCGCGACCTCGCGGTCCAGATCATCGGTAATTAGCTGGGGGGCGCTGTAGTGGCGCCCCCAGACCCCCCGGCTCGCCTCGCGATGCTGCGCCGCACCCCCGGGCCTCATGACTGACAGCCTGCCGGATCGGCTGCCGCTGTTCCCGCTGCCGAACGTCGTGCTCTTTCCGCACATGAGCCTGCCGCTGCACGTCTTCGAGCCGCGGTACCGGAGGATGGTTCAGGACGCGCTCGAGTCGCATCGCACGATCGGCATGGTGCTGCTCCGCCCCGGATTCGAAGCCGACTACGAAGGGCGTCCGCCCATCTTCGAGCGCGGCTGCGCGGGGAAAATCGTCGGGTCCGAGACGTTGCCCGACGGCCGCCTGAACATCGTCCTCAAGGGCGCGATTCGGTTCCGTATCGCCGCTGAGCACGCCGGCGAGCCGTATCGCCTCGCCTCCGTCGAAGCGCTGCCGGAGACGCTGGGCGAGGCTGCCATTCTCAAGGACGTGCGTCGCAAGGTGCTGGCCGCCATCGGGCGCGCGGCGGACGGGCCGACGGCTCTCGTCGTCTCCGATCTACCCGACGAGGTCTTCGTCAACGGCCTTTGCCAGTCCCTGACCCTCGACCCGATGGAAAGGCAGAGCCTGCTCGATTGCGACACCATATCCGAGCGCTACCTGCGCCTGGCCAGCATCGTCGAGTTCCGCACGCTCGAGCAGTCGGTCGCCGGTACGGACGCCGACGCGCCCAAGAAAGTCCACTAGCGGCCGACTTTCCGAGCGCGGTCGACGTCTCAATGGGCGTTCGGGATACAGGAGGACAAGCGATGAAGCGGATCTGGATGTTAGGGCTGGCCGGAGCACTGGTGCTGGCGGGGTCGACGGTCCCCGGCGTCGCGGGGGCCGCGGATCAGAAGCAGGACGAGGTGAAGAAGCCCGGGCGCCGGTTCGAGGTGCGGCGCATGCTCGGCGGGGGCGGGCGCCTCGGCGTATCCATCGAGGACGCGTCAGGCGGAGTCACGGTGACGCATGTCCAGGGCGATTCCGCGGCTGACAAAGCTGGTGTACGCCAGGGCGACGTCGTCGTGCGGTTGGCGGGTGAGAACGTGCGCAGCGCGGCCCAGCTCGCGCGCCTCGTGCGCGAGACGCCTGCCGGCCGCGAAGTGGACATCGAGGTCAGCCGGGGCGGATCGACCCAGAAGCTGTCCGCGACGCTGCGGGAGCCCGATCGGGACCGTCTCTTCACCTTCCGCCCCGGGGGCGGGGAGGACTTCCACTTCGAGATGCCCGAGATGCCGGAGATGCCGGAGATTCCCGATGTTCCCGAGATCGCCGATGTCCCCGAGCCACCGGTCCCGCCCGCGCCGCCCCGGATCCACCGGTTTTTCATGGGGCAGGGACGCAAGCTCGGGCTTTCCTACCAGGAGCTCGGCGACCAGCTCGCCGGCTACTTCAAGGTCGACGGCGGCGTCCTCGTCACCCACGTCGAGGAGGACGGGCCGGCGGCAAAGGCGGGCATCAAGGCCGGCGACGTCATCGTCCGCGTCGGCGGGCACTCGATCAAGGATGGCGGGGATCTGCGGGATGCGATCCGCGACGGGGTCGCGGGTGCCAGCACCAGGGTAGGCGTCCAGCGCGACGGTCGATCGATGGACCTTTCCGTCACCCTCGGCGAAACGGAGCCGGCGCGACTCGCCCCCGGTTCGACGCGCTCGCGACGCCGGGGCGCGCGAACCTAGATCGGATCGGCCTTCGTTGCCGCGACATCCGGCGGGATGAGCTGGTCCTCGAGCTCGAGGACCAGCAACGTTCCTCCCACGGCGAGCGCGGGGCCGACGAGGAAGTTCGCGAACGGGACGACCAGCGTGATCAGCCCGGCGGCGCCGAATCCCATGCACTCGAGCTTCCAGAAGGCATGCCATGCCCGTCGCTCCGCGAAGGTCAGGCCCCGGCGGGAGAGCGCGGCGTCGGTCTGCTGGAAGGCGAGAGCGTAGGAGCCCCAGAGGATCGCCAGCGGCGGTCCGATCACGGGGATGAGGGTCAGCAGGAGCACCCCCGGTGCGGCAACCAGGAAATACACGGTGCCCCGGAATGCCTGCGCCATCTCCCACTTCCATCCGCGCGAATGATCCACGGCGCCGCCGCGCACCATGGCGTCGACTCGGCTGGAAAGCGCTTCGAGCGCGGGAGCGGAAAGCAGCAGCGCCACCGCCAGCCCGAGGACCAGCCCCGCAACGATGGTGCCGATATACATGGTGATGGTGAGCAGGAAGCTCAGCGTGGTGAGCCGGCTGCCAGCGGGGAGTATGGCGTTCTCGATCCACCCGACGGAATAGATGGCGAGCAGCACTCCGCCCGCCAGGCAGACGATCGCGATGAGCGCGGGAAGGATGGCCAGCGGCCATAACGAAGGGCGCCGGATCAGGAACCCGAACCCCGCCAGCACGTGCCAGGCTCCTGCCCCGGCTCGCCGCAACGCCCCGGGCCTTTGATTCACCACGCGTGAGAGCCTATCAAAGTCGGCGTGGCGCCGCGTCCGCGGGCGCCGTGGGAGAATTGTCTCGGGACGGTCGTAGCGACTTGAAGTCAACTGCTGGGGAGCGAGGGAAGCGGCGACCCGCGGCCTGCGAGCCCGGAAGAGAGATCGGTCGCAGACACGGGGGCGCGGTTCTCCCGAGCGACTTGAAGTCAAACTGCTGGGGA
>Ga0136617_10002752_pt1 | contig 15655 bp, 13 predicted proteins | sample AntDrymUQ3222106_2_FD_129672 | JGI IMG/M metagenome (GOLD analysis project Ga0136617, IMG submission 129672) | Polar desert sand microbial communities from Dry Valleys, Antarctica - metaG UQ322 (21.06) | ecosystem: Environmental > Terrestrial > Soil > Desert | place: Antarctica: Dry Valley...
GCCTCGTCGTCGGCGAGCACGCGCGCGACGAGCCACGGGAAAAGCCGCTCACCGGTCACGGGGACACTCTGCCCTTCACCCGGATCGCTCCAGGGGCCAATCGCCGTGCGACGCAGCGCGCGGAGATGCGCGCGGCACGAAAGCGCGCGGCCGAGGTCTCGCGCGAGGGACCGCACGTAGTAGCCCCGACCACAGCGCAGGAACACGCGGCTGGTCGCCCCCTCGGTGTCGTGTCCCAGCCAGCGCGCTTCATGGAGGAAGACTCGACGGGCGGGCAGCGCGAAGACCTCGCCGCGATGCGCCTTCCGGTACGCGTATTCACCGTCGACGCGCTGGGCCGACGTCGGCGGCGGCACCTGGTCGCGCCAGCCGACGTGCTCCGCCAGGGCGGATGCGAGGCGTTCGGGCGCAAGTCCGCGTACGTCTCCCGTCGCGATCACGGTCCCCAGCGGATCCCCGTTGTCGGTTTCCGCGCCCCAGGCGACCTCGGCCTCGTATTCCTTCGGGACATCGTGCAGCAGGTCCACCACGCGGGTCGCCTGGCCCAGCGCGACGATGAGCAGGCCGGAGGCGAACGGGTCGAGGGTGCCCCCATGGCACACCGGCACCTTGCGCGTGCTGGTAGGCGAAGCCGAGGCGGCCACCTCGCGCGTCAGCGTGGCGCTGGTCAGCCCCACGGGCTTGTGCAGCAGCAGCAGCCCGGTGGGCACAGGCGTCACGCCGACATTCTCGCCGCGTCGAACGCGCAGACCAACCGCGAGCGCGCCCCGCGCTATCGGGCCAGCACCTCGCGGACCTTGCGCGCCAGCGACTCCATCGAGAACGGCTTCCCCAGGAAATGGACCCCCGCGTCGAGAACTCCGCGGTGGGCAATCGTGTCCGCGGTGTAGCCGGAGGTGAAGAGCGTCTTCATCCCCGGCTTCATGGCCTGCACGCGAAGCGCCAACTCCTTGCCGTTCATGGTCGGCATCACGACGTCGGTGAAGAGGAGGTCGATCCCGCCCGCGTGCTTCTCGCACAGGGTGAGCGCGTCGCCGGGGCTGGTCGCCACCAGCACCGTGTAACCGAGGGCCCCGAGCATCTCGCAGGCGACCTCCCGCAGCTGTGGCTCGTCCTCGACGATCAGGATCGTCTCGTTCCCGCCGGCGGGCAGGGCGGGGACGCGCACTGCGTCGGGTAACACGGCCTGCGGCGAGGCCCGGGGAATGTAGAGCTGCACGCTCGTGCCCTGCCCCACGGTGCTCGAGATGTCGATGAAACCGTCGTTCTGCTTGACGACTCCGTACACCGTGGAGAGGCCGAGACCCGTGCCCTTGCCTTCGGGCTTCGTGGTGAAGAAGGGCTCGAAGGCGCGCTCGCGGGTCGCTTCGTCCATGCCGGAGCCGGTGTCGCTGACCAGGAGCATCACGTATTCGCCCGGCCGCGCCCCCGCGTATCGGCGGCAGTAGGCGTCGTCGACGGTGACGTTCGCGGTGGCCACCGTGAGCATGCCGCCGTCGGGCATGGAGTCCCTCGAGTTGACGGCGAGGTTGGCCAGGACCTGGTCGACCTGCGAGGGATCCATGGATACCGCCCAGGCGTCGGGCGCGAGCATGAATTCGAGGGCCACGTCCTCGCCGATGACGCGCTGGAGCAGGCGCTCCATGCCGGCAAGGCGCGCGTTCAGGTCGATGACGCGGGGAGCGATGACCTGCTGGCGCGAGAAGGCCAGGAGCTGCTGCGTGAGGTCGGCCGAGCGCTGCGCGGCGTCACGGATCGCGGACACGTTCCGGTGCAGCGGATCGATCGGGCTCAGCTTCCGCAGCGCGATGTCCGCGTATCCCAGGATCACGCCCAGCATGTTGTTGAAGTCGTGGGCGACCCCGCCCGCGAGGCGGCCGATGGCCTCCATCTTCTGCGCCTGGCGGAGCTGCGTCTCCAGCGCCCCACGCTCCTCCTCCGCCCGTTTGCGGTCCGTGACGTCCCGGATGGTCGTCAGCGCGATGACCTCGTCGCCGATGCGGAGAATCTCGCCGGACGCGAGGCCGTCAAGGACTCTCCCGTCTTTCAGGCGAAACCTGGCTGGCTGGTCCCGGACCCCGCCTCCCCCGCTCAATCCCGCGAGGTACTTGTCGCGGTCCTTGACGTCGGCCCACAGGCCCAGCTCGGTGGTCGTGCGGCCGACCGCCGCTTCACGCGAGTGGCCGGTGAGGCGCACGAAGACGTCGTTCACCTCGACGATGCGGCTGTCCTTGACCTGCGTCATCACGAGGCTGTCGGGGCTGGACTGGAAGGCCTTGGCGAACTTGTCCTGGGAGAGGCGCAGCGCGTCCTCGGCCCGGCGGCATTTCTCCTCGCTCGCGCGTAGCCGCTCTTCGGTCTCCTCGAGCCGTGACTCCAACTTCGGATCGGCCACGCGACGAGGGTCTCACGGATCGCCTTCCCGACTACCGGGCGGCGTGTGGGGATCGCGCCGATGTCGTGAAGCCAGATCGGCCAGGCCGATGGTTCCGCCCGCGCCGCCGCGGTCTCACCTGGACGGGAACGGACGCGATCCCTTCGCTCGCGAGCACGTGCTGGAGCAAGCGAGCGATCTGGTCCCACCCGCCTCCGGGGTTCGCGGGCGCGATGATCGTCAGGGGCCGCTTCGGGAAGCCGGACTTCGTCGGCGCGAGCGAGCGTTGGTCCGTGCTCGCCGCGTCCGTTTGCGGCCCGCAGCCGGCCAGGCCGGCCACGCCGCTCGCCGCGAGCGCAAGGGCGACGAACGCCTCCGTCCGGCCCGGCACCCTTGCCATCCGGGCGCATCGCGCGCCTCGGTGCCACGGCAGACTTCCACCACGGGCTGCTAGGCCACCATCGCCAGCGGCTTCGGCTCCAGCGCCAACGCCAGCATCTCGTCCACCGACTTCACGGGGTGGAACAGCATCTGCCCGCGAACGTCCGCCGGCACGTCGTCGAGGTCGCGCGCGTTCAGCTCGGGGAGGATGACCTCCGTCAGCCCCGCCGCGTGCGCGGCGAGCACCTTCTGCTTCAGCCCCCCGATCGGCAGCACCCGGCCCTGCAGCGTCACCTCGCCCGTCATGCCCACGGTGCTCTTCAGCGGACGGCCGGTGAGCAGGGACGTGATCGCCGCAATCATCGTGACCCCCGCGCTCGGACCGTCCTTGGGGATGGCACCCGCCGGCACGTGGACGTGGAACTCGCGCCCATCGAGAGCCTTTTCGTCGATCCCGAGGGCCGCGGCGTGGCTCTGGACATAGGTGAGCGCGATCCGAGCGGACTCCTTCATGACGTCGCCGAGCTGACCGGTGAGCACGAGGCCGCTCTTGCCGGCCATCGACGCCGCCTCGACGAACAAGACGTCTCCGCCGGCGCCGGTCACGGCGAGACCGGTGGCCACGCCGGGAATCCCGGTGCGGGCAGCGACCTCCTGGTGGAACTTCGGCCGCTTGAGCGCTTCCATCACCGCGGCGGAGTCGATCACCACCGGCGTCGCCTGATCGCCGCCCGCGATCCGCGTGGCCGTTTTGCGAAGCACAGTGCCCAGCTCCCGCTCCAGCTGGCGAACGCCCGCCTCGCGCGTGTAGTTGGCGACGATGAACCGCAGCACTGCGGCTTCGATGGTGACGTCGGTGGGAAGGAGGCCGTTGCGCTCGACCTGGCGCGGCCACAGGTAGTCCCGCGCGATGGCGACCTTCTCCTCCGTGGTGTATCCGTCGAACCGGATGACTTCCATGCGGTCGAGCAGCGGCCCGGGGATGGTATCGGCCACGTTCGCGGTGGCGAGGAACAGCACCTGCGACAGGTCCAGCTCCACGTCGAGGTAGTGATCCTGGAAGGCGTGGTTCTGCGCCGGGTCGAGCACCTCGAGCAACGCCGCCGAGGGATCGCCGCGCCAGTCCGATCCGATCTTGTCGACCTCGTCGAGCAGGATCACGGGGTTCATCGTCCCCGCGTCGCGCAGCGCGCGCACCAGGCGCCCCGGCAGCGCGCCGATGTACGTGCGGCGATGGCCACGGATCTCGGCCTCGTCGCGGACGCCGCCCAGGGACATGCGAACGAACTTCCGGCCGGTGGCGCGGGCGATGGATTCTCCGATCGACGTCTTGCCCGTCCCCGGGGGCCCAATGAGGGTGAGGATGGCTCCCGACCGCCGATCATCCGTGAGGCCGCGCTCCGCGCGCAGCTTCCGCACCGCCAGGTATTCGGTGATGCGGCGCTTCACGTCGTCGAGGCCGGCGTGATCGGCGTCCAGCACTTCGCGGGCGTGCTCCGGATCCAGCCGCTCCTCGGACCGCTTCGCCCACGGAACGGAGAGCAGCCAGTCGAGATACGTGCGGATCATCGAGCCTTCGGCGTTGGACTCGCCCATCCGCTCGAGCCGCGCCACTTCCCGCTCCGCCTGCTTCCGGACTGCCTCCGGCATGCCCGCGTCGGCGATCTTCTTCTGGTACTCCTCGGCCACGGGCGCCTCGTCCTCGCCGAGCTCCTTGCGGATCGCATCCATCTGCCGGCGCAGGAGGTACTCGCGCTGCTGCTTCTGCGTGCCCGCGTCGACCTCGTCCCGAATGCGCTTTCGCACCCGCAGCTCCGCGAGCCGCTCCTCCTGGAAGCGGAGGGCGAGGGCCAGCCGCTCGACGACATCCAGCGCCTCCAGCAGCTCCACCTTCTGCTCGAAGTTCAGGTCGGGCGAATAACCGGCGGTGTCGGCCAGCGATCCCGGGCTGGTGATCGACCGGACAAAGGCGCTGATCCGGCCGTCGTCGCCGCGGAGCTCGAGGATCTCCTCGACCACGGCGCGGTACTCCCGCTCGAGATCGCGCGTCAGGGCGACCGCTGGGGTCACGTCCGGACGTTCCTCGACTTCGACCCGCAGCACGCCGTCGTGCGCGATATGGGCGGCGCCGGGAAGCGCGCGGTGGCGGGGCATGAACACGACGACCTCGCGAGCGCCGACGGCGACCCGCTCCGTCACGTCGGCGACGACACCCACCCGGGCGTACCCGTCGCCGCGACGCGGGATGAGGAGCACGCGGGAATCGCCGCCCACCTCCGCCGGAACCGTCACCGGCATGCCCGGGAAGACCGCGACGCCGTCGAGCGCGACCAGCCTGAGGTTTCCCATGAATGGAAGATACGCATGATAGTTGAGCATGTCAATCATTTAGCATGTCAACCATTGTGTTCACGGACTATACTGGCGGAGGTGAAGCGGGCATGCCCTCAGTCGACTGCGGCCTGGCAGCTCCTGGTCAGGCTCTTCTACGCCCAGCGCGCAAACCTGCCCCCGCTCGCCTCCGACCTCGAGCTGTCGCCGGCGCAGTGCCACGTGCTGCACCTCATCGAGCCCGACCGGCCCGTCGCCATGGGCCAGCTCGCGGAAACGCTCGCCTGCGACAAGTCGAATGTCACCGGGCTCGTGGACCGTCTCGAGTCCCGCGGTCTCGTTCGCCGCCGGGCATCGGCCGGGGACCGTCGGGTGAAGGTCCTGGTCCTCACCCCCACCGGCACGCGGTTGCGCGCGATGCTCGTCCAACGCATGTCCGCGCCTCCGACGGCCATGGAGCGCCTCTCGCTCAGCGAGCGTCGCGCGCTGGCCCGGATTCTCGCGCGCCTGCTCGACTAGCGGGATCCGCAAAGGACTGCGCGATTCTCGACGCAACACCCGCCGTGTCCGCGTACGAGATGTTCGACGTCACGGCCACGACGATCCCCCGTTCCGGGAAAGTCATGAAAGAGGCCGCCCTTCCGCCCAGCGAATCGCCACCGTGACCAACCACGCGCGTTTGTTCACCGGCCAGGGCAACAGTCTCGAGATCCCAGCCAAGGCCGTAACCCGTCTCCTGTCCCGAGGCCAGGCGCTGAGACGTCTGAAGTAATCGGACCGTGGCTGGCTGCAGCAGCTTGCCGCTATTGATCGCCATGCCGAAGCGCACCAGGTCGGACGGGGTGGACAGGAATGCGCCGGATCCCGCATAGCAGGAAATGTCCATGTCGCGCATCAGGTGCAGGCCATAGCGGGGGTCCGCCGCGAATCTGGGGAAATAGAAGGTCGCCCGACTTGGGATCGGCTCCGTCGCGGATTCGGCCCTCGTGTGCTCCATGCCCAGCGGCTCGAAAATCCGGGTCCGCATGAAGGTCAGGAACGGCTCGCCGGCGGCGGCTTCGACGGCCGCACTCACCAGGATCCATCCGTAGCTCGAATAGCGGTATTCCGTCCCCGGCTCGAACAGCAGTGAACGGTCCGCGAAGTACTGCAGGGCTTCGACCGGCCGCTCGCAATGTGCCGCGAACAGGGGCCCCTCGTCACCGCCGTCGGTCCTGACGCCGGCGACATGCCCCATCAACTGGCGCACCGTCACCGGCCACGGCTTCTCGGGGAAGGCGGGCACGTGCGTCTGGATGGTGTCCTCGAGCTTCAGGCGCCCCTCCTCCAGCAGCACCCCGATCGCGGCTGAGGTGAGCGCCTTGGAGGCGGTCCCGATCCTGAAGCGCGTCTCCGGCGCGACGGGCACGCGTTTCTCGAGGTCGGCCCAGCCGAACCCTTCGGCCCACACGATGTCGCCACCGACACCGACGGCCACCGACAACCCGGGCAGGTTCTGCTCCGCGAGGGCCGCGCGAATGATCTGCCGCCCGTTCTCCACGGCGGGAGTCCACGTCGGTAGCGGGGCCGAATACGGCACGGAAGGCACATCCGGCGGGTTCGGGTGCAGGCGCGTCGCGGTGGCGCCCATGTATACCCACAGCCCCTGAAGCCCGCCGACGAACAGGCCGACGGCGAGGACGAGCAGCCCGAGGATCCGATAGATCGACACATTCCCTCCACTAAAGCCCTGAACCTTCATCTTCCGGGTGTCGTGATCGCGGAGTCAGACCGACCGATGGCCGCCGTCCCCCGCTGGTGCTCCCAGGACCTGCACCGACACCGAGCGCTGTCGCGGCCCGTCCAACTCCACCAGGAAGATGCTCTGCCAGGGCCCAAGGTCGACATGACCCTCCGCGATGTTCAGGCACACCGAGACTCCGAGCAGCAGCGTGCGGGCATGCGAATGGCCGTTCGGCTTCTCGTCGACTGGCGCCTCGCGCGCCGCGAGGTCGTTGTGGCGGTAGAGACGGCCCGCGGGCGCCCAGCCCTCCAGAAGGCCTTCGAGGTCCTGGAGCAGGAGCGGCTCGTTCTCGTTCACCACGATGGCGGCGGTGGTGTGCCGGCTTTGCACCGTGACCATCCCCTCGCCGACTCCCGATCTCCGGACGCGCTCGGCCACCAGCGCGGTCAGATCGACGAACTGCAGCGGCTCCTGCGTCCGGATGTGGACGAGGTCGCGGCACACCCGCATCGTCGCCGCCTCCTGCGTGTTCACGAAAAGGCTTGCCGCCACTCTCTTCCTCCTTCGTCGGGAGTCCCTTCGGAGCCCCGCTCTCTCTACAGAAGGTGGGAGAAGCGCCTCAGCGAGACTTGACGGGAAAGTGAGGGTTGGCTGAGCGGTCAGGACACAGCGGAGCGTGGACGGCGGGTCAGGCCGAGGACGAGGCCGGATCCGAACAGGAGTCCTTCCCCCCCGCTGATGACCGCGCTCGTGTGGCGTCCCGGCTCCTCTTCACCGAGCAGGCGTGCCAGGGGCGCGAGTCCCACCTGGGACCCGGGGAAAGCGTGGGCCATGAAGTCGAGGCTCATGGCGCCGAGATAGCTGCCCGTCGATGCCAGGACGACTGCCGCCGCGCCGCAGCAGAGGCCGGTGACCAACGCCGCGACCGCACGCTCCCGGCCATGCGGGGCCGCCATCCCGCCTCCTTCGCGCGGGGTCGTCAGGGCGTAACCGAGGCCCGCGGCCCCACCGAGCACCAACCCCTCGAAACCACCTGCGATGGGTGACAGGTCCCGCCCGAAAAGCCCCTGGATCATCCAGAGCGCCACCAGGTGCGCCGCCGCGCCGACCGCGCCGCCTCCCAGCGCCCCGAACAGGACCAAGGCCATCGCCCGAAAGGAACGGACGAGAACCTCCGCCGCGGCCAGACCGGCCCCCACTCCGGCGGCTCCCAATCCCCCGACCGCCAACCCCAGCAGCCCGAGGATCACGGGAACGGGTTCGGCGGCGGTCGAGCCCGGCCCGAAGCGAAGAAGGAGACCGCCCGTTGTCCCGGCGACGAGGCCCGCCAACGCGCCGCCCGCAGCCGCCGACACCCACCGGCTGCCCGCAACACGCAGCGTGCGCCGCACACGTAGCGACAACAAGAAGCCGAGAGTGGCGATCAGCTCTGACTGGCCGATCAGTGGGACCGGGCCAGCGCCCGCGACGTCCCAGCGCGTGTCACGCAGGAGGGCGCGCGCTCGCGCGTGACCGGGCCTGCGATCGAGCCTCCCGAGCGCCTCCTCCGTGCCCAGGGCGTGTAGCAGCTCCGCCGCCTCCCGGCGTTCTTCGGTGTCGAGTGGCCCCGCCGTCAGCAGCTGTTCGAGAGGGGCCGCGAAGGGATCGGCGGCGGCCGCCGCGGCGACGGGTCGAGCCGGCTCGGCCGCGCCTGACCGAGGCGGCTCGCTATCGGATTGCTCGGAGACGTCCGGAAAGACGAAGCGGTACCCATGACGGGAGACGGTGCGGATGAAGACCGGATCGCGGGAGTCGTCGCCGAGAGCGCGGCGCAGCGTCCGCACCGCCTGACTCAAGGCGCCCTCGGAAACGACGACGTCGCTCCAGACGGCGTCGAAGATCTCGCGGCGATGCACGGCCTGACCCCGTCTCTCGACCAGCAGGACGAGCAGGTCGAAGTACCGCGGGATGAGGGGGACCTCCTCTCCATTCCGGAGCAGCAGGCGGCGCTTCGGGGAAAGGACGAAATCGGAGAACAGGTAGAGGGGGCGCGAGGCGGGGATCATTGGCGCGGACGGGCTAACGGCCGAAGAAATCCCCCACGGCGTCCCACAGGTTGCCGGCGGCGAGACCCCCCGTCGAGAAGATCACGACACCGTCGACGCCCTGGGCGCGCACCGTGTCCAGGACCTTCGTGAGACGGTCGGGCTGCGCATACCCGACCGGCATTCCGGACAGGAAAGCGTCAAGCTTCGCCGCCAGTGCCTCTGGGCTCCCCGGCTCCCGCAGGTGCGCAACAATCGCGGCGTGAAGGTCGGGCGCGTAGACCTTCAAGCGGGCCGACACCTTGTCGAGCTCCGCCTGCATCTCGGACACCGGACCGCCTTCGCGAAGCAGCCGGCGCAACCGGTCCAGCGGCGCGCGCTCGGCGTCGTAGAGCTGATACGCGGCGACCCCGATCCAGAGATGGTCGAAGTCTGCCGCCCACACCTTCTGCTGCTGGATGCTCTCGGCCAGCAGGTCGAGATGGGTCTCGAACTCGCCGCCGTAATGGCTCCGGTAATCCATCGGCATCAGGTACTGGACCCAGGGCGCGAAGCGCCTCCAGTCCTGCCCGATGAAGCGCCCGCTCTGCACGGGGTTCTTGAAGACCGCGGCCGAGAACTCGACCTTCGGCTTCGCCTTGCGGACCTCCTCGAACACCTCGCGCGTGAACCGGGCGACGTGATGGGCGCGGTACTCGTAGAAGAAGTAGTCGAGGTCGCGGTTGCCGCCCGGAAAGAAGCTGCCCTCGAGCAGCAGCCGGCTCTTCATCTCACGCGAGTAGTCTTTCCAGTTCGGCGGCAGCACCTTCGGGCTGCGCTCCCAGTGGGCTTCGAGATGCGGGCGGTCCATCGGCGCGAGCAAAGGATGGTCCGGGTGCGCCGGCGAGTAGTACCCGGCGTCTTTCGGGATCTGCTCCAGGCAGTAGTCGCAGAAGCAGTAGGTGTCGGGCGCGAGGTCGCCGGGGTAGCGCACGTAATCGTGGTGGATCGCGTCCACGTCGTACCGCTGCGCGAATTCCTTGATGAGCGGGATGAGCCATTGGTCGGTGTACCCCGGCCGCCGTGCCGGGCACATCCAGGCCAGCCGGTAGGGACGGCCGCGCAGGACCTCGGCCGGCGTCGGCTTGCCTTCCGGGCTCAGGGCGAGCCATTCCGGATGCTGCTGCACCACGTACGAGCTGGCCCCTTCGGCGAAGTCGAAGAACCACGCGTGCACCGCGATCTTGCGCTTGTGGCATTCGCGGATGAGGATGGCCGGAAAGTCGAAGTCGCGGTACTCCGCGACCACCGCGGGGGCGAACCGCTCCGTGGTGCTGGGCCAGAAGAGGCCGGCCGAAGTCTTCACCTCCATGACGAGCGTGTTGACGTGGGCCTTCGCGAGCTGCTCGACGTAGGCCACCACCGACGCCTCGGTCAGCCCGGCGTCGCGCGGGCTGGCCCAGACCGCGCGGCCCGCGAGGGTGGGCGCCGCCGTGACTTCCGGCACGGCGAGCAGCGCGGCGAGGACGAGACCCATTGGAACGGCGGAGACCGACTTCGCGCGTTTCATTGCGCAGGCGACGGTATCAGAACCGCGCCAGGATCGGGAGTCGGAGGCGCCGCTCTGGCATAGTCCTGCCCGAGATCGCCGCCGGCCTTTCCGAGGCCGCCACCCTGGGCGAAAAGTCCGAGCGGTAGGGCGCGAGGGTAAGATGGATCGCGAATGAAACACCAGAATCCATCCGACGAGGCCATCCGCAAGATCCTCGGAAAGGCGCGCACCATCGCCATGATCGGCGCGTCGTCCAAGTCGCATCGACCGTCGCACGGCGTGATGCGGACGCTCCTCGACGCCGGGTACCGCGTGATTCCCGTCAATCCACGTGAGACCGAGGTGCTGGGTCAGAAGGCGGTCGCGTCCCTCGATGCGATCACGGAGAAGGTGGACATCGTCGACGTCTTCCGCAAGGCCGAGGACACGCCGCCCCTCGCCGACGAAGCGGCGAAGCTGGGCGCGCGCGTTCTGTGGCTGCAGCTCCGCATCGCCAGCGACGAGGCCGCGGAGAGGGCGGCCGCGGGCGGGCTGACCGTGGTCATGGACCGCTGCCTCGGCCAGACGGTGCGCGCGATGGACATCGTTGTCCGGGGGCGCTAGATAACCCACCGCGAACGCGCGGCCTGCCCCTGCGCCTGGCTGCTGAGCGCGGTGACCCTCGCCGGAGGCTGCGGCGCCCGTGAGTCGCCCGAAGCGGCGCGGGACCGCGCCGCGGAAACCTTCCTGCTCGCCCAGATCGCCGACGTCAAGCGATCGATCTCCCGGATCGAGAAGGGCGAGCTCGCGACACGGGACCGGATCGCGATCTCCGTCTCCGAGTCCATCGTCAAGCAGCTCATCGACGCGACGCTGCCCCGCGAGGCCACCGTCGCCGGCCGGTATCGCGTGCGCATCGAGTCCGCGGAGCCGTTCTTCCGCGGCACCAACGCGGCCCTCGTCTTCCAGGCCACGGCCCGCGGTCTCGCGCCGGGATCGCCCGCGGCGCGGGTCGAGCTCGGAGGAAGCCTGGAGCGCGTGCGCGTGGAGGACGGCACCTTGATGGCCGACGTCACCCTCGCCCACTTCAAGGTGCTCGATACGTCCCTCGGCGATCTCGCCGGCGAGGCGGTCGAGCGGCTCGTCGCCGACAACCGCGACATCCTCGGCGGCCTGCTTCCCACCCTCGAGATCCCGGTCCACCTCGAGCAGTCCGTCGACATCGGCGGCCTCGACGCCGGCGGGGTCGTGGCCCGGGCGGGGACCCTGCCATTGAAGATGACCGTGGCCGAGGTGATTGCCGTCCGACGCCGGTTGTGGGTCTTCGTCGATGCCGAGGCCGGCCCATGGATCTCTCGTCCGTGAGGGCGATCCGGTTGAAACGTCATCGCCTCCTCTTCCTCGCCCTCCTGATCGCGACGGCCGCGACGGTGGTCGTCCTGCGCGTGTGGCGTCGGCCCCCGCCGGGACCCGCGCGCCTCGAGGCACTGACCCGGGAGCGCGACACTCTGGAGGACCGCTGGCGCGACGCACTCGTCGCGGCGGGCGAGACGAGCCTCGGCGAGGCGCCGGATGCGGACCTCGTCATCGGGCTGCCGGCGACGCTGACGCGCGCGATCGTCGGACAGGTCGTGACCGGCGTCTTCGGGCAGGCGACACTGACCCTCACCGGCCTGCACGTCCGCAAGGAAGGCGAGGTCAGGACGCCGAGGGTCCTGGTCCGGCGCACCATCGGCGCGTACGCGCTCGACGTCGACATCCACCGCGTCCGCGGCGTGCTCGAGGCGGCGGCTCCCGCGCTCGCCTTTGGGGACGACCGTGTGGACGTGACCCTCCCCGTGCGACTCGTGGGCGGCGAGGGCGACGCGGAGATCCGCCTGCAATGGGACAGCAAGGGCGTGACCGGCGTCCTGTGCGGGGACATCGACGTCACGCGCACCATCACCGGCGCCGTGGTCCCCGAGGACTACGAGATGGCGGGCAGCTTCGCCGTCGCCGCCGAAGGCGATTCGATCGTCCTGCGCCCGAGCTTTCCGGACCTCGCCGCCCGCATCGCCGTCGAGCCCTCTGCGGAATCCTGGAAGGTCATCGAAGAGATCATCCGCGAACGCCCGCGCGGCTGTGAGATCGCGCTGGATGCCATCGACCTCCGCGAGCGTCTGGCCGGGATACTCGGCCGCGGCTTCAACGTCCAGATCCCGCAGCGGATCTTCAAGGCGATTCCGCTGCCCGCGAGCGTGCGCCGCTCGGTGCGGGTCCGGGGGATCGCGCTCGCGATGCAGGTGAAGCCGACCGCGGTGGTCGTCCGCAACGACCGGCTCTGGTACGGATCGGACGTGATCGTCGAACGAGCGGCGTCCGCGCGAACGCGCCGTTCACACTGACCGCATAGATCCGGTCAGCTCTTGGGCTGGGGGACGATCCTCAGGTAGGGACGCGGCGCCTTCCAACCTTCCGGATACTTCTTCTTCGCGTCCTCGTCCGACACCGAGCCCGCGATGATGACGTCTTCTCCCGCCTTCCAGTTCACCGGGGTCGCGACCTTGTGCTTCGCGGTGAGCTGCATCGAGTCGAGGACGCGGAGCACCTCGTCGAAGTTGCGGCCGGTGGTCATCGGATAGGTGAGGTTCAGCTTGATCTTCTTGTCGGGGCCGACGACGAAAACGGAGCGGATGGTGGCATTGTCGATCGCGGTCCGCTTCCCGCCCGCGGCCTCGGGATGGATCATGTCGTAAAGCTTCGCGACCTTCAGGTCCGCATCGCCGATCATCGGGAAGTTGGGCGCCGTTCCCTGGGTCTCCTCGATGTCCTTCGCCCACCGCTTGTGGTCGTCCACGGGGTCGATGCTGAGGCCGATGACCTTGCAGTTCCGCTTCTCGAACTCCGGCTGCAGCTTCGCCATGTAGCCGAGCTCGGTCGTGCAGACCGGGGTGAAGTCCTTGGGGTGCGAGAACAGGATCGCCCACCCGTCGCCGATCCACTGATGGAAATCGAGATTCCCTTCCGTGGTCTCGGCGGTGAAGTTCGGCGCTTCGTCGCCAATGCGCAATGACATGCTGCCTCCTGTGTTCCCCTCGGGGATTCTAGCCCCGAGCCCCCGAACCTGCGTAACGGTCCGCCTGTCCGAGAGCACGGGTTCCATGTTTCCTGCGGGGCACGGGCGCGGCCCGCCAAATGGAGTGCGGGTTCTCGTGCCGCCATTGGGAGTCCGGCGGGGAGCGGCGCGCTTGCCCTTGGCCATGGCTGACCAAGGGTGCTCAGGGCGGTCCGATTCATTTCATGCGGCGCAAGGGGCCCCACCCTTGCGATCAATGGCGAGGAACGCGCCCTTCCGCGCGCGCTTTCTCCCACGCGCGCCCGTTTCATCACAACGATTTCCTGCATCCTTGCCGTCGAGAGCACGTCCCAGCGTTGCCAGGCGCGAGCGGTCGCGCTAGCCGGAGCGACGAGAGAGTGGCCGCGCGACAGATCCTCACTGCTGATCGCGGGGTGGGGGCCCCCGCGGGGTTCCTCGATGAAAGAGACAAGCGCGCCACGAGGAGCGACGGTAGCGCGCACCCGAGCGCCTCTCCACGGCGATCGTGCTCTCGGGTTAGCCGGACGTTACTGAGGCGCTAGCCTCCGCCGCCGGAGCGTCGGGGCGTGGTCAGCTTCTGGAATCCCTTGGTGTTCCGCGGGCCCTTCCAGGGCTGCTGCGTCTGCTTCTTGGAGGTGGGAAGGGACTTCGGCGCGTCCGCGACCGCCGATCCCGCCCCGCCCGCAGGCTGCTCACCGGAGTCCTGCGCCTTGCGGCGCGCGGCCTCGTCCTTCTCCAGGCAGCACTGCTTGTACTTCTTTTCGGAGCCGCAATGGCACGGCTCGTTGCGTCCCGGCGTCGGCTTCGGTTCGGGCATCGTTCTCCTCGGTGCGAGTATAAGGCACCGTGACGGACAACCCGAAGGTCCTCGGACGGTACGAGATCGTGGCCGAGATCAGCCGCGGCATGATGGGCGTCGTCTACCGCGCGGTCGATCCCGTGCTCGGCCGCACCGTCGCCCTGAAGACGGTCAACATCCGCCTGGCCGAGAGCGACTCGGATCGCGGATCGTTCGAGGACCGCTTCATGACCGAGGCGCGCGCGGCCGCCCTGCTCTCGCACCCCGCGATCGTGACCGTGCACGATCTCGGCCGCGACCCCGAGAGCGGGATCCTCTACATCGCCCTCGAGCACCTGGAAGGACGCACCCTCGCCGACGTCGTCCAGAAGGACGGGCCCCTCCCCTGGCGCCATGCCCTCACCATCGCCGGGCGCATGGCGGGCGCGCTGGACCACGCCCACGAGCGCGGGATCATCCACCGCGACGTGAAGCCCGCGAACATCATGGTCCTGCCCGGCGGCGACGTGAAGCTCATGGACTTCGGCATCGCGAAGATCGACGCCACCGACCTCACCGCGCCGGGGGACTTCCTGGGCACGCCGTCTTACATGTCCCCCGAGCAGGCCTCGGGAACGCCGCTCGACGGCCGGAGCGACATCTTCTCCCTCGGAGCCGTGCTCTACCTCATGCTCACGGGGCGCCGGCCGTTCGACGCGCCGACAGTGCCGGGGGTGATGGCCCGAGTCGTGAGCATCGCCCCGGATCCGCTCGATGTCCGGGACCTGCCATCCGACGTGGACCACATCGTCGGCCGGTGCCTGGAGAAGCTGGCGCGTGCCCGCTACGCGCGCGCCCGCGAAGTGGAGGAGGACATCGAGGACGTGCTGGCCGCGCGGCCGCCGCGCCATCGGCCGCGTCCTGCCGCCGAGCCGGTGGCCGTCAAGCCGGGGATCGGCGATGCCGTCATCGGCGCAGTCAGCCGCCTCCGCTGGCGCGCGCTGGCGGCCATCCTTGCCTTGCTGGCGTTCGTCGGGCTCGCCTCGGCCGTGCTGCGCCGGCCGGGATCGGTGTCGACGCCGATCGTCGCGTTGCCATCGGCGATTCCTGTCCCGTCGCCAATCGCGCCCACCGCGCGGCTCGACATCTCCGTCCGCCATCCCTTCCGGATGGCCACGGTCCGCGTCTGGGTGGACGGCGTACTCGCGGTCGAGGAGAAAGTCCCCGGACGCGTGACGCGCAACCTGCTCGCGGTGAAGCTGCGGCGCGGCACGTACAAGGGCACGGTGGACGTCCAGTCCGGTGATCGCGCAATCGTCGTGCAGGTCGACGACGGAAGCGGGTTCCGGGAGTCACGGCGCATCCGCGGGGCGTTTGCGTCCGGCGAGCCACGAGTTCTCGAAGCCGCCGTGGACGGCGTGGTGTCCAAGGACATGAAGCTCGCCTGGGGACGTTGAC
>Ga0136617_10002753_pt1 | contig 15654 bp, 18 predicted proteins | sample AntDrymUQ3222106_2_FD_129672 | JGI IMG/M metagenome (GOLD analysis project Ga0136617, IMG submission 129672) | Polar desert sand microbial communities from Dry Valleys, Antarctica - metaG UQ322 (21.06) | ecosystem: Environmental > Terrestrial > Soil > Desert | place: Antarctica: Dry Valley...
GATTTCGAGAAGGCGTTCGACGACTTCCAGAGGTGCAAAACATTGTGTCGGATCCTTAAATGTTGCCATAAACGATTAATTTAATCTTTCGGACGAGAGTCTTAATGCCGGACGCCTACTATGATTACGTACACAATTCAAAGGTTGTTCGATATTTTCCCGGTCGATGTCAACACTCCGGCTAAATATCTTTGCCGGAAATTTGATATTTTTGCGAAAAGGATTTATCATAGTGAAAACTCTTCTGAGGATTAAAGTATGAAAACAAGTATTTCGCGACTTACCTTGGTTTTATTAACGGCATTTATGTCGGTTATTACAGTGTCCGCGCAAAAAGGAACTATTTCGGCCGCTGCGAGCGACAAATATGTGATCTCTGCTAAGGCCGGCGGTGTTAATTTTGTAGAGGGCACGGTCGGAGTAGTTAGGAGACACGGAAAAAGCGGGTATCTGCTGAAAGGCGACAGGCTCGACATCGGCGACCGCGTATCGACGGGTACCGAAGGAAAAGCTGAAATATTGTTGAACCCCGGATCATATCTCCGCCTTGGCGGTAACTCCGCGTTCGAATTTAAAACGACATCGCTCGACGACCTGGAACTAAAACTCGATTCCGGGAGCGCGATGCTGGAGGTTTTTGCCGCGGAAGATTTTAGAGTCACGATATACGCACCGAAGGCGAAGTTCGGCCTCATAGAATCGGGGATTTACCGCATCGACGTTGCTGCCGATGGCGGCGGAACAGTCGCCGTATGGAAAGGCAAAGCTCAAATCGGCGATTCTGAAGAATTGCTGGTCAAGGGAGGACGCGAGGGCATCGTTTCAGGACCGCTGCAGGCCTCCATAACGAAATTTGATCGTGACGACAAGGGCGCCCTTGAAATTTGGAGTAAAGGCCGTGCCAAGGAGCTTTCTAAGCTCAGCTCAAGTCTGGCTCGCAATAATATGCGAACATCCCTGATGCGTTCGTTTCTCGGAAACCGTTGGAATATTTATGATTCCTTCGGCCTCTGGGTTTATGACCCGTTCCGCGGAAGCCATTGCTTCCTTCCTTTCGGCTATGGTTGGAGTTCGCCCTACGGTTACGGTTTTGGACGTAGTTTGTGGTATTACAATCTACCGTCTGCCGCCTATACGCCAAGGAACTCATCGAACGGTCCGTCCGAACCAACAAAATCCAGGGTACGTTTGTCCCCCCGTGATTGGTCTCAGCCGCCGCCATTCGTAAAAATGCAAAGCGAAGGTAAAACCGGTCGTTACTCGGGTGCTTCGGATAGTCCGTCATACGACTCTCCTACGCGCTCCAGCCCGGGGTTTTCATCGCCGGCACCCAGTTCTGCACCGGTAAAAATAGATTCGCGACGGCCGCATTGATAGACCGGAGCAATTGAATTGTGAAAGCGGGGAGGGCGAAAGTCCCCCCGCTTTCTTAGTTTAATACTGAAATATGATTGCCGGAATTTGGGCTGGCGCAGTGTCGAGGTACGGTTCGAGCACCAGGAATATCGATTGAAATCCGTTAAAGATCGTATGCAGAATTATACACGGCAGCAGATTGTTTGTGCGTACCCGAATTAAAGTTAGGATGAGACTAAGGAGGGTCAGCAGGAAGATAGTCGAGAAACTCGGATAATACTGGGGAACATGAACGAGCGCGAAAAGAAATGTGACAATAACGACCGCAAAAGCGATTCCGAATGTTCGCTGAAAAGCAGAGTATAAAACCCCTCGATAAACTACCTCTTCGACAAGTGGAGCGGTGGCAGTTGCCATAAACGCAACAAGATATACGGCTGCTCGGGAGCTTCTTAATATGCGAAGCAAATCATTTTCCTGCTCCGGAAAATAATGACCGACGACACCGGCAAGCGCGAGAAAGCCTGATAAGATAACTATATAATGCCACCACGGCATTCCGCCCGATTCCCATCCCAAAGTTTGCCGAAACGAAAAAGCCCGCATTCTCGTAACTACCAGCCAGGCCGCCAGAAGTGTAACAACGTGCGCCGGGATTATTGCAATGACCTGTAAAATTATTGCCGTCGGATCCGACTTAAGTAGTTCGACTAATTGCACACTATCCGAAACCTGTCCGGTCAAGGTCGCAATATACGGCAATAAGAAAAGACCTGGAATTATCACCACCGCCAAAATACTCATCACCCAGACCCCGGCGGCTACCCAAGAGTTCCATGGCGGGTTGTTTGGGGTCGGATGTTGAAGCTCTTTTTCGGCGTTTGGTTGCAAAGTGCTGAAGCCTTCGTCAGATTTCTGAATCGTATCCTCCACGAGTGAAAGTTTAGCGAAATTGCGGAAAAGTTCCAAGTTTCGCGTTTCGGGTCTTGATAGTTGAGTGGAATCGATATAACCTAGAATTCCGTGGAGCAACACGGCAAAAATCCCCGACAAAATGTTATAGCGATCGTCCCGGCGAGGTATGCTTCCGTTCGCCTGCCGGGTAAGCTGCTGCTTGAAATCGACGGTAAACCAATAATACTGCACACCTTAGAGCAGGCGGAAAAGGCGGCAAATGTTGATCGTGTGATTGTCGCTACCGATGACAGGCGAATTTTTAAAGCTGTCAAAGGAAGCGGGAGGGAAGCAATAATGACCCGGTCCGACCACAAATCGGGCAGTGACCGCGTTGCCGAGGTCGCCGAGGGCCTTCCCGCTAACTCCGTTATTGTAAATGTCCAGGGCGACGAACCGTTGATCTCCCCGCGAACAATCGAAAAGGCAGTCGATTCAGTTCGAGGCGATCACGCGACCGGCATGGAGCGTAAATCCGGTCTTTCCGTGGAGGGCGGAAACGCGACAGTTATGGAGGGTGCTTCCGCTCTTTCGATAGACGTCGCGACAACATGTGAACCGATCGATGATATTTCCGACGTTTTTTGCCCGAATGTCGTGAAAGTTGTAACCGACAGTAACGGATTCGCTCTATACTTTTCCCGGTCGCCGATCCCGTTTTTGCGTGACAAAATCAATGACCACGGCAGCCTTGAGAAAGCTCTCGCGGACAACCCAAAGCTTCTGAGTCATTTTCGAAAGCACACGGGGCTGTACGTATATCGCCGTGATTTTCTTTTGCAATTTGCGAAAATGGATCAATCCGCTTTGGAAAAAACCGAGATGCTCGAGCAATTGAGAGCGCTGGAAAACGGTGCAAAAATAAAGGTCGTTGAAGTTTCAGAAAGTTCGACCGGCATCGATACGGCGGAAGATTTTAATCGTGTCAAACAAATCCTTGAGCGTCGAAAAATTATTTATCGCGAAGCTTCGGCTGGGGATATACCGCAGATTGCAAAGGTTCACGTTGAATCCTGGCGAAAATCGTTCGAAGGAATAGTTCCGGAAGAATTTCTAAGTAATATATCGGTTAAGAAGCGCGTTAAAGCATTTGGGAAAGCATTTTCCGAAACTTCATTTCATAGGATGTTCGTTGCCGAAACGCTCGAAAATGGAATTGTCGGTTTCGCTGATTTCGGCAGTCCTCGGGATAAAAACTCATTTGACTGTGAGCTCTATGCAATCTATTTCCTGCCGGACTTTCAGCGTAGGGGAATCGGCGGAAATCTTTTCAGAATTTGTATCGATGAAATGCTTACAAAAGGTCTCAAGTCAATGTGTTTGGACGCACTGGAAATAAGCCCGTATAGAAATTTCTATGAAAAAATGGGCGGGAAGATTGTCGGTAGAGGCTGCCATCGATTAGGAGAAGTTGACTTTGCGACGGTGATATACGGTTGGGATGACTTGCAGGGTTTATGAGCGATTGGATCGGACTTATTTTTTTCGTTTTGCTGGTCATCGGCGTGATTGTCGGATTAAGGTTGTTAGCCAAACCGCAAACGCGAACAGCCGAAGAATTTGAGCGAAACGCCGCTGAAGGCACTACCGGGTTGGGCGCAAGTATGAATGCTCTGCAGGAATTGATGAATCCCGAGGCCGCAAAAGCTAAAGAAGTGCAGATGCAGATGAAGGAAGGGCGTTTTCAAAAAAAGAAACGAGAGGGAAAAGCAGGCGGAAATATTGACATGACACAGGAAAACGGAGACGCAGGGAAGTCAGAACCACCTGCGGTAGCGGGTGGTTGAATATTGCAATCGGGGAACGAAATCATGACTAAATATATTTTTGTAACGGGCGGCGTGGTATCGAGTTTGGGCAAGGGTTTGGCGGCGGCGAGCTTGGGCTGCCTCCTTGAGTCTCGCGGCCTAAAGGTTCAGATGATGAAGCTCGATCCTTATATTAATGTCGATCCGGGGACAATGTCGCCCTTTCAGCACGGCGAAGTTTACGTTACCGATGACGGGGCCGAAACCGATCTCGATCTTGGACATTATGAGCGTTTTACCAGTGCCAAACTCTCGCAGGCGAATAACTGGACCAGCGGCCGTATCTATTTATCCGTCATTGAAAAGGAGCGGCGTGGAGATTATCTCGGCAAAACGATTCAAGTCATCCCGCATATTACGGACGAAATAAAAATGGCTGTCCGCAAAATAGCCGAAATGCACGAGCCCGACGTTTTGATCGTCGAGATCGGCGGAACGGTCGGTGATATCGAATCCCTGCCGTTTATGGAAGCGATTCGCCAGATGGGCAATGAAGAAGGGCGTGGGAACGCTATTTTTGTACACGTTACGCTTGTACCTTACATCGCGGCAGCCGGTGAATTGAAAACCAAGCCGACGCAGCACAGCGTGCGCGAGCTTCGTGAGATCGGAATCGCACCGGACATTCTACTTTGCCGCTCGGACCGGCCGCTTTCCATGGAACTGCGTCGAAAAATTGCCCTATTCTGCAATGTTCATGAAAATGCCGTAATTTCAGCTTTGGACGTTCCCACAATCTACGAAGTGCCGCTCGCTTTTCACGAGCAGGCGCTCGATGAGCTCATCATTAACAATCTTAATTTGAATGAGCAGTTTCCATCGGTCGATCTAAAAGATTGGCGCGAGCTCGTTGCGACAATTAAAGACCCCTCCGAGGGTGCGGTTAAGATTGCGATAGTCGGTAAATATGTCGAGCTTGAAGATTCATATAAATCGCTGCGTGAAGCACTAACTCATGCAGGTGTGGCCAATAATCTACGTGTAAACGTGACGTGGATCGAATCCGAGAAACTTATTAACGACGGCTACGAAGCAGAGCTCCAGGATTATGACGCCATTTTGGTGCCGGGCGGTTTTGGCAAACGAGGAATCGCGGGAATGGTCCGCGCGATCAAATACGCCCGCAAGTCGGGAACCCCGTATCTCGGAATCTGTCTGGGGATGCAAACTGCGTGCATAGAATTTGCCAGGAACGTTTGCGGGCTTCGAGACGCAGATTCTACTGAGTTTAACGAGCAGACGCCTTTTCCAATCATCTTCAAGCTGCGGGATCTGGTAAATATTGAAGAACTTGGCGGAACGATGCGTCTCGGTAATTGGTTTTGCCGGCTGAAAGAAGAGTCCCTGGTACAAAGTATCTATTTCGGTGCCGACGAAATCGGCGAAAGACATCGCCACCGATATGAATTCAATCCGGAGTTTCGACAGGTGCTGGAACAAAATGGACTCGTTTTCAGCGGCATCTCGCCCGACGGCAAATTTGTCGAAATGGTTGAATTGCCTCGCGAGCAGCACCCGTTTTTTATCGGATGCCAATTTCATCCCGAATATAAATCGAAACCCCTTGCGGCACATCCGTTGTTTATTTCGTTTATAGAAGCGGCTTGGGCAAATCGAATTAACAGCGAAAATCTGAAACACGATGTCACTAGTGACAAACAGCTAGAATTGACTGAACGGTCAGCGTAGCCGCCGTAATTCGATAAAATCGCTGACGAAGGTCATTCTCCGATTCTTAAAAAATCAGATTATTCCTCCTTCGACCTAACAAATTATTTTGTTTTTATGTCTGAATCTGCTAAGCTCTGTGTTACGAATGTTATTTACGTAACACTATTTCCGCGGGAAAGTGAAAAAGAACTGGTATGCAAAGGGAGGGTTTAGGTCTTGAGGGCGGGTTCGACTTATCCTCCTCCCGTCCGATGAGAACCGAGGCGTTTCGAGAATCGTCATGCTTCGGTTTGATTTCCACGTGAATAGTCGGAACGATCGAAATTAGAAAATACAATCCGGACAAAAGACTAATTGGTTTTACTGAAATGACCTTTGAAAATTTTCAATAGTCTGCTCTCGACGTTTTGTCTGAATTGATTTAGTCGCGGCGCTTCTCACATATGGCGAAGACTTCTATTCGACATCGCTCTTGTGTTGGTGATCCTCGCCGTGTTCGTGCGTATGCGTTGTGTCGGTATGTGTATGTTCGTGGCTGTGCTTTTTTTCGGCTTCTGCGTGTGAATGTTGATGGTTAGGGTCGTCGTGTGAATGTTCGTGCGTATGCGATTTCTCTTCGTGCGTATGTTCGTGTTCGTGATCGATCATTGTCGGAGCTCCTTTACTAAACTTTAAAGATTGTTAGACGGTGTCATTATATATTATTTTTATTCGCGTATGATACTAAATATTATCTGTTTCGTGACGGCCGTGTTGATCTTTCACAGTGGTTTGAATGCTTTTCGGCACAGGTGGACAACAAATCAATTTTGGAGATCATAGCTTTGCGGACCAAATTAGTCGAAGCAATAAAACAACGTGACCGAAGAACACTCGACGAAATTTACGCCGACGATTTTACGCACACGCATGCATCCGGGCAGGTTGACGACAAAGCAAAGCGGGTTGCCGCGCTTGTTTCGGGCGAGCCGACGATCGAATCGGCTCACGTGAACATGATTAACGTTCGCATCTACAAACCGAATACCGCGGTCGCTGTCGGGCAAAGTACTATTAAGGACACACAGCAGAATTTGACGACGTACCGGTGGACGATTGTGTATGTCAAATTGAAAAACCGCTGGCGGGTCGCTGCCAGTCAGGCGACGCGCATGCCGTAACAAAAAAGGTTAAAAGAGGTACAAAATGAAAATAAAAAATTTACCCGTAATAATTTTCGCATTTCTTTTTTCAACAAGCGCTTTTGCCCACGAATATTGGCTCGAGCCGGAGAATTTCTTCCCTGCGTCTAATGAAAAAACAGTCGTTCATCTCTTTGTCGGCGATGGTTTAATCAAGGACCGCGAAGAAAGGCCGTTTCAGCTCAACAAAACACCGATGTTCCAGCTGTTTTCAGGCTATAAGATCTGGGATCTCAAATCTTCTCTTCAAAACGACGCTATGCCGATCTATAATTTTTCAGCTGAAAGGCCCGGAAATTATTTGCTGGCGATGGAGCGAAATTGGTCGTATGTCAAACTCGAGGCGGCAAAATTTGCAGATTATTTGCGTGAAGACGGGATGGAGTATATTCTCGCCGAGCGTGAAAAACGCGGTGAAAGTCAAAAAGAAGCCCGGGAACGATACAGCCGCTTTATCAAATCGCTTTTGCAGGTTGGCGGCAAGCGGGACGGCATTTATAAAAAGCAACTCGGTTTGAAACTCGAGATTACGCCGCTTGAAAATCCCTATTCGAAAAAAGTCGGCGAGAAATTAAAATTTCAAGTCCGATTTAACGGTGAGCCTCTCGTCGATCGGGCTGTATTTGCCGAGAACCGAAACGCGGACCTGCAAAAATTGATAACCGATAAAAAAGGAAATATTACGGTCAATCTTTCCCAAAACGGTTTATGGCTGGTGCGTTTGGTTGTAATGCAGAGGTGCGAGACGGATTGCGGCGAAGCGGATTGGGAGAGTTTTTGGGCAGCTTTTAGTTTCGGGGTGAAATAGCGCGTTTCTGCATTTTCAAAGGATAACCAGGATAAACAGGATTTGAATTATCGACCGATCCTGACTATCCTGTTATTTCTTCGCGCGATGAATCAACTCAAATCATTTCAAGTCAGCAATGTAAGTTTCGGCGACGGCCGCCTCACGTTTATTCTAGGCCCGTGCGTCGTCGAATCGGCGCAGCACGCGCTTTTTATGGCGCAGGAGATCAACGATATTTGTAAGCATGTCGGCGTGGATTTTGTCTATAAATCTTCCTTCGACAAGGCAAACCGCAGCTCCATAGAAAGCTTCCGGGGGCAGGGAATGGAGTTCGGTCTGGAAGTCCTTGCACAGGTCAAAACCGAAATCGGTGTGCCGGTCATAACTGATGTACATGAGCCATGGCAGGTGGAAAAAACGGCAGAGGTCGCGGACATTTTGCAGATTCCGGCTTTTCTGTGCCGTCAAACCGATTTGCTTGTTGAATCGGCAAGATCGGGAAAGGCCGTGAACGTAAAGAAGGGGCAGTTCCTTGCGCCGTGGGATGCAGAAAATATCGTCGACAAATTGCGCGATTCAGGATGCGAAAGAATCCTTCTTACCGAACGCGGAGCCAGCTTTGGCTATAATAATCTAGTGGTCGATTTTCGTTCGTTTCCGATCATGCGGGCTTTCGGCGTTCCCGTGGTTTTCGATGTGACGCATTCGTTGCAGCTTCCGGGCGGTTTGAAAAAGGCAACGGGCGGACAGTCTGAATACATCGAAAACTTTGCTCGTGCAGGTGTGGCTTGCGGCGTCGATACCGTTTTTATGGAAGTCCACGATAACCCTGCGGAAGCCCCTAGCGACGGCCCGAATCAACTGCCGTTGGGAAGATTGGAAAGATTGCTTAGAAAACTAAAGCAGATTCACGAACTGGTAATTCAAGAGGTCTAAAATGGATGTCGTTGTAAGTTTACCCGATTCTGTGGCGCAACAAATCGGTGCGAATGAAACGGATTTTGAGCGTCAAGAATTGGAAGCGCTTGCTTTGGAAGGCTATCGCTCCGAAAAGCTAACGGCGTTTCAAATCGGCCAAATGTTAGGCTTGGCGATGCCGAATGAGGTTGACGGTTTTTTGAAAATGCACGGAATGTTTTTGGAATACACCGACGAGGAGATTGCCCAACAACAACGAGTTTTGGACGAACTATTTTCTGACGATAAAAAATGATCGTTGTTGCCGATACTTCGCCGATTAACTATTTGGTTTTGATTGACGAAATTGATGTTTTGCCAAAGCTTCTTAGGCAAATTGCAATACCGACGGGAGTTTTATCTGAATTGCAACGGGATAAAACTCCTAGAAAAGTTCGTGGATGGGCCGAAGCAAATCCACCTTGGTTGAGCGTCGAAATGGTAACTGTTACGCCAGAAATAGAACTTGAAAAATTAGGACGCGGAGAATACGAAGCTATAATCTTGGCCGAAAAACTCCAGGCAAATTTGCTCATAATTGATGACCGTGCGGGTCGTAAGGCGGCGGTTCGAATTGGTTTGCGAACGGTTGGAACGCTTTTCGTTTTGCAGAGAGCCTCCCGACGGGCCATTTTAGACTTGCCCCAAGCGTTAGAAAAATTGCAACGAACAAACTTCCGAATCTCTCCAAAAATTCTACAAAGTTTATTGGACGAATAAAAATTTAAGATGAAAGAATTCTTAGTTATAGCTTTCGCCTTCTTACTTTTTACCTGTGCATTTTCAACATTTGCCCAGGACGATAATCGCATTTCTTCAACCTGGCAGGTACAGAAATATGACATAGCCGCGACGCTGCCGCAGAACGATTCCGACAGAAATCTCGCTGTTAAAGCCAAAATAGATCTGAAAAATGTTTCGAGCCGGCCGGCGATGACGTTGACCCTGCGAATAAGCTCGGCAGCGGATATTTCGTCCGTGAATATCAGTGGTTCATCCGTGGATTTTACAAAAGGCGAAGAAAAGATTAACGCGGCCACAAGCCTCCAGCGACTCGTTATCCGTGTTCCGTCCGTCCAACCCGGAGCATCTCTCTCCGCGATTGTCGATTACAAACTGAACATCAAGGAAAATTCTGGCCTAGACTCTATTTCGCCTGACGGTTCGCAGTTTATGCCGATGTCGTTTTGGTACCCGACCCCTAATAGTTGGTATTTTTCACGAGGAGCCGATTTCGCCCCGTTTCGAATGACTGTAAACGCAGCCGGCGGACAAACCATACTTTCTTCGGGAGTAGAAACCGGCGGAGGATTCGAACAGAAGCTGGGTGGACAGCCTTTTTTCGTTTCGGGAAGCTGGGACGCTGTGAATGCAAATAGCATTTCAGTTCATTTACCGAAAGGGGTCGGGCCGGAAGAGCAGAAACGTGCATCCGAATTAGCCGCCATCGCTTCGGAAGCGAGGACATTTACGGCAAAACTCCTCGGCGATACTTCGGGTACTCCGGTCCGTATTATCGCGGTCAAGCGCGGAGGCGGGTTTTCAAACGGCGGGACGATTTTTGTCGACGACAGTGCGTTGAGGCGTAGCCGGATAGATTCGCAGACCGCGATGAATATTGCGGATGCCGTTGCGAAAATATGGCTTGGGAATTCGGTTGCGGTTAATGGAGACGGTTATGGTGTGATAAGCGAAGGTTTGACTAAGTATATCGCGACGCAGTTTCTCGAAAGTAAATACGGAAAGGATGTTGCCGATGTCGAGCGCTTGCGGCAGCGGACGGCATATGCCGCGGTTGCTAAACGCGATTCGCCTCTGAATATAGTTTCTCCGCTCGACGATTACTACTATCCTGAAGTCGCGAATAAGGGAGCGATGATCTGGCGGCTTTTATCTAAGCGAGTCGGGCAGGATGAGTTTTTCAACGTCGTTCGCTCGAGTTTGCAGGATGGCGGTATATCGCTTGCTGAGCTGCGGGCCGCATTTTCGCCAAACAAGGAATTTCTCGACCACATGTTCGATCAGGTGACCGACACAAACCTGCAGGCTGGACTTCCGCAACCCGCCGGCGGCGAAACGAAGGTGGCATTACTAAACGCGGGTGGCGTCGACGCTACAGTCAACGTGTCGGCAACGTTTGCCAACGGCGAGAAAATGTCCACACCGGCGACCGTTCGCGCGAAAAGCTATGGCGAAGTCATTTTCAAAACTGCAAATAAGATCGTTCGTGTCGAGATCGATTCTGAAAAGCTCTATCCGCAAACGGTTTATTCCGATGACGTTTCGCCAAGAGAATTTATCGAGAGCGACATGCTGCTCGCCGTAAAACGCCTTTTCGACAAGCAGGAATTCGCAAACGCCGAATCGGCCGCGCGCAAAATTCTGACAGGTGTTCCGCGTTTCGACGACGTTCGGATATTGCTCGGGCGCTCGCTTTTGGCGCAAGGAAAGAATGCTGAAGCCGAACGAGAATTTCGAACCGTGCTGGATGAAAAGTTGCCGACATCGCGAAGTTTGGCGTGGGCAAATGTCGGGCTGGGCGAGATCGCGTCAAAGGGCGGTCGAACAGCGCAGGCAGTGAAGTTTGCGGAGGACGCCATTAGAGCGGACGCCGAATATGGTGCGAGCCTGGCTGCCCGTACGTTAAGAAACAAATCAAATTCAACATTGCCCATAGATGAGAGCGTAAAGGCGTATTTCGCTCAGTTCGATAAGGCCGCTGTCTCAAACCGTAAAGCTGAGCTCGACGCGATGGCTCTTTCAGGTGAGGTTGCAAAATTCGTAAGCGGAATATCCGGCCAGACAGTCGAATGGAAGACGAAGGTGCTTCATGTGGACAAGATCGACGCGAATAATATTCTCGTGGAAACTTCCCTGAATATTAGGCTCCTCAACCGCGAGCCCGAAGCTGGAACGGCCGTATATCGACTCACCAGAGCCGAAAACCGATGGAGACTGAGCGCGGTTGATATTTTTGAGGTGAGGTAGTAATTTGGGAAGTATGTTGGCGCTGGAAGGAATTTACGACGGAAAGAATTTCATAGTTAGGGAAAAGGTTCCCTTTCAAAAGAGCTATAAAGTCATTATCACGTTTGTGGAGGAAATCGAGGAACCTGATGAGATCCGTGATTTTTCAGCCCAGACCCAAGGACTGGAGTTCTGGCATGATGACCGTGAAGACCTCTTTCAGGATTATCTCCAATAATGAATTGCCGAATTAACCACAAAAAGGTAAGACCGTCCCGTAGTTGTTTGAGAAACCAAGGACAAATATAAAGATTTGGTTGTTTGCGCCATTAGTTCGGTCATCCCGTCTGATCTTGGTGTGAATGAAAATTTTCCTGCGCCCTGACCAGACCAACAAATTACGAGCCGAATCGGTTATCAAAGTGGATAGGATCGTTACGGTCAAAAACGCCGCGAAGTGATCGCACAAATCGGACGACTCGATGGCGAGACTCTCGCAAAATTTAAAAATGCGATTTTCGCAATTGATAGACTGACCATAGGAGAAAAACTTTGGACGTAAACGAACGCGCCCAAAACATTAAATTGCTCCTGATGGACTGCGACGGCGTCCTGACCGATGGGCGACTTTACTTTTCCGAACGTGGCGAGGAATTGAAGGTTTTCCACGTCCGCGACGGGCAAGGTATTGTGATGTGGCATCAGGCGGGTTTCCGCTCCGGGATTATCACAGGACGAGATGCGGAGCAGATCATAACTAGAAGAGCGACGGAGCTTGGCATTCACTACGTTAAAACGAGGTCTGTTGACAAGGTAGCGGACTTTGAAGCAATTTTGGCCGATGCGAATGTAACGCCGGACGAGGCAGCATTTATCGGAGATGATGTCGGCGATCTAGAACTTTTAAAAAAGGTTGGTTTTCCTATTGCAGTTGCCGATGCCGTGCCTGAGGTCAAAGAGGCCGTTCAATTAGTTACTAAAAAGAAGGGCGGCTGTGGAGCGGTGCGCGAGATAACCGATCTTCTGATTCAAGCAAAAATGTTTTCAAGATCTGGCTAATTAGGGTATAAAAGAATTTGTGCTACTAAGCGGCGTAACTCAATGGTAGAGTGTCAGCTTCCCGCTCTACGAGTGCGAGTTTGAGCCTCGTCGCTCGCTCCATTCGACTCTTCATTACAGGAGATCTTTGCGTGCAGACAATATCGATGTTCTATGGCATGCTCATCAGGATGTTCTTTTATCATACGGATAAAGACAACCTACCCCATATTCATGCTGAGTATCAGGGGCACGTAGCTGTTTACTCCATTCCGGACGGAACGGTCTTGGCCGGAGAGATTCCGCCGAAAAACCCAAACTAGTCGTCGCGTGGATTGAAATACATCAGGAAGACCTTGTTGCTGACTGGCAATTGGCTGTCAGCGGACAGAAACCCTTCCCGATTCGAGGGCTTGACTAATGATTATTGTAGAAATCGTCCCGAAGGACAATGCCATTTTACAAATTAGAACCGATGACGGACAGACAGGATTATTTGACGTAACACCATATCTGGAATCTGAGGCTTTCGGGACGCTTAAGGACAACCGGGAATTTCAGCGCGTTCGTAATGGTAAATACTTTGTCGAATGGGACTGCGGAGCAGACCTTTCGGCCGATACTATCTTTGCGAGGTGGACGTCAAATTCGTCGAAGGGGGTGGTGACGTCGGTGTTTTCTGGGGCACCGGAGCAACCGGCCACTAGGCCTGGCCAATCCTCGGAGTCCGATGATACAAGTTTCAGCGGCGAGCGGTCATATGATGTCGAACTAATTCGACATGAATTCAACCAGGCGTACAGATCTTGGAGCGGGGAGGATGACGCGTATCTTCGCAAAAGGTTTCTTGAGGGAGCGACAATTGCCGATCTTGTAAGTGAGTTCGGTCGCCAGCCCGGCGGCATTCGATCCCGTATCCGCAAATTGGGGCTTGGTTCATGAGTCGTACGGAACCGATTTTCCTTTTCCGCCCATTCGGCTGTTAGAACTGACGTTAATTGACCAGATGAATTGCCTCAACGATAGTGTCGGCCTGACAAACCAATCAAAGGATGGCGGGCCCTGATGGTGGCGTAACTCAACTGGTGGAGTGTCAGCTTCCCTCGCGACGAGTCGCGAGTTCGAACCAAGTCGCCCGCTCCAATCCTAGGAGATAATGAAATCGAGGACCTCGATCGTGAGTTCCTTCAGCTGCCACCAGACAACGGCATTAATGTGTCCGTGCATATCATTCATATAGCTTGAAATGTTGACCTCTGAACCCACGACGACCCACATAATGTCGCCTTCGGGCCAGAACTCACTGGTTTCGACATTGTACATATAGGGCTCGGCGTTGTCGATCCCGACAAATGAACGGTCGACATCGGTCCCCCCCGGCGCAATATACCCGTTCTCATAGAGTGTTGTTGGAAGGTGGGTGACTCCCGGCGGCCGGATCACGTCGATGAACAAATTCAGGTCGAAGAGGAGTGAGGCCGACGAGAAGCCGAAATTGTCTCGGAGCGAGAGCATCACTTTGTTGTAGTGGTTCTGCAGAGTGGCCGTTATACGCAGGCGGCCGCCCCGGGGCATTGTAAAACGAACCCCGCACGATACGATCGACCGTACGTTATGACAATCAGGGTCTGTGATCGCGGCGGTAGTCCATGATTCATGCTGGTCGTGATCGAATACGATGTTGTTTACCAAGGTGCCCGAGTCCGGAAGAACGAATGAATCATCCTTAACGATTAGATGATTCGGGTCGACCGTGTGGACGTCGAATAGAGGGTAAGGAGCAATGAAATCGTATGTATCGAGAGCGCCTAGGACAGGGAAATCTTTCCAGTGCAGACTGATCTCGCCGACGGGCGGCCCTGCCATTGTCGTTTTGACCGCTTTCTCGTGGGCCTTGCCGAACTGGCGGCTAAGTGACTTGAGCTCGCGGTACTGTGGAAGCACTTTGCCCAGTTGGCGGTCCAGATCTTTGAGCGCTGCGTTCTTCAGATCCGTAACGCTTTGGTAGTCCCCGATGGTCGCCAGGCTTTTCCTGTAGAAATCGGCTTTGACCTCGTCGGCCAACCTTGAGGCTACACGGGCGTCGGCAGCGGTGAAGAGGCTTTTCGCCTTACGCTTGTAATCGGAAGTTATCTTTTGAAGCGACTCTTCGCGCTCACGCGTGAGTTGGGCCCTGTGCATCAGTAGTGCGTTCTCGGGCACGTTCGAACCGGTTTCTGCTCCGGTGTCTTTTATTGGATACGCCGTTGCTCTGCATTGCCTTCTCATTTATTCGCCTCCTCTTTAGTGGAATGAAACTATGACGTTGTGAAAATCACTTTTTTGCGGCGGAGGCACAAAAAATCTCAATCGACGAGAAAATCATTGTCAGAATCCGAAGATTGGAATATGGAGGTTCCAAGGCGGTAAACCGGTGCTCTTAGAATTTCTAACAGGGCCGTTCTTATGGCTTGGGCTTAAAAAAAGAAAGCTGTCTTATATGAGTTGATTTTTCAGAGCGCTTGGTCAGCTCTAGAAAAAGTTAAAAACTTGTTTGTGTACGCTTGACAAGAATGGCTCGAACGTACAAAATCATTAATTGCCGCTCAAGCAAGTTATTTAACACGGAATCAACGAAAGTTAAAAAGAATTGCTGAGTGTGCTTGACAACCCGATTGGCTTCTGTATAATCGGCAGTTTCGCTTGGGAAACCAAGTTGAACGAGAAGTTGATATTTGAAAACTAGATATGCGAGTCCATGTGTTAATTCATATAGAACAACAAAAGTCCAATGAGCTTCGGCTTATTGGCAATCATGAACTAGGAAACTAACGAGAGTTTGATCCTGGCTCAGAATCAACGCTGGCGGCGTGCCTCAGACATGCAAGTCGAACGATTAAAGCTCTCTTCGGAGAGTGTATAGAGTGGCGCACGGGTGAGTAACACGTAAGTA
>Ga0136617_10002754_pt1 | contig 15649 bp, 17 predicted proteins | sample AntDrymUQ3222106_2_FD_129672 | JGI IMG/M metagenome (GOLD analysis project Ga0136617, IMG submission 129672) | Polar desert sand microbial communities from Dry Valleys, Antarctica - metaG UQ322 (21.06) | ecosystem: Environmental > Terrestrial > Soil > Desert | place: Antarctica: Dry Valley...
CGAGCAGGTCGACGCGCTGTCGATGGTCGTGCACCGCGACAAGGCCTACGAGGTCGGCCGCACGCTGACCGAGAAGCTCAAGGCGAAGATCCCGCGCCAGCAGTACGACGTCCCGATCCAGGCCGCGATCGGCGCGAGCATCGTCGCCCGCGAGACCGTAAAGGCGTTCCGCAAGGACGTCATCGCGGGGTGCTACGGCGGCGACATCAGCCGCAAGCGCAAGCTGCTCGAGAAGCAGAAGGAGGGCAAGAAGCGCATGAAGAAGGTCGGCCGCATCGACGTGCCGCAGGAGGCGTTCCTCGCGGTGCTCGAGCTGGGCGACTGACGGCGGCGGCGCGGCGCCCTATGGCTGCGGCGCGAGCTGCGACTTCGCGGTCTGCAGGGTCTTGCGTACGCCGGAGCGCTCGGACCTCGGCGCCAGCTCGATCGCCCGGGCGGCGGCGCGGTCGCCGATCCGCGCCTCGCCGGCCGCGTAGGCCATCTGCGCGAGCTGCGCGAACATCGCCGGATTCGGGCGGCGGGCGTTCGCGGTGAGGACCTGCTGGGCGGCGACCGCCTTCTTCGGGTCGTCGAGCGAGCCGGGCCCGTAGGCGGCGGACATCAGCTGCGCGACGCCCGCGTCGACCGGCTGGGGATCCAGCGCGAGGTAGCGCTCCCAAGCCTGCGTCGCCCGACGCAGCTGCGCCTTGCCGGCGTCGCTGTACTGGCCGGTCCGGTTGACCTTCAGCGTCGCCGCCTGGAAATGCAGCTTCGCGAGCGCGGCGAGCGGCTCGGGATCGGTCGGAACGGCCTTCGACTGCTTCTGCGCGGCGTCGATCTTGCGCTCCAGCGAGGCCTCCGCGCTGTTGGGGGCGGGCTTGTCGTCCGAAGACGAGGAGCCGCAGCCCGCGAGCACGATCACGATGACGGCGGCGGCCGCGAACGCGCGGCGCGATGTGTGGTTGTCCTTTTCCATACCCGCGGCGGATCGTCGCAGGGCGGTCGGCGGCGGGCAAGCCGCGGGCGGCGGTGTGCCGGTGGGGCCGGCGGCGGTGGCCCGCAGCGCGAACGCGGACGCGAGCGCCGCGGTCAGCCGGCGCGGGACGAAGCTGGCGTGCCCCGCGTCACGACGCCGCCGCAACCGCCGCCCGCCGGATCGCTGCGCAGGATCCACAGCGCCGGCGCCGCCACGAGCGCCGCACCGCCGATCGCGAGCGCGGCGACGCCCAGCGCCGACAGCGCGAGGCCACCGAGCAGCGCCAGACCCGCGCCGGTAACCCCGGCGACGAGGTCGTTGAAGCCCATCAGCTTGCCGCGCTCGCGCGCGGCGGTGCCGTCGGACAGCACCGCGGTCGCGGCGACGTAGGAGAAGTTCCAGCCCAGGCCGAGGCCGAAGAGCGCGGCCATCGTCGCGGGGACGCTCGTGATCCACAGCAGGCTGATCGTCGAGGCGCCCATCAGCAGCAGGCCGCCGGCGAGGGCGCGCGTGCGGCCGAACTGATCGACGAGGTCGCCGACGACGATGATCAGCCCGAACATCCCGATCACGTGCGCGCCGATGATCGCAAAGACGTTGCTCGCGCCGTGATGGTGGTGGTCCACGACGACGGCGCCGGTGAGCGTCATCACCGCGACCATGACCGAGAAGCTCGCCTGCGCCGCGACGAGGGCCGGGATCACGCCGGGGCGCCGCACGAGCTCACGCAGCGGAGCGGCCGGCGCGTCCGCGGCCTGTGCGTCCACGGCGGTGTCGTGCGCCGCCAGCAGCGGGGCGACCGGCGCGGCCGGGGGTGCCGCGTTCACACCCGCGTCGGGCTGGGCCAGCAGCTCGGCGATCCGCTTGGGGTCGGGGCGTACCGTCAGCACGATCGCCAGGCCCGCCAGCATGAAGCCGCCCGCGGCGAGCCAGAGCATGCTCAGCGCCTCGCCGTCGAGCTCGCGCCCCGCCAGCAGCGGGCTGAACACGGCCGGGCCGAGGATCGCGCCGAAGACCGAGCCGAAGAGGACGAGCGCGATGCCGCGCGCGCGCCGCTCGGCGGGATACATGTCGCCCGCCGCGGTGCGCGCGAGCAGCGCGGTGGCGTTCGCCGTGCCGACGAGCACGAGCCCGGCGAGCACCGCCGGCGCCCAGCCCTGTGCGCTGCCGAGCGCCGCCAGCGCGCAGCCGCCCGCGCCCAGGAGAAAGCCGCCCGCCAGCACCGGCACGCGCCCCACGCGATCCATCAGCAGCCCCACCGGCAGCGCCGCGAGCGCGCCGAAGCCGAGCGTGATCGCCGGGCCCAGTCCGAGCAGGCCCTCGACGTCGAGCACGCGCACGAGCGTCAGCGAGGCGACCGCCGCGGCGAGCTGCAGCGTGGCCGAGTTCATCGCCAGCGATCCCGACAGCAGCGCGGTGTTGCGGCGGATCGGCAGTGACGGCGCGGGGGACACGACCGGCCCGAGCGTACTGGCCGCCCGGTGGCGGTCGAACTGGACGCGGCTGCGCGGTACGTTTGCGTTCATGCCGCGCACCGCCTGGCTCACGCTCGCGCTCCTGGCGCTCGTCGCCGCGGTAGCGGCCGTCTCCGCCAACGCGAAGGCGCTGGAGCGCACGACGACCTCCTACGCGACGATCGGCGGCGCGCCGGCCGCGCCCTACTCGCGGCTGAGGCTGCAGGCCGGCTGGAAGCGCGTCGTGCGCGACGACCTCGCGGCTCCGCGCACGCGCCGCCTCGTTCGCCGCCGCTCGCTGCTGTACTTCGCCCAGCTGTCGGACTTCCAGCTCGCCGACGAGGAGTCGCCCGCCCGCGCCGAGGCGCTGGACATCGCCAACTCCCCGTTCACCTCGGCGTGGCGGCCGCAGGAGGCGCTCGAGCCGTTCACGGTCGACCAGGTCGTGCGCCAGGTCAACCGCTTCGACGTCAGCCCGATCCGCAACCAGCGTCGCCGCCGCGCCCGCCTGGCGCTGACGATCACGACCGGCGACTCGGCCGACAACCAGCAGATCAACGAGACCAAGTGGGTCGTGCGGCTGCTCGAGGGCGGCCGCCTGAACCCGAACTCCGGCGTGGAGGGCGGCCTGTGCGGGGCGCTCGCCGCGGCGCCGCGGGGCGAGGCGGCGCGCTACACCGGCGTCCAGGACGACCACGACGTGCTCGAGTCGGGCCGCTTCTACGACCCCGACCGGCCGTCGGGCGCGTTTCGCGCGTTCCCGCGCTACCCCGGCCTGATGGACCGCGCGCAGGTGCCCTTCGCCGCGGCCGGCCTGACGAAGCCCAGCTACGTCGCGTTCGGCAACCACGACGGCACCATGCAGGGCAGCATCCACGCCTTGCAGGCGCTTGACGACGTCGCCCGCGGCTGCGTCAAGCCGCTGGCGGTGACCGGCGTCGCCGGCCTCAGCAGCGCGCTGCTGACGAGCCCGGCGCGCACGGTCATCGTCCCGCCCGATCCCGAGCGCGGCTTCGCCGACCGGCCGACCTACCGGGGGCTGCACGCCACCGGCCGGCAGGCCGACGCGCACGGCTTCGGCCACGTCGATCGCAACGAGCTGTCGGCTTCGGAAGGCGCGGCGTCCTACTACGCGTTCAGCCCGAAGCCGGGCCTGCGGCTGATCTCGATCAACACGGTCGCCGAGGGCGACCGCCTCAGCTCCGACGGCAACATCGACGCGTCGCAGTTTCGCTGGATCGAGCGCGAGCTGAAGGCCGCCGAGGGCCGCGACGAGCTGGTGATCCTCTTCGGCCACCACCCGATCCGCAGCCTCACGAACTCCGCGCCCGACGAGGACGCCGGCGCCTGCGCGCTGCGGGCGGTCTTCGGCCCCGGCTGTGACCGCGACCCGCGCAGGTCCCGGCCGCTGCGCCTCGGACCGGACCTGCAACGGTTGCTGCTCGCGCGCCGGCACGTGATCGCCTACGTCGCCGGGCACACGCACGAGAACCGGATCACGGCGTTCCGACGCGAGCCCGGCGGCGGGTTCTGGGGCATCGAGACGGCGTCGGAGATCGACTGGCCGATGCAGTCGCGCCTGCTCGAGGTGATGGACAACCGCGACGGAACGCTGTCGATCTTCGGGACGCTGATCGACCACGGCGCCTCGCTGGCGACGCCGCCGCCGGGCACGCCGGCGGCCGGATTCGATCCGCAGACGCTGGCGGCGCTCGGGCGCGAGCTGGCCTACAACGATCCCCAGGTCGGCGTCGAGGCGGGCGCCGAGGGGCGCCCGCAGGACCGCAACGTCGAGCTGCTGCTGCCTGACCCGCGCACCCCGGAGCGCTGAGCGCTTGAGCGGCGAGCTGCCCGATCACGTTCGTCGCAACCGCGAGGACTGGGATCGCGCGGCGCCGGACTGGGTGGCCCCGGGGCGGTTTCTGTGGGGTCTGCCGGAGCCGGTATGGGGTGTGTGGCGCGTCCCCGAGTCCCGGGTCGGGATGCTCGCGGGCGAGCTCGACGGCCGGGACGCGATCGAGCTCGGCTGCGGCACGGGCTACGTGTCGGCCTGGCTGGCGCGGCGCGGCGCGCGGCCGGTCGGGATCGACATCTCGCAGGCCCAGCTCGACACGGCGCGGCGCCTGCAACACGAGTTCGGGCTCGAGTTCGCGCTCCTGCACGGCAACGCCGAGCGGGTCCCGTGCCCCGACGCGAGCTTCGACTTCGCGATCTCCGAGTACGGCGCGAGCATCTGGTGCGACCCGTACGCGTGGATCCCCGAGGCGGCGCGGCTGCTGCGCCCGGGCGGCCGGCTCGTCTTCCTCGTCAACGCGTCGCTGGCGATCCTCTGTGCGCCCGACGGCGCCGACGAACCGGCGACCGACCGGCTGCTGCGCCCGTACTTCGGACTGCACAGCATCGAGTGGCCCGACGTCGACTCGGTCGAGTTCCATCTCCCGCACGGCGAGCGGATCGCGCTGCTGCGCTCCAGCGGCTTTGAGATCGAGGAGCTCGTCGAGGTCCGCCCGCCGGACGGGTCGACGAACGTCTACCAACCCAACGACTCGCTGGAATGGGCCCGGAAGTGGCCGTGCGAGGAGGTCTGGAAGGTGCGCCGGGTGTAACGGCAGGAGCGCCTCCTCGAGCGCCTGCGTGGTACCGCGGCGGGCGCCGACGCGCCGCGCTACTCCCCGAGCACCTTGATCACCAGCCGCTTCGGGCGCCCGCCGTCGAACTCGGCGTAGAAGACGGCCTGCCACGGGCCGAGGTCGAGGCGGCCGTCGGTGATCGGCAGGACGACCTGGTGGTGGACCAGCAGGTTCTTGAAGTGCGCGTCGCCGTTGTCCTCGCCGCCGCGGTGGTGGCGAAAGTCGCCGGGATCGGGCGACAGCTGCGCGGCGACGTCGTTGGCCGGCGGGCGCCACGAGGGCGGAGCCAGCTTGTCCAGCCACTCCAGGGTGTCCTCGAGGATCCCCGGCTCGTCGTCGTTGACCCAGACGCCGGAGGTGATGTGCATCGCCGAGACGAGCACCATCCCCTCCTGCACGCCGGAAGCGCGGACGGCCTCCTCGACGTCGCCGGTGATCCGGACGAACTGGCGCCGCTGAGATGTCGTGAACGTGCGGTAGACCGTGTGAGAGCGCATAGCTCGTCATGGTCGCGCAGACCATGTACCTTGCACCGCGCGGGGATCAGACTGACAAACCTGGAGGCCACATGACAGCCACACAGCAGCCTGACCCGTTTGGCCCGCCTACACCGTCAGCGTCGGGTCCGTCCGGACCGCGTGCGGGCTTCTGGTTGCGCTTTGCTGCCAGCCTGATCGACGGGATCCTCGTCGGGGGGATCTCGCTGGTGCTTCAGTCGATCAACCCCGTGCTCTACGTCCTGGGTCTGATCGGAGGCATCGCCTACTACACGGTGCTCGAAGGTGGTCCCAAGGGTCAGACCCTCGGGAAGATGGCGGTCGGTATTCGCGTGTTCGACCTCGCGCAGGGTGGGCCGATCGGCTACGGGCGTGCCTTCATCCGCTACATCGGCCGGATTGCCTCGACCATCCCGATCTTCCTGGGCTACTTCTGGATGCTGTGGGACAAGGAGAAGCAGACCTGGCACGACAAGTTCGCCGGCTCGGTCGTCGTGCCGACCAGCGCCTACCCGGTCGGCTGACCGCGTGACGACGACACCCTCGGGGACCCGCCCACGGCTGCGGCCGCTGTCGCTGGGCGAGATCCTCGACGTCTCGATCAAGATCTGCCTCGCGCACTGGCGCACGCTGATCAAGGCGGTGCTCGTCGTCGTCGTGCCGGTGCAGATCGTCGGCACGATCGTCAACGCCGACTACATCGTCGACTCGCCGAGTTTCGGCACGAACTCCGCGCAGACGAGCGAAGAGTTCCTCGAGGAGTTCAACCAGTACGTCGGCGGTCTTGCCATCGCCGGGGTGCTGCAGGGCCTGGCGGTGCTGCTGGCGACGGCGGCGTGCTTTCGCGCGATCGCCCAGGCCTACCTCGGCGAGGAGACCGACTGGCGCAGCTCGCTGAAGTACGCGCTGCGCCTGGCGCCGTCGCTGCTGCTGCTGACGCTGCTGTACGCCCTCGGCCTGATCCTCGGGCTGGTGCTGTTCCTGCTGCCCGGCATCTGGCTCTACGTCGCGTGGGCGTTCGCGACGCCGGCGCTGCTCGTCGAAGGCCTGCGCGGACGCAAGGCGCTGGGCCGCTCCTTCGGCCTCGTCAAGGGACGCTGGTGGCGCACGTTCGGCGTGCTGATCGTGGGCGTCATCCTGGCGGCGATCGTCTCGGCGGTCATGCAGGCGGTCTTCACGATCGGGATCGTCGTCGGCGAGGACAACGACACGCTCGTGCTCGTGCTCAGCGGGATCGCGGGGATCGTCGGACTTGCGGTGAGCACGCCCTTTCAGGCGGCGCTGTTCACCGTCCTCTACTTCGACCTGCGCGTCCGCAAGGAGGGCTTCGACCTCGAGCTGCTGGCGCAGGAGATCGGCGGCGCGGTACAGCCCGGCGCCGTCGGTGCGCCCGCGGGCGCTGCGCCGACCGTGGTGCCGCCGGCGGAGGAGGTCGACCGCGCCGGCGCGCCGTTCTGGCCGCCGCCGCCGGGCTGGAAGCCGCCGAGCCCGGCCGCGACGGGCGATGGCGCGCCACCGGACCTGCCGCCGCCGGACGAGGGGTCGCCGCCGCCGCCGGATGCGCCGCCGCCGGACGAGGGGTCGCAGCCGCCGCCGGATGCGCCGCCGCCCCCCGACGGGCCGCCGCGGCTGCCGGGAGTGCCGTACGGGTGAGAACCGGACGCGCCGCGCTCGCGTGCGCCCTCGCGTGCGCGGCCTGGCCGGCGGTCGCCGAGGGAGCCGCGGCGACAGGAGCCGAAGTGCGCGCGCTGGCGGCGGCGGCGCAGCGCGACCCGGCCGCGTTGCAGCGGCTGCGTGCCGTCGACGTCGTCGACGGGCGCCCGGCCGCGCTCGCCGACGCGCTGCGCGGGACCGATCGCGAGGTGCGCACGCGGCTGCGTGCGCTCGCGCAGGACACGTCGGCGGGCCGCGCAGCGGGCGGGGCGCCGCCCACGCCGGGTGCCGCGCGCGAGCAGGCGCGCGAGGTGCTCGCCCAGCGCCGCTTTCAGCGCACGAAGGTCCCGTCGCCCCTGCGCGACGTGCGCCGGCGCGTGGGCGAGGCGCTGCGCTCGGTGAGCCGGCCGTTCGAGGCGGCCTTTCGGTGGCTGATCGGGACGATCCCGGGCGGCCGCCCGGTGGTGTGGGCGCTGCTGGCGATCGCGGTGCTGGCCTTGGCGGCGTTTCTCGCCCGGCGCGCTGGCGCACGCCGCGACCAAGCTGACGCGCCCGACGTCCGCGGCGAGGACGAGGCGCGGATGAGCGCGGTACGGCTGCGCCGGGAGGCCGAGGCCGCGGAGCGCCGCGGCGAGCTCGACGAGGCGCTGCGCCTGCGCTTCCGCGCCGGGCTCGTCGAGCTCGATTCGCGCGAGCTCATCGCGCTGCGGCCCGCGCTGACGAACCGCGAGCTGCTGGGCGCCGTGCCCTCGCCGACGCTGGCAGAGCTTGTCGACGGCTTCGAGGCCGTCGCCTACGGCGGGCGCCCGGCGGACGAGGACGACCTGCGCAGCGCCCGCGACGGCTGGCCGCGCGTTCCCGAGGAGGCCGCCACGCGATGAGGCGGTTGCTGCCGCGCAAGCCGGGGGCGCGGGCTCTCGTCGCGGTGCTCGCGCTGCTCGTCGTGCTCAACGTGGTCTCGCTCGTCGTGTCGGTCGTGAGCCCGGAGCCGAGCGGCAAGGACGGCTCGGCGTACGCGACGCAGCCGCGCGGCGCGGCGGCCTACGCCGAGTTGCTGCGGCGCGCGGGCCACTCGATTGCCTACCTGCGCGACCCGCTCGAGGAGGCACGCCTGGATCCGGGTGGAACGATCGTCGTGCTCGACGCCGACCTCGAGGACGAGGAACGCGCCGCGCTGGCCCGGTTCGTGCGCGACGGCGGCCGGCTCGTCGCGGCTGGCGAGAACGCGGGCGCCGGCGTCGTGCCGCGCGCTCCGCGCTGGTCGCGGGACGGTGAGGACAGCGCGCAGCCGACCGTGCCCGTGCCCGAGACGAGCGGCGTGCGGCGCGTGCGCAGCGCCGGCGACGGCGGCTTCGTATCCCTGCGCGGGGCGCTGCCGGTGCTCGGCGACGATCCCGCGCTGCTCGCCGTCGCCCGGGCCGGTCGCGGCCGCGCGCTGCTGCTGGCGGACTCGTCGCCGCTGCAGAACCGGCTGCTCGGCCAGGCCAACAACGCCGCGCTCGGGATCGGGCTGGCGGGCCCGCCGGGGGGACGCGTGACGTTCGTCGAGTCCGTCCACGGCTTCGGTCGCGAGACCGGCCTGGCGGCGCTGCCAGCGCGCTGGCAGATCGGCCTGGCGATCGCGCTGCTCGCGGCGCTCCTGGCGCTGCTCTCGCGGGCGCGCCGGCTCGGACCGCCGGAGGAGGCGGGCGCCGAGCCGATGCCGGCGCGCCGCGAGCACGTCGAGGCGCTGGCGCTCGCGCTGCGGCGCGCGCGCCAGCCGGACGTCGCGCTCGCACCGGTGCGTGCCGCCGCCCGCGCGCAGATCGTCCGCGGCGCGGCGCTGGCCCCCGACGCGACCGACGACGACGTCCGCGCCGCCGCGCTGCGGCTGGGCTTCGAGGAGGATGAGGTCGCCGCGGTGACGGCGCAGGGTGGCGCTGAAGATGTACGTGCGCTCGGCCGGGCGCTGGCGAAGGGGAGGCGATGAAGGAGCTCTACGAGCGGTTGGAGGGCGAGGTCGGCAAGGTCGTCGTCGGTCAGGACGAGGTCGTGCGCGGGGTCGTGACCGGCCTGGCCGTCGGCGGTCACGTGCTGCTGGAGGGGCCGCCCGGGGTGGCCAAGACGCTGCTGGCCAGCGCGCTCGCGCGCGCGCTCGGGCTGGAGTTCCGGCGAGTGCAGTTCACGCCCGACATGCTGCCGTCGGACCTCACGGGCACGAGCACGCTGCGCGGCGGCGAGCTCGCGGTCCGGCACGGGCCGGTGTTCACGAACGTGCTGCTCGCCGACGAGATCAACCGGACGCCGCCCAAGACGCAGGCCGCGCTGCTGGAGGCGATGCAGGAGGGCCAGGTCTCCGCCGACGGTGAGAGCCGGGCGCTGCCCGACCCCTTTCTCGTCGTTGCGACGCAGAACCCGATCGAGTACGAGGGCACCTATCCGCTGCCCGAGGCGCAGCTGGACCGCTTCCTGTTGAAGATCGACGTCGGCTACCCCGATGTCGCAGCCGAGCTGCGCATGCTCGGGCTCGCGCGCCAGGGGCTCAAGCCGACGTCGCTCGAGGACGTCGCCGTCGTCGCGCGGGCCGACGACGTGCGGGCGGCGCGGGCGACCGTCGACGCCGTCACCGTCTCCGACGACGTCGCCGGCTACCTCGTCGAGGTCGTGCGGCGCACGCGCGACCTGCCGAGCGTCACGCTCGGCGCGAGCCCGCGCGCCACCGTCCACCTGCTCGTCGCGGCGAAGGCCGGCGCCGCGCTCGCCGGGCGCACGTTCGTGACGCCCGACGACGTCGCCGCGCTCGCCGCCCCGGTGCTGCGCCACCGGCTCGTGCTGCGCCCCGAGGCCGAGCTGGAGCGCTACGACGCCGCCGACGCGGTCCGCACCGCGCTGGAGTCCGTGCGGGTGCCGCGCTGACGCGCGTGGTGGTGTTCGCGGGCACGCAGGTGCCCGACGGACGATGAGCCCGACGCCGCGCCTCGCCGCCGCGCTCGCCGTCATCGCGCTGCTGGCGATCGTGCTCGGCCCGGTCGTCGCGGCCCAGCTGGCGGCCGCGCTGGCGGGCGCGCTGATCGCCGACGCCGTGGCCGCGCGCCAGCCGCCGCGCGCGCAGCGACGCATGCCGCGGATCGTGGCCCGCGGGATCCCCGCCGCGCTGTCGGTGACGCTGCCCGACGAGGGCGCCGTGCGCGGGCGGCGCGTCCAGGTGCGGCAGGCGACCACAGGGGAGATCGCGCTCGCGCCGCAGGAGGCCGTCGGCGGGCTCGATGCGCAGCTCGTCGCGCGCCGCCGCGGGCGCTGGACGATGCCGCCGGCCGCCGTCCGCGTGGCGGGACCACTCGGCCTCGCGACGTGGGATCACCGCGCGGGCGAGGAGACCGAGCTGCTCGTCTACCCCGACCTGCCGGCGGCGCGGCGCCTGGCGCTCGCCGTGCGCTCCGGAGCCTTTCGCGAACCCGGGCGCCAGTCGCGCGGTCCGCTCGGGCTCGGCACGCAGTTCGAGTCGATCCGCGAGTACCTGCCCGACGACGACATCCGCCAGGTCAACTGGCCCGCGACCGCACGGCTGGGGCGGCCGATGAGCAATCAGTACCGCATCGAGCAGGACCGCGACGTCATCTGCGTGCTCGACTGCGGGCGGCTGATGGCGGCGCCGCTGAGCGGCGGCGCAACGCGCCTTGACGCCGCGATCGACGCCGCGACCGCCGTCGGCCTCGTCGCCGACGAGCTCGGCGACCGCTGCGGCACGGTCGCGTTCGACGCCGCCGTGCACCGGCGCCTGGCGCCGCGCCGGCGCGGGGGCGACGCGCTCGTGCGCGCCGTCTACGACCTGCAGCCCGCGCCGGTCGACGCGGACTACGAGCTGGCCTTTCGCCACGTGGCGTCGTCCAAGCGGGCGCTCGTCATCGTCTTCACCGACCTCATCGAGGAGGTGGCGGCGCGCTCGCTCGTGATGGCCGTGCCGGTGCTCGCACGGCGCCACGAGGTCGTCGTGGCGGGGGTCGTCGACCCCGACCTCGACGCAGCGCGGTGGACCCGCCCGGCCGTCGAGCTCGACGTCTACCGGGCGGCGGCGGCGCTCGACGTACTCGCCGCCCGCGAGCGCGCGGCGGCGCGCGTGCGCGGGGCGGGCGCGCGGGTGCTCGAGACCGCGCCGGCGGACCTCGCCCGCGCGTGCGTCGCGGCGTACCTCAGCGCGAAGGCGCGGGCGCGGCTGTGAGCGCGGCCGCCGCGGCCGCGCGCGGCCGCGGCGGTGGGCGCCCGCGGACGAAGACGAGCGTCCAGTAGATCGCGCCGACGCCGACGCCGAGCACGATCCCGGGCACGAGGCCGAAGCCCGCGCGCGTGACGAACCCCTCGATGATGCCGGCGAGGATCACCCAGGGGATCGTGCCGAGCACGATCACGATCGCGCTGCGCGCCTCCTCGGCCAGCGCACGCGAGCGCGGGCGCGGCCCCGGCGCGACGAGCGCGTAGCCCATCCGCATGCCGGCCGCGGCTGCGACGGCGATGCACGACAGCTCGATGACGCCGTGCGCCGTGACGAACTCGGCGAACTCGAGGCCGTTGCCGTTGGCGATCGCGCCGCCGGCGACGGCGCCCAGCACCGCCCCGTTGTAGGCGAGGACGAAGGCGGTTCCGAGGCCGAACAGGATCCCGGCGGCGAACGCCAGGAACGTCACCTGGATGTTGTTCGTCATCACGGCGCTCGAGAACGCCGCCGTCTGCGAGGTCGTCATCCCCGTGTCGCCGACGGGCTCCACGGCGGCGCGAAACTCGCCCGGCACGAGCGCGACGGCCGCGCCCGTGTCGCTCAGCGCCCAGGCGACGGTGAGCGCCGCGGGCGCCAGCAGCAGCACGACCGCCACGAGCAGCGCGAGCGGGCGCTCGCGCACCCTGACCCAGTACGTGCGCCCGAAGAACGTGCCCAGTGATCCGCGCCGCGGCTCCTCGGCGTAGACCACCTGGCGCGCACGGGTCACGAGCGACTCCAGGCGCGCGACGATCGGGTCGCCGGGATGGCCGCGGCGCGCGAGCGCGAGGTCCGCGGCCGCGCCGCGATAGAGCGCCGCGAGCCGCAGCACCTCGGCCGCGGGGCGGCGGCGCCTGCGGCGCCCGCGGGCCTGCAGGAGCTCGTCGAGCTCGCGCCAGTCGTCCTCCCGTTCACCGATGAAACGCTCTACCTTCATATCTGTGGAGTACGAGGATCGCATCACCATCCCGACTCCGGAAGGCGTGGCGCTCGAGCTGACGCTCGCTGGGACCGGATCGCGGGCCGTCGCCGGTGGGCTGGACCTCGTGTTCAAGGGGCTCATCCTCCTCGTGCTGCTGATCCTCCTGCTCGCCGTATTCGGCGTGGACGGGGCGAGCGTCCTCGTCCCCGCGATCGGGTTGACGCTGCTGCTCTTACGACGTCGGCTTCGAGACGTTGCGCCGCGGGCGCACCCCCGGCAAGTCGATCAGCGGCCTGCGCGTCGTGCGCTCCAGCGGGCGCCCGGTCGACCCCACGGCGAGCATGATCCGCAACGTGCTGCGGCTCGTCGACGGGATGCCCCTGATGTACGTGCCGACGGTGGTCTCGATCCTCGCGACACGACGCAACCAGCGCCTGGGCGACCTCGCCGCCGACACGATCGTCATCCGCGACCGGCGCGGGATCGACCGCGCGCAGCCGGCCTTCGCGGCGGGCAGCCCCGCGCCGGCGCGTGCCGAGCCGGTGCACGCCGCGGCGGGCGTGAGCTGGGACGTCAGCGCCGTCCCGGCCGAGGACCTCGCCACCGTGCGGGCGTTTCTCGAGCGCCGCAACGGGCTCGCCGGCGAGGCGCGCGTGCGGCTTGCCAAGCAGCTCGACGGGGCGCTTCGCCCGCACGTCGGCGGCGCCGACGTGAGCGATCCCGAGCGCTTTCTGGAGATCCTCTACGACGCCAAGCGCGCCCGCGGCTGAGCTGCACCGTGGACCTCGGCCTCGGCGACAAGGCCTGCATCGTCACGGGCGCGACGCGCGGGATCGGGCTGGCGACGGCGCGGATGCTCACCGACGAGGGCGCTCGCGTGCTGCTCGTGGCGCGCGACGCCGACGAGGGGGAGCGGGTCAGCGCCGAGATCGGCGGCGGCTGTGCGTTCCTCGCCGCCGACGTGACCGACGCGGACGACTGCGAGCGCATCGTCGACGCCTGCCAGGAGCGGTTCGGCGCCGTCGACGTGCTCGTCAACAACGCCGGCACGTCGTTCGTGCGCTCGCTGGAGGAGCTGTCCGACGCCGACTGGCAGGGGCAATGGGAGCTGCACGTCATGGGGCCGATGCGGCTCATGCGCGCCGCCGGACCGCGAATGGCCGCAGCCGGCGACGGGCGGATCGTCAACGTCTGCTCGTCGGCCGGCAAACGCCCGTCGCTGACGAACCCTGCCTACGCCGTCACGAAGGCGGCGCAGCTGTCGCTCTCGCGCGTCTTCGCGGACCGCTACGCGGCCGACGGCGTGCTCGTCAACGCGGTCGCGCCCGGCGCGGTCACGTCGCCGCTGTGGACGGCGCCCGGCGGCCTCGCCGACCAGTCCGCGGCCGCGCGCGGGATCTCGCACGACGAGGCGCTCCAGGCGCAGGGCGCCAAGATCCCCCTCGGCCGCCTGGCCGAGCCCGAGGAGGTCGCCGCGGTGATCGTCTTCCTGTGCTCGGCGCGCGCCTCGACGGTCACCGGAGCGGCCTGGTCGGCCGACGGCGGGACCGTCGCGACGATCGTCTGAGCCGGCCGGCGAGCCCGCGCCGCGATCGGCCGGCGCGCCTGGCGCACGCGCCGCGCCTGCTAGAACTCCCACGCGTGGCCGTCAACCCGGGCGTCATCGGCAAGACCTACCCCCGGGCGCAGTACGCCGTCGGGCGCGAGAAGATCCGCGAGTACGCGCTGGCGGTCGGCGAGACCAACCCGCTGCACCTCGACGCCTCGGCCGCGCGGGAGGCGGGACACGCCGACGTCGTGGCGCCGCCGATGTTCGCGGTCGTCTACAGCTTGCCGGTAATTCTGACGGTGCTCTTCGACCCCGAGGTCGGAATCGACTTCCCGCGCCTGGTGCACGGCGGCCAGGAGTTCGAGTGGGGGCCGCTGGTCGTCGCCGGCGACGAGATCACGACGACGGTGAGCGTCGCGGACGTCAGCGAGCGCGCCGGCAACGGCTTCTACGTCTTCGCCTCGGAGTCGGTCAACGGGCAGGGCGAGACGGTCTGCTCGGGACGCTGGTCGAACATCGTCCGGGCGGCCGCGTGATGCAGCCCGGCGACGAGATCACGCCGCTCGCGGTGACCCCGGACCGCTACCTGACGGTCCGCTACGCGGGCGCCTCGGGCGACTTCAACCCGATTCACATCGACGAGGAGTTCGCCCGGCAGGTCGGCCTGCCCGGCCGCATCCTCCACGGGCTCTACACGATGGCCCAGGTCGCGCGCGCCCAGACCGACGCGGGCGGCGGACCCGAGTCGCTCAAGCGCCTGAGCGTCCAGTTTCGCGGGATGGGGCTGCCCGAGCGGGAGCTCGTCGTGACGGGAACGGTGACCGCCGTCGCCGACGGCGTCGCGACCGTCGAGTGCGGCTGCGAGCAGGGCGCCAAGCGGATCATCCGCAACGCCGAGGCCGAGCTGCGGCTGCCGGACGGCTAGCCGGAGCGCGCGGCGAGCAGCTCCAGCCGGTTGCCCCACGGGTCGGCGACGTAGCAGCGGCGCTGGCCGGGGATCGCCTCGTCCCACTGTGGCTGGATCCCGGCGTGTGCGAGGCGGGCGGCGAGCGCGTCGAGCTGCTCGGGCTCGACGGCGAGCGCCGGATGTGCCTTGCGGGCCGCAGCGAAGGGCTCCGCGACGCCGACGTGGAGCTGCTGGCCGGCGTCGAGGGCGAACCAGACGCCGCCGCGTGCGCGCAGCTGCTCGGGCTTGGCGATCTCCGTCAACCCGAGCAGGCCGCCGTAGAAGTCGCGTGCTGCCGGTTCACAGCCGGGCGGAGCGGCGAGCTGGACGCGGTCGATCCACATGTCGGCTGAAAGGATCGCCGAGTGCCGCGTGAAAGCGTCGCATCGTCTGTCCGACTTGAGCGCCACTCGCGCGGGTCGCTCGCTCCCCGAGACCGCCATAAGCGCAATGGGCGCACATCGTGGCGCCGTAGGCGTCACGCCACACGCGGCTGCCACATCACCGCCGGAACACGAACGGCCCGCCGCAGGCGGGCCGCTCGCGAACGTCAGGACCTGCCAGCGGGGCGTGAGCCCTAGCTGACGCCCAGCTTCTCGGCGGCGCGGCGCGTGCCCTCGACGCGGTTGGCGATCTTCTGGAACGCGATCTCGCGGGCGTAGTCCGGCGAGCCGTGGTTGGGCTTCTCGTCGATCGAGAACGGCGAGAACCCGCAGTCGTCGGTCGTGCCGAGGCGCTCCTTCGGGATGAAGTCGGCCGCGCGCACGATCGCGTCGCAGATCTCCTGCGCGCTCTCCGGACGCGGGCTGAGC
>Ga0136617_10002755_pt1 | contig 15647 bp, 8 predicted proteins | sample AntDrymUQ3222106_2_FD_129672 | JGI IMG/M metagenome (GOLD analysis project Ga0136617, IMG submission 129672) | Polar desert sand microbial communities from Dry Valleys, Antarctica - metaG UQ322 (21.06) | ecosystem: Environmental > Terrestrial > Soil > Desert | place: Antarctica: Dry Valley...
GTCAAAACTTCGTGGACGCGAAAGCCGAATGGCGAGACGAACTCTGCGAGTTGCTCTCGCCCGATTCCCCACGCGAATTGTTCGCCGCGTAATCGCAGCCAGAGGTCCACGATTTTTCCCTGGTTTCGGAAAGTGGCGCGTCCCTGTGGGTCCGTTTCCATGAAGGTGAAAGCGAAGAGGCTACCCGGAGGCGTGAGGCGGCGGACAGCCGCAAAGAGCAACTCCACCACGCCGGGCGCCAGGTACATCAGCACTCCTTCCGCAACAAAGAGCGACCTTTCGGACGTGCGAAGGGCGGCGCGTGCCGAAAGCGCTTCCGCAAGTGCCCCGTTCAGCTCGAGGGGCAGGAACAACGGATTTCCGCGATGCGCGTGCCGGGCGAGCGCCGCGGTCTTGATCTCCTGAGTAGCAGGCCGGTCCACTTCCACGAAGCGGACCTGTGGGTATTCATCCGCCAGCCGGATTGCGAGCGTGTCGAACCCGCCACCGAGCACCACCACCTGGTCGCCGCCATCGTGTGTGAAACGCCGCGCCGCCTGCTCGATGTACAGTTTCCGCAGCGCGTAGTGAAGCTGGATGCCGGGGACGGTGACGCGCTCGATGAGTCTGCCAAGAGGCCGGAGCGCTCCAGCGCTTAACGTGCGGAGAAGATATCGCGCCGGTTGTGGGAGTCGCTGCAGAAAGAGCTCGCTCAATTCCGCCGCACGCGGAGACACGAGCTCCCCGGCGAATTTCTCGCGCGAGAGGAAAACAGTGCTGGCGGCAATGACCGCGGCGGTCGAGCTGACCTTGTCGTGTGTCGCGTCTCGCTCTGCAGCAAACGCGCAAAGCGAAACAATCCCCAAATCCGTCGGTAGCGAGTAGCCCGGCACGTGAATGGTTTCCCTGCAAGCTACGTTGAATTGGACCGATGGGAAGGCCTAACTCGTCGCGCTTAGTGCTCTGTTTTACGCCAGTATCCGAGCAGGCTTTGCCGCTCGCGTTCAAAGCGGTCGAATCAGATCAAATCAGCGTTCGCTGGCAAACGCTTTTCATCGCGCCGGGGTTATGTCGCGGTGAATTCGAGCGCGCCGTTTCGCTGGTCCACGCGGATGGTTTGCCCTTCTCCGAATTTGCCTTCGAGAAGATCGAGGCTGAGGCGGTCGAGGATTTCTTTGGGGATCGCGCGCTTCAAAGGTCGCGCTCCATACACTGGAGCGTAACCTTCGCGGGCAATAAACGCCTTCGCGTCGTCGCTCAGTTCAAGCCGGATCTTCTGTTTCTCCAGACGAATTGTAGGCGACGACGCGGCCTTAGGGGATTAGTCGCACGCGATAGATACCGCTTCCGAGTGACGCACCTCCGGGATGCGCAATTTGCGCATTGCCGGTCGTGTCGGGTGTTACCTGGATTCCCAGGTCCGTCCATGAGGTTTGGGTGATCGGTTCCTTGCGATCCAGGCGGAAGACCTTGTTCGCGACACCGTTGAAAGTGATCACGATGTCGTTGCCATTGCGCGCGATCGCGATCAATCGGAGGAGGAAGCTCGAATTGTTCGTTGGGTTGGTTCCGTTGAGGTATTCCTTCAGATTATTGTCACCGTCGCCATCGGAGTCGCCGTTCGGATCATCTACGCCGTAAAAGATTTCCCATTCGTCGGCCATTCCGTCGCCATCTGCATCGGCGAGGCTGCCGCCGGTCGGATTTATCTCTATCGCGCCGATGTCCGCGCCATCACCTCCGGCCGCGTCGGGGAGGTGTGCGGTGTTCGCGATCCGTGCAAGCCCGCGCTGGTCGGTGGCGAACCCAAAACTGTTGCCACGATCCAGCGCCGGACTATTCCGGAGCAGCATGTGCGTTTGCGTTGGCCCGCCGTTGTTTGTCAGCACGCCCAGCAGTGGATCAATGTTAATTTGATCGCCTGTCCCGGTGAGGAATCCGCTTCCGCTGTCGTTGCTCAAGTTGTAGCCCTGCGACGAAATCGCGCCACCGGTGTTGGCCAAATTGGCGCCGCTCGAGCCGGTCTTGAGGATTGTCCCGCCCATGATGACAAACGCGCCGCCGCCGGAGTTAAGATTGTGAATGCCTCCGCCAACGTTGCTGGCGTTGTTGCCGCTCAGGGTGCAGTTGGTTAGGACAACCGTCGCACTGCCGGAAGTTGTGCCGGTATTTGAGAGGGCGCCGCCGGAGCCGCCGAAGGCACCGGAAGCCGCGTTCCCACTGAGCGTGCAGTTGCTTAGGAGAAGTTGCGCGCTGCTGCCGGAATTTGTCGACGCGTTGTAGAGGGCGCCACCGTCGCCTCCGGTTGCGGTGTTGCCGCTCAGAGTGCCATTCGTCACATTCACACCGGCCACGCCGGGATTGTCTCGAAAATTCGCGATGCCTCCGCCGTAGAACCCACTGTTCCCGCTCACGGTGGTGTTGTTGATGAAAAGCGTGCCGTAGTTATTAGAGATGCCGCCGCCGCGCCCGCCGAACCCGGTAGCGCTATTGCTGGTGATAACGCAATTGCTGATCGTGAGAGTGCTATAGGAGTTCAGAATCCCGGCGCCGGAGTCATTGGAGGTGCGGCCGTTGGCGACGGTTAATCCGCTGATAGTCACCGTCGGGCCGCTGCTGGTGTTGTTGCCGATCAAGAAAATGCGGTAGTCGAAAGTGTTATTGCGTCGCACCGTGAGGAGACCGGCGCCGGGTCCGACGATGCTCATGTTAGTGGCGAGCTGGGGGAGTGATGAAACGAGCTGAATGATGCCGCTCAGCCCACTCGCAAAGGTGATCACGCTCTCTTCGGCGGTTTGCTCGTCCGCTACCAGGATAGCTTCCCGCAAGGTGCAGTCGCTCGCGTTGCAAGTGCCATCGGAGTGATCATCCAAGGTCGTTACGACCAAGAATCCGCCGACTTCATACGCGCCGATATCGCTGCCGTCTCCACCGTTCGCGCTTGGAATCGCAGGGTTGTCACTAGGCCGGCCGCGAAGGCGCTGGTCCGTGGTGAGGACGAACTTGTGGCCCTTATCTACGGCCGGACTGTTTGATAACAGCCGCATCGTGTCGGTGAGGCCACCGTTGTCCGCGAGCGGGGCCAGTTGCGCATTGAGTGGTGCGGCGTTGCTCCCGGTTTGATCCCCCGTCGCGGTGAACCCGCTGCCACCCTCGGTTCTGCCGATGAGGTTGTAACCAGCCGAATTGAACACGCCGGAGATGTCGTAACGGAAAGTTCCGCTCGCGCTGTTCCCCGCGGAGATTGTATTCCGGAGCGTGCTCGTGCCGCCGGCCGCAGCGAGACCGCCCGCGCCGATTCCAGGCGTGCCGCTGAAGCCCCCCATTGGCGCGCCTCCAGACCCACCGAAGCCGGTATTACCACTGAACGTGCTCGCATAGACATTGAGCATGCCGAGGTTATAAACGCCGCCGCCAAGACCGCTGCCGCCGTTGCCGCCGTGACGGCCGCCGCCACCTGGCGCCGCGCCCGCGTTGTTGGCCACGAATGTGCAATTGTAAATCGTCAGGTCACGACCAGTGTCATTGAAGACCGCCCCGCCGTGAGCCGAGCCGCCGTTGCCCCCGGTTGTGATCTCGAAACTGTCGTCCGGCGGATTGTCCGCGCCGAAGCCACCTGTGGCACCGTTGTTTTTGAAGGTGCACCGGTTGAGCGTCAACGAGCCGGCATTGAAGATGGCGCCGCCTCTGCCTGCGCCTCCATTCCGCAACCCATTACTGTCAACGCCAGACCCGCCGGTGGCGCGGCTCTCAGCGAGCGTGCAATCGCTCAGCGTCAGAGTGGCTGAATTGTAAACCCCGCCGCCCTCAACCGACGCGCCCTGCTGCCCGGCAACCCATCCGTTGGAAATCGTTAGACCAGAGATTGTGCTGTTCCCACCGGCGACGAGGAACGCGCGGGTCTGGGCGTTCGCATTGATGTTGAGCAGACGCGCCCCCGGTCCGGTGATGGCGACCGAATCCGTGATGGTAAGCTGACCGCCGACTGCGGGCGCCAACGTGATCGTGCCCGCCACGACCGGAGAGAAGGTGATGGCGTTGGCACCGCCAAGCCCGTTGGCGCGCGCGATCGCTTCGCGCAGCGTGCAATCTGTCCCGCCGCAGATCCCGTCGTTATGATCATCCACGGTCGTCACGACAGAAGATGGATACCCGCTTTGCACCGGATCAGCCTGCGATTCGAAAGCTCCGATATCGCTCCCGTCACCGCCGCTCGCATTCGGGACCGCGGCGATATCGATGGGACGCGTAAAGCTGCGCTGATCCAGTGAGACGCCGGAACTGTGACCCTTATCGATGGCCGGGCTGCCGTTGGTGAGAGCGATCGTTTGGGTCGGCCCGCCATTGGAGGCGAGGCCGGCGAAGTCCAGCTTCGGATCCATGTTGATCTGATCCCCCGTCGCAGTCAGGAAGCCGCCGCCATTATCGCTGCTCAGGTTGTAGCCATTGGAGGTGATCGTGGTGTAGGGGTTACCGGCGTTGCTATTGTTGGTAAGCGGAGAGTTGTTCAGAATGGTGTTCCGCAGCGTAAGTCGCGCTTCACTCGGAGGACCGCCCGTCCAGATGTAGCTGTTCAGGATCCCGTTGCCGTCGAGCGTGCAGTTGACGAGATCGACTCGCGCCGCGTCTGCCGGTTGCCCTGCGAAGCCGGTCAGTCCGTTGTTGAAAATGCCGTCGCCCCCTGCGTTGACCGAGACGTTTCCGGTTATTGTGCAGCTCGTTAGCGTGACGAGCGCGTCGCTGCCGCCGCCCGCGAAATTGTGAAGCGCCCCGCCAGGCCCCAAGACCGCCTGATTGTCGCTGAGCGTGCAACCACTGAGGGTGAGTTGCCCGACATTCCGAATCGCACCGCCGATCTCATAAGCCTCGTTGTTTCGGAGGGTGCAATTAATCAGGGTGAGCTTCGAAATGCCGCCCGACAAAATCGCGCCACCGCCCCTGCCGGCGAAGCTGTCACGAATGCTGCAGTTCTCCAGTGTCAGTCTGCTGTCATCCAGATAAATCGTGCCTCCACTGCTTTCGCCGATATTACCGGTATCGACGACGGCCCCGTTCTGAAGACTGACGTTCAGAATCTCGGCAGGCTGGGACGGGTAGTTGGCGACGAAGAAGATCCTGAAGGGTGGCGTGCCAGGAGAGGCGCTCCGCAAAATCGTCGCGCCATTGCCGTTGATGGTCAGCTTCCGGCCATTCCCATCCTTGAGGAGCACGGGTAGACCGTTGGGGCCGCTGGTGAGGTTGTCGACTGCGGTCAGTGTGTAGGTGCCGCCGGGCGCCAGGAAAATGATGTCATCTTCGTTGTTCGTGTTGGAAGCAGTGATGGCATTCTTGAGCGCCAGCACGTCCCCATTGGCCATGTTGAACGTCGCTGCGGCGGCGCTCCCGCTCAGAAACGCCAGGGTGATGCCGAGTACAAGCCGAACTGGCCAGCCGTGCGACGGGCGGTCACACCGCGTACGTGGGGAGTTACGAGGCACCGACTTCTGAGCTTGTACTCGGAATGCGCCCGCCGGGCAAAGCTATTCGGGTGATTCGCCGGGAGATGCCGAAGCTAAGCCGCCTCAAAAGCGAGCGCCCCGTTGCGCTGCTCGACCCGAATGGTCTGACCTTCGCTGAACTTGCCTTCGAGAATATCGAGGCTGTGCGGATCGTGGATCAACCGCTGTATCGTTTTAAGTTGCACCGAGAATCCTCGGCGCGGCCGTCGCTCGCCCGCCGAGCGGGCGAGCGGCTTTTCTCGATCAGCGCTGCGGCGGTGACGCGGTTCTGCGCGGGAAAGTCGCACTACTTCTTAAGTATCACGATGAATCAGGCGCGTTCATTCAGGCGCCCGCATTCGAAAGTGTGCCCGAGCTTTTGCTCGACGATGCCCATGCGCTCAACAGCTTGGACGTTATCGGATCGAATACGATCTCCGCGCGCCATCAGAATCATATCGGGCTTGAGCTACGGAAGAGTGAGTCGGTAAAAACGTTTCGTTAGACCAACAGCGTCCGCGTCATCGTACTGGATTGCGCCGGTGCCGTTTGCAGACACCGCACTCGCGCTAAAACTAACGAAGCCCGGATCAGGCGAGGCTTGCATGGTGTGCGCGGCATTCGGGACGCCAAGGGCTTGCAAGGCGACGTGGCCGTTCGCGAGATGCGCGATCGCAGTAATCTTAAGCGGCGCGGTGCCGTAAATCACAAAGACCTTACCCGCCTTTTCAAAACCGGGCGGATGCGTCTTCGTATCCAAGAACCGCGAACCGATAATTAGATCGCCTTTGCCGTCGCCGTCCAGATCGCCGCCGGCGACATCGAAGCCAAGACTGCCACCGGTTCTGCGGGCGATGAGCGGGGCAAGGTCTTCCGTCGCGATCGATCCCGTCGTCGTTGTTCCGCCGACTATGACGATGGCGCGTCCATCGCCCGCTGCTCCGAGCAGGAGATCAGGCTTGGAGTCGCCGGCGACATCCGCCACAGCGACGGCATTCGCAGAAATTCCGGTGAGCGTGAGCGACGCGCGCGCGGTTACGTTGAACGATTGTCCGCCAGTAAAGGGACCGGGAACGATGTAGATGTTGCTACCCGATCCGAGAACCAGGTCATTGATGCCATCGCCGTTGAAATCCATGACCGCGATGCCGCCGGCTGCCAACCCTGTGATCGTGACATCGGCAGGCGTGGTGCTGAGATGAATCGCGCCAGAGCGCGGACCGAAGAGGACGTAGGCGGCGGTGTCCGTGCGCGCGACCAGGTCGATTTGCGCATCGTTGTTGAGACGAGCCTGCGCAAATTTTTCCAGTTTCGCGTTCGCCGCGGGCCCGTAAATGGCGAGGTTCCCCGCGGTCGTGCTGAGGTTGAACACGCCCGAAAGTGAAGCAGTGCCGAAGATACCAAAGACCGCGCCGGTCGCCGCAGTCGCGCCGTCATTCGCCAAAGAGTCGCCGACCAACAAGTCGTCAATGCCGTCGCCGTTGATGTCTCCCGCCGCGAGGCCGTTGTGATTGCTGTAGGACAAGTAATCTGGCGCCGGGGCGCGGAGCGTAAAATCCGCGGGGGTCGCGTTCGCAATAGTGCGCGTGCCGCTCAGCGAAGAGCCGCCGAATAAAACAAAGACGGTGGGGTAGGATTTCGTTGTCCCGTCGCTATCGCTAGAGCCAATGATCAAATCCCGTTTGCCATCGCCGTTCAAGTCGCCGCTGGCGAATGCCTCGCCCATATGTTGATACTCATATTTGCTGACGACGCTGAGATCAGCCGGGCGGGTGTAGAGATCAATCGTGCCGAGCGTACGCACGCCGAAATGGTTCAAGCCAAACACACGTCCGGTCGCGTTGAGCGTATTAAAATCTTCCGCCCAATCTTGCGCGGACATGATTAGGTCAGCGCGCCCGTCTCCAGTGACGTCAGCGCCCATCACCGAATATCCCATCCAATTGTTCGCGGTCGGATCTGGTTGCCCGACAATGCCGCCCGGGCCGATAATCGTGAGATCGGCTTCATCCCGATCGACATCCACGATGCGCTGCGCCGAGCCGGTAAATTCATCCGCGCCAATGTCAATCTTGTAGAACCCGGAGGTGCCGATCATCGCGCGCGGCTGGCGGTCGATGTCGCGATTCGGCGCGTTCGTGTGCGTGCCCGCGTCAATCGCGGGCGATCCCGCATTGAGATGATAGTCGGCCGTGAGCTGGGGATTCACCGTCAGGTCAGTCGCGCTGAGCACAAAGCCCTGCGCGTTCGCGGTATTGCCGAAAAAAATGTTGTACTTCGAACTTACGATCGCGGCCCCGGTCGCGCTGACGCCTACCGGATGGGTCATGATGATGTTGTTGAAGAGAGTAACGTTAGCGGCCGCGTGCACGCCGTTCTTGGTGTTACCGACAATGGTATTGTTTGCCACCAGCACCGGTCCCCCGCCCCCGATATCAATGCCGCCGCCATTAGTGTCAGGGGCCGGAGCGGCCGTGAGTGTGTTGTTCGCGATGATGTTACTGAGCACCGATCCCTTCGCAGATTCCATTTGGATCCCGCCGCCGTAGGCAAAGTTATTTTGCCCGTCAGCTATATTGTTCTGGATCCGATTGTACTGAATGCGCGGAGCGCCGCCCTGCACATAGATGCCGCCGCCGAGCAGATACCCCGTATTGCCGGTAATGATGTCATTGCTGATGGTCGCATCGCTACCGTACATCGAGATCCCGCCGCCATGGTTTCCGCCACCCCCGCCCGTGATGGTAAAGCCGCTAACAGTGGGCGCGACTGTCGACGACATCGGTCCGACTCCGAAGATGGAAACGACTGATTGCGCGCTGGTGAAGGGGCGAATGGTTGTGACGTTGGCGGAAGGATTCTGAGTGTTGAAATCAGCACAGGTGTAGCCGCCGAGGATGCTGACCGTTTTAGTTAAGTAGAGATTGTACTGCGTCCCACTCACCAGTTTCGCCTCGGTGTAGGTCGCGGCCGCGACTTTGATCACGTCGCCCGGTTGCGCGGCGTCCACCGCAGCTTGGATCGTCGTAAAGTCTGCGCCGCCGGTCTGGCAGACACGGCGTTCGGTCGCATGGACGGCCGTGACGCACGATAGAACAACAACAAGCAGGCTAACCAGACGTGAAGGGAGGATTTTCATAAGGATTTCCAAGCGGTTCAACTATTTCCCAGAGCCCGGCAGAATCGGGAACCATCCTCACGTGGCGCGGTCGAGAGCGCCCTCACTTTGGCTGGCTCGGGATTAAGTTGGATCTGGAGATCGCGTAAAGCGGCGTCCCAGCGAAGGTCCAGCCTCTGAACCACCGAATCAGTTCGGCCGAAGATGCGATGAAACGTCGGGTGACGTCCTCGACGCGAGCATGAGGACGGTCAATCCATTGTCGAGGTTATTCCATGATGACGATCGCGATCTTCGCCGGGATTTAGAAGACGCACGAGGCAAGTCCGATTCACTCGTTAGGCGCCACTGGCGGAAAGCGGCGCCCGCCGCATTCGTTTTTCTCGCCTTCGGTGGACTGTGCCTGTGGCGCTGGCCTTACAAGCCTGGGAGGGGCAAGGAATCGATCACCGTCCTGCCGTTTCAAAACTTAAGCCCCCATCCGAACGACCTTTATTTCGCGCAAGGAATTCAGGATGAGATCCTGATGCGCCTGTCAAAGATATCGGGGCGCAAGGTCATCTCGCGCACTTCGACGCAGAAGTAGAAGAGCGCGCCGGATAATATCCGCGAGATCGGCCGGCAATTGGCTGTAGCGAACCTGCTGAAAGGAAGCGTGCGCTGGCCCAGGCGCAGCGTGCGGTGGAGGAATATCGTAACGACGTGCTCGACAAAAGGTTCGCCGAGCAAACCCTGGCTCAAATTCAAGCGCGCTTCGGCGATACTGACGCGGCCATCGCCGCTCTTCCACATTTACTGGAACCTCCGCTCGGCGTGACCCCGGGACTTCTGCGCATCGACCCATTGTGGGATTCGCTGCGCAACGATCCGCGCTTTCAAAAGCTGGCCGCTTCGAATTAAACCGCTTCGAACGCGAGCGAGCCATCCCGCTGATCCACGCGAATGGTTTGGCCTTCGCGAAACTTCCCTTCCAGGATGTCCATGCTGAGCGGGTCAAGGATCTCGCGTTGAATAGCCCGCTTTAACGGCCGCGCGCCATAGACTGAATCGTAACCTTCACGCGCGATGAAGGCTTTCGCCTCGTCGGACAATTCGAGACGGATCTTCTGTTTCTCCAGACGGTTCGTTAGGCGACGAAGCTGGATCTCAACGATCTGCTTCAGCTCCTCTTCGATCAGCCGATCGAAGATGATGATCTCATCCACGCGATTCAAAAACTCCGGCCGGAAATGTTGCCGCAGCGCGTCCATTACTAGCGGCGCGTGCTTGGCGCGATCCCATTCCTCAGTGATGTATTGCGAACCGATATTCGAGGTCATGATGATGACCGCGTTCTTGAAATCGACCGTTCTCCCCTGCCCGTCCGTGATGCGACCGTCGTCCAGAACCTGGAGGAGGACGTTGAAAACGTCCGGATGCGCTTTCTCGATTTCGTCGAAGAGAATCACAGAGTAAGGCTTCCGTCGGACCGCTTCGCTCAATTGCCCCCCTTCGTCGTAGCCGACATAACCCGGCGGCGCACCGATCAAGCGCGCCACGGTGTGCTTCTCCATGTATTCGCTCATGTCGATGCGGATCATGGCGTTTTCGTCATCGAACAGGAATTCCGCGAGCGCGCGCGACAGCTCGGTTTTGCCCACGCCGGTTGGACCGAGAAAAATGAAGGAGCCAATTGGCTTGTTCTCGTCCTGTAATCCGGCACGGGCCCGGCGGACCGCATTGGCCACGGCTTTGATCGCAGGATCCTGACCGATAACGCGCTCATGCAAGTGTTCCTCGAGTCTGATCAGCTTCTGGCGTTCGCCTTCCTGCAATCGTGAAACGGGAATGTGCGTCCAGCGCGAAACGACCTGCGCGATGTCTTCTTCGGTGACCTCCTCCCGCAGCAATCGATTGCCGCCTTCCTTAATTTTCTCGTCGATCTCGAGAAGCTTCTTTTCTAATTCCGGGAGGCGTCCGTATTGCAGCTCGCTCGCCTTGCCCAGTTCGCCGCGGCGCTGAGTTCGCTCCAATTCTGTCCGCGCCTGATCGACTTCCTCCTTCACTTTTCGTTGCTCATCGATGACGGCCTTCTCCTTCTGCCATTCCGCCTTTAAGGCCGAAGACTTTTCTTTCAATTCGGCCAGCTCCCTCTCCAACTTCGCCAGCCGCTCCTTACTCGCCGCATCCTTCTCTTTCTTCAGCGCCTGTCGCTCCATCTCGCGCTGCATGACATCGCGCTCAATCGTGTCGATCTCCGTCGGCATGGATTCCAATTCGATCTTCAAACGCGAGGCCGCTTCATCCATGAGATCGACGGCTTTATCCGGCAGAAAGCGATCCGTGATGTAGCGATGGGATAACACTGCCGCCGCCACTAGCGCCGCATCCTGGATGCGCACGCCATGATGGACTTCGTAACGCTCCTTCAATCCGCGCAGAATCGCGATCGCATCTTCCACGGTCGGTTCATCCACCATCACCGGCTGAAAACGACGTTCGAGCGCGGCGTCTTTCTCAATGTATTTGCGATACTCATTCAGAGTCGTCGCTCCGATCGTCCGCAGTTCGCCGCGCGCCAGCTGCGGCTTCAACATATTGGACGCATCGACCGATCCTTCCGCTGCACCCGCCCCGACGATCGTGTGCAGCTCGTCGATAAAGAGAATGATTTCGCCCTGCGAATCCGTGACCTCTTTCAAAAAAGCCTTCAGCCGATCCTCGAATTCTCCGCGAAACTTCGCGCCCGCCACCATCGCGCTGATGTCCATGGCGACGAGCTTCTTCCTCTTCAACGACTCCGGCACGTCGCCGCTGACGATGCGCCGCGCGAGACCTTCTACGATCGCGGTTTTTCCAACCCCTGGCTCGCCAATCAACACGGGATTGTTCTTCGTCCTGCGCGAAAGGACCTGCATGACGCGGCGGATTTCGTTATCGCGCCCTATCACGGGATCAATTTTCCCGCGCCGCGCCATCTCGGTCAGGTCACGACCATACTTCTCGAGTGTCTGATATTTGCCCTCCGGATTCTGATCAGTCACGCGCTGCGATCCTCGCACTTGCTGCAAGGCCTGCATCAGTTTGTCGCGTGTCACCCCGCTCCGCTTCAGAACCTTCGCTGCGGTTCCACTCGAATCGGACACCGCCAGCAGATAATGTTCGGCGCTGAGGAATTCATCCTTCAGTTTCGCCATCTCCTTTTCCGCTGCGTCGATCGTCGAACGCAGCTCATTCCCGATTCGAACATCAGACGAGCCGTGCACCTGCGGCCTCCGTTTTCCCTCGGTCTCCAACTGAGCCCGCAAATTCCCCGCTTCTACGCCCACCTTCTCGAGCAACGGCCGGGTCACGCCCTCGCTCTGATCGAGCAGCGCGATCAGAAAATGCTCGTTCGAGATTTCCTGCTGATTGAACTGCGAGGCGACCTCCTGCGCCGATTGAAGCGCTTCCTGCATCTTCTGGGTAAACTTATCCGGTCGCATACTCTTAGGAGAGATGGCAGAGAGCCGGCGTTCAAGTCATAACCAGTCCGGCAAGCTCGGGCCTCGTTGCAGCGGGAGTCCTCCCCGCGTATCTGTCTTGCCCATGGAAAACGCCGAGCAACCATTCGGACGCCGTGCGCTGGAATTACTGCGCGCAGGTCCCTTTCGTCGCTATATCCTGGGCTCGGCAGTTTCTGACACTGGAACGTGGATGCAGGTAATGGCCCAAGGTTGGGTTTTAAGCACGCTGACGAATAGTGCGCTGATGCTCGGACTGGTGAATTTGGCTGCCGGTTTGCCGACTCTGGCCTTGACCATGATCGGCGGTTCCGCGGCCGACCGTTACGACAAGCGGATGATCCTGATCGTGACACAAATTGTGCAGATCGTGCTCGCAGTTGCGCTTGGTTTACTGGTGCTTTTTGGTTACGTCCAGATCTGGCACATCATCGTTCTGGCGGCGCTCCTCGGGGTGGTGATCGCTTTCGAAATGCCGGCGCTCTCGGCTCTCGTCCCGGAGTTGGTGCGCAAGGATCAGATCGCTTCCGCAGTGGCGCTGGATCGCTCTGTCTTTCACGGCTCCCGCCTCCTCGGGCCTTTCCTGGCGGGGCTATTTGTTGCCTGGTGGGGAGCAGCGGTTGCCTTTTTCGCAAACGCTTTCAGCTTCCTCGCGCTCATCATTTCAATGCTACTCATTCCACGCCGGGCGCTTGGCACCGCCGCTGAAGAAGAGCAACGCCGAAGCGGCCTTATGGAAGGCTTCCGTTATGTCCGCAAAGACCGAACCATCCTCTCCCTTATCGCGCTTATCGCGATGACCACGGTTTTCGTTTACCCGATCGTCGCGGTGATGCTTCCGCTCTACGTGCGAAACATCCTCGGCCTTGGGGCGGAACAGATGGGAATCCTGATGGCTGTCTCGGGCTCGGGCTCGCTGGTCGGTTCTCTTGGCTTGCTCAGCGTGGCGCCGGGAAAACGCATTCGCTTCATCATGGCGGCAGTTTGCGTGGTGGGCTGCGCGTTGCTCGTGATGTCGCGAACTTCAACGTTTTCTGTTGCGGCGATTTCGATGGGCGCGATGGCGATCGGCCTGGCGACCAATTTCGGGCTTGCGAATACGATTGTCCAAGAACGCGCGCCAGCTCATCTCCGTGGGCGCATCTCCGCCGTCTTCGGCCTGAGCTTCTTCGGCCTGATGCCAATCGCCGGCCTGGTACTGACGAGCTTGTCGGATCTCATCGGCATGAGACCGGCCATGACGGTCGGTGCGGTGATTTACGTGATCGGTGCGCTCTTTGTCCTAAGCCGCTGCGATCACACCACGACGGAGGTTCCGGTGGAGCCCGCCGTGGAGCCCGCGCCGCAGCCTTTGCATGTCTCCTAGCCGGTGATCTCATTCTCGACCTGCTGGAACTCCGGCCGGCACAAAGCCGGCGATGAGATGCTGCGCGAGATCAAGGATGAGCTTGGATTCAGTCACATCGAGTTAGGTCACGGCATCCGCATCTCGTTAATGCCCGGCATCCAGAAAATGCACGAGGCGGGCGAAGTAACCTTCAGCAGCCTGCACAACTTCTGTCCGCTGCCGGTCGAAGTGATGCAGGCATCGCCGGACTGCTACAAATTCTCCGCGCCCACCCAGCGGGAACGCGAGCGCGCGGTGAAGCAAACCTTCCAGACAATCGATTTCGCGGAGCGACTCGGCGCGCCTTTCGTTGTCCTGCATTGCGGCGAGGTACCGATGAATCCGATCACCGACGAACTCATCGCGCTGGCTAAGAATGGCGAGCTGAATTCTCGCGACTACGTCCGCCGCAAGATCAAAGCTGTGAAGAAACGCGAAGCCGGAGCGGCCTGGCATTTGGAGCGCGTGAAGGAGTGCCTGAAGCGGATCGTCGAGTACGCGGCATCGAAAAACGTCCGGCTCGGCGTGGAAGGGCGCCGTGGTTACGAGGAAATGCCTAACGAACGCGAGCTCCCGGCGCTGCTCGACGAATTGGACTCACCTCAAGTCGGCTATTGGCACGACTTCGGTCACATTCAGATCAAGGAGAACCTCGGCTTCCTCGACCACGAGGAATGGCTGCGCACCATCGGCTCGCGGGCCCTCGGCTGTCATTTGCAAGACGTGATCTGGCCGGGGCAAGACCACCAGCCACCGTTTGCCGGGCACGTCGATCTCCCTAAGCTTGTCCCCCTGCTCGCTCCCACCTGTGTCTTTGTCTGGGAAATGAGCCCCCGCAAGACGGCCGAAGAAATCCGGCGTTCCGTATCGCTCTGGAAAGATCAGTTCGGAGAATGAAAAAGACCTTGCTCACGATTTTGCAGCTCGCCGTCACTGGCGGGCTTCTTTACTGGGTCTTTCACGATCCCGCGACACGCTCGGCGATGGGTCTCGCCCTCCGAACCGCAGACTTCCGCTGGATCCTCGGCGCGATCGTTGCCTATCTGGTCGTTGAAGTCGCGGCCGCGACCCGCTGGCACATTTTGTTGAAGGTGCAGGGAATCCACCTCACCGCGCCGCGCGTCGCCGGCCTCTTTCTGATCGGGATGTTCTACAACCAATTTCTCCCCGGCGGGACCGGCGGCGACATTGTCAAAACCTACCTGCTCTGGAAGGAAACGCCGGACAAGAAACCGGGCGCTCTGCTCGCCGTTCTCTTCGATCGCATGATCGGATTAATGGCTCTCATCGTCATTACCGGCACGCTCATCTTCCTGCGCTACACCTGGCTCACTCGCGAAACCGGGACTCGGCTCGACGACAATCCGCTGCACAATCCGCGCTTCTACGTCTGGGTCGTCCTGCTGGTCTTCGGCAGTTCGGTTTTGTTTGTGCTCACGACTTTTGTCATCAGCGGTTTCAATCTTCTCAAATCTTTGCCGAGCCGTTTTCCCGGCCGCGAGAAATTGATCGAGATTTCCGCCGCCTATCATCTTTACACGCGGCATTGGCGCGCGACTGCGGGCGCGTTTGCTTGTTCGCTCGTGGCTCATCTCGGCACGTTTGCCACGTTCCTCTGCGTGGCCTACGCCTTTAAGGAAAGCTCCCGCGTCGGCCTGATCGACTTCTTCTCCATCATGCCGATTGAGCGGACCATTTCATCTTTGCCCATCAGCTTCGCCGGCGTGGGAACGCGCGAGTTTATTTTGCAGGTGATGTTGTTCAACCTTTGCGGCGTTCCGCCCGCGGATGCGCGGCTGATTGGACTAACGGGTTTCGCCGTTATCCTGCTTTGCTGCCTGCCGGGCGGCCTCGTTTATTTCCTTTATCGGCCCAGCGGCGCAACGCGGCCCGTCAAACTTAGCGAAATGCGGCGCGAGGCCGCGGCCGTCGAGCATGGCATCGGACAAGACATCACAGGCTAGAACGCGAAAGGGCAAAGCAGTGCCCCAGAGGCTGGGACGTCCATTCGTGGCGGCGACTTTCGCCATGACGGCCGATGGCAAGATCACCACGCGCGAGTATTCGCCCGTCGATTTCACCTCACGCGAAGACAAGATGCACCTTCTCCGCCAGCGCGCTCTGGCCGACGCGGTGCTGATCGGACACAGCACGCTTAAACATGACAACGTGCGCCTCGGATTACCCAAGGGAGAGTTGCGCGA
>Ga0136617_10002756_pt1 | contig 15645 bp, 16 predicted proteins | sample AntDrymUQ3222106_2_FD_129672 | JGI IMG/M metagenome (GOLD analysis project Ga0136617, IMG submission 129672) | Polar desert sand microbial communities from Dry Valleys, Antarctica - metaG UQ322 (21.06) | ecosystem: Environmental > Terrestrial > Soil > Desert | place: Antarctica: Dry Valley...
CAACGGTTGGCGACCATCGACCAGCGCCGCGCCTTGGCGGCGATCTACGCGACGTGCGGGATGGATGGCTGCACCGTGCCGTTCCGGGACTGCGTCATCCACCACACCATTGATTGGGCCACCAGCAACGGGCCGACCAACCTGGCCTTGCTGATGCCGCTGTGCACCCGCGACCACCACCGCGTCCACGAAGGCGGCTGGCACCTCCAACTGCACCCCGACCGCACCATCACCCTCACCCGCCCCGACGGCGAGATCCACTACCACGGCCCCAGCCCCAACCGCCGCCGACCCCCTCCCGCCGTCGCCTGAGAGCGGCGACGGCACTCCGACCGTGAATCGAGGCGGCCGCACCGCGCCCGGCCGGATCTGGGCGGGAATGCTCGCGAATGGGCGAGGAAGGCCTTTTAGACCGGACGGCTCCCGGTCGTTCAACTCGGCCGGTACTGCCAGCGACGTTCGCTACGGTCCCATCCCGTGACCGAGACCACCGAGACCCCGGCCCCGTCCCCCCATCGTGACCTCGCCCGCCGGTTGTTGCACGGCCGGGTGACGGCCGCCGGCCCCGTCGTGTCGCCCGACGGCCAGCGCATCGCCTTCGTCGTCGCCACCATCGACGTCGACCAGAACGAGACGCGCACCCGCGTCTGGCTGGCGGGCCCGGAAGGCGACCCGGTTCCCGTGACGGCAGGACCCCACGACGCCTCGCCGCAGTGGTCCCCGGACGGGCGGCACCTGTTGTTCACGTCGTCGCGCGGCGAGAAGGGTTCGCCGCAGGAGGGTCACGCCACGCTGCACGTGCTGCCGGTCGAGGGTCCGGGCGAGACGCGCACGGTGGTGACGATGCCGGACGGCCTCGAGGACCCGCAGTTCTCACCGGACGGACGGTGGATCGCCTTCGTCAGCCGGACCCGCGACGCCCGCTATGAGGCCAAGGACGAACGCTGGCAGGCACCGCGCAAGATCGAGACGTTCTTTACCCGCCTCGACAACGAGGGCTGGGTGTTCGACCGGCCCCAGCACCTCCACGTGATCGCGGCCAACGGCACCGGCGAGGTCCGCAACCTGACACCCGGGCCCCACCAGCACAACGGCCTGTCGTGGCTGGCCGACTCGTCGGGGCTGGTGACTGCGGCCACCCGCCACGACGAGTGGGACCGCGATCTCGCCGTGGATCTCTACGTCGTGCCCCTCGACGGAGAGATCCGAGCGCTGACCAAGCAGACCGGGACGTACGTCATGCCCTCGGTTTCGCCCGACGGCACCCGCGTCGCCTTCCTCGGCCACGACGACCCGACGACCTTCCCGCAGAACATGCATGTCGGCGTCGTCGGCCTCGACGGTGGCGAGCACCGATGGGTGTCCACCGAGCTCGACCGCACGTTCATTGCCACCGCCGGCGCCCGCCGCCCGGTGTGGGTCGACGACGAGACGCTCCTGGTCACGGCCGAGGACCGCGGCGAGACCCACCTTTACCGGGTCAGCGCGGATGGGTCCCGCGCGCCGGAACGCATCACCAACGGACCCGTCACCGTCGCCTCCTTCGACGCTCGCGGCGGACGCATCGCCATGCAACAGGCGAGCATCGAACACCCCTCGGAGATCGTCACGCTGGAAGGCCCAGTGACGCAGCTGACCACGAGTTACCTCGGCTGGGAGCGCTTCGCCGTAGCGACCACCGACGGCACCGGCGAGATCGATGCCTGGATCATGCGTCCCGCCGCCTTCGAGCCCCGCCGCAAGTACCCCGTCCTGCTCAACGTGCACGGCGGTCCGTTCACGCAGTATGGCGAGACGTTCTTCGACGAGGCCCAGATGCAGGCGGCGGCCGGGTTCGTCGTGCTGATGAGCAACCCGCGCGGTGGCAGCGGCCGGGACACCGCGTGGGGGCAGTCCATCCTCGGTCCCCAGCACTCGGTCGCCCCCGGCACCGGCTGGGGGTCGGTCGATGTCGACGACGTTCTCGCCGTGCTCGACAGCGCCCTCGCCCGCTACAAGTTCTGCGACCCCAAGCGGGTCGGCATGCTCGGCGGCAGCTACGGCGGCTACATGGCCACGACGCTCGCCGGGCGCCACTCCGATCGCTTCCGGGCCGTCTGCTCCGAGCGGGCCGTCAACAACATGATCTCAGAGGAGTGGTCGTCGGACATCGGGACGGTCTTCCGGGTCGAGCACGGGCCGACGCACCTCGAGGCGCCGGAGGAATACGCCCGCATGTCACCGATCCGCCACGTGCGCGACATCGACGTGCCGATGCTGCTGTTGCACTCCGAGAACGATCTGCGCTGCCCGATCAGCCAGGCCGAGGAGCTGTTCGTCGCCCTGCGCCTGCTCGACAAGGACGTGACGTTCTACCGCTTCCCCGGCGAGGGCCACGAGCTGACCCGTTCGGGCTCGCCGCTGCACCGCGTGATGCGCGCCGAGATCGTTCTCGACTGGTTCACCGAGAAGATGCCAGCTCGTTCACCCAAGCGTCGATGAGCGTGCGAGCGATCGAGATGCCCGGGGGGATCATCGGCAGTGCGTCGCGCCGGTACCACCCGGCATCGGCGATCTCGCTCGGGTCGAGGATCAGTTCACCGCCGGCGTAGCGGGCCCGGAAGCCGATCATCAAGCTGTGCGGGAACGGCCACGGCTGACTGCCCTGATAGCGCACGTCGGTGACGGTGATCCCGACCTCCTCGCGCACCTCTCGTACGACAGCCGCCTCCAACGACTCGCCCGGCTCGACGAACCCGGCGAGGCAGGAGAACATCGGCACCGTCCATTGGATGCCCCGGGCCAGCAGGGCCTCTTGGCCCGGCCCGTCGTCGCCGCGGGTGACCAGCGTGATCATCGCCGGCGCCAACCGGGGAAAGGCCAGCAGGCCGCAGGCGGGACAGCGCATCGCCCGCTCCCCCACCGCCGGCTCGGTCGGTGTCGCGCAACGACCGCAGTACCGGTGGGTGCGGGCCCACTCGACGAGTTGCACGGCCCGACCGGCGGCCAACCAGTCGTCCTCGCTCGCCCGCCCGGCGAACGTGCGCAGATCGACGCCGGCGCCGTCGCTCGGGTCTTCGCCGTCGGGCACGTCGACCCCGAACCAGCAGTCCCCGTCGACGAGGCCGACGACATACGTCGCCCAGCCACTGTCGGCCGGCCGGTCGTCGACCCAGACCCGTGACCCGATGACGTAGACGTAGCGGCCGGCGGCGTCGGCGGGCGCGACGCTGCCGATCTCCAACCCGGGCATCGCTCAGACTCGGGCCATCAAGACATGCATGTCGTCGCGGGGATCGTCGGGCCCACCGGCCGCGGCCACGAGCGACTTCGTGACGTCGTCGAGACTCGCGCCGGCCGGCACCGCCGCCAGCGTGGCCACCAACTCGTCGATGCCGACGTCGAGCAATTGCTCGCGCTGTTCGACGAGGCCGTCGCTGTACAGGCACACCATCGCTCCCGGTTCCAGGGCGCACTCGATCGGCACCGGCCGCCCCTCGGTCGCGCTCATCCCCACCAGTGCACCCTCGGTGCGCAGGCGGGCGGCCGTGCCGCCCGGGCGGACCACGATGACGTCGGGGTGGCCGGCGGTGATGATCGAGGCTCGTTTCCGATCGGCCGAGATCGTCACCAGTCCGATCGACGCCAGCGCCTGGATGTCGGCGTTCATCTCGCCCACCTCGACCAGCGCCCCGGCGGGGTCGATCCCGGCCCGCAACAGTGCACAGAGCGGCCAGCGGTAGCGTCCGACGTACAGCCCGGCGACCACGCCGTGGCCGCTGGTGTCTCCGACGACGAGGTGCACGCCCCCGCCGCGGTCCACCACCACGTCCGACCAGTCGCCCCCGAGATCGGTCGGGTCGACGGGCTGGGAGATGCAGGCCAGCTCGATGTCGTCGGGCTCGGGCAGCGGGGTCGGGTGCAACGTGTCGCTGAGCGCGGCCAGTCGTTCGTTGCGCTGGAGCTCGTACAGCCACGGCCGGGTGACGTCGTCCTGAATAGCGACGAAGGCGATCGTCCGGCCGCGGTCGCGCACCGGGGAGATGCGCAGCGAGACGACGAAGGGAGTGCCGTCCTTGCGGTAGTTGATGACGTTGCCCTCGTAACCGAGGCCGCTCGACAAGTAGAGGCGCAGCTGATCGAGGACCTTCCGGTCGGTCGAGGGACCCTGCAACAGACGGGGCGTCGTGCCGATCAGGTCGTCCGCCGAGTACCCGGTCAGCCGCTCACAGGCCGGATTGACGTAGCGGATCGTCGGTCCGGCATCGAGGTCGGTGTCGGTCAGCATCACGGCGCTGCGCGAGGCGTGGACGGCGTGTAGGAGCGCCGGCACGAGTTCCGGCGACAACAGGGGGGCGTCACCGAGGTCGGGATCGATGACCGGGGCGTCGCGCAGCGACTCCTCGATCTCCTGCAGATCCCGCGCACTGATCGGGCGACCGCTGAACGCCATGACGGCGTCAACTTAGGTGGTCTCGTCGCGCGACGCGTCCGCCCGGGTCGGCCTCGCTCGGCGCGACACCCCGCTGCATAGGCTCCGCCCATGGCCAGCGATTCCTCCATCGTCATCGTCGACGCCGTGCGCACCCCGGTCGGCCGGCGCGGTGGCGGACTGTCGGGCGTCCATCCCGCCGAGCTGCTCGGCACCGTGCAGACGGCGATCGTCGAGCGCACCGGCATCGATCCGGCCGCCATCGGCCAGGTCGTCGGGGGCTGCGTCAGCCAGGTCGGCGAACAGAGCTTCAACGTCACTCGCACGGCCTGGCTCGCTGCCGGACTTCCCCAGTCGACGGCGGCGACGACGGTCGACACCCAGTGCGGCTCCAGCCAGCAGGCCACCAACCTGGCCTCATCGCTGGTCGGCGCCGGCGTCGTCGACGTGGCCCTGGCCTGCGGTGTCGAGGTGATGAGCCGCATCCCGATCGGCATCAACTCGTCCAAGAAGTTGGGGCTCGGCGTGCCGATCCCGAAGACGTACTTCCAGCGCTACGAGATGACGTCACAGTTCGAGGGGGCCGAGCGCATCGCCGAGAAGTGGGGCATCAGCCGGGAAGACACCGACGAGTTCGGCCTGGCCTCCCAGGAGCGGGCGGCGCGAGCGTGGGCCGAGGGGCGCTATGACGGCCAGTGGGTCCCGGTAGAAGCGCCCGACGTCGACGAGGAGGGCAAGCCCACCGGTTCGACCCACACCGTCGAGCGCGACGAGGGGCTGCGCGACACGACGCTCGACAAGCTGGCCGGGCTGAAGACCGTCGCCCGCGAGGACGGTGTGCACACCGCCGGCAACTCCTCGCAGATCTCCGACGGGGCGGCCGCCGTGTTGCTGATGACCGAGGCCCACGCGGGCGAGCTCGGCCTGACGCCGCGCGCCCGCGTCGTCGATACGTGCCTCGTCGGCGTCGATCCGGTGCTCATGCTCACCGGTCCGATCGACGCCACCCAGCACCTGCTGCAGCGGGCCGGCCTGGCCGTCGATGACATCGACACGTTCGAGATCAACGAGGCCTTCGCCTCGGTCGTGCTGGCCTGGGCCAAGGAGCTTGGCGCCGACCTCGAGCGGACCAACCCCAACGGCGGGGCCATCGCCCTCGGCCACCCACTCGGCGCTACGGGCGCATTCCTCCTGACGAAGGCCGTGAACGAGCTGGAACGCATCGATGGCCGCTACGGCCTGGTCTCGATGTGCTGCGGTGGTGGCCTCGGGACCGGCACGCTGATCGAACGCTTGTAGCGGACGCCGTGCGCGGCTCGATCGCCTCGCTGGCCGTCCTGGCCGTGACCGGCTGTGTCGACGACGGGCCGACCCAGGCGACGCCGCCGGGCACGGGCGTCGTCGAATGGGTGATCGACGGGGACACCGTCGACATCACGATCGACGGCGTCGACGAGCGCGTGCGCCTGCTCGGCATCGACACGCCCGAGACGAAAGTGCCCGACAGCCCGCCGGAGTGCTACGGGCCGGAGGCGGCGGCGTACACGGCGACGCTGCTCCCGGTCGGCACCGTCGTGCGCCTCGAGCGGGACATCGTCGGGCGCGACGACTACGGCCGCCTGCTGGCCTACGTCTACCGGGCCGACACCAACGTCCTCGTCAACGAGGAGCTCGTCCGCCTCGGCTACGCCCAGGTGCTGACGGTCGAGCCCAACGGCATCCTCCACAATCGTTTCGTCGATCTCGCCACCGCCGCCGAACGGGCCGACCTCGGAATGTGGGGCGTGTGCGGCGGATAGCGTCGCCGCGGTGGCCGCCGCCTCGCTCGCCGAACGATTGGGGCGTGGACCCGACGCCCGGCTGGTGATCATCTCCTGCGACGATCTCGGCTCCTGTCACGCCGCCAACGTCGGCGTGATGCAGGCCCTCCACGACGGGATCGCCACCTGCTCGTCGATCATGGTGCCGGCACCATGGGCCCGCGACGCCGCCGAGCGCTGCCGGTCCGGTGACGACATCGGCGTCCACCTCACGCTCAACGCCGAGCACCCGCGCTACCGCTGGGGTCCGATCACGCACGCGCCGTCGCTGCTGTCCGGCGACGGCGGCTTCCCGCGCACGATCGACGACCTCTGGGAGCACGCCGACCCCGAGGAGGTGCGCCGAGAACTGCGCGCCCAGGTCGACCGGGCGCGCGCCTGGGGCCTCGACGTCACCCATCTGGCGCCGCACCTCACCGCCATCACGCTGCGCCCTGAGTTCTTCGACATCTACATCGAGCTGGCCGTCGATCACGGGCTGCCGGTGCGACTCCCGTCGACCATCTCGGCGGACCAGGCCGGCTTCCCGTTCCGCCGCCTGGCCACCGACGAGGGCGTCGTCTTCCCCGACCATTTCGACCACGACTGGCGCGCTGGCAGCCGAGCCCGCGTGCTCGACGCCCTGGCCGACCTGCAACCGGGCGTCACCGAGATCCACGTGCAGCCGGCGATCGACACGCCCGAGGTACGCGCCCTGACCTCGGTCGCCGAGCGCTGGATCGACGACCTCGCCCTCGTGACCGACGAGCCTCGCGTCGCCGAACTGATCGACGCTGCCGGCGCCGAGCTGATCGGCTACGCCGAGCTCAGGCAGGCGATGCGAGGCGCTTGAGGTCGGCATCGACGCGTCCGTCGCGCAACGCCGCCAGCAGCGCACCGGTCGGGCCGGTCGACTTGAGCACGCCCTGCATGTAGGCGACGGTGGCGTCGAAGCCCGGCGCGGCGGCGTCCACGAGGGGGACGGTGACGACCACGGCGGCGTCGGCCGGGCCGTCCACGCGCTCGTCCTTCTTGCCGAGGGCCAGGCGGTACTGGAACGCGACGTCGGCACGCTCGCTCATGTCGCCGCCACCTTCTCGCGGACACCGCCGAAGAGATCGTCCTCGGCGCCGGCGGCGGGGATCGGCCCAATCAATGAGCGGGCGAGGATCCAGTCCTCCCACGGGTACACCGCCGCCAGCTCCGACTCGTCGAGGCCGAACCACCAGGCCTCGGTCGGGTCGACCTGGGTGGCGTGGGCCTGCAGCGCGCCGGTGCGCGCCCACAGGAAGTCGGTGACGTCGATGCGCGTGGTGATGCGGTCGTCGTGGTTGGGCCGATCGAGCCACTTCTCGTCGTACGGCGAGCGACCGTCGCGGGCGATCATCGCCTCGTGGATCGCTACGAGCCGGGCGTACGACCACGTCGAGTAGTACAGCTTGGACGGCTGGAACGGCGCTCCGGCCTCGGCGTACCAGTCGGGGTCGGCGGCCCGATCGAAGGCGAGCACCGAGATGTCGTGGACCTTCAGATGGTCGGGGTGGGGATACCCCGTCTGGTCGTCGCCGTACGTGATGACGACCTGCGGGTGGGTGCGCCGGATCACCTCGACGAGGCGACCGGTGGCCTCGTCGATGTCGGCCTGATGGAACGAATCGGGGTGGCTGTTCGGCGGCGAGTCGGGCATCCCTGAGTCTCGATAACCGAGCATGACCACCTCATCGAAGCCGATGACGGCGGCCGAGGCGGCCAGCTCGTCGGCCCGCACGGCGGCCACGGCGGCCTTCTCATCCTCGGGCTCGAGCCCGTGGAAGGGCTGACCCTCGGCCCGCAAGGCCGGGTTCTGCAAATCGCCCTCCTCGCCTCCCGTGCAACACACGAGCACCGTCGCCGCCCCGTCGGCGTGATACCGAGCGATCGTCGGCGCACCCTTGGACGCCTCGTCGTCGGGGTGGGCGTGGACGGTGAGCACGGTCAGTCGCTCGGGCACCGCGCCAGGGTATCGACGACCCGCCGGACGGTGCCCGCCGCCCAGGCCCGACGTCCAATACGCTCGCCCGGGTGCCCCGCCCCCGCTCGCGCCTCGTCCTGGTCGCCGCCGCGGTCACGACCGGGCTGGCCGTCATCGCTGCCTGCGACACCGACGACGGACGCCAGATGGACGAGCCGTCCGGGGAGCAGCGCGACGGCCAGCCGACGACCACGTCGTCGTCGCTTCCAGGCGAGCCGGTCGTGACCACCGGCGAGCCGGTCGTGACGATGCTCGCTGGCTCGAGCGTGCCGGAAACGATCGAGGCCGGGACGGTCGCCGCCCCCTTCGTCGTCAGCGGTCCGTGGGCTGACGGCGGCCTCGTGCTGATCGAGCACACCTGCGATGGCCCCGGAACGGCGCCGGTGATCTCGTGGACGGCGCCGCCGGCCGGCACCGTCGAGCTGGCTCTCGTCGTCACCGACCGTGACGCCGAGGACTTCGTGCATTACGCCGTGCGCGGTCTGCCCCCGACGGCGGGCGAGACCGGCGTCCCCATCGCCGGCGCCGTCGAGGGGACCAACGACTTCGGCGCCCCCGGCTGGGGCGGCCCGTGCCCGCCGCCGGGCACCACCCATCAGTACGTCTGGACGGTGTACGCAGTCGCGCAACCGACGACGCTGCCCGACGGGTTCACCGGTCGCCAGCTGTACGAGCAGATGCTGGCGTCGGCGTTCGCTTCGGCCCAGTTCACCGGCACCTACACCCGCCCCGGTTGAGATCACGAGCACGATGACCCTCCCCCAGCCCCCTGCCCCTCCGGCGACCGATCGCTGCTATCGCCACCCCGACCGCGAGGCCGGGCGGCGCTGCACGCGCTGCGGCCAACCGGCCTGCACCCAGTGCCTCGTGCAGGCGGCGGTCGGTAGCCACTGCGTCGACTGCGCCAAGGCCGCCCGCCCGAACCTGGCGACGCGGGCTCGCTTCCTCAACGCCCGCCAGCCGACGCTCGTGACGTACGTGCTCATGGCCGTCAACGTGGCCGTGTTCGCCATCATCACGCTCAGCGAGCCGGCGTCGCTGGCCGACGCCGGAATCTCAGGGCGGTCGCCCGACGAGTTCGGCCAGTACGACCTCGGCCTGGCCGAGGCGTTCCTCCGCAACGGCGAGTGGTACCGCATGGTGACGTCGGGGTTCTTGCACTTCGGCATCATCCACCTGGCCTTCAACATGCTGTTGCTGTTCCAGCTCGGCCAGTTGCTGGAGCCGCTCGTCGGGCGGGTCCGTTTCCTGCTGCTCTACGTCACCGCCCTGATCACCGGCTCGGCCGGGGCGATGCTGCTGCAGCCTGACGCCTTCCACGGCGGCGCTTCCGGGGCCGTGTTCGGCCTGATGGGCGCAGCCGCAGTAGCGATGCAGCGCCGCGGCGTCAACCCGTTCTCGACGAGCCTCGGCACGGTGTTGATGCTCAACCTGATCCTGACATTCACGATCGGCGGCATCTCGATCGGCGGTCACCTCGGCGGCATCGTCGGTGGTGCGCTGGCCGGATGGTTCATGCTCGCCCCCACAGGACGCAAACCGTCGCTCGGCGCCAGCTACGCCGTCCCGGCGGTGCTCATCGCCGTCGCCCTGGCCGCCACGTGGTTCGTCGTTTCGGGCTGATGGACGGCGCTCAGGCCCTGATCCGCACGCTGGTCGACGGCGGCGTCGACACGTGCTTCACCAATCCGGGGACCAGCGAGATGCACTTCGTGGCCGCCCTCGACACCGTGCCTGAGATGCGGGGGGTGCTGGCCCTGTTCGAGGGCGTCGCCACCGGGGCCGCTGACGGCTACGGGCGGATGGCCGGGCGAGCGGCGGCGACGTTGCTGCACCTCGGCCCGGGCCTGGGCAACGGGCTGGCCAACCTCCACAACGCCCGCCGGGCGGCGACACCTCTGGTCAACATCGTGGGCGACCACGCCACTTACCACCTCGCCTACGACGCGCCCTTGAACAGCGACATCGACACCGTCGCCCGCAACGTCAGCCGCTACATCGGCCGGCCGGCGACAACCGCCGAACTGGGCCCGGCGGCGGCCGACGCCATCGCCGCCGCCAACGGCCCGCCCGGCGAGGTGGCGACGTTGATCCTCCCGGCCGATGTGTCATGGGGCGACGGCGCCGCACCGGCGTCGCCCCGCCCGGACCGCGGCGCGGCACCGGTCGCCGACGACACCGTCGAGGCAGTGGCTCGGGCGTTGCGCACCGGCGAGCCGGCCGCCCTGCTGCTCGGCGGCGGCGCGACGCGGCGCCCGCACCTACAGGCGGCGGCCCGCGTCGCCGCCGGGACCGGCGTCCGGCTGTTCGGCGCCACGTTCATCCCGCGGACCGAGCGGGGCGTCGGCATCCCGGCCGTCGAGCGGCTGGGCTACTTCGCCGAGATGGCGTCTGCCCAACTCGCCGGCGTGCGCCATCTCGTCCTCGTCGATGCCCCGGCCCCGGTCTCGTTCTTCGCCTATCCGGGCCAGCCCAGCGACCTCGTCCCCGACGGGTGCACGGTGCACGTGCTCGCCGGGCCTGGCGACGACGCGGCTGGCGCCTTGGCTGCGCTGGCCGACCTCGTCGGTGCCGACGTCCCCGCCGACGTTGCGTCCGGTCGTCCCGGCCGCCCCACCGGCGGCCTGACCAACGCCTCGGCGGCGGCGGCCATCGCCGCCGTACTGCCGGAGGGCGCCGTCGTCTCCGACGAGAGCGCCACGGCGAGCGTGGACATGTCGGCCGCGACCGCTGGCTGCCCGCCTCACGACTGGCTGCAGCTGATGGGCGGGGCCATCGGCCAAGGCCTTCCGCTGGCCACGGGCGCCGCCGTCGCCTGTCCCGACCGGCCGGTGTTCTCTCTGGAGGCCGACGGCTCGTCGATGTACACGATCCAGGCGCTGTGGACGCAGGCCCGCGAAGACCTCGACGTGACGACGGTGATCCTGAACAATCGCTCGTACGCCATCTTGAACATCGAGCTCCAGCGCACCGGCGCCGGCGAAGGTGGCCCCCGGGCGCGGGAGCTGTTCGACTTGTCCCGGCCCGATCTCGACTTCGTCCGCCTGGCCGAGGGCATGGGCGTGCCCGCCGCCGCCGCCCATACCGCCGACGAACTCGTCGACGCGCTCCAGCGGGCAGCCGCCGAACCGGGGCCACATCTGATCGACGCCGTCGTCAGCCGCTGACCGGAACCTCTGCCGTCACCCACTCGTCGGCGGGGATCTGCTCGCGCTCGTGGTCGTAGATCTCGTCGCGGCGAGCGGGCGCCGGGGGGAGCTCGCCGGCCCGGCGGAGGTCGGCCACGCTCCGGCGGGGCGAGGTGGCGGGGTGGACGCGGGCCCAGCGTCGCGCCGCCCGCTGGCGGACGACCTGGCGCCGGCGGGCGACGACAGCGATCGCAACGGCTGCCACCGCCGTGGCCGCCGCCACCAGTGCGACCAGCCGGCCGGGTCGACCGGATCCGGTCGCCGGGGCGACGGAGGTCGCCGGGGCGGCGACGGTCGTCGGGGCCGCCGACGTCGAGGTTGCGACGGCGGTGGTGGTCGGGGTCACGGCGTCGGGATCCTCGATGACTCCGAGGGCCCGGGCGGTGGCGACGTCGACGGCGCCGGTGACCGGGAGCGACCCGTCGCGACGCTGGTAGTCGGCGACGGCCGCCATGGTGCTGTCGCCGTAGACGCCGTCGACGCCGCCGGCCAGGTCCACCCCCGCCGCCAGCAGCGCGTCCTGCACCTCGGTCACCGCCGACCCCTCAGCTCCCGGCGCCAGGACGGTCCAGGGCGGGACCGCCGGAGTTACGTCCTCGCCAGCGAGCACCCGGTCGACGATCCCGGCGAGGTAGGTGGTGACCATGTCGACGCCCCGCCGGGTGAGATGCACGCCGTCGCTCTCGAACCAACCCTCGGCGCCGGTCGAGGAGGTCGCCCAGTCGGCGACCTGGAGGTAGTCGTCGGAGGATGCCGCAGCGGCGGCGTACAGCTGCTCGTTGTACTCACGGAACGTGTTGGTGTTCGACTGCTCCTGCGGGTCGGAGTAGTCCACGTCGCCGCTGGTGCGCAGGGACAGCCACACGACGTGGCCGATGCCCTGGTCGCGCGCCTCGTCGACGACGGCGGCGATGGCCTCGTCAATCGAGTTGCTCGGGTCGTTGTAACCGGACATCACGACCAGCACCTCGCCCAGGTCGCCATCGAGGCTGCGCATGGCGTCGAGCACATTGGCCGAGCGGTAGCCCTCACGACTGATGCACGAGGTCTCGATGGTGCGCCGGCACGACTCGGCGCTGAGCACGAAGTTGAACCGTTCGAGGTCGCCGTAGTCGTCGTACCAGCGAACCCCGGTCAGGGTCGAGTCGCCGATCAGCGCGATGTGCGGGGCGTCGCCGGCCTCGTCGTAATACACGGTCTGGTCGGCGCGGACGGGTGAGGCGCCGGGGAGCAGTGAGCCGACGACGCTGGCCACGGCGAGGACGGCACCCCGGCGCCAGCACGGCCGGTCGGGGGCGCCACGGGCGCTGACGACGGTGAGCATGGAGAGCGCACGACGCTAGTCGCGAGTGCGCCACCGGCAGCTAGCGTGAGGGCGCTCGATCAACGGGGCTGACAGGTTTCGACGTCAGATTCGGTGGGCGGGCTTGCGACCCGAGTTGCTCAGACTCGTAAAACGGGGCACCAACAAGAATTGCCAAGACGCAGTTCGCTCTCGCCGCCTGATCTGATCAAGTGAGCGAAGAGTCATCGTGAGCAGAAATGCCGCACGGGGCCGTTCACCCGCAGCCCGGCAACAGAAGCGGGGGATGACGGTGAGAAAGACCACTGACGGCGGGAAAGACCGCTGGCCTCCGGGAAAGACCGGACGCTGATCACTCTTCGGAGTGATCGACCGACCCGCCGGTGAGACAGCGTCAGTCTCGGAGCCGGGAATGGTCGTAGCGGGTTCGGTCAGCGGCTGATGGACGGGGGTTCGATTCCCCCCAGCTCCACCGCATAACTCCTGGTCACGGCGCCGTGCGGGGCGCCGTGATCACGGATTGGTCACATCTTTCGGAACGGAGCCCCCGATGCCGCAGCAGGACGACCCCATCCGAGCGATTATTGACCGGGCCCGAAACCTCAACTGGGCGGTGGCCTTCGGGACCGTACGGGACGGCGGGACCACCGGCGGCGAGGTCAGCGTTTTCGCCATCAACGAAGCCAGCCCACAACCGCAGGTCGTCAGCCTTGGCCACGGAGTCACAGCCGACGAGGCCGCCGCGATGGCGCTGCCCATCCTTGAGTCCCTAGCGGATCGCCAAGGACTAACTGGGTAGGGCGAGCGCGCGTCCGGCAGCATCTGCCGCCGCCTGGTCGTCTTGCGCGGTGACGTGCTGGTACACGCGCATCGTCAGCGTGGCCGAGGCGTTGCGCCACGACCTTGACCGGCACACCGGCGCGCAGCAGCACCGTCGCCGCGGTGTGGCGGGCTCGTGCAGGCGAATCGCCGGCAGCCCGGAACGGGCGACCGCCTCTCGCCACCACCGCGTGATCGTCTCAGGATGGGGCGGTACGCCGAGCTGGTCGACGAACACGAGGCCGTGGTCCTGCCAGCCCGCGCCGACCAGTAGCCGCTCCTCCGCCTGACGCTTCCGCCACGCCACGAGCGTCGCCGTCGTCTCCCGGTCCAGAGCGACGACCCGCGCCCCGGCCCGCGTCTTGGGCTCCCCCGTCACCACCACGTCGGCCACGACCCTCGTGCTCGCCACCGTGACCGTTCCGGTCGCGAGGTCGACGTCCCGCCACCGCAGGCCGGCCAGCTCGCCTCTGCGCATCCCCGTGGCGAGCGCGAGCCGCCACAACGGGAACAGCCGATCATCGGTCACCGATGCGAGGAACGCGCCGGCCTCGGCTTCGCTCCATGCGGTCATCTCGCGCCCGGGCCGGCGCGGTAGTCGTGCGTCGGTGGCTGCGTTGTGTGGGACGAGCTTCAAGCGCACGGCGTCGGCCAGGGCGACCGACAGGACGCCGGCCGTGTTCGCGACGGTCTTGGGCGACAGCGGGCCGCCGTTGCGGCCGCCCTCGGCGAGCAGGCGGCCGTAGAAGTGTTCCAACGTCGCCGCGTCGAGCGTGGCGAGCCCGACGTCGCCGATGAACGGGGCGATGCGCGCTCGGATGACCTTCTCGTAGCCGAGCACGGTGGACGGCCGCAGGTTCACCCGGCGCGCCGGCAGCCACGTCTCGGCCAGGTACTCGCTCACGGTCGCCCGTGACGGCCGCACGTACTTTCCGCGCCGGTCGTCGGCCATGACCTCCGCCTCGGCTGCGAGCGCTTCCTTCTTCGTCGCGAACCCGCGGCGGCGGACCTGCTGACGTGTCCCACCCGGCGCCCGGACGTCAACCACGAAGTACCACGTCCCCCGCTCGGTGTCCCGTTTGACGCTCATGCCTGACTCCCTCGCGATTCGTACTCATCGATCAGGGCCCGGCCGGCGTCCGTGAGGTGGCCGCGGTTCGGCCGGCCCGGCGACCGCTCGAACGTCACGAGCCCGAGCGCCTCGGCCCGCGCGAGCGTGCGGTGCAGGTTCGCCTTCCGTAGCCCCGGGTGACCCCGTATCAGACGGTCCACGGCGCCGCGGCCGCCTTCTTCTACCGCGTCGATGTACTTCTTCGCCCAGACGGCGTAATGCCCATCGGGCAAGCCACGTCGACCCGGCGGAGGCAGCGACTTAGCGCGGCCGAACATGCTCGGGTCGCGGGCCGAGAGTTGGCGGTAGTAGCGCTCGACGGCCCGATGTAGGCCGCGCACCCCGGCCGCGTTCGCCATCTCGGAGGTCGGGTCCGTCTCGAAGTCGATCGTGACCCGCCGGCCCATCTCGAACCTGTGCGGAAGACGGCCGGTCTCCCCGAACCCGAACCAGCGGGTGGTCGTCAAATCGCCCCGTACGCGAAAGACGATGCCCGGCTTGTTCGGGTGGCGGCACTCGACTTCAACGGCCTGGCGTTCGTCCCGAAGCATTCGCCCGGATGCCTCGTCGTGTCGCTGCGGGCTAACGGCAGGCGGCTCCATGCCCCGCGCCTGTACCGTCCAGTCTTTATTAGAGGGGTTCACAACACTGGACGCTACAGACACACTGGGCGTAACGCAAGCGCACCCGGACTTGCTGGACGGAGGTAACCGAATGAAGCGGATTCCCATGGCCGAGGAACAGCCGACAGTCAGCGTGTGGCCCACGGCAGGCGAGGCGCTCGGTCTGTCGCGGTCGGCCGCATACGAAGCAGCCACCCGAGGCGACATTCCGACGATCCGCCTCGGTCGGCGCGTCGTCGTGCCAACCGCCGCGCTCCGCCGTCTGCTGCAACTCGATGCCACCGCGTGACGCGCAACGACCCCCCGGTGGCGGGAATCGCTGGTCCGGTCATGAGTGAGCGAGCCGAGATCATGGTCAGCGTCACCATCGACGTCGACAA
>Ga0136617_10002757_pt1 | contig 15643 bp, 12 predicted proteins | sample AntDrymUQ3222106_2_FD_129672 | JGI IMG/M metagenome (GOLD analysis project Ga0136617, IMG submission 129672) | Polar desert sand microbial communities from Dry Valleys, Antarctica - metaG UQ322 (21.06) | ecosystem: Environmental > Terrestrial > Soil > Desert | place: Antarctica: Dry Valley...
CAACCTCCGCGATGTCGACTTCCTCCCGCTGACGGTGGACGTCGAGGAGCGCATGTACGCCGCGGGCAAGATCCCCGGCTCGTTCTTCAAGCGCGAAGGCCGCAGCACCGAGAAGGGCACACTTGTCGCGCGCATGATCGATCGCCCGCTGCGCCCGCTGTTCCCCAAGGGCTGGCGCCGCGAGACGCAGCTCGTCTCGCTGACGCTCAGCGTCGACCACATCCACCCGTTCGACATCCTCGCGATGAACGGCGCGTCCGCCGCGCTGATGATCTCCGACATCCCGTTCCCGATGCCCGTCGCGGCGGTCCGGATCGGCAAGGTCGAGGGCAACCCCGTCGTCAACCCGACGGAGGAGGACACGTTCGAGAACTCCGATCTCGACCTCGTCGTCGCGGGCACCGAGGAGGCCATCCTCATGGTCGAGGCCGGCGCCGACGAGGTCTCCGAGGCAGAGATCCTCGACGCGCTGGACATCGCGCACGGCGAGATCAAGAAGCTCTGCGCCGCGCAGCACGAGCTGCGCGAGAAGGCCGGCAAGGACAAGATGGAGATCGAGGTCCCGAGCGTCGACGAGGGGCTCTTCGCCGCCGTGCAGGAGTCGCACGGCGCCGCCCTCGACGAGGCGACGCAGATCTTCGACAAGCTCGAGCGCCAGAACGAGTCGACGCGAGTCATGGACGAGGCCGTCGCCGCGCACTCCGGCGATCCCGAGGACGCCGACTACGACGACCGCAGGGCGGCTGCCCAGATGGCGGTCGACAAGCTCGAGAAGACGATCATCCGACAGCGCATCGCCGTCCATAAGAAGCGCCCGGACGGCCGCTCGGAGCAGGAGATCCGGCCGATCTCGATCGAGGCCGGCCTGCTGCCGCGCGCCCACGGCTCCGCGCTGTTCACGCGCGGTCAGACGCAGGCGATCTCGGTCGCCTCGCTGGGTACGCTGAAGGAGGAGATGCGTCTCGACACGCTCGGCCTCGAGACGAAGAAGTACTACTTCCATCACTACAACTTCCCGCCGTTCTCGGTCGGGGAGGCCGGCTTCATGCGCGGCCCCAAGCGCCGCGACATCGGCCACGGCGCGCTCGCAGAGCGCGCGCTGACGGCGATGGTTCCGTCGATCGACGAATTCCCGTACACGATTCGCGTCGTGTCGGACATCCTCGAGTCCAACGGGTCGTCGTCGATGGCGTCGGTCTGCGGATCGTCGCTGTCGCTGATGGACGCCGGCGTGCCGCTCAAGCGGCCCGTCGCCGGCATCGCGATGGGGCTGATCAAGGAGGGCGACGACTACGTCGTGCTGACCGACATTGCCGGCGTCGAGGATCACCTCGGCGACATGGACTTCAAGGTCGCCGGCACGAGCGAGGGCATCACCGCCCTGCAGATGGACATCAAGATCACGGGCGTGACGTTCGACATCCTGCGTGACGCGCTCACGCAGGCGCTCGAGGCCCGCACGTTCATCCTCGGCGAGATGGCCAAGGTGATCGCCGAGCCGCGCTCCGAGCTCTCCGAGCACGCCCCGCGGATCATGACCGTGCAGATCGACACCGACAAGATCGGCCTGCTGATCGGCAAGGGCGGCGAGACGATTCGCGGCCTGGCCGAGGAGTTCGAGTCGCAGATCGACGTCAACGACGACGGTCAGGTGCTCGTGTACTCCGCCAACGGCACGCTCGGCGAGGCGCTCGCGGAGCGCATCCGGTCGATGACCAAGGAGGTCGAGGTCGGCGACGAGTACCCCGCCGCGAAGGTCGTCAAGACGACGACGTTCGGTGCGTTCATCGAGCTCTCCAAGGGCACCGACGGGCTGCTGCACATCTCCAACGTCTCGCCCGGCCAGCGCGTCGACACCGTCGAGGACGTCCTCAACAAGGGCGACGAGATCCACGTGAAGGTCGTCGAGGTCGACCGCGAGCGAGGCCGCATCGGCCTGCGCCTGGCGCAGGATCCCGACATCGCGGGCAAGACCAAGGAGGAGCTCGTCGCGGTCGGCAACGGCGGCGGCGGCTCGCGCCCCCCGCGCGACCGTGACCGCCCGCCGCGCAGCGGCGGTGGCGGCGATCGCGGCGGTGACCGCGGACGGCGCGGCTCCGGCCGCCCGCGCCACGGCGAGCGTGATCCCGAGCGGGGCTAGCTCGTTGCGAGAAGCGGCTATCGCCGTTGCCGATCAGCGACGTCGAGTAGCGGCGGGATGTCGTGGCCGGCTGTGAGCTGACGGTCCTGGACTCCGGCGTCCGGGTCGTGACGGAGGCAATGCCCACCGTCCGGTCCGTGACGCTCGGCGTCTGGATCGCCACCGGGTCGGCGCACGAGACGCACGACGAGGCCGGGCTGTCGCACCTCGTGGAGCACATGCTCTTTCGGGGCACCGACCGCTTCGGCTCGTTGGAGATCGACCAGATCTTCGACGCGATGGGCGCCGAGCTGAACGCCGGCACCGGCAAGGAGAGCACGTCGGTCTACGCGCGCGTCATCGACGAGCACCTGCCGCACGCGTTCGACATCGTGGCCGACATGGTCTGGCACCCGCGCTTTGACGCGGGCGATCTCGCCAACGAGCGCGAGATCGTCCTCGAGGAGATCGCGATGTACGAGGACGAGCCGCACGACCGCGTCTTCGACGAGCTCGGCGAGGCGATCTTCGGCGAGCATCCGCTCGGCCGGGCGATCATCGGCCGCGCGCACGGAATCAGCGCGACGACCACGGAGGGCATTGCGCGCTTCCACGCCGAGCACTACGCGCCCGGCGACATCGTCATCGCGGCGGCGGGATCGCTGGAGCACGACGCCGTCGTCGAGCTCGCGCGGGCAATCGACGTGCAGCCGCGCGCGGCGGCGCCGCGGGTGCCCCCCGTCGCGGCGCAGCTGTCGCCGCGCCTGCGCTTCCTGCGCAAGGACACCGAGCAGTACCACCTGACGCTCGGCGCGCCCGCGCCGGCCCGCGACGACGAGCGGCGCTTCGCGCTGCGCGTGCTGGACAACATCCTCGGCGGAACGTCGTCTTCGCGCCTGTTTCAGGAGGTCCGCGAGCATCGCGGGCTGGCCTACAACGTCTACTCGTTCCAGGCGCTGTTCGCCGGGGTGGGGCAGATCGGCGTCTACCTCGGGACGCGCCCGGACAACGTCGAGCCGGCGCTGACGGTCGTCGCCGACGAGCTGGCGCGCCTGCGCGAGGACGGCATCACCGCCGCCGAGCTGGACCGCTCCAAGGAGAACGTCAAGGGCCGCATCGTGCTGTCGCTCGAGTCGACGGCGGCGCGCATGAACCGGCTCGGGCTGGCCGTGCTCGGCGACCTGCCGCTGCTGTCGATCGACGAGGTCGTGGAGCGGATCGATTCCGTTTCGCTGGAGGAGGTCAACGGGCTCGTGCGCGAGCTGCTCGCGCCCGAGAAGCTCAGCGCCGCGGCGATCGGGCCCGACGAGGACGTCTTTCGCGCGGCGATCGAGCCGATCGCGCCGGGGCTCGTCGCGGCAGCGGTCGCGTCGTGATCCGCGTCGCGGTGGCGGGTGCGGCGGGGCGGATGGGGCAGGCCGTCGTCGCCGCCGTCGAGGGTGCCCCCGACATGCAGCTCACCGGCCGGGCGGACCCGGCGCTGGACACGGCGCTGGCCGACGTCCTCGGCGACGCCGACGTCGTCGTCGACTTCACGCGCCCCGACACGGCGCTCGGCAACGCGCTGCAGTGCCTCGAGGCGGGCGTGCACGTCGTCATCGGGACGACCGGCTTCGATGTCGGCGCACTGGACGACGCCGCCGACGCATCGGCCGCCAACGTCTTCATCGCCCCGAACTTCGCGATCAGCGCGGTGCTGATGATGCGCTTCGCGGCCGAGGCCTCACAGCACATGGCCCAGGCCGAGATCATCGAGCTGCATCACGACAGCAAGCTCGACGCGCCGTCCGGCACGGCGGTGCGCACCGCCGCACTGATGCAGGGCAACGTGCCGATCCACTCCGTCCGCCTGCCGGGGCTCGTCGCCCACCAGGAGGTCATCCTCGGCGACGTCGGCCAGTCGCTGACGATCCGCCAGGACTCCTACGCCCGCGAGTCGTTCATGCCGGGCGTGCTGATCGCCGTGCGGCGGGTGGGGACGCTGGCGAGATCCCCGCTCGTCGGCCTCGAGCACCTGTTGTTCTGAGCTTGCGCGGCTGCGGTGCGGGGCGTAGCGTTCGTGCCGGACCGCACAACCTCCACACGCGTCGGTGACCTCATGCCCTGGACCACGAACCTGCTCGTCATCGCCAACCGCACCGTCGACTCCGAGGAGCTGCAGCAGGTGCTGCGCGCGCGCTCCAGCGCGGGCCCGATCCACGTGACGCTCGTGGCCCCCGGGGACACCCGCCGCGCGACGACCGACGCGCGGCTGGAGCGGGCGATCGAGCGCCTGGCCGCCGAGGGAATCAGCGTGGAGGGCACCGTTGGCGCGCCCAATCCGCTCGTCGCCGTCGAAGAGGTCTGGGACCCGCGCCGCTTCGACGAGATCATCGTCACGACGCTGCCGACCGATGCCTCTCGCTGGATGGCGCTCGACCTGCCGCGCCGGATCGCCCGGCTGACCGATGCCAAGGTGACGCACGTCGTCGCGGCGCCCCGCCCGACCAGCCGGGTGCCGCGGGCCCACGCGTGACGGAGGGCGTGACGGTCGCCGTCACCGATCACGCCGTCGAGCGCTCCGCCAGCGGGTGGGCAGCCGCCACGGCGGCTTCGACATCCGGCCAGAGATCGCGGGACGCGTCAGCTCGGCGTGGGCGGCGGGACGGGCGACCGACACGCCGCCGCCGGGCGCGACGGCGTCCGCGGTGCGCGGCTCGGTCTACGTGCGCGACCTCGTCGACCGCGGTGTGATCTTCGTCTGCCGCCACGACCGCGCCTCGCGCGAGCTGCTCGTGGTGACGCTGTGGGAGGACGCGCGCTACGGGCCGCCGCGCGTCGACCAGCGCTTCACCGACGCCCTGAAAGAGGACGACGCGGCGCTGGTGGATCCCGGGCGGTGCTGGCGCGAGCGGCGCGACCGGGGGTGAGGGGTGGAGGTGCCGGCGCTGGCCTGCGTGGGCGGGCGCTGGCGTGTGTGGTGGGTTGTGGCGTGTGTGGTGGGGGTCCGGCGCGTGTGATCAGCCGCGAACCCCTTTACGACACGCTTCGCCGTCGCGGCGCGCGTCGTGCCGAGCCATCGCGCTCGCCACCCGTCATCGCCGTTGTTCGCAGACGTGTGCGACCGCAACCGTGCGAGCCGCCTCAACCGCCCGGAGCCCGTGACTCAACCCGCCTCGACCAGCTCCCGCAGGCGGGTGTACCGCAGCCGCGCGTCCGCCCGCCCCACCGCCACGGCGAGCGCCGCCCGCTCGCCGACGACCACGCAGACCTCCTGCGCGCGCGTCACCGCGGTGTAGACGAGGTTGCGCGTGAGCATGATGTGGTGCCCGCGGTAGATCGGCACGACGACCGCGCGCGCCTGTGAGCCCTGCGCCTTGTGCACGGTCGCGGCGTAGGCGAGCTTCAGCGTGTCCAGCGCGCCGCAGGGCAGCGACACCCGGCGTCCGTCCTCGCCGGCGAACAGGACGCGGTCGCGCTCGCGGTCGTGGTGCAGCAGCACGCCGCGCTCGCGTTGAAGAGGTCGTGCTCGTAGGAGTTGCGTGTCTGCATGACCTTGTCGCCGACGCGCAGCCCGCTACCGGGGATCGCCGCGCCGTCGGGGTTCAGCCGCCCGCGCAGCTCGCTGTTGAGCGCGTCGATGCCGAGCGGGCCCTTGTGCATCGGCGCGAGCACCTGCACGTCGGCGGCGGGATCGAGGCCGTAGTGCGTGGGCAGCCGCGTCGCGGCCAGCTCGCAGACCTCGTCGAAGATCGCCCCCGGGCCGTCGCGGGCGATGAGGAAGAAGTCACGCACGTCGTCGTCTCCGACGACGAGCTCGGGCAGCTCGCCGTCGTTGATCGCGTGCGCGGCGCGGACGATCAGCGAGCGCGCCGCCTGGCGGAAGACCTCCGTCAGCCGCGTTGCCGGAACGTGCGCGGCCAGCAGGTCCTCCAGGACGCGCCCCGGCCCGACCGGCGCGAGCTGGTCGACATCGCCGACGAGCAGCACGTGCGTGCGCGGCCCGACCGCCGCCAGCAGCGCCTCGGCGAGGTGGACCGACAGCATCGACGCATCGTCGACGATCAGCACGTCGCAGCCCTCGATCGGATGCGACGCGTCGCGCGTGAAGCCCTCGTCGGGAGCCCACTCGAGCAGGCGGTGGATCGTCGTCGCGTCCGCGCCCGTCAGCTCGCTCAGCCGCCGCGCGGCCTTACCGGTCGGCGCGCAGAGGCGCGCTCGGTGCTTGGCGGCCTTGAGCAGGTCGACGAGCGCGCGCATCGTGGCGCTCTTGCCGGTGCCCGGGCCGCCCGTCAGGATCGAGAGGCGGTGCCTGAGCGCCAGTGTCACGCCGTGCCACTGGTCGTCGCTGGAGACGAACGGGCCTTCGTGCACCCGCTCGACGTCGCCGAGCTCCAGCGCCGGGTCGCCCTCCAGCAGCGAGCGCACGTGCGCGGCCAGCCGCTGCTCGACCGCGTGCAGGCGCGCTTCGGCGACGCGGCCGGCGTCGTCGACCACGACGCGTCCGCGCGCCGCCAGCACGTCGATCGCATCATCCACATCGCCGTCGGCGCCGCCGCCGAGCAGTCGCGCCGCGCGCTGCGCGAGCTCGGCCCGCGGAAGGTGACAGTGACCGTCGCCCTGCGCCTGGTCGAGCGCGTGCATGACACCGGCGGCGAGCCGGTCGGGCGCGTCCAGGGGCGTGTCGAGCGCGCGCGCCAGCGCGTCGGCCGTCGCGAAGCCGATCCCGTCGAGCTCGCAGATCGCATACGGCTCGCGCTGCAGCCGGGCGATCGAGCCGGCCCCGAAGTGTCGCGCGATGCGGCTCGCGGAGGCGGCGTCGACGCCGTGTGTGTCCAGAAAGAGCCGCAGCTCGCGCAGCTCCTGCCCGTCGCGCCATGAACGCACCGCACCACCGAGCCGCTGCGGGCCGATGCCCGGCACGCTGCGCAGGACGCGCTCGGGGTCGCGGTCCAGCGCTCCCAGCACCTCGCCCGCGCCGAAGCGCTCGAGCAGCAGCGCCGCGCCGCGCGGCCCGACGTGCTTGACGGACTCGAGGTAGGCCTTGACCGCAGCGTCGCTGACGGGCTCGAGGATCCGCACGCGGTCGACGGCGAACTGCCAGCCATGGCGCGGGTGGCTACGCCAGCCGCCGCCGACGGCCACCGACTCGCCTTCTCGCACATGCCCGAGCGCGCCGACGAGCACGACCTGCTCGCCGTCCTCACAGACCGCGTCGAGCACTGCGAAGTCGCCGTCGGGCACGGCCCAGCGGACGTTCATGACCTCCACGACGAGCTCGCCGGCCGCCGGGTCGCGGGGCGAAGCGTCCTGCGCGCGGTCTGCCATCGCCCGGCAGTCTGGCAGGTGAGCTTGACGACCTCCGTGGATGTGTGTATGTACACGCTAATGACCTACCTCACCGCCACCGAGCTTGACCTCTGCGCCGAGGTCCGCGCGATGTGCGCCTGCAACCAGCTGCGGCGTGCGACCCGCGGCATCACGGCGCTCTACGAATCGGCGCTGGCCCCCGGCCAGCTGAAGGTGACGCAGCTGCCGATCCTCGTCGGGCTCGGCTCCACCGGCGACCTGTCGGTCTCGACGCTCGCCGACGCGCTCGCGCTGGACCGCACGACGCTGACGCGCAACCTCAAGGTGCTCAAGGCTCGCGGCCTGATCCGCACGAGCGAGCGCCACGACGACGCGCGCGTGCGGATGGTCTCGCTGACGCTCGAGGGCGCGGACGTGCTGGCGACGGCGCTGTCGCGCTGGGAGGAGATGCAGACCTTCGTGGAGGAGCGCTTCGGCCGTGAGCGGCTCAACGCGCTGTACCGCGAGCTCGAGGCGCTCGGCGATCTGACCGACGGCTAGGCAGGGGCGCCCGCGGGCGGGTCCCGGCTTTCGCTCCAGCCCGGCTGCGATACTGAGGCGGTGCCCGGGCTGGGAGCCATCCTCACTGCCATCGTCACCCCTTTCCGGGAGGACGGCGCGATCGACGAGCCGGCGTTGGTCGACCTCATGCACCACCTCGCCGCCAACGGCTCGGACGGGTTCGTCGTATGCGGCACGACCGGCGAGGCGGCCACGCTCGACGACGAGGAGCACCTGCGCGTCATCGAGCTCGCCGCCGCCGAAAAGCCGCCCGGGACGACGATCGTGGCGGGCGTGGGCTCCAACGACACCCGTCACGCGATCCATCTCACGGCGGGCGCCTGCGAGCGCGGCGCCGATGCGCTGCTGTCGGTCAACCCGTACTACAACCGCCCCAACCGGCGTGGGATCATCGCCCACTACCGCGAGATCTGCCGCTGCGCCGACCGTCCGATCCTGCTCTACAACATCCCGCAGCGAACGGGCTCCGATCTGCCCACCGACCTGCTTGCCGAACTCGCCCAGCTCGACCACATCGAGGGCGTCAAGCAGGCAAACAACGACAACCTCGCCCCGATCGACGGACTGTGCATCTACGCCGGAAACGACGAGATCCTCGCCGCGGTCCTCGACATGGGCGAGCCCGGAGGCATCTTGACGTCCAGCCACATCGTCGGCCCGCAGATGCGCCGCATGGTCGACGAACCAGACCGGCGCGCCGCCATCCATGAGAGCCTGCTGCCCGTCTTCGAGGCCATGAGCGTCGCTCCCGCGGCGGTCAGCAACAAGGCCGCTCTGAATCTGCTCGGCCACGCCGTCGGCGTGCCGCGCCTGCCGTACGTCGAGGCCGACGAGCACGAGACCGCGACGATCCGCGCGATGCTGCAGGACCGCGGGCTCCTCGTCGGAGCCACAGCTTGAACGTGAGCGGTCCCGTGCGGGTCCTGCCGCTCGGCGGCCTGGGCGAGATCGGCAAGAACATGACGGTCGTCGAGTACGACGACCGGATCGTGCTCGTCGACGTCGGCCTGCGCTTTCCGACGGCCGAGATGATGGGGATCGACCTCGTCCTGCCCGACTTCGCCTACCTGCGCGGCCGCGTCTCGGACATCGAGGCGATCGTCGTTACGCACGGCCACGAGGACCATCTCGGCTGCCTGCCGTTTCTGCTGCGTGAGCTGGGCGTCCACGACGCGCCGCCGGTCTACGGCGGCCCGCTGACGATGGCGATGGCGCGCTCCAAGCTCGACGAGCACAAGCTTGCACGCGACGTCGTCGTCGAGGACGTCAAGGACGGCGAGATCATCGAGGCCGGCCCGTTCGATGTCGAGCTGATCCACATGACGCACTCGATCCCCGACGCGAGCGCCGTCGCGATCAAGACCGACCTCGGCACGATCCTCATCACCGGCGACTACAAGTTCGACCAGACACCGGTCGACGGGCGGCCGGCGGACGTCTCGCGACTGGCCGAGCTGGGCCGCGACGGGCTGTTGCTGTTGTGCGGCGACTCGACGAACGCCGACCGGCCGGGCTTCGCGCCGAGCGAGAAGGTCGCCGGCCCCAACCTGCTCGACGTCTTCAGTCGTGCCCCGGGGCGGATCGTCGTGACGTCGTTCGCGTCGAACATCCACCGTGTGCAGCAGGTCGTCGACGCCGCGGCGGCGCTCGGCCGGAAGGTCGTGCTCGTGGGGCGCTCGATGCGCAAGAACACGAACATCGGCCGCTCGCTGGGGCACATCAAGATGCCCGAGGGCATCGTGATCGGCCCGCGCGAGATGTCCAACTACCCCGACCACAAGATCGTGGTCATCTCGACCGGCTCCCAGGGCGAGCCGCTCAGCGCGCTGCGCCGGATGGCGCACCGCGATCATCCGCAGGTCGAGCTGCATGCCGGCGACACGATCGTCTTCAGCGCGACGCCGATACCCGGCAACGAGCGCGCGGTCAACGAGACGATCGACCGGCTCTACCACATCGGCTGTGACGTGATCACGACGAAGGACGCGCCGATCCACGCCTCCGGCCACGGCTACGCGGAGGAGATCAAGCTCATGCTGAACCTCACGAAGCCGCGCTACGTCATGCCCTTTCACGGCGATCACAAGCGCATCCACCTGCACGCGCGGCTGGCCGAGGCCGTCGGCGTGGCGCCCGAGAACATCTTCAAGGGTGAGAACGGGCTTCCGCTCGAGCTCGACGCGAAGGGCGCCAAGTGGGGATCCAAGGAGCAGTCGGGGATGATCTTCGTCGACGGCGTCGACATCGGCGACGTGACCGACGTCGCCCTGCGCGACCGCCGCATGCTGTCGGCCGACGGCATCTTCGTCATCGTCGCGACGATCTCCGAGCAGGACGGCTCATCGGTGGCCGAGCCCGAGGTGATCTTCCGCGGCGTCCCATACGCCGGCGAGGCCGACAAGCTGCTCGACGCGCTGCGCGACTGCGTCGAGAGCTCACTGGACCGTGCCGCGAAGGAGGAGATCCGCGAGATCGACCTCCTCCAGGAGATCCTGCACGACGACCTCGCCGCGTTCGTCTATGACCGCATCAAGCGCCGCCCGATGGTGCTGCCGGTCGTCGTCGAGGTATAGGGCGCGTCAGCCGGCGACCGTCGCCACGAACGCGCGATCCAGGTACCGGTACCCGATCAGCACCCAGCCGTGGATCGCGTGCGACGACGAGCCCGCGCTGCGGACCCGGGCGTAGGCGAACTCGACCTGCCCGTTGACGGCACCCGCACGATCGAACGCCGGCAGGGTCAGCCGCTCGCCCGCGCACAGCGCGATCGGCTGTCCCTCGCGCAGGACCGCGCGGATGATCCCGCCGCCGGGCAGCAGGCCGCTCGCCGTCCGCGGCAGGTTCCAGAGCAGGTAGTTGTAGCTGACCCGGCGCCCGCCGGGTGAGCGGTAGGTTCGGCCGGGATCGCCGTAGTTCGACCAGCGCGCGCCCGCGCCGCCGGAGCGTCCCGCATTGCGCCGCTCGTGCAGCTCCGCCGGCGTCTTGTAGAACATCCGCGTCAAGCCGCTCTGCACCCGCTGTGGCGCGGTGCGGACCTCCTGCGTGCAGCCGGCGATCGGCGCGCCGTTGCCGCTGCGAGCCGCGCGCGGCAGCAGGTCGACCGGCCGCGCGAGCGCGCGCGCAGGCACGTGCACCGTCGCCTGGCGCACGCGGCAGGGCAGCGCGCAGCCGCCGCGGCGCACGTACGCACGCTGGCCGTCGATGCGCAGCGCCTCGAAGCGCAGCAGCCGCAGCTCGTCGCGCCGGCAGCGCGGGCGCGAGCCCGGCTCGTGGCCGGCGGCGAGGCTCGCCGGAAGCTGCGCGCCGTCCAGCGCGAGCGCTGGCACGCGCGCGGGGTCCCGCGCCCGCACGCAGGCGCTGATCAGCGACGCCCTGAACGCGTTGTTCGCGGCGCGGCCCGGCTCAGGCGCGCCACCGCTCGGGCCGGGCACGACGAGCGCAAGCAACGCCGCCGGCGCGGCGAGGCGCGTGAGCTTCCCCCGCATGCATGACAGTCTTCTACAGCGCCGCCGACTGCGACAGTGGCGTTCGCCGGCCGTCGCCCCAGGATCTCAATCGACGCCGGCGACGACCGGCGGCTGCATGCTGCGCGACAGCGGCAGCGCCACCTCAAAGCGCGTGCCGTGCGGGCGGCCGCCCCTCGTCGTCGGCGACTGGACCGCCACCGTGCCGCCATGCGACTCCGCGACGGCTTGCACGATCGACAGGCCGAGGCCCGAGGAGCCGCCGCGGTCGCCGACCCCGCGCACGAAGCGCTCGAAGACGCGCTCCTTCAGCTCGGCGGGGATGCCCGGGCCGTCGTCCTCGACGGTCAGCCGGACGGCGCCGTCGACGCACTCGACCGTCGCGCGCACCTGTGTGCCCGGCGGCGTGTGACGGATCGCGTTCTCCACGAGGTTCAGCGTCAGGCGATGCAGCTCGTCGCGGGCGCCGTCGACCACCGCGCGGCCGGCGTGGATCGACAGCTCGTGACCGTCGGCGATGACGCCCAGCTCGCCGGCGGCCTCGACCAGCACCTGCCCGACGTCGGTCGGCGTGTGCGGCGCTTGGCGCGCGGCGTCGTGGCGGGCCAGCAGCAGCAGGTCGGCGACGAGGCGGCGCATGCGCCGCGACGAGCGCAGCGCCGAGTTGGCGGCCTCTGACTGCTCACCGTCGAGGCTCTCGGCCAGCAGCTCGAGGTTGGCGAGCACGCTCGTCAGCGGCGTGCGCAGCTCGTGCGAGGCGTCGGCGACGAACTCGCGCTGGCGGCGCAGCGTGTCCTCGGTCTCGGTGCGCGAGGCGTCCAGGGCGTGGAGCATCCCGTCGAGCGTCCGTGCGAGCTCCGCGACCTCGTCGTCGGCCTCGACGACCGGGATCTGCTCGGCCGGGTCGCGCGTCTGCTCGATCTTGCGTGCGGTGGCGGTCAGCGCGGCGATCGGCGCCATCGCGCGCCGCGCGACCATCAGCCCGGCGAGCAGCGCCAGGCCGGCGCCGCTGAGGACGCCGATCGTGAGAAACAGGCGCAGGCGCCCGACCTGGGCGTCGACGCCGGCCAGCGGCCGCGCGTACTGCAGGTAGGTCCGAATGGCAAAGTAGTCGCCGGGACAGCAGGGAATCGCGCGCGTCTCGACGCGGTAGCCGTTCTGCTCGGTGCTTCGCTTCTGCGGCGGTCCCGGCGGTCCGAAGTCCTCCGTGTGCTCCGTGCCGTGAAGCCACACGCCATCGTCGTCGACGATCCGCACGACCGTGCCTCCGCCCTCGTAGCTGGAGAGATCCGGCTCGAAGGCGTCCAGCCTGAAGCCGACGTCCGTCGGCAGCGGCGTGTAGGAGATCTTCTCGCGCAGCCGGTCGGCCTCGTCGGAGACCTCGCGGTCGAAGTCCTTGTGCAGGCCCTGCGACGTCAGCCCGCCGACCGCCCCCGCGAAGCCGCACAGGATGACGAGCGTCAGCAGCGCCGAGCTGCCGGCCAGGCGCCAGCGGATCGGAACCTGCCTAGGCGCGGAGAACGTAGCCTGCGCCGCGGATCGTATGTAGGAGACGCGGCTCATCGCCGGCTTCCAGCTTCCGTCTCAGGTTGGATACGAACACCTCGATCGTGTTCGTCGTCGCGAAGGGATCGTAACCCCATACCTCTTCCAGTAGTCGCTGCCGGGGCACGACGATACGCTCGTTTCGCATCAGGTACTCCAGTAGCTCGAACTCGCGCTGCGTGAGCTCGATCTCGCGCTCCAGCCGGCGGACCTCGTGCGTGTCGGGGTTGAGCTGCAGGTCGCCGACCACGAGCGACGCGCTGCCGCGCGGCGGCCGGCGGCGCAGCAGCGCGCGCAGGCGCGCGAGCAGCTCCTGGCGCTCGAAGGGCTTGACCAGGTAGTCGTCGGCGCCGGCGTCGAGTCCCTCGACGCGCGAGTCGACGGCGTCGCGCGCGGTCAGCATGAGGATCGGCACGTCGCCGCCGTCCTTGCGCAGCGTGCGGGCGACCTCGATGCCGTCGAGCCTGGGCAGGCCGAGGTCGAGGATCACGAGGTCGGGGCTGAACTCGCGCGCGTCGGTCAGCGCCGTCTCGCCGTCGTAGCTGGCCCGCGCCTCGTAGCCCTCCATCCGCAGCGAGCGCAGCAGAACCTGCGCGATTTCCTGGTCATCCTCGACGACGAGGACGCGTGGGGGGCGCTCCGCCATGGACTCATCAGGGTAGGGACGCGGCTCAACCCACCATAAGTGACGCCGACGGGAGTCGCCGGTCCAGCCGGCGTCGGCGGGACCTGGATGCTCGGCGATCTCCGGCGACCGGATCGGCGAATCGACGATGGGGCGGCGAGGCCGCCGCGTGCCCCTGCCGGACCGTCGGCGCGACCACGCGGCGACTCCGACAAGCAGGAGCTCCCGCGCTCGCCGTCGAATCACACCGGCGGCGCAACCATGGCCGCAGCCCGCAAGCCCGCACCCCGCCGCTCGTCGGCCAAGAGCAAGCCGCGCGCCCGCGCGCGGCGCTCGTCGCTGGGCGCGTTCGGCCTGCCGGCGCTCGAGCAGCGCCACCTGGACCTCCTCGGGCTCGGCCTCGTCGCGATCGGCGTCTTCTTGGCCTTTGCGCTGTATCTCGGCTGGGACGCCGGCGCGGCCGGCCACGCCGCCAGGGAGGGGCTGGTCTACGCCGTCGGGCAGGTCTCCTACGCGGTGCCCGTCGCCGTCGTCGCCGGCGGTGCGATCCTCGTGATGCGTCCCGTCCTGCCGGCCGTGCGGCCGTTTCGCTCGGGCGGGCTGTGCCTCTTCGCCGCGCTCACGCTCATGCTCGCCGCGAGCACGTTCGGGCTCGGCCCCGACGGTGCCCGCGACGGCTATTGGAGCGCGCCGTTCTTCGAGCAGCGCGGCGGCATCGTCGGTGACGCGCTGCTGTACTGCGTCGCGACCGCGGCCTCGACGATCGGTGCGCACATCCTCGCGGTCTTCCTGCTCGTCGCCGGCGTCCTGCTGCTGACCGGCGCCTCCGTCGCCGGGATCCTGCGCGCCACCGGCTCCGGCCTGGCCGACACGACGCGGGCGATCGGCCGCACGGTACCCGCGCGCCCGCGCCGCGCCGCAGCGGTCGCCGACGCGCTGCCCGCTGACCTCGCCGAGCCCGAGCCCGAGCCCTACCATCCGCCCGAGCCGGCCGACAGCGAGATGGTCGTGCGCGCGACACACGTCGAAGCGCCCGCCGCGCCCGCCGTGCAGTCCGGGCGCGACGGCTTCTGGTCGGGCGCGGCGCGCTTTCCGGACATCTACGGCGAGCCGCTGCCCGAGGCCGAGGCGGACGAGGAGCCGGGCTCCGGCGACCCCCCGCCCGCCGATCCCGATCCCGATCCCGATCCCGATCCATTGTCCTACGACGAGCCCGAGCCCGCGCCGCAGGACGAACACGACGATGCCGACCGCGACGTCGCGGCGGTGCAGCCCGCCGCACGCGCGGCGCCGTCGCCCGCCGACCTCACGCCGCAGGGCCGCCTGCGTGGCTCGGTCACCGACGATCCCGACTTCCAGTGGGTCCTGCCCGACCCCGCCCTGCTGAGGCGCTCGTCGGCCGAGCAGTCGCGGCCCGACACCGCAGGGCAGGAGCGCACCGCCAAGCGCCTGATCGAGGGCCTGGGCCACTTCGGCGTCGAGGCGAGGATCGTCGGCACGGTCGCCGGGCCGCACATCACGCGCTTTGAGCTGCGCCTGGCGCCGGGCATCAAGATGAGCAAGGTCGCCCAACTCAAGGACGACCTCGCCTACGCGCTGGCGGCGACCGACATCCGCATCCTCGCGCCGATCCCGGGCAAGACCGCGGTCGGCGTCGAGGTCCCCAACGCGCGCCGGCGGGTCGTCCAGCTCGGCGACGTCAACCAGGACGCGCCGCCCGGCTGGTCGCCGCTGACGATCTGGCTGGGCAAGGACGTCGCCGGCAAGGCGATCGGCGCCGACCTCGCGAAGATGCCGCACCTGCTCGTCGCGGGCACGACCGGCGCCGGCAAGTCGGCCTGCATCAACGCGATGCTCTCCAGCGTCCTGCTGCGCGCGACGCCGCACGACGTTCGCCTCGTCCTGATCGACCCCAAACAGGTCGAGCTCAACCACTACGAGTCGATCCCGCACCTGCTCACGCCGGTCATCACGAGCCCGCGGATGGCCGCCAACGCGCTGCAGAACCTCGTCCGCGAGATGGAGCAGCGCTACTCGATC
>Ga0136617_10002758_pt1 | contig 15634 bp, 15 predicted proteins | sample AntDrymUQ3222106_2_FD_129672 | JGI IMG/M metagenome (GOLD analysis project Ga0136617, IMG submission 129672) | Polar desert sand microbial communities from Dry Valleys, Antarctica - metaG UQ322 (21.06) | ecosystem: Environmental > Terrestrial > Soil > Desert | place: Antarctica: Dry Valley...
CCGCCACAGCCGAAGACCGTGATCACTTGGCGCTGCGCCAGCGGGCGCGCCGTCTCGAGCAGGTTTTTGAGCGCATCATCGGTGTGCGCGTAGTCGACGACGACCGTCACATCGTCGTTGCCGCGCGACGCCAGTTCAAACCGCCCCGGCACGCCGGACAGATTGGCAAGGCCACGCTCGACAGCCGCAGCAGGGATATCGACCGCCATTGCGGTCGCGACAGTCGCCAGGATGTTCGAGACGTTCGGGCGGCCGACAAGCCGGGACTTCACATGAACCGGCCCGGCTGGCGTGCGCACGTCGAACTCAAGCCCTCCAAACGTCAGCGACAGGGGGCCTGGGGTGACATCCGCCGGCTTGTTGATGGCATACGTCACTGGGCGCGATGACGCTTTCCGCAACAACTCGCCGCGCGGATCGTCCATATTGAGGACCGCGGCTGCGTTGGGGGGGAGCATCTCGAAGAGCCTCTTCTTCGCCGCGAAGTAGGACTCCATATCGCCGTGGTAATCGAGATGATCTCTCGTCAAATTCGTAAAGATTCCTGCCGCGAACCGGGTTTCATCGACGCGCCGAAGGGCGAGGGCGTGCGATGACACCTCCATGACACATGCGCCGCAGCCGCTGTCGACCATGCGGCGGAACATCCGCTGCACGTCAGGCGCTTCAGGCGTGGTTCGCAACGCGGGCAGCTCTTCGTCGCCGACGGAATAGGTCACGGTACCCAGAAGTCCACACTTCACCCCTGCGGCCTCGAACACCGCGCGCAGCAGATACGCGGTCGTCGTCTTTCCGTTTGTGCCGGTGATGCCCACCACGCGCATCGCGTGGCTGGGTCGTCCGTAGAACTCGGCCGCGAGTATCGCCATCGCTGACCGCGCGTCCGCGACTTCGATCCACGTGACGGGTGAGGATATAGCGGGCTGCTCGGCCACGACTGCAACGGCGCCCCGGACGATCGCATCTGCCGCAAAATCCGCACCGGCAGTTTTCTCCCCTTTCAGTGCAATGAACACGTCGCCCGGCTCCACGCGTCGAGAGTCATACTGCAGGCTGCGTACGTCGACGTCCGATCTGGAACCCGAAGAAGACCCGTGCCGCGTGAGACCCTCAATGGCTCGCACCAGGGCGACAAGCTTCATGGCTGTACCGCAAGCGACGCGATAGCAAGCGGCGATCGCTCGAGCCAGAGTTCGGTCATTGAGCCCGGCTCAATCGCGGTGCCGGGAACCGGCCTTTGCGCTGAGACCACGCCGTTTCCGTTGAGCCGCGCCGTCAACCCAAGCTTCGTCAGCATCTTCAGAGCTTCGCGCGCGCTCAGGCCGCGAAAGTCAGGCAGGTCGCCCGTCGGGCCGATGCCTCCTGCCGTCACGATCGATGTGCTGAGCGCCGCGCGAACCGGTCGGATGTGCTCACGAGCATCGCGTCGCGCGACGAGAACTGGCGGCGGCGCGTTCAGCATCGGTGGGAGACCGAAGTGCCGAAGCGTGGCTTCAGCGATGCGTTGGAACACCGGCCCGGCGATCGGACCGCCGTAATATCCATGCGCGTGGGGCGAGTCGATGACCACGATGATCGTGGCCACCGGATTCCGCGATGGCAGGAATCCGACGAATGAGGCGAAATAGTCTGCGTTTGAGTATCGGCCGTTGACGAGCTTTGCCGCTGTGCCGGTTTTTCCCGCTATCGTGTAGCCGGCGACCTGCGCCAACGTCGCCGTGCCGCGTTCGACCGTCTGCTCCATGATTCCGGTCAGCGTGACGGCAGTGGCCTTCGAGATCGTCCGCCCCAGGACGGTCGGCTTGACGTCGGTTCGCTTACCGTCGCGAATCAGCGCATGCACCACGCGCGGCTGAATCAAATCGCCGCCGTTGGCCACTGAGCTGATAGCCGCGACCATCTGAAGCGGCGTGACACCGACCTGATAGCCGATCGAGACGGAGGCGAGCGCGCTTTGGTCGAGCTTCGCAGGATCCCAAACGATGCCGGGCGTCTCCGCCGGGAAGTCCGCGGACAACGCACGGCCGAAACCAAACCGGCGCACATAGACGCCCATCCGCTCCGAACCGAGTGACAGGCCGACCTTGATGGCGCCAACATTGCTGGATTTCACGATCACGTCGGTGAACGACAACGATCCGTAGTCGTGCGTGTCCTCGATGATGCGGGAGCCAAATCGAATTCTTCCACCCGCGACGTTGATGACGTCTTCCGGGCTGATCATGCGTTCCTCGAGCGCCGCGCTTGCGGTGACGACCTTGAAGGTCGAGCCAGGCTCATAAATGTCCTGGACGGCACGATTGCGCCGGTGCTCAACGGCTGCACTGGCGAACGCATTCGGATTGAAGGTCGGTTCGTTGGCGAGCGCCAGAATCTCCCCGGTCCTGGGATCCATGATGATCACGGTGCCGCCCGCCGCTCTGTTGCGGGCCACCGCGTCGCGCAGCTCGCGCTCCGCCACGTGCTGCAGGTACTCGTCGATCGTCAGCTCGACCGTAGCGCCCGCAGTCGGCGGACGCTCCAGCCGGCTGAACGCGCGGCCGCGTGCGTCGGTCTGGTAGAGCAGCTTGCCGAGCGCTCCGCTAATCTGGCTGTCGTAGGCCGCTTCAATACCGGCCAGCCCTGTGTTGTCGACGCCGACGAATCCCAGCACCTGCGCGGCGAGCTGCTTCTTCGGATAGAACCGGCGGTCTTCCTTGATGAAGCCGATGCCTTCGAGGTCGAGCTCCGCGAGGCGCCGCGCCTGCAGCGGTGTGACGCGCCGGCGGACGTAGACAAACGCGCGTTTCTGCGTCAGCCGGCCGGCGATGGCGTCCTGCTCTTTCGGGGCGCAATCGGCCAGCGCTCGACACACCTGCGACGCGGCCGCAGCAGCGCTTTCGATCTCGCTCGGCACTCCGTACACCGAGTCGCTGTCGACGCTGTACGCGAGCACCCGCCCGCGACGGTCGAGGATGTCTCCCCGCTTCGCGGAGATATCCATCGTCCGAGCAGACTGGTTCTCCGCCCGCACCTGAAGGTCCTCGTGTTTATGCACCTGCAGATACACGAGTCGCGCCTGGATGCCGGTCGCCCACAGCAGGAAGATCGCGGCCCCAACGAGGAGCCGGCGCCGGATTGTGCTACGCCAGTTATCTGTGGTTGGCTCGCTCACGGGGCGTCTCCTGCACCTTCGCCACGACGGAGGCAGCGGGCGGATCAGCCGGCACTACGCGCTCGATGATGATTGCTGAGCCCGCTGCCGGCGCGACGAGATGGAGGCGGCTCATCGCCAGCGCTTCAATGCGCTGAGGTGACCTCAGCGTTTCGATCTCGAGCCGCAAATGCCTGTTGATCTGGTCCTCGTCGCCGCGGTCTTTCTGCATCTGCTCGACGCGGTAGCCGTGCTGAAGCAATTCGACGCGCTGCCAGCCCGAAAACAGCAGCACGCTGACAAACAACACGCCGATGGCCACCGACCGCCACTGTTCGCGCAGCCTGTGCTCGTCGACCTCACGGACGATAGGATTGTTCCGAACATCTTTCTTGATCGCGTACTCGAACGCCTCGGACGATGTGCTCATGTTCTGCCCTCATGCCTCTGCCCGGTCTGGCCAAACGACGCGCGTACGGCTGAAGCCGGACACGATCTGCCTATCTACCCACGTGCGTGCTCACACCATGCACTCCGCCGCACGAAGCTTCGCGCTCCGCGCGCGTGGATTACGGTCGAGCTCGTCGGGCTGGGGGGTGATCGGCTTTTTCGTCAACACGCGCATGGAGGCATCTTCTCGCTGCGCCAGCGCCCGCAATGTGTGCTTGACGATCCGATCCTCGAGCGAGTGAAACGTGATCATGACGAGACGGGCGCCGGTCTTCAGGCGCCGGGTCACGGCCTCGAGAAACTTGTCGATATCCTCCAGTTCGCGGTTGACCCAGATACGAAGGGCCTGAAATGTGCGCGTCGCGGGATCGATCCGCGAGAACCCCCGTTGGGGTATCGCCCTCCTGACGATCGCAGCCAGCTGACCCGTGCTTCTGAGCGGCGACGCCTCGCGCGTCTGGACGATCGATCGGGCGATCCGGCGGGAGAATCGCTCCTCGCCGAACCGATAAATCGCGTCGGCGATCTCCGACTCCGATGCATCGCGAAGGAGCTCGCCCGCGGTCGGACCGCTCGTCGTATCCATGCGCATGTCGAGCGGGTCCTCACGCTGGAAACTGAATCCTCGCCCTTCGGCTTCGAGCTGATAGGACGACATGCCCATGTCGGCAAGCGCACCGTCGATGCGCGCAATTCCCCGCGCATCGAGAACGGACGCGATGCCGCGGTAATCCGAGTGCACAAGCTCGACGCGATCGCCGTATGCGCTCAGCGTCTGAGCCGCGATGGCGAGCGCTGCCGGATCCCGATCCAGACCAATCACCCGCGTCGCACCTGCCTGGAGCATCGCGAGCGCATGGCCGCCCATCCCGACCGTGCAGTCGACGAACACCCCGCCCTTTTCCGGCTGGAGAGACGCCAGCACTTCACGTGTCAGAACCGGCTCGTGCAACGGCATGCGTGTGCGCCTCAGAGGCCCAGGCCGGACAGTGCCCGGCCGTCTTCGTCGGTGAACGGCTCGCGCTGGAGCTTGGCGACAAACCGCTCGTGGTTCCACACCTCGAGATAGTTGTACTGGCCAAACACATCGACTTCACCGACCATCGTCGCGGACTCGCGCAGGCGTGCCGGAATGACGACGCGACCCTGGCTGTCGATTTCAGAGACCTGGCCGTAGAAATTCACCCGGTCGAGAAACCTCAAACGCGAAGGATGCGTGGAGGGGATTTGCGCGAGCTTCTTCTCGATGTCCGTCCATACCGCCATCGGGTAAATCCGGACGGAGTCGCCGTGCAGACTGGTGACGAAGAGTTCGCGCCCGTGTGCCTCCTCCAGGAACGAGCGGAACCCATTGGGGATTTTGAGTCGTCCCCGGTCGTCAATTTTCGCCGGCGAGTTGCCCCGAAGCACGCGCAATTACTCCATTTCTCTCCAAAAAAGTCCATGGCGATGGTAGAGGACAGGTAGGGGGATGTCAACCGGTAAAACATAGAATCGCAATGACTTACGTTAAATTTTCGCCCCCTGTTTACACCATGATACGATTTCGCACTCGTGGCCGATGCATCGACCGTCACTGTCGTCCTTCCTGCCTTCGAGGAAGCGGAGGCCATCGGCGTCGTCGTGCGGGAGCTTCGAGCCGCTGCAGCGTGGCGCGAGGTTTTGGTGATCGACGACGGTTCTGCCGATGAAACCGCTGCGATTGCCGCCGCCGCCGGTGCGCGCGTCATCAAACATCCCTATAACAAAGGCAACGGGGCCGCTGTAAAGACAGGGGTGCGACAGGCGTCCGGCGAATACGTCTTAATCATCGACGCCGACGGGCAGCACTCGGCGGCTGACGCGCTGCGGCTCGTGGGGTATCTGGGCGAATATGACCTGGTCGTCGGCGCGCGCGCCGGCTCCGGCCACGCGTCTTCGGCACGACAGGTCGGCAACAATCTGCTGAACTGGCTCGCGAGCTACCTGACCGGACGGCACATTCCGGATCTCACGTCGGGCCTGCGTGCGGCGCGCACGAGCGGCCTGCGCGAGTTCCTCCATCTGCTGCCGAACGGCTTTTCAACCCCGACCACCACCACTCTTTCGTTTGTGAAGGCGGGGTACAGCGTGCGCTTCGAGCCGATCGCCGTCGCGCCGCGGCTGGGGAAATCGAAGATCAAGTTCGTGTCAGATGGCGCGAAGTTTTTCCTGATTCTGCTGAAAGTGGTCACGGTGTTCAGCCCGCTCCGCATCTTCCTTCCGATGGCGGGTGCGGCGTTTGTGCTGGGCGCCGTATATGCGGTGTGGACGGCCATCACGCAGCAGCACATCACCAACTCGTCCGTCCTGCTGATCCTGCTGGCCGTGGTCATCTTCCTCGTCGGGCTCGTCTCGGAGCAGATTTCCACGATGCGCTCGGAAGGACCACGATGAATGCCGTCGTCATTGCCACCTACAACGAGCGCGAAAATCTCGCCGGCCTGGTCGCCGCCATTCTTCAACGGCCCGGTTACCGTGTCATCGTCGTGGACGACGATTCGCCGGACGGGACGGGGGCGATCGCCGACGAGCTTGCCACGACGTTCGCAGGACAGGTCTCGGTGATTCATCGAAAGGCCGCGCGCGGCCTCGGACGATCGCTCGTCGCCGGCTTGACGCGGGCGCTCTCGGACGGCGCCGACCTGATCTTCCAGATGGATGCGGATTTTTCGCACGACCCGAAGTACCTGCCGGACATGGAGGCCGCCGCCGCGGCCGCCGACCTCGTGCTCGGCTCGCGATATCTCAACGGGATCAGCGTCGTCCACTGGCCCTTGCACCGCATCATCCTCAGCAGCTTTGCCAACAGATACGTCAGGGCCGTTCTGGGACTCGCGATCAATGACTGCACGACGGGCTATCGGTGCTGGCGGCGAGAAGCGCTGGCGAGAATGCCGCTCGACGCGCTCATCTCGGACGGGTACGCGTTCCTGGTCGAGCAGCTCTATCTCGCGCGGCAGCTGGGATGTCGTATCCGCGAGGTCCCCATCATCTTCGTCGAGCGGCGCGGTGGGACGTCGAAGATGTCCTCGACCGTCCTCCTGGAGTCGGCAATCGTGCCATGGCGACTGCGTCGAAAGGGTTAAAATACGCGGGCATGAACGCTCCTCCAAGCCTCAGCGTGTTCTTCCCCGCCTACAACGACAGCGGGACGATTGCGAGCCTCGTGATCACCGCACTTCAGAGCGCATCGAAGCTGACGCCGAATCACGAGGTCATCGTGGTGAACGACGGAAGCGTCGACGGAACCGAGGCCATTCTCGAGGAGCTGGCGCGCGTGTATCCGGAGCTGCGAATCGTGACCCACCAGGTGAATCGGGGGTATGGTGCGGCGCTTCGGAGCGGGTTTGCCGCCGCGTCGAAGGAGATCGTGTTTTACACCGACGGAGATGCGCAATACGACCCGACGGAGATGGTGGTGCTGTGGCAGGAAATGATGCCCGGCGTCGATCTCGTGAATGGGTACAAGATCAGCCGCGCCGATCCGTGGCACCGCATTTTCATCGGCCGCGTCTACCATCACATCGTGAAGCTCATGTTCGGCCTGAGCGTCCGCGACGTCGATTGTGATTTTCGTATGATGCGCAGATCGGTTTTCGACCGGGTGCGGCTCGAGAAAAGCAGCGGCGTCATCTGCCTGGAGATGATGAAGAAAATCCAGGATGCCGGATTCAACATCGTCGAAGTCCCTGTCCACCATTACCACCGGGCCTACGGCCGATCGCAATTTTTCAACTTTCCGCGCATCTACCGGACGGGTATCGACGTGCTGAAACTGTGGTTCGCCCTGGTCGTGCGGCGCACGCACCGGAACCACGTCGAGGGCGCCGAGCACGTCGAGCAGGGGACGCGCTCGCTGTGACGAGGCCGGATTTCGGGTTCTACCGAGGCCGCCGCGTGATGATCACGGGAGGACTCGGCTTCATCGGCAGCAATATCGCCCACCGCCTCGTCGATCTCGGGGCCGACGTGCTGCTCATGGATTCGCTCATTCCGGACTCCGGCGCGAACTTCTTCAATATCGACGGCATCGCCGACCGTGTCAGAGTGAACATCGCAGACGTCCGCCAGGAAAGCACGATGAACCATCTCGTGCGCGACCGCGAGATCATCTTCAACCTCGCCGGCCAGGTGAGCCACATCGACAGCATGCGTGATCCGCATACCGACCTTGAAATCAACTGCCGCAGCCAGCTGTCGATTCTCGAGGCGTGCCGCAAGTTCAACCCGCGCGTGAAAGTCGTGTTTGCAGGCACACGGCAGGTCTACGGAAAGCCCGATTCGCTGCCGGTCAATGAAGATCATCTCGTCAGGCCGATCGACGTGAATGGCGTCAACAAGGCCGCAGGTGAGAACTATCACCTCCTCTACAACAACGTCTTCGATGTCCGGGCGTGCTCGCTCCGCTTGACCAACGTGTACGGCCCGCGCCAGCTCATCAAGCACAACCGGCAGGGATTCATCGGCTGGTTCATCCGGCTGGCGCTGGAGGGGCGAGAAATCCAGATCTTCGGCGATGGCTCCCAGATGCGCGACTTCGTCTATGTCGAGGATGCGGCGGATGCATTCTTGAGGGCGGGAGCGTCGGATGAGTGCAACGGGCACGTCTTTAACGTGGGCGGGTCCGAGCCGATATCCCACAGCGATCTCGTCTCGCTGCTGATCGAGATCGCGGGCGCGGGTACGGTCCGGTACGTCCCGTGGCCCGCTGAGAAAAAGGCGATCGACATCGGCAGCTTCTACGCCGATTCCTCCCGCTTCCAGCGCGCCGTCGGCTGGGAACCCCGCGTCTCGCTCCGGGTTGGCCTGGCAAAGACCCTCGAGTACTACCGGGCGCATGCGTGCGAGTACCTCGACGACCCGGCAACCACGCCCTCGCCCGTCGCATGAGCGACCTGCGCGTACCATTCATGGATCTCCACCTTACGGACGAATCGGCAGAGGTCCGCCAGGCGATCGACAGAGTGATCGGCAGCGCCTGGTTCGTGCTCGGCCCGGAGGTCAGCGCCTTCGAACGCGAGTTCGCCGCCGCGTCAGGCGCCTCTCACGCGATCGGCGTCGGGAATGGCACTGACGCGATCGCACTCATCCTCCGCGCGCTCGGTATAGGGGCCGGTGACGAAGTGATCACGACGCCGCTCTCGGCGGCCTATACCGCGCTCGCGATCCTGATGGCGGGGGCCCGTCCCGTATTCGCCGATATCGACCCGGAGCGCATGACGATCGATCCGGCTGCAACGGAGCGTGCCATCACGGCGCGCACTGCCGCGCTGCTGCCGGTTCATCTCTACGGCCAGCCCGCCGACATGAACGCGCTCGCCGCCCTCGCCAGCCGGAAGGGGCTCGCCTTGATCGAGGATTGCTGCCAGGCACACCTCGCCACCTGCGTGGGACGGCCGGTCGGCACATTCGGCGTCGCGGGGGCGTTTAGCTTTTACCCGACGAAGAATCTGGGCGCGCTCGGTGACGGGGGCGCCGTGATTACCAGCGACCCGGCGCTCGCGGATCGCATCGGGCGCCTGAGAAACGGCGGGCAGTCGGATCGCTATCACCATGTGGAGGCCGGTGTGAACAGCCGGCTCGACGAACTGCAAGCCGCGATTTTGCGCGCGCGCTTGCCGACCCTCCGCAGAAAGACCGAGCAGAGACGCGCGCTCGCGGCCGAGTATCGCGCCCAGCTCCGCGGCGCCCCGGTATCGGTGCCGAAGGAGATGGATGCGGGACACGTGTATCATCTGTTTCCGATTCGATCGCGCCGGCGAACCCAGCTGCAGGCTCACCTGCGAACGGCCGGCATCGAAACGTTCGTCCATTATCCAGTGGCCATATCTCAGCAACCCGCATTTGCCACGACCGATCCGGCGGACTGCCCGAATGCCGTTCTCGCCGCAGGTGAAGTACTGTCGCTGCCGCTGTATCCCGGGCTGCAGGCGGCATCTGTGCGGACGGTCGCCGACGCATTGCGAAAGGACACGATTTGAGAGCGTTAATCACCGGGGGCGCGGGATTCATCGGATCGCATCTGGCGGAGGCCCTGCTCGCTGAGGGGCACGAAGTCGACATCATCGACAATCTCTCAACCGGATCCATCCGCAACGTCGGCCACCTGAAGGCGCAGCCCAGGTTCAAATACGTCGTCGATACGCTGACGAACGAGCCGCTGCTCGCCGAGCTGATTGATCGTAACGACGTGATTTTTCATTTCGCCGCGGCGGTGGGCGTGAAGCTGATCGTCGAACAGCCGGTGCACACCATCGAGACCAACGTGCACGGCACCGAAGTCGTCCTGAAGCACGCGAACAAGAAGAAGAAGAAGGTCATCATCGCGTCGACATCCGAGGTGTACGGAAAGAACCTCGAGGTGCCGTTCCGCGAGGATGCCGACCTCGTGATGGGCGCGACGGTGAAGCATCGCTGGGCGTACGCGTGCAGCAAGGCCATCGACGAGTTTCTCGCGCTGGCGTACTACAAGGAGCGGAATCTTCCCGTCATCATCGTCCGCTTCTTCAACACCGTCGGCCCGCGCCAGACCGGCCAATACGGCATGGTGCTGCCGTCGTTCGTGCGCCAGGCGCTCGCGAACGAGCCCATCACGGTGTTCGGCGACGGCACCCAGTCACGGAGCTTCACCTACGTCGGTGACGTGGTCGGTTGCCTGATGAAGCTGGTCAATGAACCGAAGGCCGTCGGTGAAGTCTTCAACATCGGCAACAAAGAGGAAGTCACGATCCTCAGGCTCGCCGAGATGGTAAAGGACCTCACCGGCAGCTCCTCGGACATCGTCTTCATTCCATACGACAAGGCCTACGAGGCGGGCTTCGAGGATATGCCGCGACGGGTGCCGGACCTCCGCAAGATTCATCAGCTCGTCGGATACGAGCCGAAGGTGCAGCTCACCGAAATCATCAATACGGTCATCGAATACTTCCGCACGCAGCAATCCTGATATAATAGTCGCGTTGTTACGATGAGAAAACTGCTTTTGGGCATTGTCGTCCTGGCGTACTCCGCATCCCCGTGCCGGGCCGCCGGGCTGCAACTGTCCATCGAGAATGGCAGAGTATCCATCGATGCACAGGACGTCACGATTCGCCAGATCCTCAACGAATGGGCCCGCGTCGGCAAGACACGCATCGTCAACGCCGAGCGGCTGACCGGCGCGCCGATCACACTCAAGTTCGAGGGACTTCCCGAGAAGCAGGCGCTCGACATCATTCTACGAGCCGTTCCCGGCTATATCGCTGCCCCGCGCGCGGCGTTTGTCGCCAACACGTCCGTGTATGACACGATTCTCCTCATGCCGACGACGACCGCGGTGGCTGCCCTGCGGAGTCCGGCACCCGCGCCGGGCCGACCGCAAGGCCCGGCGGGGAACATCACTCAGCTCCGCCAGGCACCGCCGTACTCCCCGGGCGCACCTGCGGGATTTCCTGATCCAGCGGCCGATCAACCGGCTGATCCGATGGACGATCCGGCGATCGCTGCTGCCGCGGCGGCGGGTCTCGTGACCGTGCCGGCTCCGGGCCCCTCATCCTTTTCCGCGCCGTTGATGATGCCCGGCGGCGTGTCGCCGTCAGGGCCGCCGGCCAGCACGCCTGCGCCAGCGACGCCATCGAATCCGTGGAATGCGCCGGTCGGTACTCCGCAGCCGAGCCTGGCACCGCCGCCTGTCGCGGCGCCCCAGTCGATTTTGTCGCAGCCGCCCGCGCGCGGGCGTCCACCACAAGCGGATCGGTAGGTTTCAGCGGCCGCCCTATAAAACAGCGCGGTCGGAGCGATTTCCCAACACAATGCCCGAGATTGATCGGTACCAGCCGGAGGACCAGCGCGGCATCGAGGCACTTTACCGCCGTGTATTCGGCCCCGATGCGGCCGCCGCCAGCCGTCTGCGCTGGGATTGGCAGTACCGCCGCAATCCGAACAACCCCGATGCCGCGCCGCTGGTGTGGGTCGTGCGCGAAGGGCCAACGATCATCGGTCATTACGCGACGATGCCGGTACGGTTGTCGCTTGGGGGAAAGGAAATTCCCGCCGCGTGGGGCACCGACGCGATGGTGGCTCCCGAACGTCAACGACGGGGCCTTGGCGAAGAGCTGTTCAGGACGTGGGATCGGAGCGTCGGCGCATCGCTGGGGCTCGGCTTGTCCGATGGATCCGTCCGGCTCCTCAAGAAGATGCACTTCCCCGAAGTGTCCTCCATACCTGGCCTCGTGAAGCCGCTCACCCGCCGCGCAGTCCGTCTGGCGCAGTGGCCAATGGTGGTGAATCGATTCGTGTCGGCCGTCACGCTGCCGATCATCCGCGTCGCCGCACGGGTGAGGCCGCTTCGCGCGGATGTCGAGCCGATCCGGCGATTCGATCTGTCGTTTACCGAACTATGGGAGCGTCTGGCCGATCGGTTTGAGCTGGCCGTTCGTCGCGATGCGGCCTATCTCAACTGGAAATACATCGAGCCGCCGCACGTGCGCTACTGCGTTGCCGCGCTGAAGCGGGAGGGACGCGCCGAAGGCTACGCCGTCTATCGCCATGCGCAGGAGCCGCGGGGTCGCGTCACGCTCCTTGTCGACTTTCTCGCCGACACCCACGACCATATCGGGTTCAAGACGCTGCTGCGATGGGTCGATGCGGAAGCGCGTCAGGCCGGGTCCGACAAAATCCGGTGTTATGCGACCCACCTGGGGTTCCGGCGGATCATGCGCCATTCCGGATATTTCCAGATGCGGAGCCATCCGCTGGCGCTCGCCGCCAAAGTCAACACGGTGACGGTTCCCGCGAAGTTTTATAAAAACACCGACGACTGGCACATCACGCTTGGTGATTCGGATCAGGACGTCGGCATCCGAGACTGGGACTAAGCGATGTCACTCGTGGAGGACGTGAACCGCGCCATTACCGATGCGATGAAGGCCAAGGATCCGCAGCGGCTCGTCCCGCTTCGCATGCTGAAGACCGCGCTGATGAACCGCGAGATTGAGCGAGGCCGCGCCCTCGACGAGAATGAGTCGCGCCAGGTTGTGTCGGCGCTCGTCAAGCAGCGCCGCGATTCGATCGAGCAGTTTGTCAAAGGTCACCGCGAGGATCTCGCCGACAAGGAAAGCGCGGAGATCGTGGTTCTCGAACGCTATCTGCCTCCGGCCGTCGGCGCCGCCGATCTCGAACGGGTCGTCGACGCCGCGATCGCGTCGGCTGGCGCGGCGTCCTCCAAGGATATCGGCCGGGTCATGAAAGCCGTGATGGCCGAGCTGGCCGGAAAAACCGCCGACGGCAAAATCGTGAACGAGCTGGTCCGCCGCAAGCTCGGCGGATGAGCCGCGAGCGGCCGCCTTCGCCACGGCTGGTCCGATCGGCCGGCGTGATCGGCGTCGCCACGATGACCAGCCGGGTGCTGGGCCTGGTCCGCGATCAGCTTCTCGCTTACTTCTTCGGCGCCGCCGATGCGATGGATGCCTTCCGCGTCGCGTTCCGCCTTCCCAACGTCCTCCGCGACCTGTTTGCGGAAGGCGCCATGAGCGCGTCGCTCGTACCGACATTTACGCGGGCGTTCGCACAGGGCGGAACTGAGCGCGTATCGCGCCTCGGCTCGAACGTGATCAACCTCCTGATCATCGTCTCCGGCGTCATCGTGCTCCTCGGCGTCGTGTTCGCGGAAGCGCTCGTCGAGATGTACGCCGCCGGATTCCGCCAGGTGCCCGGCAAGATCGAACTGACGGTCCGCCTGACGCGCATCATGTTTCCGTTTCTCTCGATGGTCGCGGTCGCCTCCGTGCTGATGGCGATGTTGAACGCGCTGCATCGCTTTTTCATCCCTGCGCTGTCGCCCGCGATGTTCAACGTGGCGACGATCCTGTGCGCGGTCATCGTCGTGCCTCTGTCGCCGCGGCTTGGCGTCGACCCGATCGTCGCGATCGCCGGCGGGACTCTTGTCGGCGGGCTCGGCCAGATTGCCCTGCAATGGCCGGCAGCTCGCCGCGCAGGATTCCATTACCACGCCACCATCGACCCGGGCGATCCATGGCTTCGCGAGATCTGCCGGCTGATGGTGCCCGGGGTCGCCGGCCTTGCAGCCGTCCAGATCAACCTGTTCGTGAACAGCTGGCTGGCGACGGGGCTCGGAACCGGCGCCGTGTCGTGGCTCGATTACGCCTTCCGACTGATGTACATGCCGATCGGTTTGTTCGGGATCTCGATCGCGACCGCTTTGCTGCCAGGGATTGCAGGCCACGCGGCTAATAATGATCATCACGGCGTCCGCCGCGACGTGTCGAAAGGCCTCCGCATGATGCTCATGCTGAGTGTACCGGCCACCGTCGGCCTCGTTGTGCTCGCGACGCCGATCGTCGCGTTGATCTTCGAGCGCGGACGATTTACCCCGGCAGACACCGCGGCGACTGCCGCCGCGCTGGCGTGTTACGCGCCCGGCCTCATCGGGTATTCCGTTGTGAAGCTGGTTTCCCCCGCGTTTTACGCGATGGGCAACAGCCGGATCCCCGTCATCGCCAGCGCCGTCAGCGTGGGATTCAACATCGTCTCGAACCTGATCCTCCTCCGGGCTCTGGGACACCGGGGGCTCGCGCTGGGGACCGCGATGGCCGCGCTGCTCAATGCCGGCCTTCTTCTGTGGTTACTGCGCACGCGCCTCGGTGGCCTCGACGGGACGCGCCTTCTGACGGCAGCCTGCAAAATTTGCGTCGCGTCTGTCGCGATGGCGTTCGCGTCCTATTACGTCGAACGTCTTTTGCGTGTTCCGTTCGGCGGCACCTCCCTTGTGGCTCAAGCCGCTCGGGTGTTTGGGGCAATCGCGGCGGGCATGGCCGTCCTGGGCGCAGGAGCCCATCTGCTTCGGATCGATGAATTCAGGCAACTCACGCGCCGCGCGTCGACAAACGCTCGAACGTGGTAGATTCGACGAAATGCGCCGCTACCCGCCGCGGGGTCCCTCGCACTCGTCGTTTTCGTTCGGCCCAGGTCCGCTATCCCCTGCACTCAAGGCGCTGATCGCAGCGAACGTCGGATTGTTTCTTGCCGGGTCCCTTTTTCCCGCACTGATAAGTGTCTTCGGCCTGAGGCCGGCAGACGTACTTGCCGGGCGCGTCGACCAGCTCGCGACGTATATGTTCCTTCACGGTAACGTGGGCCATGTTCTGTTCAACATGCTGGCGTTGTGGATGTTCGGAACCGAACTCGAGCGGGTGTGGGGCACCGCCGCCTTCCTGAAGTACTATTTCGTCGTCGGGATCGCCGCCGCGGTGTCGACCACGCTCATATCGGCAACGCTACCGTTCGCCGCCGGCACGTTTGCCACTACGACGATCGGGGCTTCCGGTGCGATTTATGGACTGCTGCTCGCGTACGGGTTGTTGTTTCCGGACCGGCCCATCATGCTGTACTTCGTCTTTCCGATTCCCGCAAAATACTTCGTCATGATTCTCGGCGCGATTGCGCTGCTGATGTCGGTGAGCGACAGCGGGGGCGGCGTGGCGCATATCACGCATCTTGGCGGATTGATTGCGGGTTATCTGCTCCTGCGCGGCCGGAACTTCAGCCCGGCCAACGAAGTACGTTACCGATATCTACGCTGGAAAATGGAGCGCGCGCGGAAGAAGTTCGGTGTCCACTCGGGCGGGCGCAAGGACGAGTGGGACAAGCGGATTCACTGACGGGTTACTTGCTGAGGCTGAGCGGCAGGTTCCCACCGGCGACGACCAGGCCGAGCAGCGCACCGACGAGCAGTAAGCCGCCCGCATCACCCAGATAGTCGAACTCGAACATCGATCCGGCGGCGAGCTGAAGGCTGAGGACCATCACCAACGAGAGCGCCGCGGCCATTCGTGTCCACAGGCCGAGTGCCAGCGCGACACCGCCACACAGACATCCGACCGGAAGTACCCGCGCGAATACCGGTGCGCCCGGAATGAGGCGCTCGAGATACCAGCGGCTGAACGCTGGTGCATCCTGCAGCCATGTTGAGAGCTGCGTCGCCAGCGGCGTCGAGTCCAATGGCCACGCGGTCTTCTCGATCCCGAAGAACAC
>Ga0136617_10002759_pt1 | contig 15634 bp, 11 predicted proteins | sample AntDrymUQ3222106_2_FD_129672 | JGI IMG/M metagenome (GOLD analysis project Ga0136617, IMG submission 129672) | Polar desert sand microbial communities from Dry Valleys, Antarctica - metaG UQ322 (21.06) | ecosystem: Environmental > Terrestrial > Soil > Desert | place: Antarctica: Dry Valley...
AGTATCAGGAACGTCGGCTCAAGCACCTAACGACGCAAGCCAAATCACTTGGTTTCCAACTTGTTCCATCGACAACGTAAACGGAGTTTCTAAGAAGATCGGTAGCGACCGGGTAAGGCGGGGCATCACTCACACCTGGTGGAACGCTGAAGTTTTGTTGCTTGACTCTAGCGAGAGTGACCCGGTCGCTACCGCTCTTCGGTTCTGTAGTTGACCACTATGCCGTTTGTTCGAGGGAGATCACCGGATGGCCCCTTGCAAAACCTGACCTTGGTCGTATATCAAGGTGCCAGCCCATGACCAGCAAAACCCACTTCCCCGAGGTTGCTAGCATTCTGCGTCTGGAAGCAAATGCAATCGCCGCAACTGCCACTCGCCTGAGTGAAGAGCAGGTGGAGCGCGTGATGAGCTTACTTGCGGGCTGCAGGGGCAAGGTCGTAATCGTCGGCGTAGGGAAGTCAGGCATTATCGCGCAGAAGATCGCGGCCACCATGACCAGCACTGGCACCGCCGCTTTGCATTTGCATCCCTCTGACGCGTTACACGGTGGCCTCGGCATCGTGAACGTGGATGATGTCGTAATCGTCCTGAGCAACAGCGGCGAGACGGATGAGATTGTCGCCATGATTCCTTACCTGAAGCATCGACAGGTGCCCATCATTGCTGTGGTTGGAAATCTAAACTCCACGCTGGCAAATCGTGCCGATGCCGTGCTGGATGCCTCCGTGGACCAGGAAGCCTGCCCACTCAACCTGGCTCCGACCACGAGCACTACGGTGGCGTTGGCACTCGGCGATGCGTTGGCTATGACACTCATGAGAATGAAGGGGCTTACCCTCGATGACTTTGCCGTCAACCATCCGGCAGGCCGGCTTGGGAAGCGTTTGACTTTAAAGGTTGCGGATTTAATGCACGGCGCTAACCAGAACCCAACCGTTAAAACAGGATCGACCTGGGTGGCAGTAGTTAAGGGAATTAGCGACGGGGGACTTGGGGCCGTAAACGTACTGGACGAAGCGGGTCAACTGGCGGGAATCATCACAGACGGCGATCTGCGTCGCGCCATTCAGCGCATGGATCACGCCTCGCTCGAAGATCTCAAAAGCGAAGAAATCATGACGCGTAATCCGGTAGTCGTCTCCACTGACACACTGGCTTACGATGCGCTTCGTTTGATGGAAGATCGACCCTCGCAAATTTCGGTTTTACCGGTGGTCGACGGAGCGCGAGTGTGCGTGGGCTTGATCAGGTTGCACGACATCGTTCGCAGCGGTTTGTAGTTCGGGGGGGTTGGATGACAGCTCGAAGGAAAACTCCGGCAAAAGCACTGCTTTTTATTAGCATCCTGTTGACCGCTCTTTCCGCGTTCGGTCAGGCGAATCAGCCACGCCCACCGCGAACCGGCGAAGCGACAATCACAGTCAAAGAGCAGTTCTTTAACTCATTTCTGGAGGCGGTCTTTGATAATTTAAAAGCGCCTTCCACACCGCTGGTCATTACGGATTCCGACAAGAATAGAACCGACGAAACCGCAAAGTCGTGTCCTAGCGCGATCACGCTGCACCGGGAAAACAGCGGCGTAAGAACGGCGGTTAAATTCGAGCAGGGCAAGATTGTAGCGCCCCTGGCCTTCTCGGGTGCTTATAACTCAACACTGCTCGGTTGCCTGCAGTTTCGCGGGGTGGCGTACACGGAATGGAGTCTGGAGTTTGATCGTACCGCGCAGGTGTTGCAGGCTAGAATTAAGATCACCGATATGCGTCTGGAAAATGTCCCTTCGCTGGCCCAGAGTTCAATTGTCATGCTCGTCCAATCGGCCATCGATACCCGCATCAATCCGATGAAGATTCTGCGGCCCGAGCAACTGTCGAGCGTAGTTCCAATTGCTCCTTCTGGTGGTTCGCTACGTCTGCGGGCAAGGGAAGTGAAACCGGAGATCGTTCCCGGCCTGGTACATCTTCATCTCACCTATGAATTTTTACCGGAGAAGTAGCTCAACTGCAGTTGCGCATTGGTAGTGTCCTATTTGGACAGCGCAGCTCTCTGGACCGCACGGCACGTCAAACACGATCCACGAAATCGCACTAAATGACCTAACAAGATTTCGTGTTGATTCGTGTAGTTTCGTGGATCGTATATGTCCCACCCTTTGCACCAGCGGCAAGAACCTGAAGAATTGCTTCCCAGCAGACGAAGCACAAAACTGGATTAGGACACTGCCTACTCTTTACCCGTTCCTTAAGCCGTTGGCGTAAGAAGGTATAGCGTTTTGCAACCGAGGCAAAGTCGATGTTGGGCCCGAACCAATTCTTGAGAGCACCATCACACCGCTCTAGCTAATCCCGCGCGCGCCGGCATATCAATAATATCCCACGCGGAACGCACTCGCAGCAGCTTCGACATCAAACCCGCATGCATGATGTGACCACTGCGCTCCGCGGTGACCCGGCCCAGAATGGGCATGCCGAGCAAAGCCAGATCGCCGATGATGTCCAGGATCTTGTGTCGCACGAATTCATCCCGGAAGCGCAACTCCTCTTTGTTCATCATTCCGTCCGGGGTAAGCACTATGGCGTTATCCAGCGAGCCGCCGCGGATCAAATTAGACCGTTGCAGTTCTTCAATCTCTGCGGTAAAGCCGAACGTGCGTGCCGCTGCGACCTCGCGACTGAAAGCTCCATCATTGAGTTCTAACGAGAAGCGCTGGATGCCAATCATCGGGTGAGGGAAGTCTATGAGGCAATCAATCTGATAACTGTCCGCCGGTTCAACTGAAATCCGGCGATTGCCCTGTTCAAAGGCAACTCGTTCGCGCACGAGCAAGGCCCGCCTCGCTAGAGGCTGCTCAACAATGCCTGCCCGCTCGATCATTTCGGCAAACACTTCCGCGGAGCCATCCAAAATTGGAATTTCAAGGTTGTCAACTTCGATGAAAACATTGTCGACGTTTGAGCCGCGCAGGGCCGCCAACAGATGTTCGACCGTCGAGAGCATCACACCCGTGCGCATCAAAGTGGTCGCGTAGCCGCAATGGGCCACGGATTCCACGGTAGCGGGAATCTCAAAACCGCCCAGGTCGGTGCGCCGGAAGACGTAGCCGGTATCGGGCGGCGCCGGAACGAGTCGGACGTGCACTTTTACTCCGGTGTGGAGTCCGATGCCGTCAGTTTCAACTGAAGAACCAAGCGTGGTTTGTTTGAGCAAATGGTTGACTCTCCCTTGGGGGCTCTCTTAGAGATATCCTTTTTCAGCGAATTAATGTGCAATGCTCATGCCGATTGCAGCGGCATGTGAATCAAGTTGAGGAAAGCCTGACATGTGGCGCGATGGCAACAATGCCGGCAGATTGCTTGGAGCCAATGCAACAGTAACAAACTCTGAGCGATAAGCAGTTCGCCTTGTCCCTGAAAGGGACGAAGTCAGTAGCCGGGGGCAACGCCCGGAAAACTCCCGACCCTAAAAGGGTCGCACTCTCAGGAAAGGCACACTTGAGTATGTTTGTTTGACAGGGTTCGACCCTTTCAGGGTTGGGCGATCTTTGCGGCTTTCCGGGGGCGATGCCCCCGGCTAGTGACTGCGTCCCTTTCAGGGACCTGCGTCCTTGCAGGGACGAGACAAAAACTTTTCGATTAAATTTTTCCACAGACTCTTAAAGGTCGTTATTCTTCTTTCGCCCAGCCGTGGTCGTCGCAACGCTCGCCCACGGCTAGTGACTTAGTCTTCGGGATTCGAAAACACATCGAATCTGACTAAAACAGACCATCCAGGCCGCCGCCGTTTGACACTCCGAAAACCCCTCTCTATGATCGAACGAAATGCCAACCAGGAGTCCTGCCGCTGGTGAAAATCCAGTCGAGCGGGTTTTTCTCATCGATTCAATGTCGCACATTTTTCGAGCGTTCTTCGCGCCGATGGCGAATCGTGTTGCGGCCCTCTCAAACTCCAAGGGGCAGGTTACCCAGGCAGTCTTTATCTTTACAAACATGCTGCGCAAACTTCTGCAGGATGAGAAACCGAACTATATCGCCGCCATCTTCGAGTCTAAGGAGAAGACCTTTCGTCACGAGACGTTTGCTGGTTACAAGGCAAACCGCCTGGCAATGCCTGACGACCTTGCCTCGCAAATGCCTTTCATCATCCGTCTGTGTGAAGCTTTTAATATCCCGGTCATCAATGCTCCGGGTTATGAAGCGGACGACGTAATCGGGACGCTGGCGGTCAAGATTGCTGAAAGAGGACTGCGGGCGGTAATCGTTTCGAACGACAAGGACATGTGCCAGCTAGTGCGCGACCCTCTTGTTGTTGGCATGCGGCAAAACTCACAGGTGACGAAACGAAAAGAGCCGGTACCGCCGATCGAGTGGTGTGATGAGGCGTGGGTAGAAAAGAAGTTTGGAGTGCCCGCAGAGAAGGTTGTTGATCTGCTCGGACTCATGGGCGACTCAATCGACAACATCCCCGGGGCGCCCGGAGTCGGCTCTAAAGGCGCGGTGCAAATCATCCAGCAGTTCGGTTCGATCGAGAACGCACTCGAGCGCTGGGAGGAAGTGAAGCATAAGACCTACCGAGAATCGCTCCGGGATAACGCCGATCTAATCCGGCAGTCGCGAGAGTTGGCGCGAATAAAGGTCGACCTCGACGTTGATCTGAATCTCGATGAGATCAAATCAAGCCCGCCGGATCGTGCTGCGGCCTATGAGTTGTTTCGCGAGCTCGAATTCTCGAACCTGACCCGCGAGTTTGCCGATGCGAAAGCGATTACGATCGCCGGCACGTCCGAGCTCAGTTACAAGGTTGTACGCAACCGCGCCGAGCTCGATGATTTGGTCAAAGGGCTTTGGGATGCCGAGAGTCTGGGAATTGCGGTTGCCGACGCGACGCCAGCGGGCGACAGTGAACAGCAATGCTCATTCGATTACGATGCCGCGGCAGGGATTGCCATTTCCACCGAAGCGGGGACCTCTGCGTACGTCGATCTGGAGAAGTTTGTTGAAGGGCCGCAGGCGGCGGTCGATTCGCTCCGCGAAATTTTAACCAATGGCCTCATCGAGAAGTCCGTTCACGATCTCAAGCGGTCCATCGGATTGTTGGCCAAACTGAACGTTACTCTCGAAGGCGTAAAAGACGATACCTTTCTCGCTGCCTATCTGTTGGATCCCAATCGCAGCAAGTATGAGCTTAGTGACCTGGCCCGCGAGGCGGTTGGCGTCGATGGGTTGGAAGGGACGCCGAATGGGTGGACGGAATCACAATGGCAAACCGCAGCGGCTGCTGACCTGACCGCGCGAAGTGCCAAAGTCTTACGCCAACGCATTTTCGAGAGCAAGTTGGAGACGATCTATTCCGAAGTTGAGTTGCCGCTGGCCCCTCTGCTTTACCAAATGGAGCGCACCGGCTTGAAGGTCGACCCGCAGGTCCTGGCAGATCTGTCGAACTACCTCGGGCAGGAGCTCCATAAGCTGACCATCAAGATCTACCAACTGGCAGGGCGGGAATTCAATATCAGTTCTCCAAAGCAGGTGGGGGAAGTGCTCGGCGAACTAAATATTCTCTCTGGCAGAAAAACCTCGACGGGTCGAGTGTCAACAAGCAAAGCCGTGCTTGAGGAGTTGGCCCAGACCTACGAGCTGCCACGCCTGATTATCGACTACCGTGAACTTGATAAACTGAAGAGTGTTTATACCGACGCTTTACCGCATCAAATTGCAGCGGATGGAAGAATTCATTGCCTGCTGAATCAGACAGTCGCGGCCACGGGCCGGCTTTCCTCGAGCGATCCTAATCTACAAAACATTCCCATTCGCACGGAACTGGGACGTCGCATTCGCCGGGCGTTTGTGGCCGAGCAGGGTAACAAGATCATTTCCGCCGACTACTCGCAACTGGAGCTGCGCCTGCTGGCCCACATCACGCAGGATCCTGTGATGCTGGAGGCTTTTCAAAATGGTGAGGACATTCACGCGCGCACCGCCCGATTAGTTTTTGGCGCCAAAACGGAAGCAGAGCTGAAAGAGGCGCGGCGCTTCGCGAAAATTGTTAACTTCGCCATTGCTTACGCGATCGAACCCTGGGGTCTCTCCCAAAGAGTTGGCATCTCCCGCCAGGAGGCAAAGAAAGTCATTGCGGATTACTACCACACTTACAAGGGCGTACGCCGCTACATGGAAGAGGTCCCGGTGAGAGCTCGGGAGCACGGTTATGTCAGATCAATTTACGGTCGCATCCGTCCGCTCCCCGGCATCAATGATCGCAATGCGAACATCAGAAAGGCGGCCGAACGCGAAGCCATAAACATGCCGATTCAGGGAACGGCCAGCGACATTGTGAAGATCGCCATGCTGCACGTGGAGGAAGAATTCAAACGCGCCGGTCTGAAGTCGCGTTTGTTGATGCAGGTCCACGACGAATTGCTGGTGGAAGCTCCAGAGGACGAGAGCCAGCAAGTCGCCGGCATCCTAAAGCGAGAAATGGAGTCCGCGGTGTCACTGGACGTGCCCCTCGTGGTAGACGTAGGAACCGCAGACAACTGGATGGATGCGAAGCCCTAGGACACTGGTACAGGATCCCCTATAGTCTACTTCCGGCCTGGTTGCATTCACAACACTCAAACGGACAAAGCATGGCCCAGTCTGAAACCGAAAGATCCGGTACCGAACAAAGCGTTCCTGAAAAAGGCGCGGCGGCGGGCCACGGCAGTGCGCCCGATGAAGAGAGAGGGGAAGTTGTTTACCGGCGCATCGAACCAACCGAGGGCAACGGTCGATCGAGGCCACCCGCGCCCGAAGAAACAGGTGCTCGTGCCCGCGCCCGCGAGATCGCGCCCGCTATTACCCCACTAATCATTGGCTTCACCCTGCTGTTGGCGCTCATTTCTGTGCTGGGCTATCTCAGTGTACAGCGCATGGATGAAGTCAGCTTTCGGGTGCTCGATCTCGAGCACCAACACGCTGCCAAACTGAGTCTGCTGCTCAAGCTCCGTCTCGCGGTCACAAAGTTGAATAACGAAGTACGGGCCAGACAGGACTCGGAAGCCCGACGTGGGTTGAAGCCGCCTTTTGATTTTCGGTCGAGCTTGGCGCGCGAGGAAATCAATCAACTGGTACCGCAACTTGAGCGGCCGCCCCTCTCGGAAGATCTCTCTTGGCGGCGGTTCCGAGACGACCTGCGGTCATACGTTGAGGTAACTGAAGATCTTCGGCGCTATTCACTCGAGGGCTTTGAAAAATTTCGCGTAGTCGACGAACAACTTGATGGCTTGCTGACTGCTTCCACCGTTGAACAATCGGAGATCCTTCGGCAGAGCGAAGCGATCGAGCAGGAGGCCACGCGATCCATCCGGAGCTGGAGCACTGTAGCGCTGCTCTTCGGTGTGCTGGTAGCGGTGGGAACGATCTGGGAAGTTCAGCGACGCTTCAAGCAGATGCGCCGCAGCATGTTTGAGGCTCGGCGCGAGCGCGTATTCACGAATCAGTTGGTTGAGGGAATGGTTAGCGCGGTGGCCGCTACGGACGAGAACAACCGCATCCGCAGCGCCAATGCAGCCTTCTTCAAGATCTTTCCCCGGGCGAGTATTGGCGCGTCCGTGTTTGAGAAGTTTGGCCCGGACGACGCTATTAAAATGCTCGAGGCGGCCACAAACGTGCGCGCGGACAATGCTACCTATAGGGGCCGTTGGGTGTGTCGTTTGGACGATGGCCACAATGAAAAGTCATTCGATGTCTATTCCTCCCCGCTGGCAATTGATGGATACCGAGGCCAGATTATAACCCTGGTGGATGCCACCGAAGCAGCCGAATCCGAGCGCGGCCTGCGCCGGTCGGAGTCTCTCGCGGCTGTGGGCCAGGCCACCGCACAAGTGGCCCACGAGATTAGAAACCCGTTAGGCAGCATACGGCTAGGTGTGACGATGTTGCGAGAAAGCGTCAATACTCAAGACGCATTTAATACTATCGAACTGGTCGAACGAGGCATCAAGCATCTCAACAAACTGGTGGTCGATGTCACGCAGTTTTCCCGTCAGAAAGCCCTTGAGCGCTCAAGCGCGGATCTTCATGAGCTGATTGACATGAGCCTCGATCTCGTGTCGGAGAGCTTGAAGGAAAAGCGAACTCCAGTGAAGAGGGTTTTCAGCAGCGAGCGGTTGGTGGGCGACTGGGATGGACACCAGTTACGGCAGGTATTCGTGAATCTGATCTCGAACGCCGTCGACGCCAGCAGCGAGGGTTCGCCGATCAAGATATCAACTAAAGAAGTGACCCTGAATGAAAGCGGCAGGGTCGACAGCCTCGCTACCAGGAGATATGCGCGTGTCGCCATTACCGATCAAGGTAAGGGAATAGATGAAACTGCGATGGATCGCATCTTCGAACCGTTCTTTTCTACTAAGAAGCGCGGCACGGGTCTGGGCCTGGCGATTGTAAAGCAGATTGTCGAAATGCATGATGGCAAGATTTCCCTCGACAGCCCGGCTGGTAAAGGAACGCGGTTCATTATCGACCTGCCGCTGTGAGAGCCGGCGAAAAAAGGGTAAACGGAGGGAAACTGGGCATTGCGGGAAGCTTGGTAACTCGACTCGACCACCTCTTACCCTTTTGCCCTCTTACCCGTTTCCCCCAGTTTTTTGAAGGCCTTTCGCGCTGCACTAATTGTCCTGTCAATGATCTCGTCAGAATGAGCCAGGCTTACAAAGCCGGCCTCAAACTGTGATGGTGCGAGATAAACTCCCTGGTCAAGCATGGCATGGAAAAATCTGCCAAAGAGTTTGCGATCACTCTTGTTGGCGGTCGTCCAGTCTGTTACCGGCTCGCGATTGAAGAAGCCCGTCCACATAGAGCCGACGCGATTTATCACGGTCTCGACCCCGGTATCTTCGGCCGCGGCTGAAAATCCATCGCAGAGTCTTGCGGTCGTACGTTCCAGTCTTTCATAAATCGAACGATCCCTAAGTCGCCTAAGAGTGATAAGCCCGGCGGCCATCGACAGAGGATTGCCGGAAAGGGTGCCGGCCTGGTAGATCGGGCCGGAAGGAGCGATGTTGCTCATCAGATCCTTGCTGGCCCCGTAAGCGCCAACCGGCAAACCTCCGCCGATGATCTTACCCAGCGTCGTGATGTCAGGCATTATTCCGTAGAGTTCCTGGGCGCCGCCGCGGGCCACACGGAACCCGGTCATTACCTCGTCGAAGATCAATAACGCGCCGTTTCGGCCGGTTAATTCACGCACGGCTTTTAAGTAGCCTTCCTGGGGCGGAACGCATCCCATGTTTCCCACAACCGGCTCAAGGATAACGGCCGCAATGTCAGCGTGTTGTTGAAAGACTTGTTCCAGCGAGTCGGGATCATTAAAAGGAGCGGTGAGCGTGTTCTCGGCGAGCGAAGCGGGAACGCCGAGACTGTCCGGCAATCCGAGAGTAGCAACGCCGGAGCCTGCTTTTACAAGCAGACTATCGACATGGCCGTGATAGCTTCCTTCAAATTTGACCAGCTTGGTCCTTCCGGTCACCCCGCGCGCCAGACGAATAGCTGACATCGTCGCTTCCGTTCCGCTGTTAACCATTCTCACCATCTCGACTGAAGGCACCGCATCGACGATCTCTTCGGCTATTTCCACCTCCAGTTCATTGGGCGCGCCGAAGCTGGTGCCTCGGGTAGCTGCCTGAGCCAGCGCGGAAACGACTTCCGCATCAGCATGTCCCAGGATCATCGGACCCCAAGATCCGACGTAGTCGATGTATGTGCGACCGTCGACGTCGGTGATTGTTGCGCCCTCGGCGCTCCGGATGAATCGTGGAGTTCCGCCCACCGCGCGAAATGCTCTAACGGGAGAATTCACTCCACCGGGAATTAGTTCAACGGCACGAGCAAACAATTCTTCTGATTTATTGTTTTTGGGTTCTTGTGCTGCTTTCATTACCCGATTCTCAATGTGAAACGAAACAGAATCAAGCGTCGGTGGCGTCCGTGCGAAGAGACCCGTGAAGAGTGATAGTTAGCGAAATGATTTAACTTGGCCAGGAGGCGCGGCAGAAGGTAGCCAGGGGCAAGCGCTTGGCGCGCCGTCCCTGGGTTACGTCAATAATAGACCTGCCCTGAAAGGCCGCAAAGAGAAACTTGCAAAACCTGAATCTCTGGAGATGTTGGAACTGTAGCGCGAATGACTATGAAGAGTGCCGTGTTTCGTGATGCTTGATGCGACCTTTCAGGGCGCGGTTTTTTTTGTGGGACTTGATCCATCGTCCATCGGCTGCGCGCAAAGCCCTTGCCTCTGGCTACCCTCTGCCGCGCCTTCGGCCTGGTTGAGTTGCATCGGTCAGCGCGCTGGAATTCTGGTCGGGAGCGCCGAGTAAGCAAGAAGCGGCTGCCAGAATACTCAGGCAACCGCTTCGAAGAGAGCACAGATCCCTCATGCCCCGGTTACTTGTCATCCGCTGGGATCGCCAACTGCTGACCCACCTGAATCTTGTCCGGGTCGCGCAACTGATCGCGGTTGGCATAGAAGATCCGCATGTACTCGTTGGCATCGCCGTAGAATTGCTTGCTGATCTTGGAGAGATTGTCACCGGCCTTGACCGTGTAGGTCTCGCCGCTTTTCCCGCCGCCGCCCGCTGCAGCGCCCATTGCTCGACTAGTATCCACGCTGATTTCCGCCGTAATGTCATCAGCGTTTGGGTTTACCAACTTGATCTGATCCCAGAATTTGCCTTTTGCATCTTCCGAAGGCGCCGTGGCCTTGATGAAGAGCTTGTCATCCTGCACATGAAGATTCTGGAACTGGATGTGCTGCTGATCGGCTGCGTTGAGCACCGATTGGTATTTCTGCCTGAGTGAGTTGAAGCGCTGTTCGCCATTTGGTTGTTGCTGCGCTTCAGAGGCGCCGCGGCCAAACATCTTGTCAAAAAGCCCCATTTGATTATGTCCTCCCTTTTCCCAACTACATTTCGACTTCCTGCTGAAGTCCCTTGTTATGCCCGGATTGCGCATAAACTGATCGGGGGCGTACTACAATCGCACGCTTCAGTCCTTGCATTACCTCTCCCTGCAACTGTTCGGCCATTCCAAAAGGCAGGTGCCGGCAGTGACCGCATGGTTAGCTGACGCTCAAATGCCATTCTACCTAAGAGAAAGGGCTATTGCTCCGTCTCGATTCTCGCAATGCCCTCTTTAGGCTCAACGTTGATTGTCTTAAAACTGGACATCCGCACCAGTCCGGGCGCCGCGCCTTTCGGCTTTGCGAGAAACTTACGCTGTGTGTAATGAACCGTCACCTTTGAATCGTCGCCAGCCTGACTGAACTTGGCCGCTATTTGAGCTGCTTCGATGATCGTTCGATGGGGAATCTCGGAGCGCGTGTGATTGCGGATCACCACGTGCGAGCCGGGATAGTCTGCCGAGTGTAACCACAAATCGTGGGGACGTGCGATGCGAAACGTTAACTGATCGTTGGTGTGCGCTGCGCGGCCCACGAGGATCTCATAACCATCCGACGAGCGGTAGTGACGGACGCCGGGTATTTTCTCGGCCGGCTTTCGTTTGATCTTTTTACCCAGCTGCTTTTCGCCGATCCCTTCGAACAGGGCGAGGGCAGTTTCGTCGCGAGCGGCGACAATTCGCTCGACCTCTAATTTCCGCGCCTCAAGTCGGATGATAGTCTCCGCCAGCTGAGTCTGGCGCGCGGTAATTTCTGCAGTGGCCCGCTTCGCCTTGGTGTATCGGGAGAAGTAACGGGCCGCCTCGTGTTGTAGCGAAGTGTTTTCGTCAGCTTCGATCTCTATTTCCGGCGCGCCTTCGGAGTAATAATCCCTCAGCTTGATCTTATTGCCGTCGCGCGTGGCGTTGGCAATGTTAGCCAGTAGCAGATCGCCGTAGCGCTTGTGTTGTTCCGAATCGCCATGTGCGGCGAGATCTTTCCGCAGATTACTTTGCAGCTTTATCGCTTGAACTAATTCTTTTTTTATTTTGCCCAGCGAGGCTTTTCCACGCGCTACGAAAGTTGCGGCGGATTCGCGCCGCAGGTAGTAATCGTCGGCTGCAGCCGACAACGAATTGAAGGATCCCTTTTCCAGTGAACTATCTTGTTCGGTAATGATGTCGAGTTTTCGCGGGTTGACGGGACTATCTTGGCTGGCGGGAGGCAGATATTGCTCGCCGACTTGCAGGCCCGCGCCCTTAGGAAATCTCAAGGCGTGCGTTATCCAACCCTCCCGATCGAGGAGGAAGAGATTTGCGGAGCGGCCGGTTAACTGCGCAACCAACTCTGCACCGTTTGACTCGCCCAATTCATCCTCGACAGAAAATGACAATCGAACAATCCGCTCGGAAACGTCCTTCGTTACGGAAAGCAGCCGGCCGCCACCCAGGTTACTCCGCATGGCTTGCACAAACTGCAACGGCGTGATCGATTGTTTTTCCATTTGGCGTGATGAGCGCTCAATCAGGTAAACCCGGGGAGCAGTCGGGTCAACACTGATAAAGAGGTATCCGGCGTCCCGAAGGCCAAAGTCGATAGCCAGAGACTCGGGAGAGAGCTGGAAGGTCCTGCCCAAGAACCTCCCGCTTAAATGGTCGCTAATCTCCTTAACGATCTCTTCTATTGTTTGTTGGTTCACTGAATTACTCGGGTGGCCGGGCGGGGGCCCCACGGGGGCAGCCCGCGGGGTGCTAGGCTAACAGGTTTTTGCTTAACGCAAAAAGGCTCTGCTCGAAAATTAGAGCTGAGCCCGACTTGCCAGATGATTGCTGCTAGACCGTGATAACAGTGGTGCGTGTAAGGCGATCGTGAGCTGTTTGCTTGTCACGGTCGATAAGCACGTAGAGTGCCGCGAGTCCGAGAGTCAGGATAGTTCCCAGGTAAACGAGAGCGCGTCCGGCCGATTGCTTGCCCGTGGGGATCAAGCCGGTCCGGGCATCAACGATGCGCAAAGAAAAAGGTCGCATTCCAAACGTGCGTCCGGTTAACGCGGTCGAGATTGTGAAATAGAGAAAGCTCGTCACGGAGAAGACTGCTGCTCCAGCGGCGGCCACTCTCAGGTCGCTCCAATTTCCATTCGTCAATTCCACGAGCGTGCCGAAAGGCGCACAGAGAAGGGCAACCACCATCAAATCAACCATGGCGCCCAGAACCCGAACTAAGGCTGGGGCGGGATGATACTTGACGACCTCGACGCGAACGGACGTAGGCACGGAATCCAAATAATTAAGCGCAGTATCGTTCTCGACGATCAACCGTCGCGGCCTGGGTTTCGTTTCCTGCCCGTCGGTTTTTGTGATGGAAGGCGGGACTACGACAAGATTGTGAACTTTCTCAGGCTGAACTGGCTCAGTTTCCGGAAGACCGTCGAACTGCTGAGTCTCAAGGCTATCAACCGCGCCAACTCGGGCAATTTCGAACTCTGGCAGTGCTTCGGCTCTATACTCACTTTCGATTGCGTAAGCCAAAGCAGCACGTCCAGGAGGACCAGCTAACCGATTTACGCCCTGAGTTGCGTGATGCGCACGTTCGATGCGACGCAGAGCCGCGGTGACGAGAGGATTCAATGGCGCGACGTCAGCCTGAGGTAATAGCTCGAGCAGCGGCGGCACGTTACCAGCCTCATCCTTGTTCCGCGGTTCTTCTTCCGCTGCCTCAAGAGCGGCTTCGCGGGCCCGCTTTTCATGAACTTCCCGTACGCGCTCGTTTAATTCCTTGCGCCATTGGGGAAGAGAACTCCTCGAAACACTGGGAAACTCGATTAGTCTTGAAGTCGACGGGTGGTTTTGCTCCCCGGTTGGCGTCGCTGGTGGAGTTTCAGCCATATACAGGGTCCGGCTCTCGTTTTCATTGGGGCCGGCTCCACACGCCGCACTCTGCTCTACTCCGATTTCCTGGAGAGCGCCGCACGAGGGACATCGCATACCAGAGTGCCTCCGAAGGGGGATCGTTGGAGCCGGATTTAAGAATGCGGAACAGCTAAACCTAAGCTTAGTGCTGAGTCGCGGCGCATCCTATCAGGAATTACTTTAAGGGGTCAACCAGAAATATTCAGGTGGTTGGAGTTGGCAATTTCGGAGGTTGAATTGCTGAAAAAAAACAGGCCTGGAAATCCCTTTCAAAAAGGTCAGAGGGCAGAAGCAAGAGGAAACATTTTCCATTTCTCATTCGACATTGTTCGATTTGCTTTCAAAGAGGAGTACGTCCAGCGAAACCCGCCTCGACGTCGTGCCAAAATTCCAATTCATCGCCTTCGCCGATCTGCCAGCACAGCAGTACTACCCGACCATCTCGGAGGGCAGGAAAGTCGACGAGGCCGCGATCAAAGTCTTTAAGCTGAACGCCCAGACCTTCAAGTTCGCCGGTTTGGGACGTGAGGTTCATCAAAAGTTTCGCGTACTGCAAACCTCCTAACAGACCTCCGCCCCCCTCAGCCCCTTCAGCCGCTTTCTTGGCGTCATGTCGATAGGCGAAGATTCGCTTGTGAACACGTTGAATCCGGGCCAGAATCTTCCGGACAGTTGGCAGCAGCGCATTTGCTTCCTCAACGGTGAATATTTTCATCTCAGTGGCCAGGCTTTAAGAACGTTCAGTGGTCATCCGTAACACGGATGAACTCGGTAGCCGCTCGGAACTCGTCAACCTCTTCACTGATCTCTGCTTCGAGGACCACGCTAATCGCTGTCGCAAACTGGCGCGAAGAGTCTTCTTCTTGCAACTCCATGTGCTCGTGAATGAACGGCGTGGGCACGTGCTCGTGCAGTTCACGCTCGTCGTACCGGTGACCGTGCGCGGCTTCCTTACGCACCTTATCAGCAATTTCACCCAGGTCGATGAAGTAGTCTGCAACATCGATCAACTTGGGCGCGGTGTTCGAACGAAAACCGGCAACTTCAACGCGACAACCCTTGTAGGCTACTGCATTTACAGCATAGACGAAGTCTTCATCACCCGACACCAGTACGGCTGTATCATAGCGGCCGGCGAGTGAAAGCATGTCTACGGCGATCTCTACGTCAAGATTCGCTTTGCGGGTGCCGTCATAAAAGGTCTTCAGTTCCTTCTGCACTACACGAAAACCGTTCCGTCTCATCCAAAGTAGAAAACCCTGCTGTCGTTCGGCCCCGATATCAACCCCAGTATAAAAGAAGGCCCGCAACAAGCGGCCATCACCCAGGAGCACACGCAGTAATTTGTTGTAGTCGATGTCGATGTTGTGGAAACGTGCGGCGTGAAAAAGGTTGTTACCATCAATGAACACGGCAACTCTGCCGCGATTACCCAACTGCCATGAGATATTATTAGTGGGATCAAAGTTGTGCATCTGATAAGCGCTCCGAAATCAGTTTTTGCAATCATGGTCTAGGATGCGTTCTTGCGGGATTTTGGTCAAGTGAGGGCTGAATGCGAGGGAGTGCTTTGTCTGCCTGTCCGGCGCGGTTGCACTCATTACGGAACCGAGGATCGGTAGCGACCGGGTTTGGATGGAATGGCTAATCTTGGCTCTGATATGTCGCTACAAGCGCTGCCCGTTGAAATCGAGAGAATTGGAAAGCGTTCTACTGATTTCCTATTTGAGTGGAATCGCAACAAGACCCTTCGCTACTCTATATTATGAAAGGGCGCCCCAGGGGTGATAGCTTGGAGTTGTTCGACGACTTCAAGTAAA
>Ga0136617_10002760_pt1 | contig 15634 bp, 18 predicted proteins | sample AntDrymUQ3222106_2_FD_129672 | JGI IMG/M metagenome (GOLD analysis project Ga0136617, IMG submission 129672) | Polar desert sand microbial communities from Dry Valleys, Antarctica - metaG UQ322 (21.06) | ecosystem: Environmental > Terrestrial > Soil > Desert | place: Antarctica: Dry Valley...
GCCTCACGAAGACCACGAAGCGGGTCGCCCGTGCAGGTGATGCCCTCGAGGTCGGACAGGATCGTCAGCGCTCGCACGCGCGTCTCCTCGTCGCCGGCGTGGCTCGCGGTGGCCACGGCTTCCCGCGCCCGCTCGAGACCCTCCAGGAACTCGCCGCGCATGTAGTGCGAGTACGCGCGGATGTATTCGAGCCACCCGCGCAGGCGGACGTCGTCGCCGACCTCGGAGAGAGCCGACGTGCAGAGGTCGATGTCCGACAGCCAGTAGCCGAGGAGCCCTGACGCGCGCGCACGCGCCGGGCCTGGCTGCGCGCGCTGGATCACCTCCCGGACCAGCTCCTGCGCGCGCCCCTCCGCAGCGCTCTCCGCGTGGGCGGCCGCCGCGGCGAGGGTCAGCCTGGCCCAGGCATCCTCGTCCTCGGGCGGCGTGAAGCCGCGGGCGAGCTCGAGGAGCTCGGCGGCCGCCGCGGCGGCACCTCGCGCGCGGGCCCGCTGAGCGGCGTCCTCGAGAAGGGCGGCCGCCTCTCCGTCGGGCAGCTCGGCGGCGAGTGCCGTGTGCCTCGCGCGGGCTTCCGGATCCGTGAGGGTGAGGGCGATCCGGCGATGGAGCTCGCGCCGGACGCGAGGGTCGGCGTCCGTGAGCACGACCGACGCGAGCATCGGATGCGTGAAGCTGAACCGTTCGCCCGCGAGCTCGACGACCCCGTTCTCGAGAGCCGGCTGAAGCGCCCCCCATGCGTCCTCCACGTCGGTGGCGGCCTGCACCTCGGGGGCACTCGCCTGCGAGAGCGCGGCCAGGGCGACGAGCGTTTCGCGCGTCGGGTGCGGCAGGCCCGCGAGGCGGCCTCGCACGGCCTCCGTAAGGGTCTGCGGCAGCGGAAGCTCTTCACCCGGCTCGACTTCCCGCCCCCTGGCGTGGATCGCCCGCCCGATCTCGAGCGCGTAGAGAGGGTTTCCACCGGTGACCTCGCGAACCCGGCCGAGCAGCGGGCGCGACAACGAGACTCCGAGCCGCGCGTGCAGAAGCTGGTGCAGCGCGCCGGAGCTCAGGGGCCCGAGGTCGAGCCGATGCCCGCGCTCGCCGATCGGGGCGCGATCGAGGCCGAGCGGGACGTCGCCGGACCGGTAGGAGATGAGCACTCCGACTTGCTCGTCTTGAAGCCGGCGAAGCGCGAACGCCAGGGCGCGCGCCGATGGCGTGTCGAGCCACTGGGCGTCGTCGACGGCGACCAGCACGGGCCCCTCCTGCGCGAGCTTCTGGAGCACCGCCAGCACGGCCGCCGCGATTGCCCCTCGCTCGGTCGTCGAGCTCTCGTCCGCGTCCTCGAGGAGGAGCGCGACCTCGAGCGCGCGTCGTTGGGGAGCCGGCAGGTCTGAGAGCGCCGCGGGCGGCACGCCGCCGAAAAGGTCGCGTAGGGACGAGAACGCAATCCTCGTCTCGGGCTCGGCCGGGGCCGACGTGAGGATCCGATATGACCGCTCGCGCGCCGCGGCGACACCCGCGCGCCAGAGCGTCGTCTTGCCCAGACCCGCACCTCCGGCCAGGATCACCGCGCCGGGCAGCGCCGACGGCTGCTCGAAGAAGGACGCGAGCAGCGCCTGCTCCTCGCTCCTCCCTACTACCTCCTCGCCCACGCGAGGGGGATATCGCGTTTATCTACGCGTGTCCACTCGGCCGGGCGACGAGGACATCAGTCGCACTCCCATTCGAACACCTCGGTGATCCGCTGCGAGGCAAGGGACGCGCGATCCGCCACCTGATCGACGGCCTCGACCGACTCCCCGTGGAAGAGATGGAAACAGGTCTCGTCGTCGCGGAGGAAGAACGAGCGGATGTACTGCACGTCGCCGCCCTCCTCGCAAAACTCGGCCGCGATGCGCCGGGCGCGCTCAGCGGTCGTTCCCGGCTCGCCGGCGCTTGCCCGAGCGAGGTAGCCCTCCACCAGATAGCTCGTCATCGGAGCGAGGCTAGGGAATCGGCTGCTCCCGCGAAAGTGGGGGGATCCCCACACTTTGCTCGACTATCGAGCTCGGATCTCGACCACCGTGGTCGCGCGCGCATTCAGGCCCGGGCTGTCCGAGACGGCCTCGAGCTCCCAGAAGAGCTCGGCATGCTTTCCCTTGACTCCCGGCGTCGCCCAGGCGGGGATCGGGCAGCGAAAGTCGACCGCCTGCCCCGTCGCCAGGTCTCCCTCGTGGATGACGCCGCCGGAGGCGAACGGCGTCGAGCTGAAGCTCGCGGAGCGCTCCCAGAAGCGGAGTGTGAGCACAAGCGTTCGCGACGATCCGCCTTCGTGCACATGCACATGCCCGGTGAGCTCCTGGCCGGGTGGGGCCGCCCCGTCGTCGGGGCGGATCTCGAGCTTCATGGCTCCACCCAGATCGGCTCTTCGAGGCGCGCGTCCGGTTGGCCGGCCCGCGCGGCGCGAGCCGCGATCCTCCATGCGAAGGAGACGCAGTCGCCCTCGTACGAGTAGGGCGAAGCGGGCGGCACCCGAAACGTGCAGGTGGCCTCGACCGCGAGTGTCGGCACGACCTGCCATTCCTCGAGGACGGTCGTCTCCGCGGTCTCGTGCACGATCGCGACGTTCGTGTGCACCTCCGTGTCGGAGCGCTCGTCGCAGATGAGCCCGAGCTCGAGGCGCTCCATGTCAGGCATGCGGCCGGTCACGACGACGGAAAGCTCGTCTCCCCGCCGGACTCGGTCGGAGGTGAGGGACAGCGTCACGCCTCGGAGCCGCGGGTGACGCTCCGACTGCTGTCCCCAGACGACGATGACGACGTAGAGGGCGAGCAGGCCGAAGGCCGCGAAGAGGAGCCCGCCCCAGAGCTCCTCCTGGCGGTCGAAGCGCGAGCCTCGGCCACCCGCCGCGACCCAGACGCCTGCGGCGAACATCGCGGTGCCGACGACGCTGAGAAGGGGCGTGAGGGCGCGTCGACGCCTCCTGGTTCGAAGCGTCTGGGCACCCGGCTCCCGGCCGGCCGGCAGGTGCGGGAAGCGGTTGGAGCGCCTCAAGCAGGGACCGGCTGATCCGTCACTCGGGCGCCCAGTAGACCCACTCGGGCTCCTTGTCGGGGCCGTGGTCGCTCAGGTAGTAGACCTTCGCGACGTCCAGCCCGTCGGGCACGAGGATGAGGGAGCAGCTCTCGCCGCTCCCGCCGGGCTCGAGGCCGCCGCCGCTCGCCTCGGGACAGGGCTCGAAGGGCTCGACGCCCCCACCGAAGACGATCAGCGAGCGGAAGGTGTTCCCGTCCGAGTCCTCGAGGCCGACGCTCGGCGCCCGCTCGACGGCGCTCGGCCCCCTGTTCGTGAAGCGAGCGTCGACGTAGTACGGGGTCGCGGTCCTGTCTTCGGGCTCGACCTCGATCCCGTTCGCCTCGAGCTCCTCCTGCGTGCCCCGGCGGACGGCGACGATCGTGAGCCCGAACTGCGTCCGCTCGCCCGAGGATCCGTCGTCCTTCGGCTCCTGGTAGCCGACCACGACCTCGGTGCCGAGCGGATGCAGCGTTGCGTCCTCCCCGCCGGTGAGCTGCGCGATTCCCACCATCACCGCGGCGAGGACGGCGAGGCCCGAGAGGACGAGGATCACCCGGCGCGACATCGTGGCCCCGACCCGGACGGCGACTACGACGCGGGGTGGATCATCCGACCGTCCAGCCGATCGGCTCGTCCTGGGAGATGAGGTTCCCCCTGAAGCTGACCTGCTTCGGTGAGACACCCTCCGTAAGCGTGACGACCACGCAGTCGTTGAGCGCCTGCTCGGGCGCGAGCGTCGCGTCCGACTCCGCGTCCGGGCACTGCTCGAACTCGCCGCTGATCTCGATGACGCCTTCGGTGTTGTACTCCTCGCCGTCGGAGCCCTCGATCGTGAGATGCGAGGGGATCCCGAGGATCTTGATCCCGCCCTCGCCGTGGTTTTCGTACTCGAGGTGGACGTAGAACGGAACCGTGCTCTCGCCGAGCCCGTCGATGTCGGAGGAGTCCCCCTCGTCGACCTTCTCCACGGTCACGGCGAGGGTGGTCTTGGCGTCCGGCTCGAACTCAGGGCCAATCCCCTCGTACTCGACGAACGCGCGCTCTCCGAGCGCCCGAGTGCTTCCGGGCTCGGCGATCACCGCCTCGCCGGCGTCGAACGTCGCATCGCCTCCACCGCCTCCACCCTCGTCGCCACCACCGCAGCCGGCAAGCGCGAGCGAAGCGGTCAACGCCGCGAACGCGAACGCGCGCTTTCCATCTAGCCGACGCCGCATGGGCAGACGATACTACGGAGGCCTCGCTCGCCTGTCATCTCCGGCGTGTTCCGCACTCGCTACTGAGCTCCCGAGGCGACCGCCGTGACGCGGTATCCCGATCGCGAGCCCCGTACCTCAGCCTGGGCTTCTCTACCCCCTGCGGCCGAGAGCCAAGCGACCCCTTGTGGTCTCCTTTCGAGAGCGCTAACAATGCGGGCCTCATGGCGCGGGCGAGCAGCAAGCGAGCCGCCGACCGGAGCGTTCTTCTCCAGCAGGCCGTCGAGGCGGCTCCGATGCTGATCTTCGTCGCGGACGAGTCGATGCGCTACATCTCCGTGAGCGAGTACGCCTGCGACGTCCTCGGCTACACGGAGGACGAGATCTTGGGCATGAAGGTGACGGACGTCGCCACGCAGCCGACCGCGGGCGTCGACTACCGCCGGATGGTCGAGGCCGGCTGGCTCGTCGGCATCTCGCGCCTACGCTGCAAGGACGGTGCCGAGGTGACGATGCGCTACCGCGCCGGCGAGACCGAGGTGAACGGCTCGCCCGCCTACGTCGCCGTCGGCTGGCTGGAATAACAGCCGTAGGGGCGGGGCTTGCCCCGCCCGCGAACTACGCCTTCATCCAAGGCCCGACGCCGCCGAGGCGCTCGACCGCGATCCGCATGACGTGGCCGGGGGGCGGGTCGTCCATGGGCGGGAACTTCACGTCCGGGCCGAGATACACGTGCGCGAGGCGCTGCAGGAGCTCGGGCGCGCCGCCTTCCTGCAGCCAGGCCGTGCCGTGGACGACCAGGTACTCCTTCAGACCCGGTGGGTGGATCCGCGACCCCTCCAGCGAGAGGACGACGCGCGGGTCGCGCCGCACGTTCCTGATCTTCTGCTGCTCCATCAGATGAGCCGTCACCAACTCGTCCCCCTCGACGCCGACCCAGACGCACGTGACCTGGGGAGAGCCGTCGTGGTTGACGGTGACGAGATGGCCGAGCGCGTCGGACTCGAGAAGCTCACGGGCCGCATCCGGAAGCGCCACAGGCGGCACTCTAGACGCCGGGGCCGAAAGGTCTCGCTCTCGCTGGCTAGCCCGACTTCGACTCGGAGACGTACGCCGCGACCGCGGCGATCTCGTCCTCGCTCAGGCGATCGCTGAAGGACGGCATGCCCCCGCGGCCCTCCGTCACGGTCTGGGCGATCTCTTCCTCCGAGAGGCCCGTCTGGTCGAGGTTGGGGCCGATGTTCCCCGAGGCTCCCGCGTCCTCGAAGGTGTGGCAGCTCGCGCAGCCGGCCGAGGCGAAGATCTCCTTCCCCGCCGCCGGGTCACCGCCGCCGCCGCCGCCACCGCCACCGCCCTCGGTCGTGGCCTCCTCGTCGGTCGACCCCTCGGTGGTCTCCGTCTCGGCCCCCTCCGTCTCGGCGGTCTCGCTCTCCGAAGACGTCTCGGCGGCGGCCGGCTCCCCGCCTCCGCCGTCCGTGTCGGCGGTCTCGCGCCCGACAACGTAGCCCGCCGCGGCGGCGGCGATCATGAGCATGAGCGCGACGATGACGATCGCCGCTTCGGCGGCTGCGGCGTTCGAGCGTCCTCGTCTGCGTCCTGCTGGCGGCATCGGCTCCTCCTCGTTACCCGGTGAGCGCAGAGTCTGAACGATCGGGACGACGAGGGGTCGCAGTTCTCTAGGGTCGCGGGATGGCAGAGCCGGTGAGCGCGTGGTACGAGGCGGGCGACTTTCGCTTGCACGCCCGGGTGGGCGGCCGCCCGGACGGCCCAGCCGTCGTGCTCCTCCACGGAATCGCGGTCTCGAGTCGGTACATGCTTCCCCTGGCGCGCGAGCTCGGCGCCTGGGCACATGTCTTCGCCCTCGACCTCCCGGGCTTCGGGCGAAGCGCCAAGCCTCCCCGGGCGCTCGGCGTCTCGGAGCTCGCAGGCGCCCTCGAGAGCTGGCTCGACGCCGCCGAGCTCGAGCAGCCCGCCCTCGTCGCCAACTCGTTCGGCTGCCAGGTCGCCGTCGAGCTGGCAGCGACCCGGCCTGGTCGCCTCTCGAGCCTCGTGCTGGTCGGGCCGACGATCGACAGCCAGAGGCGCCGCCGACCGGTGCAGGTGGCGCGCTGGCTCCGGACGGCGTTCGTCGAGCGGCCGCCTCTGCACTTCGTGGTCGCGCGCGACGCGCTGGCCGCTGGTGTCGTCCGCTCCTGGCAGACCTTCGGCTACGCGCTCGACGACCCGATCGAAACCAAGCTCGCCGGGATCGCGATCCCGGCCCTCGTCGTCCGCGGCGAGCGTGACCCGCTCGCGCCTCAGCAGTGGAGCGAGGAGGTGGCCCGGCTGCTGCCGCACGGCCGCCTCGTGGTCATCCCCGGCGCAGGGCACGCGTTGAACTGGTCTCGCCCGCGCGAGCTCGCCGCGCTCGTCCGCGACCTCGTCTAGGGGAGAAACTCGAGGATCACGCGGGCCAGCTCGTCCGGCTCGTCGAACATCGGGACGTGGCCGGATCGGCCGAGTACGTGCACTCGCGCGTCGCGCAGCTCGCGAGCTAGGACGGCGCCCGCCTCGAGGGGAACGAGCGTGTCGCGCGCACCGAGGACGACGAGCGCCGGCACAGCGACCCGGGCGAGATCCGCCCGGACGTCGTCGGCCACCACTTCGCGGCTCGCGCGAAGGAGCGTGAGCGGGCCGGCCCGGAGCGCGTCCGTCCCCAGGACCGGCAGGAAGCGAAGTCGCGCCCCGCGAACGGCCCGGGCGAGCGGGAGCGCGTGCCCGACGAGCGAGCGGTTGCGCACCACCCCCGCGGGCGCGATCAGCACGAGTCGCGAAACCGCCGCGGGTCGCAGCGCCGCCGCGCGCAGCACGACCGCCGCGCCCATCGAATGGCCGACGAGCGGACAGCGCTCGAGGCCTGCTGCGTCCATCCAGGCGACGAGCCACCGCGCCGCGTCCGCGAGCGCGAGGCGGCGACCCCGCATGGCCCCGAACCCGGGAAGGTCGACCAGATTCACCGTGTGCCGGGCCGCCAGCGCAGACAGGACCGGGCTCCACCAGCGAGTCGAGCCCGCGAGCCCGTGAACGAGCACGAGAGGGTCGCCCGATCCAGCGACCCGGAAGCGGACGAGCCGGCCCTCGACGTGCGCGTCTCGCTCCGTCAGCGCGGTTGTCAGATGCGCCTCCGGAGCACGATGGCCACGGTCGCGCCGTAGAGCGCGTGGTCGGCGAGCTGCGGCCCGGGCGGGAGCGCCCGAACTCGCGGGAACCGGCGGCCGACGACGCCGAGGTCGAATGCGGCGATCCCGAGCCCCGCCAGGGAGCCGGCGAGCAGGCTCGGCCGGCGCGGAAGCACTCGTTCGATGATGAGCGCCCAGCCGAAGGAGAGCGCCAGATGAGCCGGTGCGGCCGCGAGCAGAAGCCTGCCGCGCCGGCGCTCACGCGGAAGGAGCAGCGACCCGGCAGCGAGCGTCGCCTCGAGCGGGTCACGGCCGGTGGCGAGCGCGTAGGCCGTCGAGGGCACGCCGCTCACGACGGCAGCGAGCGCGCCCGCGGCGAGAGCCGGGCGCATCAGGATTCCTCTGCGGCTTCCTTCTCGGGGGTGATGGGTGCGATCGCCCGCCTGGTCGGCTCGTCGGGCATCTCGAGAACGCGCATCCCGTGGACGAACACGATCGACCCGCCGAGCCAGCCGCCGAACGAGAGGATCCCGAAGGCCACGAGGTTGAGGACGAGCGGCCCGGTCGGAACCTCGCCGTCGACGTAGCCGCCGTGGCCGAGGACGAGCGTGAGGACGAAGAGCCCGCTCGCCGCGAGGTTGACGACCATGTGGAGCGTCGCGGTCCGCCACATGGGAGTCCCGCGCGCGATCTCGAGCCAGTCGGCGAATCCGGTGAGCGAGCTCGCGCCCGAGGTGATCACCCCGACGAGCAGGGCGAGCCACCAGCCCTTCGAGAGGTTGCCCTCCGACACGCCGAGCGCGCCGAGCACCCCGAGCGCGGTGGCCGTCGTGTACGCGCCGATCGTCGCGTCGGTGAGGGGCGGATGGGACGGGTGGCCCGGGGTGCCCTTGATCAGATAGCTGAGCTTCACGGATCGCCTCCTTGGAGCGGGACGAGCGTCTGCTTACCCGCCTGCGGCCTCCGACATACTCCTGCTGATGCGAGCGGTTCGCTGCTGGTGCGAGGAGCTCGTCGTCTCCGACGACGACGGCGCGCTTGCCCGCGAGCTCGCCGCGCACGTCCAGGAAGCTCATCCCGGGGAAGAGCGCACCGAGGAGGAGATCAGGAAGCGCATCGAGGCCGAAGCGGAAGACGCGCCCGACCGGCCTCCCTGGGCCTACTAGCCCGGCCCGCCGTCAGACGGCAAGGCCGGGCCCTTCGGCAGTGACTAGCTGTCTTCCGAGCGCCGCTCGCTCTCGCGCTCCTCGTTCGTCCCGCCGGACCAGTACGGCTCCCGGCTGCCGGACTTCGCGAGGCCGCGCGAGACCATGTAGCCGATGATCGAGTGCCATGTGCCCTCCCTGGGTGGACGTGACGTGCTGACGCGCCTACGTACCCAGGGAAGCGGAAGAAAAACTCAGCCCGAACTACGTGGGTCGCTCGCTAGAGCGACGGCCTGCTCGGCAGGCTTCTTCTCGACGACGGCGTAGCGCGGAGTCTCGTGCACGACGCGCTCGACCTCGGGGACGGTATGGCCCGGAACGATCGCGAACTGAGCCGCATTCGCGCGGACGCGCTCGTACTCGGCCGCCGTCAGCGAGACACGGGCGAGGCAACTCCCATCGCTGCACTCGCAGAGGAAGTCCCAGAGCTCGTCGGCGGGAAGGCCGTGCGCCGCGTCGATCCGCTTGACCCGCTCGTTCACATCGCGGAAGAGCGCCTCGTTCTTGGCGAGCCGATCCTTGGTGGCCTCATGCATAACGGACGATGCTAGCTCCGAAGCCGCGCTCTCGGGTCGCGCTCCTCGGCGATCCTGGCGGCCCCGCCGATCTTCTCGACCAGGGTAAAGCCCTCGAGCTCGGCCACCACTTCCTCGACGTCGTTCTCGTGACCGGGCTTGACGACGAAGCAGCGGCCGTCTCCCCGAACGCCCGCGTACTCCTCGGTCGTCAGCTCGATCGCATCCATGCAGGCCTCGTCCCCACACTCGCAGATGAACGTGAGCGACCCGTTTTGCGGCGCAGAGCCGAGAAGTGCCTCGTTGGCCGCGCGGAACATCGTCTGGGTGAGCGCTAGACGCTCGTGCCTGGCCGACACGCGGGGACCGTTCCCCCCGCGTACGGCCGGAAACGTGGAAAGGAGGGCTACGCGTTCAGCGCTTCGTTGACGATCCGGTCCTGCTCGAGCAGGTGGGCCGTCGGGTAGCCCTCGCTGGGGCTCGCGCGCCAGGGCCGGCCGCAGTAGCGAAGCTCGACCTCGGCGGGAAGGCCCTCCTCCAGGCGGTGGCGGATCGCGCGCCACGCTCCCATGTTCTGGGGCTCCTCCTGCGTCCAGACCACCTCGGTCAGGTTCGGATACCGCGAGAGCAGCTCGTCGTAGGAGCCGACCGGGAACGGGTAGAGCTGCTCGAGCCTCGTGACGGCGACGTTCTCGGTCTCGTCGCGGGCCTCGTGGCCGACGATGTCGTAGTAGACCTTGCCGGTGCAGAGGATGAGCCGCTCCGTGCGGAAGCGGGTCTGGTCGTCGAGCGTCGGGTCGTCGAGGATCGGGCGAAAGGCGCCGTCAGTCAGATGCTTGAGGCTCGAGGTCGCCTGCTTCAAGCGCAGGAGGCTCTTCGGCGTCAGCACGACGAGCGGGCGAGGCTTCGGATGGTGGGCCTGGCGGCGAAGTGCGTGGAAGTACTGCGCAGCCGTCGTGCAGTTCAGGATCCGGATGTTCTCCTGGGCGGCCATCTGCATGAAGCGCTCAACGCGGGCGCTCGAGTGCTCGGGCCCGTTGCCCTCGTAGCCGTGCGGGAGGAGGAGCGTCAGGCGTGAGGTCTGATGCCACTTCGCGAGGCTCGAGACGAAGAACTGGTCGATGATCACCTGCGCGCCGTTCATGAAGTCTCCGAACTGCGCCTCCCAGAGGACGAGGGCGTCTGGGCGCGCGACCGCGTAGCCGTACTCGAAGCCGACGCAGGCGGCCTCGGAGAGCGGCGAGTTGTAGACGCGGAAGGGCGCTTGCGCGGTCGGCAGGTGCTCGATCGGGGCGTAGGTCGTCCCGGTCTTCGCGTCGTGCAGGACGAGGTGGCGGTGGGCGAAGGTCCCGCGCTCGGTGTCCTGGCCGGTCATGCGCACCGGGACGCCCTCCTCGACCAGTGAGCCGAACGCGAGCGCTTCGGCATGGGCCCAGTCGATGCCGCCCTCGTCTCCGAAGGCGTCGAGGCGCCGCTCGAGCTGGCGGGCGAGCTTCGGGTGGACGGTGAAACCCTCGGGCACCTCGAGGAGGGCGCGGTTCAGCTCCTGGAGACGCTCGTTCGAGACGGCGGTCTCGGGCTCCTCGCCGCGTGCCCGGCCGGGCCGACGCTCCTCGCGCGCTGCCGCGCCTGCCGCTTCGAGCGAGGCCTTGAGCGCCTCGTGGGCCTCCCGCATCCGCGCCTGCACGGTGTCGACGAGCTCCTGCGCCCGCTCGGCCGGGACAACGTCCTGCTCGGCGAGCTCGGCAGCGTATTGCTCCCGCACGGTCGGGTGGCCCTCGATTCGCTCGTACATGAGCGGCTGCGTGTAGGCGGGCTCGTCGCCCTCGTTGTGGCCGAAGCGCCGGTAGCCGACGAGGTCGACGACGATGTCCATGTCGAACTCCTCGCGGTAGGCCATCGCGAGCCGGATGGCGCCGATCGCCGCCTCCGCGTCGTCGGCATTCACGTGGATGATCGGGATGTCATAGCCCTTGGCCAGGTCGCTCGAGTAGTGCGTCGAGCGACCTTCCATCGGGTCGGTCGTGAACCCGATCTGGTTGTTGGCGATCAGGTGGAGCGTCCCGCCGGTCGAATAGCCCTCGAGCACGCCGAGGTTGAGCGTCTCGGCGACCACCCCTTGCCCTGGGAAGGCCGCGTCGCCGTGGATCTGGATCGCGAAGGCGGACTTGGGGTCGTGCTCGCCTCCGGGCGTGTCGTGGTCGGTCTGGAGCGCCCGCGTGATTCCCTCGACCACCGGGTCGACCGCCTCGAGGTGGCTCGGGTTCGAGGCTAGGCGCACGTGGACTTCGCCTTCGCGCGTCTTGCGTGTCCCGTCCGAGCCGAGGTGGTACTTCACGTCGCCGGTCCCGCCTTCGGGGTCGTGCGTGACGGCTTCGAGGAGGCGCTCGCCCTCGAACTCGCGGAGGATCACGTCGTACGGGCGCCCGACGGTGTGGGCGACCACGTTCAGGCGCCCCCGGTGGGCCATCCCGACGACGATCTCCTTCGCCCCGCCGGTGGCGGCAAGCTCGATCGCCTCGTCGAGCATCGGCACCATCACGTCCAGGCCCTCGATCGAGAACTGCTTCTGGCCGAGGAAGGCGCGGCGTAGGTAGCGCTCGAAGCCCTCCACCTCCGAGAGGCGCTGCAGAAGGAGCACCTTCCCGTCGGGCTCGAGCGGATGGATGTACTCGCTCGATTCGATCGCCCGACGGAGCCACACACGCTGGGCGTGGTCGGAGATGTGCTCGATCTGGAACGCGGTCGTGCCGCAATAGGTGCGGCGAAGCTGGGGCAGCGCGTCGGCCAGCGTCTCGCCCGAACAGTAGAGCCGCAGGAGCCGGGCCGGTATTCGTGCCTGGAGCTCGGGTGTCAGCTTGGGGATGAGCCGCTCGGGCTCGAGGGCGGGGTCGCCGGGGGGCTCGCCGCCGAGCGGGTCGAGGTTGGCCGCCAGGTGGCCGTGCATGCGGTGCGCCTTGATGAGCGCCATCGCGGCGGCGAAGGCACCCAGCAGGAGCTCGTCGGCCTCGACCGGGGCAGCGGAAGTCGCCGCGGGGGCGGCTCCGTTGCCGCCGTTCACACGCAGCCGCTCGAGCAGCGGCAGCTGCATCGTGAGCGCCTCGGGCGCGGACTCGAAGACTTCGCGCCAGGCCGGGTCGACCGACTCCGGCGCATTCAGGTACTGAAGGAAAAGCTCCTGGACGTACCCGAGGTTCAGGCTTTCCAGCTTGGTGACGTCCACCTCCTCTGAGGATAGCGGCTCGGTTCGAACCCGCCCGCGAACTACGCGTCGCCCTCGAGCTCCAGCAGCTTCTCGTACGCGGGCAGCGTCAGAAAGTCCACGAACTCCTCCGCGAGGGCGACCTGCTCGAAGAGGGCTCGTGAATCGGTCGGGCGGCCCTGGGAGAAGAACCACTCGTCGTTTCCGATCTCCGCGCGGATGCGCTCGAGCTCATCCGACGCGGCCCAGCGGACTAGATCGGCCGTGACCGGGCGCCCGTCGGCGAGCTTCACGCCGTGGCGCTTCCATTGCCAGACCTGCGAGCGGGCGATCTCGGCCGTCGCCGCATCCTCCATCAGGCCGTAGATCGCAGCGGCGCCGTTTCCCCGCAGCCACGAGGAGATGTACTGGATGCCGACGTTGCAGTTCGAGCGCAGGCCCTCCTCGGTCACCTCGCCGGGCGTCGCGCCAACGTCCACGAGCTCGGCTGCCGAGACCGAGACCTCGTCGCGCGTTCGCTCGACCTGATTCGGCCGTTCGCCGAGCACCGCGTCGAACTCGGCGGTCGCGACCGGGACGGAGTCGGGATGCGCGACCCACGTCCCGTCGAACCCGTCGCCCGCCTCGCGCCGCTTGTCCGCGCCGACGCGCTCGAAGGCCCGCTGGTTCGCCTCGGGGTCCTTCCGGCTCGGGACGATCGCAGCCATCCCGCCCATCGCGTGCGCGCCGCGCCGGTGGCAGGTCTTGACGAGCAGCTCGGTGTAGGCGCGCATGAAGGGCGCCGTCATCGTCACCGCGTTCCGGTCCGGCAGCACGAGATCGGGCCGGTTCCGGAACGTCTTGATGATGCTGAACATGTAGTCCCAGCGTCCGGCGTTCAGGCCGGCGGAATGGTCGCGGAGCTCCCAGAGGATCTCGTCCATCTCGAAGGCCGCCCAGATCGTCTCGACGAGCACCGTCGCCTTGGCCGTCCCGCGCGGCAGGCCGAGCTCGTCCTGCGCCCAGCCGAAGACGTCGTTCCACAGGCGCGCCTCGAGATGGCTCTGGAGCTTCGGAAGGTAGAAGTAGGGGCCCGAGCCCAGCTCGACGAGCCGCCGGGCGTTCCGGAAGAAGAAGAGGCCGAAGTCGAAGAAGCTCCCCGAGACCGGCTCGCCGTCGACCGTCACGTGCGCCTCGGGAAGGTGCCAGCCGCGGGGGCGGACGAGCAGGGTCGCCGTCTCGTCGTTCAGGCGGTACTCGCGGCCCGAGCGCGGATCGCTGAACTCGATCGCCCCCTCGATCGCGTCGGTGAGGTTGACCTGGCCGCCGACCTGATTCGCCCAGGTGGGCGAGTTCGCGTCCTCGAAGTCGGCCATGAAGCCCCGCGCCCCCGAGTTGAGGGCGTTGATGACCATCTTGCGATCGGTCGGGCCGGTGATCTCGACGCGGCGGTCGGCGAGGTCCGGGGGCGGCGGCGCGACCCGCCAGTCGCCCGCGCGGATCTCCGCCGTCTCGGGAAGGAAGTGGAGCGAGCCGCCCGCGTCGATCTCGGCCTGGCGATCCTGTCGGCGCTCGAGCAGCTCCCGCCTGCGCCCGTCGAACTCGCGGTGGAGGGCCGCAACGAACGCGAGCGCCTCGGGCGTGAGCACCTCGGCCATGCGGCCCTCGACGGGCCCGCGCACCTGGACGCCGTCGGCGCTCAGCGCACGGTCTCCGCGAGGGAGGCCTGGACGAGCTCGACCGGATGGACGACGGGGATCCTGCGGCCCTCCTCCTCGAGGTACGTGCCGATCTGGAGCGCGCACCCCGGGTTCCCGGCGGCGATCGCGTCGGCCCCGGTCGCGGCGAGGTTCCGCGCCTTGCGCCTGCCGAGCTCGGCGGCGGGCTCGGGCTGGAGCAGGTTGTAGAGCCCGGCCGAGCCGCAGCAGACCTCCCACTCGGGGGGCTCGACGAGCTCGACGCCGGGGAGCGCTGAAAGGAGCGAACGCGGCTCGGCTCGGACGCCCTGCGCGTGCGCGAGGTGGCAGGCGTCGTGGTAGGCGACGCGCAGGTCGAGCGACCGGCGGCGCGGCGCGCGGGGCTCGACTCCGGCGAGGAAGGCCGACACGTCGTGCACTTTCGCCGAGAACGCCGCCGCGCGCTCGGCCCACTGCGGGTCGTCGCCGAGCAGGTGGCCGAGATCGCGCAGCGACGAGCCGCAGCCGGCGGCGTTCACGACGAGGGCGTCGCAGTCCTCGAAGGCGGCGATCGTCTCTCGCCCCAGCGCAAGCGCTTCCTCTTCGTAGCCCGTGTGCAGGAAGAGCGCGCCGCAGCAGCGCGGCCGGCGGGGCGCAACCACCTCGAACCCCTCGGCCGAGAGCACGTCCGCGGTCGCGACGTTCGTGCGGTGGAAGAAGACGCGCGCCACGCAGCCCTGCAGGAGGCCGACGCGGCCCCGGCGCTCGCCCCGCGCCTCGGTGACGACCGGCAGGCGCGCGAAGGGCGACGCGCTTCGCGGCGTCAGCCGGAGGATCGCTCCCGTGAGCGAGCGGTCGGGCAAGCGGCGGCCGAGGGCGCGCGCCCCGAGCTTCGAGGCGCCCGCCGCGAACGGGGCGAGCGGGCGCAGGCGACCCGGATGCGTGAAGGCGGCGAAGAGGATTCGCCGCCGAGCCCGCTCCCGCCACGAGCGCTGGTAGTTCCGCTCCACCTGCGGGCGCGTGGCCTCGATCAGCCGGTCGTAGCGCACACCCGAGGGGCAGGACGAGACGCAGGCCATGCAGCCGAGGCAGCGGTCCCAGTGCGTGACCATCGCCTGCGAGAGCGCGTCGGTCTCGCGGAGTGCCGCGTCCATGAGCACGATGCGCCCACGCGGCGAGTCCATCTCCTCGCCCCAAAGGACGTAGGTCGGGCAGGTCGGCAGGCAGAACCCGCAGTGCACGCAGCTGTCGACGACGTCTGCGCTCGGTGGTCGTTGCGAGTCGAACGCAGTCACAGGAGTGCGCCCGGGCTGCAGACGCCGGCCGGGTCGAAGCGCTCCCTGACCCGCTGCGAGAGGCGGACGAGAGCTGGGCTCGGAGCGTCCCAGCGTTCGAGTCGGAGGTCGGCCGGCGCGTCGAGGACGGTGCAGGGGAAGGGGGCGAGGCTACGGCGCACCTCCTCCACCGCCTGCGGCTCACTGGCCAGGAGCGTCAGCCACCAGGTCCCGACCCCGGCGCGCCCGGCCAGGGTCGCACCGACGCGCTCTGCGGTCGCGAGCGCCCGAAAGAGCTCGGCCGGGAGACCCGAGACGCGGATCACGATCCCCTCCTCCGAGCGCTGGCGGGCACGCTGCCCAGCCCAGAGCTCGGCGTCGTCTTCGAGCACCAAC
>Ga0136617_10002761_pt1 | contig 15629 bp, 16 predicted proteins | sample AntDrymUQ3222106_2_FD_129672 | JGI IMG/M metagenome (GOLD analysis project Ga0136617, IMG submission 129672) | Polar desert sand microbial communities from Dry Valleys, Antarctica - metaG UQ322 (21.06) | ecosystem: Environmental > Terrestrial > Soil > Desert | place: Antarctica: Dry Valley...
ACATCGTCGGATTCCTCCGGCAGTCGACCATCCCCGCCGGCCCGGGATTGGCCGACCTGATCGAGGCCATCGGCAAGGACATCCCCGTGTACGGCGAGCTGGCCAGTTATCAGGAGTGGGGTCGGACCGTCGCCCGCTACAGTTTCCAGACCTACGACCTGTTCCTCAGCAGCTGAACTCAGCGCGGATTGACCGAACCTGGCACCAGGCCAGCAGATCAATAGCTGGAGAACTCTACCAATGCGAGCGCTTCGTCACCCCGGCAAGCTCACCGCCGGCACCGGATCTGCTCGGCCCCACACCGGTAGTGCTGCTCACCATGTCCATACCGGTGGGCTTCCGGCCGCGCTGTTCCTCGCTCGGGCGGGTGCGGACCAGCTCGTCGGTTTTCTGCCGCTCAGCACCCAGCCGGTGATGTCGAGCATTGTGGGGATCCTCCGGTCCCGGGTGCTCGGCGGGCCGGTGCGGTCGGGACCACGTGAGATAGTTGCTGATCGCTGCTTCGTTCGTGCAGCAAAAACGTTGGCCGATGTGGCGTAGGCGTCAGCGGTGAGATCGGCGGCGATCCGCAGCATCATCGCCCGTTAGGAGTCGTGCAGCTCCCGCTCCAGCTTCCGGATCTCGGTGCGGCCGAACGGGTCGAGTGGTGATCGTGTGCGTCCGCGGACCGTCCGGAAGGGTGACCGGTAGCCTGGCGCTCGCACCCTCGCCGAGGTGTCGCCTTGGGGTGGCTCTCTGGGATGCCGGTGGGGGCTTGTTTCGGTGAATGGAGGTGCGTGGTGGACGCTGATGAAGCGCGCACGATCGGTCGGCGGTTGCGGTTGATCCGTAAGGCCCGGGACAAGTCGCTGCGGGTGGTTGCCGGGTTGGCCGGGATGAGCAAGTCGCAGCTTGATCGGATTGAGCGCGGGGAAGTCGCTCTGGATAGGCTCTCGGAGATTGTGGCGCTGGCGGGCGCGCTGCAGATCGCCCCGGGTGACTTGATGCGGCTGCCGGTGCCCGCACCGGCCAACGGGCACACCGATTCCACCACGGACGAGGTGCGCATGGCGCTGATGGCGGTCAGCCGCCACCGGCCCGGCGGGCAGGTGGTCCCGGTCGAGGTACTGCGGGCCCGGGTGCATGCGACACAAGCCGCGCTGCATCAGTGCCGTCAATTTGAGCTGGCCTCCGCGCTTCCTGCATTGATCCGTGATGTGCACACCAGTTTGGTCGCCGGGCGCGATGTCGCCGAGCTGCTCGACCTGGCGGTGCTGCTGCACGTGCAGGGTGCCGGCCACTGGCTGCGCGAGGTAGGTGCCCCCCTCGACCTACGCCAGAACAACGTCACGTTGGCGTACCGACTTGCTGAGGAGCGGGACACGCCGATCGCGCTGGGTTTGGCCGCGACCGGGGCTGCGAGAGTGTTGTTGGCTGCGGGGGCGTTCGATCTGGTCAAGGCGGAACTCGGGGCCGTAGACGTGCCTATCACTACCGCGGAGTCGACGCAGCTCGCCGGTATGCTCGTGCTGTCGCATTCGTTGGTCGCCGCGGCGGATGGGCGGTCAGCCGACGCAGACGCGGCTTTGGAGCATGCTGGTGAGTTGGCAGCCCGGACGGGGGAGGGCACTGCCTACGGGTTCGGGTTCGGTCCTACCAACGTCGGCTTGTGGCGTATGGAGGCAACGTTGGAGATCGGAGATCACGATCTGACCACAGTGCTTGCGGAGGGTTTGAACCCTGATGTGCATCCTTATCGGTCGCGGCGGTCGGCGTACTGGCGTGATTATGGCCGGGGGCTGGCCCGGGTGCGGGGACGCCACGACGATGCCGTGTTGGCTTTCCGCCGCGCGGAGACGATTCACCCGCATCGTGTGCAGCGGGACCCGCTCGCTCGTGAGGTGCTCGCTGAGCTGCTCACCCGCTCGCATCGGGATGGGATCGGCCGGGAGCTGCGGGGGATGGCCTTCCGGGCTGGGCTGCCGCTGTAGCTCGGCCGGGGGATGATCCCCGCCGCGGGACACCCCCTGTCGTCATCGGGCCACGCTTTGCACCTCTGGTGGGGGATTGTGTGGAAGGGGTGACTGTGATGGACGAGCTGCCGGTGATGCAGCGGGACGACGGCGAGCGTGACCGGGTGGTCGTGGTCGGGAAGCGTACCGACGACGGCAGCCGGTGCACCGTCGTTGTGCTGCGCGGAATCGACCGGAGGTGGGCGCTCTATCCGCATGGCGCAAGCGAACTCGGGGTGTGGTTGTCGCGGGATGCCGCGGTGACCGTGGCGGAGACGATCCTGGCGGGATGCGCGGTGAGTGGGAGCTCGTTGCCCGCGGGTGTCATCCACCTGCTGGCGGCCGATGAGGTGCTGGGCCTGGGCCGCTGGGATACTCATGTCGCGGTGTGCGGCGAGGACGTGCGCCCCTCGGACCTGTACGCGGCGGCGCACGAGTGCTGTCTGAGCTGCGAGTGCGTGCGCTACTGCCCGGAGTGCGTACGGGAGGCGTTCCGGTGGAGCGCCAGATGCTGGTGAGGTTGAGCGGCCAGCATCGGCGTTGCGGTACTCGCCAGCACCAGCGGCGCGATCACCAGCAACGGTACCATGACCGGCACACTCAGCAGGAATGCCGCACTCACCAGACGATGACACCTGGTATGGCGTCATCATAGTGAGACGGCAGGGACGTCCATGGCATGTGCCGTACTTGCTGCTATGGCGCCGACCACGATGCAGCTGGACAGCGAACTACGCGACCAACTCGCCGAGATCGCCAAGAGGGATTACCAGGGTGTGCCCCTAGCTGAGGCGCTGAGGCGCCTGCTCAAGGAACACAGGGTCAACCGTGTCATGGCTCGCTACGAGGAACTGCGCGCGGACCCGGACGAGTGGGCGAGTTACCGGGCTGAGGCCCGGCTCACCGACAATGCCGCTGGTGACGGCCTGCCGGACGCCCATGACGAATACCCGGAGCAGAACACGTGACACCGGTTCACGTGACACCGGTTCATCGGGTCGCGCCGTGGCAGGTGTGGTGGGTCGACTTCGGCGCCACGATCGGACACGAGCCCGGCGGCGTTCGCCCGGCGGTGGTCGTCGGCTCGGCGACGCATTGTCGTTTCCCGATCGGTAAGGCGCTCGTCGTGCCCTTGACCACACGTGATCGTGGTCTGGACCACCATGTGCGGATCAGCTCGGCCGAGTCCGGCCTGAGTCGGCCGAGCTGGGCGCGCACCGAGGACATCACCGCCGTGTCCACGCAGCGATTCACCCAGCGCGAGTCGGTCGGTACCGTATCTGCCGACGAGATCGAGGAGCTGTCCGACTGGCTGCGGGAGATGGTCGCCTTCTAGTTGATCCTTGGTTACTGTCGATCATGACCGCAGAAGTGCTTCGGGATCTGGACCACGTCAGCAGTCTCGGTCAAGCTCAAGATCACCATCCTGGTGCATTTCAGTTCACATCTGGGGCAGGATTCATGCTGCAATGCGCAGAGTGGCAGCCCAGGGCCGGCACTCGGTGCCGCCGTGGCGGGTTCCGCACTCGGCATGCCGAGGGATGATCCCTGTCGTGGGACACCCGCTGTCGTCGTCGGGCCACGCTCTACACCTCTGGTGAGGAATCGTGTGGAAGGAGTGGTTCATGGGTAAACGTCGGAGGCCGCCGAATCGGTCCACTCCTGTCGGCGTACTTCGTACATGGCAACTGTTACGGCTGCCGCGACATTAAACGATCCTACCTTACCCAGCTGTGGAATATAGCCGATCGCGTCGCACCTCGAAATCATTTCCGCCGACATGCCGTGGCTTTCGTTGCCGACAGCGATGCAGGTGTCGCGCGTGAGTTCGAGTTCGTGCAGGGGCCGAGCTGAATCCGTGAGCTCGAGGCCGACGACGTGGTACCCGTCGGTGTGCGCCTGATCCACGGCCGCATGTACCGAAGCGACGACCCGGACCTGCAGGTAGCGATCGGTCGCCATCGCCATCTTCTGGGCCTTGGGACTGGACGGCGAGGCCGATCGGCCCACGAGGTAAAGGTGGTCGACGCCCAGCACCGCTGCCGATCGTACGATGGCGCCGACGTTGAACGGCGACTCGACGTCCTGCAGCAGCAGGGCCACCCGCGTGGAGGCTCGCCGTCGCCACGTCCGGTTCAACCGCTTCAGCGCGGTTCCACCCAGTTGCATCCCGCTAACTCCGTCCTGTTGATGACCGGGCTGACGCCACGTCGAGGACCCGATAACCGTGGACGGAGACCAGCCTGCTGGTCGACCAGCCCTGGTCGTCCAGCCACCGCGCGAGGGAATCAGCTCCGAGGTTCTTGTTGACCACGAGGTAGGCACGCCCGTCCGGCTGCAGCCGCGGCAGCCAGGTCGCCAACAGCGCGTGCAGGACGGACTTGCCGGAGCGGATGGGCGGGTTGGAGTAGATACCCGCGAACTCGACGTCCTCGGGCACGTCCTCCGGTCGGCACGCGGTGACGTTGCCCAGCCCCGCCGAAGCGGCGTTGGTGCGCGTCAGGCCGATGGCCCGCTCGTTGACGTCGACGGCCCACACCGGGAGCCGGCGACGACGGGTGGCGATGGTCAGTGCGATCGGCCCGTAGCCGCATCCCAGGTCGAGGAGCGGTCCGCGGTGCGGCGGCATCGGTGCGTTCTCCAGGAGGACCCGCGTGCCGCGGTCGATCCGGCTGGCGGAGAAGACCCCGGCATCGGTCGTCAGCTCGACGTCGAGGTCGGGCAGGTGCAGCCCGGCGGTGCCCGGTCGACTCGGGGTCGACGGATCCGTCGAGAAGTAGTGCTCCTGCACGCTGCACCCTCCACGATCGTCCCTGGGAACCGCGCTCAGCTCGGTACCGCCATCCGCGCCGTGCCGAGTATGCCGTTCTCCGGGCGGTGACGTGGGGCCGAGAGCAGCCGAAGACGCGAAGGGCCTCAGGAACCTGCATGCGTATTGGTTTGCAGTTACGTGTATAAACATCCACATGGTGCGGATCGCGGTAGCAGGCGCGAGCGGATACGCCGGCGGAGAGCTGTTGCGGCTCCTGCTGGCCCATCCGGACGTGGAGATCGGGGCGCTGACGGCCGGGGAGAGCGCGGGCACGCTTCTGAGCGCCCACCAGCCGCACCTGCTGCCGCTGGCCGACCGGGTGCTGGTCGAGACGGCGCCGGCGACCCTGGCCGGTCATGACGTCGTCTTCATCGCCCTTCCGCACGGCCACTCCGCGAGACTGGCCGCGGAGCTCGATGACGACCCGGTTGTGATCGATTGCGGCGCCGATCATCGGCTCGCCGATCCCGCCGCCTGGACCCGCTGGTACGGCGATGAGCACGCCGGCAGCTGGCCCTACGGCCTCCCGGAGCTCCCCAAAGCCCGCGACGCCCTGCGCGGGGCCAGGCGGATCGCCGTGCCCGGCTGCTACCCGACCGCGATCACCCTGGCCCTGTACCCGGCCCTGGTCGCAGGTCTCATCGAGCCGGACGTCGTGATCACCGCGGTCACCGGCACGTCGGGCGCGGGCAAGACGCTCAAGCCGCACCTGCTCGGTGCGGAGGTCATGGGATCGCTGTCGGCATACGGGGTGGGGGGCGGTCATCGGCACACACCTGAGATCGCGCAGAACTTGTCGGTGGTGGCTGGTAGGCCTGTCGCCGTGAGCTTCACCCCGGTCCTCGCCCCGCTCCCGCGCGGCATCCTCGCGTCCTGCTCTGCGCGCACCGTCATCAACGCAACGTCAACCGAGCAACTCAGCGAGGTCTACGCCAAGGCCTACGCCGACGAGCCTTTCGTGTACCTCCTGCCCGACGGCACCTGGCCCAGCACGGCGGCCACGCTCGGTTCCAACGCTGTACACCTGCAGGTCACCGTGGATCCTGACGTGCGGCGGCTGGTCGCCGTCGCCGCCATCGACAACCTCACCAAGGGTACCGCCGGAGGCGCCGTGCAATGCATGAACCTGGCCCTCGGGCTGCCGGAGACCACCGGCCTGCCGCTCACGGGGATGGCGCCATGAGTATCACGACACCGCAGGGCTTCCGCGCCGCCGGCGTCGCCGCCGGCATCAAGGCCAGCGGCAATCCCGACCTCGCGCTCGTGGTCAACGACGGCCCCTCGCACGCCGCCGCCGCCGTGTTCACCCGCAACAAGGTCAAGGCCGCGCCGGTCCTGTGGTCCGAGCAGGTGCTGGCCACGGGACGGCTGCGCGCGGTCGTCCTCAACTCCGGCGGGGCCAACGCCTGTACCGGCCCTGAGGGCTTTCAGACCGCCCACGCCACCGCTGAGAAAGCCTCCCAGCTCCTCGGTTGCGGCGCCATCGAGGTGGCTGTGTGCTCCACCGGGCTGATCGGCGCCCACCTTCCGCGCGATGTGGTGGTGGCGGGCGTCGAGAAGGCTGCTGTCGCGATGGACGCCACCGCTGAGGCCGGATTGGCCGCCGCCACGGCGATCATGACCACCGACACTGTCGCCAAGCAGGCCGTCCACTGCGATCCCGCGGGCTGGTGTGTCGGTGGCTTCGCCAAGGGTGCCGGGATGCTCGCGCCGTCGATGGCCACGATGCTCGCCGTGCTCAGCACCGACGCCGTGGTCGACGCGCCGGTGCTCGACGCCGCGCTGCGGGCCGCGGTCCGGGTCACCTTCGACCGGCTCGACATCGACGGCTCCACGTCCACCAATGACACCGTGATCGTCATGGCCTCCGGCGCCTCCGGGGTGGCTGCTGACCCGCCCGCCGTTGCCGCTGCCCTCACCGCCGTGTGCCGCGACCTCGCGCGGCAGATGCAGGCCGATGCGGAGGGTGTCACCAAGAGGATCATCGTGCAGGTCACCGGCGCGGCGACCGAGGACGACGCCGTCACGGTCGCCCGTAGCGTCGCGCGCGACAGCCTGGTCAAGACCGCAATGTTTGGCGGCGATCCCAACTGGGGCCGCATCGCGGCCGCCGTCGGTTACGCCGACGCGGCCGTCGACCCCGACCGACTCGACGTCACGATCAACGGTCGCATGCTCTGCCGCGGTGGGATAGCGGTCGGCGAGCGGGCGGAAGCCGACCTGTCCGGCGCGGACGTCCTGGTCGAGATCACCCTCGGCCTCGGCGATGGGGCGGCGGAGATCCTCACCACCGACCTGTCGCATGCCTATGTGGAGGAGAACAGTGCCTACTCCTCCTGAAATCGGCACAGTCGGCGCCGACTGCGCAGAATCCACCACGCCGCGGCTCAAGCATGCGAGGGAGAAGGCCGGTGTGCTGGCCGAGGCGCTGCCCTGGTTGCAGCGCTTTCATCACCAGGTCGTCGTGGTGAAGTACGGCGGCAACGCGATGATCGACGACGAGCTCAAGCAGGCCTTCGCCCAGGACATGGTGTTCCTGCGCCTGGCCGGCATTCGCCCCGTCGTGGTACACGGCGGCGGTCCCCAGATCACCGCGATGCTCGACCGGCTGGGGCTGCCGGGAGAGTTCCGTGGCGGGCTGCGGGTCACCACCCCCGAGACCATCGATGTGGTCCGGATGGTGCTGGTCGGGCAGGTCGGCCGCGAGCTGGTCGGCTTGATTAACAAACACGGGCCGTATGCGGTGGGCCTGTCCGGCGAGGACGCCCACCTGTTCACCGCTGAGCGGCGTAGGGCGTTGGTCGACGGTGCAGCCGTCGACATCGGGCTGGTCGGAGAGGTGGTGAAGGTCAATCCTGACGCCGTGCTCGACATCGTCGCGGCGGGCCGGATCCCGGTGGTCGCCGGCGTCGGACCCGACGTCGACGGCATCGTCTACAACATCAACGCCGACAGCGCCGCGGCCGCGCTGGCTGCGTCGCTCGGCGCGGCCAAGCTGGTCATCCTCACCGACGTCCAGGGCCTGTACGCGAACTACCCGGACCCAAATTCGATCATCAGCGCGTTGTCGGCCGAGCAGCTCGAACTGATGTTGCCGGCCTTGGAGGGCGGCATGGCGCCGAAGATGGAGGCCTGCCTGCGAGCGGTGCGCGGCGGTGTCCCACAGGCCCACGTGATCGACGGGCGGGTGCCGCACTCGATGCTGCTCGAGGTGTTCACCAGCGAGGGAGTCGGAACGATGGTGGTCCCATGAGCAACGAGCTGACGTCGCGGTGGCAGGCCGTGATGATGAACAACTACGGCACCCCACCGCTGGCGCTCGTGCGCGGCAGCGGTGCGGAGGTCTGGGACGCCGACGGCCGCCGTTACCTCGACCTGCTCGGTGGGATCGCGGTCAACGCCCTCGGCCACGCGCACCCCGCTGTCATTGAGGCCGTGACGCAGCAGATCTCCACCCTGGGCCACACCTCCAACCTCTACATCACCGAACCGCCGCTCGCGTTGGCCGAGAAGCTCCTGGAGCTGCTCGACGTGTCAAACGCGCGGGTCTTTTTCTGCAACTCCGGCGCCGAGGCCGTCGAGGCCGCATTCAAGATTGCCCGCCGCACCGGGCGGCCCGGCATGGTCGCCGCCGAGGGCGCCTTTCACGGCCGCACGATGGGCGCACTCGCGCTCACCGGCCAGCCAGCCAAGCGCACCCCGTTCGAGCCGCTGCCGCCGGGCGTCATCCACGTCCCGTACGGTGACGTGGCGGCGCTCGACGCCGCGGTGGGCAGCGACACCGCTGCCGTCTTCCTCGAACCGATCATGGGCGAGGTGGGCGTGATCGGGCCGCCGGAGGGATACCTGCAGGCGGCCCGGCGGATCACCGCCGAGCGCGGTGTGCTGCTCGTCCTCGACGAGGTGCAGACGGGCATCGGCCGCACCGGTGCCTGGTTCGCGCACCCCGCATCCGGTGTGGTCCCCGACGTCCTCACCCTCGCGAAAGGCCTTGGCGGCGGGCTGCCGATCGGTGCGTGCATCGGGATCGGGGCCGCCGGGGCCTTGCTCGAACCAGGCCAGCACGGCACCACATTCGGCGGCAACCCGGTGTGCTGCGCGGCCGCGCTCGCGGTGCTGGCCACGATCGCCGCCGACGGGCTCCTGGAGCACGTCACCCTCGTCGGCAAGGGCATCGCCGCCGGGATCGAGGAGATCGGCCACCCGCTGGTGCGCGAGGTGAGCGGGGCCGGGCTGCTGATCGGGATCGGCCTCACCGCGCCGGTGTCGGCGGCCGTGGCCATCGCCGCCCGCAACGCCGGGTACCTGGTCAACAATGCCGTGCCCGAGCGGATTCGGCTCGCACCGCCGCTCGTGCTCACCCAGGCCCAGGCCGGGGAGTTCCTCGCTGACCTACCGAAAATCCTGGACAAGGCGGGTGAGTGAGGTTGACCAGGCATTTCCTACGCGACGACGACCTGAACCCCGCCGAGCAGCGCGAGATTCTCGATCTCGCCGACGCCATGAAGGCCGACCCGTTCGCCCATCGACCGCTCACCGGCCCGCGGGCTGTTGCCGTGCTGCTCGACAAGCCGTCCACGCGTACCCGCCTGTCGTTCGACACCGGCATCGCCCAGCTCGGCGGTACCCCGTTGATAGTCGATGCCCCGGTGAGCCAGCTCGGCCGGGGGGAGACGATCGGCGACACCGCGCGGGTGATGTCGCGCTATGTCGGGGCCATCGTCTGGCGCACGGGGGACCAGTCCCGGATCGAGGAGATGGCTGCAGGCGCCACCGTGCCCGTGATCAACGCTCTCACCGACCAGTTCCACCCCTGCCAGGTGCTCGCCGACCTGCAGACGATGCGCGAGCGGTTCGGAAACCTCGCCGGGCTCACCCTCACCTATCTCGGCGACGGTGCCAACAACATGGCCCACTCGTTCCTGCTGGGTGGGGCCACGGCCGGCCTGCACGTACGGATTGCGGCGCCGGAGGGTTTCACCCCGGATTCCGGTGTGCTGCGCGACGCCAAGAGCCGGGCCGCCGAGACCGGGGGCAATGTCGAGCTGATCACCGACCCGTACGCCGCAGTGGACGGCGCCGACGTGGTGGCCACCGACACCTGGACCTCGATGGGGCAGGAGGACGACGGGCGCGACCGGGCTGCCCCATTCCGACCGTTCCAGATCAACGCCGCCCTGTTGGCGCGTGCCGCGCCCGGAGCGATCGTGCTGCACTGCCTGCCCGCCCACCGCGGCGAGGAGATCACCGATGAGGTGCTCGACGGCCCGGCCAGCGCGGTGTGGGACGAGGCCGAGAACCGGTTGCACGCGCAGAAGGCGTTGCTCACGTGGCTGCTCCAGCAATGACGCGACAACCTCCGAACGGTTCCGCCGGTGGCATGCGAGGTGGCGGTGCGAGCCGGGCGGCCCGGCAGGCTCGCATCGTCGAGCTGGTCGCGAGCCGCCCGGTGCGCAACCAGGCCGAGCTGCTCAGCCTGCTCGAGACCGAAGGCATCGACACCACCCAGGCCACGCTCTCCCGTGACCTGGACGAGCTCGGCGCGATCAAGTTGCGCGGAGCCGACGGTGGCATACCGATCTACCGGATCCCGCAGGACGGCAGTCCCCTTCGTGGCGTCGAGGGTGGCACCGGCCGCCTGGCCCGGCTGCTGGGGGAGATGCTCGTCGCCGCGGATTCGAGTGGAAACCTGGCCGTGCTCCGTACGTCGCCTGGGGCTGCGCAGTACGTCGCCAGCGCCCTGGACCGGGCCGCACTGCACGACATCGTCGGCACCATCGCCGGCGACGACACGATCCTGGTGGTCGCGCGCGAGCCCCTCACCGGCGCTGAGCTCGCGAACCGCCTCACACAACTACGGAGGACGCAATGACGGAACGGATCGTACTGGCCTACTCGGGTGGGCTGGACACCTCGGTGGGTATCGGGTGGATCGCCGAGGAGACCGGTGCCGAGGTGGTGGCGGTCGCGGTCGACGTCGGACAGGGCGGGGAGGATCTCGAGGAGATCCGCAAGTGGGCGCTGGCCTGCGGCGCGGTCGAGGCGGTCGTCGCCGATGCCCGGGACGAGTATGCCGAGCAGTACTGCCTGCCCGCGTTGCAGGTCAACGCGCTCTATATGGACCGCTATCCGCTGGTGTCGGCGCTGTCCCGGCCGTTGATCGTCAAGCACCTCGTCGAGGCCGCGAGATACCACGGCGCGTCGACGGTGGCGCATGGCTGCACGGGCAAGGGCAACGACCAGGTGCGGTTCGAGGTCGGCATCGGCGCGCTCGCGCCCGAGCTGAACGTCATCGCCCCGGTCCGCGACTTCGCCTGGACCCGTGAGAAGGCGATCGCCTACGCCGAGGAGCGCAACCTCCCGATCGACGTCACTACGCGCTCGCCCTACTCGATCGACCAGAACGTCTGGGGCCGGGCGGTGGAGACCGGTTTCCTCGAGGACATCTGGAACGCACCCATCGAGGACGTCTACGCCTACACGGCCGACCCGGCTGAGCCCCGCAACGCCGACGAGGTCCTGATCCGGTTCGACAAAGGGGTTCCGGTTGCGCTGGATGGTAGGTCCGTCTCGGTGCTGGCGGCCATTGAGGAGCTCAACGTGCGCGCGGGCGCTCAGGGTGTGGGGCGGCTCGACATGGTCGAGGACCGGCTCGTCGGAATCAAGAGCCGCGAGGTCTATGAGGCTCCGGGGGCGATCGCGCTGATCACCGCGCACCAGGAGTTGGAGACCGTCACCGTCGAGCGTAATGTCGCCCGCTTCAAATGCACCATCGCGCAACGGTGGACCGAGCTGGTGTACGATGGCCTGTGGTTCTCCCCGCTCAAAACCGCCCTCGACGCATTCATCGCCGAGACGCAGGCCCACGTCACCGGCGAGGTCCGGATGATGTTGCACGGCGGCCGCGCGGTGCCAACGGGCCGCCGCTCGGAGTCGTCGCTGTACGACTTCAACCTCGCCACCTACGACGCAGGTGACATGTTCGACCAATCGCTGGCCAAGGGGTTCGTGCAGCTCTGGGGTCTGTCGTCGAAGATCGCGGCCAAGCGGGATCAGCGGGTGCGGGGCTTGTGAACGCGAACGCGCCGACGAGCGAAGCGAGGGGGACGTGAGTGCACAGCTCTGGGGCGGCCGGTTCACCGGCGGCCCTTCGGACGCGCTCGCCGCATTGTCGACATCCACGCATTTCGACTGGCGGCTGGCCCCTTACGACCTGCGCGGCTCCAAGGCGCATGCCCGGGTGTTGGCGCATGCAGGCCTGTTGTCCGACGACGAGCTCATCGGGATGCTGGCCGCGCTGGACAAGCTGGAAACCGACGTCGCATCCGGCGCGTTCGGTCCAGCACCCGACGACGAGGACGTGCACAGCGCCCTCGAACGCGGGCTGATCGAGCGGGCGGGCGCCGACCTGGGTGGCCGGCTACGCGCCGGGCGGTCGCGCAACGACCAGGTCACCACGCTCTTTCGGATGTGGCTGCGCGACGGCGCCCGGCGGGTCGGCGCCGGGGTGCTCGACGTCGTCGATGCGCTCCTCGTCCAGGCCACTGCGCACCCGGACGCCCCCATGCCCGGGCGCACTCATCTCCAGCACGCCCAGCCGGTGCTGTTGGCGCACCACCTGGCCGCGCATGCCCACGCGCTGCTGCGCGACGTCGACCGGCTGCGCGACTGGGACCGGCGGGCGGCGGTGTCACCGTATGGCTCGGGCGCATTAGCCGGGTCCTCGCTCGGACTCGATCCCGGGGCGGTGGCAGCTGAGCTCGGCTTCGAGTCGTCGTGCGCGAACTCGATCGACGGCACGGCGTCGCGGGACTTCGCGGCCGAAGCGGCGTTCGTGCTGGCGATGGTGGCGGTCGACCTGTCCCGGATTGCCGAGGAGGTGATCATCTGGGCGACGGCTGAGTTCTCCTATGTCACGTTGGACGATGCGTTCTCCACCGGCAGCTCGATCATGCCGCAGAAGAAGAATCCCGACGTCGCCGAGCTCGCGCGCGGCAAGTCGGGCCGGCTGATCGGCAACCTGACCGGGCTGCTCGCCACCTTGAAGGCCCAGCCGCTGGCCTACAACCGCGACCTCCAGGAGGATAAGGAGCCGTTGTTCGACTCCGTCGAGCAGCTGGAGCTGCTCCTGCCCGCGATGGCCGGGATGGTCGGCACACTGGTCTTCCACACCGACCGGCTCGCCGAGCTCGCTCCCGCAGGATTCACCCTCGCCACCGATATTGCCGAGTGGTTGGTGCGTGCCGAGGTGCCGTTTCGGGTGGCACACGAGGCCGCCGGCGGGTGTGTGCGGGTGGCCGAGTCGCGCGGCGTCGGGCTTGCCGAGCTGACCGATGCGGAGCTGGCCGGCGTCCATCCCGCGCTCACGCCGCAGGTCCGCAACGTGTTGACGGTGGGCGGCTCGATCGCCTCCCGCGACGCGCGCGGCGGCACTGCGGGGCAGCGGGTCGTCGAGCAGCTCGACGAGCTGCGCGACACCGTCGAGGGAGCGCGGTCCTGGCTCAGCTGACCGTGTTACCTCGCGCGGAGCTGGCCGGCGACGTGCTGCTGGCCGCTGTCCGGCTGCTCGGCTGCATTGTCGAGGTGGACACTCCGGAGGGCGTCGTCGCCGTCCGGCTCGTCGAGGTGGAGGCGTATCGGGGAGCCGACGATCCCGCGTCGCACAGCTTCCGCGGCCGCACCCCGCGCAATGCGGTGATGTTCGGCCCGCCCGGGCACCTGTACGTCTACTTCGTCTACGGCATGCACTTCTGCGCAAACGTGACCTGCCTCGTCGATGGCGAGCCCGGGGCGGTGTTGCTGCGCGCAGGCGAGGTGGTCTCCGATCGGGCGGTGGCCCGCTCGCGGCGTCCGACCGCACGCCACGACGCCGATCTGGCCCGAGGGCCGGCGCGTCTGGCCTCGCTGCTGGGTCTGAACCGGGAGCACAACGGTGTCGACGTGACGAGCGCGGCATCACCGGTGCGGGTACTGGCCGGTGATCCCGTCGACCCGGCGTCGGTGCACACCGGCCCTCGGGTCGGGGTAGCTGCAGCGCAAGAGACCCCGTGGCGATTCTGGCTCGCCGGCTCACCCGCGGTGAGCATGTACCGGCCCGGAACCAGGTCGCGCCATGGAGAAGGATCGATGCCGTGAGAACCGAGATCCTCGACGAGCTGGAGTGGCGCGGTCTCATCGCGCAGAGCACCGACCGTGGCGCGCTGCGCCGCGATCTCGCCGAGGGCGTGCTCACGCTGTACGCGGGGTTCGACCCCACTGCCCCCAGCCTGCACGCCGGGAACCTGGTGCAGTTGCTCACCCTGCGCCGTTTCCAGCACGCGGGAGCACGGCCGATCGTCCTCGCCGGCGGCGCGACCGGGATGATCGGTGACCCCCGGGAGATCGGCGAACGGTCGCTGAACAGCGCCGAGACGGTCACCGACTGGGCTGACCGGATCCGAGGCCAACTGGAGAGGTTCGTTGAGTTCGACGGATCATCGACCGGTGCCTTGGTCGTCAACAACCTCGACTGGACCGGCGGGCTGTCGGTCCTGGAGTTCCTGCGCGACACGGGCAAACACTTCTCGATCAATGTCATGCTCGGCCGGGAAACCGTGCGGCGTCGGCTCGCCGCTGAGGGAATGTCCTACACGGAATTCAGCTATCTGCTGTTGCAGAGCCAGGACTACCTGCACCTCTTCCGTCGTCACGGGTGTCGGTTGCAGATCGGTGGTTCCGACCAATGGGGCAACATCGTCGGTGGGGTCGAGCTGGTCCGTCGGGTCGAGGGCGTCGCCGTCCACGCGCTCACCACGCCACTGGTCACCGGCGCAGACGGCCGCAAGTTGGGCAAGTCCACCGGTGGCGGAAGCGTCTGGCTCGACCCGGCGATGACCTCGCCGTACGCCTGGTACCAGCACTTCGTCAACGTCGCCGATGCCGACGTCGGCCGATACCTGCGCCTCTTCACGTTCCTGGCACCCGATGACATCGAACAGCTCGAGAAGGACATCGCCGAGCGGCCGCACCTGCGCGCCGGAGCGCAACGGCTGGCCGAGGAGCTCACGACGCTCGTCCACGGCCGTCGCCAGACCGAGCAGGTGATCATCGCCAGCAAGGCCCTGTTCGGCCGCGCCGACCTGCACGACCTCGACCCGGACACCCTGGACGCGGCCCTGGCCGAGGTGCCGACGGCCCTGGTCCGGATCACCGATCGGCCGACGATCGTCGACATCCTCGTGGTGAGCGGTCTTGCGGACAGCCGTGGATCGGCCCGTCGCACTGTCGCGGAAGGGGGAGCGTCGGTGAACAACGTGAAGGTCGCCGACGAGCAGTGGAGCCCCACGGAACACGACCTGCTCGACGGACGGTGGCTCGTGGTGCGGAGGGGCAAGCGCAACCTCGCCGGCGTCCGAGTCGACCGGGGTTGATCGCGCATCTCGGTACTCACGGGGCTCTGAGCTGGGTAGATGACGAAACAGGCCCCCCGGTTTCACGGGTCGTGGAGCGTCTGTGTAACTTTCTCCTCGTCGCCACGGCGGGCAGCGAGACAGAACGGGACGGCTTCACCGGCCCGGAGCTTGTTTCTCGAACATGGCGACTGACCCGGGAAGGTTCTACACCGCACGGTGCGGCCTTCTCACCTTGGTTCGAGCAGGGCTTGACCTGATGCGTTGAACCATGTAGGCTTGAAAAGTTGCCCCGGCCCGATCCGTAAGGATCGCGATGGTGTGCGGGTGTCTTTTGAGAACTCAACAGTGTGTCGAACTGTGCCATGTCGTGTTTTGATGTGGTGTGATCATGGATTGGTTTTGTGCCAGTTTGTTTTTGCCTGTGTTTTTTGCGGG
>Ga0136617_10002762_pt1 | contig 15626 bp, 6 predicted proteins | sample AntDrymUQ3222106_2_FD_129672 | JGI IMG/M metagenome (GOLD analysis project Ga0136617, IMG submission 129672) | Polar desert sand microbial communities from Dry Valleys, Antarctica - metaG UQ322 (21.06) | ecosystem: Environmental > Terrestrial > Soil > Desert | place: Antarctica: Dry Valley...
CCGGGCTTCGCGGGACGCTCCAGGCGCTCGAGCTGCAGGCGCATGTAAGCGCGGTCGTCGGCAGTTTCGAATACCCGGTTCTCCTCCTCGAAGTCGAACAGCGCGCGCGAGCTGATGGCGACGATGAGTTGTTCGGGCTTCGCTTTGGCCATGGAAAAAAGTATACGCCGCGCTTCAAGCCTCCCTCTGACGGCCTCGGCCGCCGCACTCACTAGAACTCATCTCAAAATCCAGTAACGGCGTTTCGCCTCACCCTAACCCTCTCCCCGCGGGCGGAGAGGGAACGCAAGCTCCGTCTCCCGCTTGCGGGAGAGGGTTGGGGTGAGGGGACCAAGCGATTTTGAGATAGGTTCTAGTCTCTTGCTTAGTCTCCCGGCTCCTCGATTTCCAATGCAAGCTCAACCGCCGCCGGCGCGCCGACGGCGATCTCCACACGGTGCTCGCGGCGGTCATCGACGAGGCGGAGCGCGGCGCCCGGCTGTACCACATCGTCGACGGTGATCCGTGTTTCGCTGTCGCCCGACACCGTTCGCAGCACTTTGATGCGATACGACGTTGCGCGATAGCGGTAGTCGACAGTGAACGATTTCCAGTCGGCTGGAAAATGCGGGGCGAAGCGCAGCTCATCGACATTGAGCGAGAGTCCCAGCAACGATTCGATGATCAGCCGGTACATCCATCCCGCCGAGCCCGTGTACCAGGTCCAGCCGCCGCGGCCCACATGCGGCGGGACCGCGTAGACATCGGCGGCAACGACATACGGTTCGACCTTGTAGGTTTGCACTTGCTTGGGTGAACCGCCGTGACTGGTCGGCAGGATCATCTTGGCGAGCTCCCATGCGCGCTCGCCATCGCCGAGCGCGGCGAAAGCCATAGCCGCCCAGACGGCTCCGTGCGTGTACTGTCCACCATTCTCGCGGACACCCGGCACGTAGCCTTTGATGTAGCCCGGATCGAGATCCGACTTATCGAACGGCGGGTCCAGGAGCTGCACGAGCCGGTCTCGGCGGCGCACGAGGCGTTCGCTGACCGCGTTCATTGCCGCGCGCGATCGCGCCGGATTCCCGGCCTCCGACAGCACTGACCAGCTTTGGGCGACGGTGTCGATCTGGCACTCGGAGTTGCTCGAAGACCCGAGCGGCAAGCCGTCATCGAAATAAGCGCGCCGGTACCACTCGCCGTCCCAGCCGTGCCGCTCGACGTTCTGGCGCAGTTCTTCCGCCTCGCTCAAGCAGCGATCAGCGAACGCAGCATCGTCATGTAGCCGCGCGACCTGCGCGAAGCGCGTCAGAACCCGATGCAGGAAGAACGCGAGCCACACGGATTCCCCTATGCCGCGAAAGCCCACGAGATTCATGCCGTCGTTCCAGTCGCCGGAACCCATGAGCGGCAATCCGTGCGCACCGAACCTTAAGCCCCGCAAGATGGCGCGCACGCAATGCTGATACAAGCTCGCTGCGTCGCCGGATTGGAACGGCAGGTCGTAGTAGGAATCTTCTTCGGCTCCGACCGGACGGCCTTCGACAAAATGCACCGGTTCGTGCAACACGCCGGTGTCTCCGGTGGCCAAGACGTAACGTGAGACCGCAAGCGGCAACCACAAAAAATCATCGGAGCAATGCGTTCGCACACCCCTTCCCGTCGGCGGATGCCACCAGTGCTGCACATCGCCCTCGGGAAACTGGCGGGATGCGGCGAGCAGCAGGTGATCCCGCACGATGCCCGGCTCGGTATAGATCAACGCCATCACGTCCTGCAACTGATCGCGAAAACCGAATGCGCCGCCCGACTGGTAATAGCCGCTGCGCGCCCATAGCCGGCAAGCCTGCGTCTGATAGACGAGCCACCCATTGGCGAGCACGTCGAGCGTGCGGTCGGGTGTTGTAATCTGCACCGCGCTCAACGTCTGCGTCCAATACTGCCGGACGGTGGTGAGCGCTGCGCGCGCCCCATTCGGTTTGCCGAAACGATGGACCAGGTTCGCGGCGTCGTCGGCGCTGCGCCCGACGCCAAGGCGAAAGACGATCTCCCGCTCCTCTTTCTCCTCAAGCTCGAACGTCACCTGGAGGACGCCGCAAGGGTCCATGGCGGCGCCCACCCTGCCCGAGAGCCTGGAGCGGGCAAGCGCCGCAGGGTTTTTGAGCGAGCCGTTGCGCCCAATGAACTCGTTACGGTCGCCGCTCACCGACCGCGCGTTGCCGTCGCTAGTGTGAAAGAAGGCGATCCGGTCGGAGAATTCGGCATTGTAGGAATTGCGCGCGAAGAGTGCGCCGCAGTTCGCATCGATTTCGGTGACGATGTGCATCGTCGATTTGGGCCGCAAATCTCCCAGTACCCATTCCACGTACCCGGTCGCGGAGAACCGGCGCGCGCGTCCCGATTCGTTGCGCACCCGCAATGCCCAGAATTTGATCGGTGCATCGAGCGCGACGTACACCCAGAGCTCGCTCTTGATACCGTTTTCGGCGTGCTCGAACACGCTGTAACCGAAGCCGTGGCGAACCGTGTAAGGCGTCGCACCGCGACTTGGCAGCGGAGTGGCTGACCAATAGTGGCCTGTTTCTTCGTCGCGCAAATAGATCGCCTCACCGCTGGGATCGCCGACGGGATCGTTGTGCCACGGCGTCAGCCGAAACTCGTGGGCGTTTTCGCTCCACGTGTAGCCCAACGAGGATTCCGAGACGATCGTGCCGAACTGCGGATTCGCGAGCACGTTGGCCCACGGCGCGGGAGTTGTGTAACCGCGCCCGGTGGTAATGACGTATTCCTTGCCGTCGGGCGTGAAGCCACCCAAGCCGTTATCAACGATGAGCTCACGCCGCAGCATTTCGGTGGCGGGAGGAATATCCGGCCGTTGCGCGCGGGTTACCTCGAAGCGGGGAATCGTCGGCTCCTTAGGCCGGCGTGCACCGATTTGCTCCGCAAGAGAGCCGCGGCTATCCGCGAGGACAATGCGCGCGACCGCCTGGAACAGGACTTGATCCTCGTTCGTCAGTTGCTCCGCATGCTTGACGAAGATTCCGCCCGGTCGATCCATGACGTGCGTTTCGATGCGCGCGGAAATAAGTCCCACGATCCGGTCGTGCAACAATTGGCGATAGCCCGCGTATTCCTCGATCCAGATCACGAGGTCGACACCCAACCCTTTCAAGCGCCAGTACGCATGCGCCTGCACCAGTTGTCGCACCAGGTCGATGTTGGCCGGGTCTTCCACTCGAAGTAAAACGATGGGCAAATCGCCGGAGATGGCATGGCTCCACAGCCCCGACTGGCCACGTCGATTCTTGACCAGGATGCTCGCTTCGGCACGCAGCGAGGCATTGGCGAACAGAACCGAGCTTGCGAGCCTTCCGTACAACTGCGCATCCGCCTCCGTCGCATTGATTTGCCGAAGCACGACCTGACTGTGCGTCCACGCGAGATCGAACACGCGATCCGCCAAGCGGCGGTCTTGATACTTTTCGGTCAAGGTCAAGCATTCGTCACGGTTCGCCGCGACGCCGAATACCATGTCGACGATGACGGTCTGCTCCGGCTCGAGTGTGATCCGGGTGCGAATGGCGACGATGGGGTCGAGAACCGACCCTTGGCTATTGGTGAGCGTCGCGCTGCGCAGCGCGTTCGGCTCGGCAAGCGTGTTGCCGCGGCCGATGAACGCGCCGCGGTCGGTCTCAAACGAGATCGCATCCGCGGTGGCGTCATGGATCGCCATTCGGTGAAACATCCACGGCGTACGTTCGGTCTTCGAGCGCGGGCGGCGCGTGCACAGGATCGCTTGGGTGCGCGCGACGATCTCGGTCTGCACGAAGAGGTTGGCGAATGCCGGGTGCAACGCGTCGGCGGCGGAAGGGCCGAGCACGACCTCCGCGTAGCTCGTGACGTCGATGGCGCGGCGCACCCGGGCTCGGTTCGTAATGTGCAGACGGCGCAGCTCGATATCGTCTTCGGGTGACACAACGATCTCGAGGTGCGAGCTGAAATCGTAGTCGCGCCGGCGAAATTCGGCGCGCGCCTCGGTGAAAATTGCCTCGAAGCCGACGGCCGGCTTGCGCGTCGGCTGGAACGCGGCGGACCAGAATTCTTGCGTCTCGACTTCGCGCAAGTAGCAGAAGGTTCCGCGATAGTCGCGCGTCGTGTCCTCGGTCCACCGCGTAACGTCGATGTCCTTCCAGCGGCTGTACCCGCCGCCGGCGTTGGTGACAGCGACGTGATAGCGCCCGTTCGAGAGCAACTGCACTTCGGGCTTAAGCGTATCGGGGGTCGTAATGACCCGCACCGGCATCGCGGATTCACCGGCCACCGCGCGAACGTCGGAAAGCGGTGCGGTGTGCGCAACGAACGCTGCGGCGCGCGGCACACGCTCCTGCAGGAGCAGCATCGTCGCGGCGAACGCGGGGTCGGACGCGAATCGCTGCTGCATTCGGCCGTGGAGCAACAGCGAGGCGAGTGCCAAAAAGCTCATCCCTTGATGGTGAGCCATGAACGAGCGCACGACAGCGCTCGTCTGGCCGCGCGGCAATCGCGACGGTGTGAAATCAATCGCCTCATAAAGCCCGAATCTGCCGGAATATCCATCGGCCGCCAAACGTTCCAGATTACGGCAGGCGTCCTCCGGCGCCACGAGCAATGCGAGCGCGGACGCGTACGGTGCAATGACCAGATCGTCGGCGAGCCCTCGCTTCAAACCCAAGCCAGGCACGCCGAACGCGCGATATTGATAATTGAGGCGGACGTCGACGGTGTTGTATCCGGACTCCGATATTCCCCAAGGCACGCCGCGCAGCCGTCCGTAGTCGATCTGTCGCTCGACCGCCGCCTGACACGTGCTGTGCAGCAGCGTGTTTTCAAACGTTGGCATGATCAAGAGCGGCATCAGGTACTCGAACATCGAGCCGCTCCAGGAAACAAGACTCGGCTCGCCGGGCCCCCCGGTCAGCAAGCGGGACAGCGCGAACCACGCTTCCTGCGGTAGCCTCCCCTGGGCAATCGCGACGAACGTCGTCAGGCGTGCTTCCGACGCCAGCAAGTCGTAGTAGCTTGCGTCTCGCCGCCGCTCGCCGACGTTGTAGCCGATCGCGAGCAAGTGCCGCGACTTGTCGTAGAGGAACTCGTACTCCATCTGGGCAAGCTCGTTCAACCGCTCGGCCAAGCGCTCGATCGATGCGAGTCGTTCCCGTGCGCGCAGGCTGCCTTCGCGAACCAGCGGCGTAACAGTCGCAAGCCACGGCGCCTCCGCGGGCGCGGGCGAATCCGATGTCGAGGCGATGGTCGACGGAGGGGCCGCATCGGCTTTGGCAAGCTCGCGCAACGTCGGGACGGCTCTGATGACGACCGTATCGGCGGGGGCCGCTAGCGCTTCCGTGAGCGAGAGCCACGGCGCGAGCATGGTCAGCTCGTTTAAGGCGTTTGCACACTGGCGCGCCAGCGCATTCGCCCACCATTGCGCATCGCTCTCGGCCGTATTGGAAAACGAGGCGGCGAGGCTTGTCGCGCGAGTCGCAAGTCCGGTAAGGGAGTGCCGCAAGTCCGCAAGCGATGCCCCCTGGACCGCAAGCGCCGCCGCGAGCTCATTGCCGAACTCTGCAATCTCCGGCAGCGCTGTCGGATCGGCCGCAGCCTTCAGCACGTGCCAGGTGTCGCTTAATCCTTCGAACACGCGCGGCGATGCGATCGGATCGTTCGCAACGCCAAGCAGGCCCGCGCGCAACGTCAGCGCATGCGCCGCCAGATTGCCGCTGTCGACACTCGACACATACGTCGGCAGCAACGGCTCGAGCGTCTGCGTGTCGTACCAGTTATAGAAGTGGCCGCGATAGCGTTTTAGCCCCGCCATTGCGTCCAGCGCATGCTCGGTTCGGTCGATCAATTGTCCAGCAGGGATGTAGCCAAAATCGTACGCGGATAGATTGGCCAGAAGCGCGATACCCATGTTCGTCGGCGACGTGCGATGCGCGATGGCCGCAGCGGGATGCTCCTGATAATTATCCGGCGGCAACCAGTTGTCCTTGGGTCCGATGAACATCTCGAAGAATGCCCAAGTCTTGCGCGCCAGCGTTCGCATGAATAGCGTTTGCGCAGGCGTTATATCGACAGAGCGCAACAGCAGGGGTTGCGAGATCCACCAAGCGATGACCGGGGACAAGAGCCAGAGTGCCAATACGGGAAGCGCTATCGCGAGCGATCCCGGTGCAAAGCCCACGATGGCCGCCAAGGCGCCTATTGCTATCGCCGGCGCCACCCACATCGAGCGCCACAGCGAAGCAAGATCGCCGTCGCTGCGTCTCGCGACCTCGCTCGATGCCCTCCATTCAAGCAGCCGGCGGTGCGTGAACAAGAGCCGTCCCGTCGTGCGCAAAATGGCATCGACGCTGTAATACGTCTCGAATGGCAACCACGTAAGCGCCAACCCGGCCTGGACCATACCGCGAAGCGCCGTGCGCGCGGTGGCCGCGACGTGCTGAGTGAGTGAAACCTGCGCGGGCTTGGCGAAGAGCTCGATCGCTGTTGCGAGCAAGGTCGGCGTGACCAGGATGGCGACGACGACGAGCGTCCACAACCATGCCGGCGCCAACACTATCCAGCCGAGCAGCAGGAGCACGGTCAACGCAGCCGCGGTTAGGCTGCGGCGCAGGTTATCAAAAATTTTCCAGCGTGACAGTGCCGAAAGCGGATTCTTCTGCGGACCGCCGCTCGACCCCGGAACGGTCGGCAGCAGCCAGCGGGCGAGCTGCCAATCCCCGCGAATCCACCTGTGACGGCGATCGGCGTCGTCCATGAAGCGCGGCGGGAAGTCCTCGTAGAGCTCGACATCGCTGACCAACCCCGAGCGCGCGTGGCAACCTTCCAGAAGGTCGTGACTCAAGATGCGATTTTCGGGGAAGCGACCGGAGAGCGACCGCTCGAACGCATCGATGTCGTAGATGCCTTTGCCAATGAACGAACCTTCACCGAACGCGTCCTGATACACATCCGAGACTGCGCGCGTGTAAGGATCGACTCCCGCTTCGCCGCCCCATAGCTGCGCGTAGCGCGAGCGATTGATACCAGGCAGCGTCGTCGCCATCCGTGGCTGCAGGATGCCGTACCCCTCACATACGATCTGTGTAGCCGGATCGTGCCGGGGACGATTGAGCGGATGCGCCATCACGGCGACGAGCGCGCGCGCCGACTCGCGCGGCAACTGCGTATCGGTGTCGAGCGTAATCACATACTTGACGCTCGCCAAGGCGCGGATACTGCCGACGACGAGTGCGAAGCGATGCGGCGATCCATCGCGCAGCAGTGAGTTTAATTCCCCGAGCTTGCCGCGCTTGCGCTCGTAGCCCATCCATACGCGATCATGCGAGTTCCAGCGTCGCGGCCGATGAAACAGGAAGAATGCCGATCCCCGCGCCTCCGGATATTTTTCATTCAGCGACTCGATTCCTTGTTCCGCGAGCCGCAGCAACGGCTCATCCTCCGGCATTGTTTCAGTCGGTGCGTCGGTGAAATCGGTGAGCAGCGCAAAATGGAGCCGGTCGTCACGGTTCGCCAGAAACCTGACCTCCAATGCGTCGAGCAGACTCTGCACGTTGGCCGGATTAATGATGAGCGTCGGGACGACCACCAAGGTGCGTGAGCCGGGCGGAATGCCGCTCGTGAAATCCATTCGCGGCAGTAAGCACGGCCGCACCAACAGCGTCGTCAGCCAGTTGACGATCGATACCGAAAGCATGCTCGTAGCGAGCAACGCGGCGATGCCGACGAGGGCAAGCAGCCAATCGCGGGCTCCGCTGACCTCCGCTTGCGCAATCAGGGCTGCAGTGAAAATCGCCGTCAATGCAGTGATGCCGCCGACGTAGAGAGACAGCGCTTGTCTCGGCCCTGCGCCCAGGACTTCGTAGAACATCCGTTGGACACCGGCTGCTCGTTCCAGGGGGGGTAGCCCGTCGTCGACGAGAAAGAACCCCACGTGCGCACTTCGTGCGCGCTCTGTCTCGGCGTGCATGCGCTCGCCCGCCATCGCGATCGCTTGGCGGGCAACCTCCACTTCAGTCCAACCACTTTTCTTCGCAATCCGTTCAACGACGTGCCGGTATTGGTCGCGCGTCGCGAAGTCCATCTTGGCGTAGGCGTCTGCTGGATCTTGGCGCAACACTTCCTCGACCTTCGAGAGCGACTCGACGAACTCACGCCAGTCGATTGCTTCGAGCAAACGCAGGCTACCAATGCTGTTGCTGACCGAGACCTGGTCGCTCGCCTGCTGTTGTGTTTCGACCTCCACGAGCTGTTCAATCGTCAGCCCGACCTCGGAAAGCTGCTGCTCCATCCAGGAGAGCGGCAGCGCAAGCGTCGGGCTCTGATTCTGCAAACGGCGCGCGAGCTCCGCGACGTACGCGCTGACCATGGGCGGATTCGAGCGCGCCATGTCGGCGATCACGAGGATCAGATTTTTCGGATCGCGCTCGGAGACCTCGCGCATCTGATCGGCCCAGTAGTTGGCGCGAATGCGATATTTGCGCCCGGCTGCGGTGCGCGCGGCAATGCGGCGCAGATTTTCCAAGAGAGCGAGCCGCAACATGATCGGGATTGCCCACAGCTCGCCCAAGGTCAGCGTGGTGACCGTCTGGTAGGCAACGACGAACCGGCTGAAGCTGTCGGCGTCGACCCGTCCGTCACCGTGCGAGATCGCCTCGAGCGCGATGTCGTAGACGCGCGGCAAGCCCGCCGAAGGACCGTTTCTCAACCGCGGCAACGCGCGGCTATAGCCTTTCGGTAAGTGGCGCCGCGCCTCGCGAATCTTCTGCTCGATCAAATAGAAGTTGTCGAGCAGCCATTCGCCAGCGGGCGTAACTGCGTGGCCTGCATTGACCGCATCGGTAAGCAGGCCGCACGTTTCGAGCAGCACAGCTTCATTGCTGGAAAGCCTTCCGAGAAGGCGGTCCTTCGTTGGCTCCCGGCTGACCGCGTGTGAGCTGGCCAAAGTCTTGCCATGCTCTTCCATCTGGTCGCTGCTGAAGACTTCGCGGCGCAACAGCGGCTCTTCGCCAACGTCTTTCGCCGGAAAGGCGCGTGCGCGCGCGCGCCCGCCGGCTTCACGCACGGCTTCCAGGAGATTTTCGATACTCGTTTTCAAATCCTAGGCGATCCGATTGACGCGGTCGACGCAGCGCGCTAGCTGCGCACCAACCTACGTGCGCCACACCCCGATGCTAACGCATTCGGAAAACCGAAAAGCGTTAAGCGGCGCGCTGGACGTCGCCTTCGAGATCTTTGAGCGCCCCGCGAATTTCGCTAATCGCCCACGCCAGGTCTTCGCGCCTGATGGAAAGCGGTGGCGCGATGCGCACGACAGTGCCGTGCGTATCCTTCGACAATATTCCGCGGCCGAGCAAACGATCGACGACCTGCCGCGCCGACACCTGCCGCGCGTCGACTTCGATGCCGATGAAAAGACCGCGTCCACGGACATCCTTGACGAGCGAGCTGTCGAGCTTCTGCAGCTCCGCCATCAGCCATGCGCCTTCACGGGCCGACCGCTCGATCAGCTTTTCGTCGACGAGCACGTCGAGGGCCGCGAGTGCCACGGCTGCCGCGAGTGGGTTGCCGCCGAACGTGCTGCCATGATCCCCCGGATGGAACACCTGCATCACATCATTCGTCGCGACAAACGCCGACACGGGCAGCAGACCACCGCCCAACGCTTTGCCCAGGATGACACCATCCGGACGCACGCCCTCGTGCTCACATGCCAGGAACTTGCCGGTCCGACCCAGACCGGTTTGGATCTCATCGCAAATCAAGAGCACGCGCCGCTCACGGCAGATCCGAGCACATTCGGCAAGGTAGCCTTGCGGCGGCACGATGATTCCGCCTTCTCCCTGAATTGGTTCCACCAAGAACGCCGCGGTGTCTGGCGTAATCGCCGCAGCGAGGGCCTGCGCGTCGCCAAACGGAATCGAACGAAAGCCTGGCGCGAACGGCCCGAAGCCATCGCGATACTGCGGCTCCGACGAGAAGCTGACGATAGCGATCGACCGCCCATGGAAGTTTCCGTCACACACGATGATTTCGGCGCGACCGGACGCGATTCCCTTGACCGTGTGCCCCCATTTGCGCATGGCCTTGAGCGCGGTTTCAACAGCCTCGGCACCGCCGCTGCTCGGCAGCACGCGATCAAGGCCGGTAAGTGTCGTGACCCGCTTGAATAATTCGGGCAGACGCTCGTTGTGGAACGCGCGCGACGTCACGGCCAGACGCTGCGCTTGCTCGATGAGCGCCGCCACGATCCGCGGGTGCGCGTGGCCGAAACTCACCGCGGAATACGCGCTCATCAAGTCGAGGTAGCGCTTACCATCGACGTCGGAGATCCACGCGCCCGCGCCGTGCGCGAGCACAACCGGCAACGGGTCGTAGTTGTGCGCGCCATAGGTGCGCTCAGTGCCAATCGCGGGCGCTAGCGTCTTCTTTGGAGTCGTTGGATGCACGCTCGTTGCCGGCGCATCGTCGACGTGGTGCTGGGCTTTCATGCCGTTCTCCTTGCCAGAAGACCGACACCGTCACGGGAGCAGCAGGGGCGACGTACCCCTTACAAATCCGAAGGCGAACGCATTAAAAGGTCGTGGTCAGTGCGAACGCGAACAGGTACGTGAGTGTATCGGCGGATATCAAGCTGCAACGATACCCGAGGAACGTCTCAAAAGGCCAGTTACCTGCTACCGCTTGGCGGCTGCGCGCAATGACTCGGCGGTTCGTTGATTGTTGGCAAAGGATGGGAACCGTGGCGCGTGATGAGACGAGGGAAACCGCAAGGGAGACTGCTCAATCGGGATACGAGCAAAATCCGCAGAAACGGCAACACGGGTAGTCGCCGCCTGTATAAACTTGTGGGAGTTCGACTTTTCCCAAGGAACTGCCCCAATCATTTTAGGAGTCATCCGTGAGCGCAACATCGAAAGACCGAGAAAATAACGCTTCCTTTTTAAGTGATGTTAAGACGCTCCGCGAGCGCGCCCGTAAGCACATCGAAGAGGGCGCCGTGACCGACAGCTATGAAGCCAACCGCGAAACCGTGCTCAAGCTTTTGAACGAGGCGCTGGCGACAGAGCTTGTGTGCGTGCTGCGCTACAAGCGCCATTACTACATGGCGCAGGGCATCCACTCTGAGCCGGTTAAGAAAGAGTTCGGGCAGCATGCGCTGGAGGAGCAAGGACATGCCGATCAAATCGCCGAGCGCATCGTTCAACTCGGCGGAGAGCCCAACTTCTCGCCTGAAGGATTAGCCACTCGCTCGCACGCCGAGTATGTGGAAGGGGATTCGCTCACGGATATGATCAAGGAGGACTTGATCGCCGAGCGCATCGCCATCGACAGCTATCGCGAGATGATCATGTTTATCGGCGATCGCGACACCACCACCAAGCGCATGCTGGAAGAGATCCTGGCCAAAGAGGAAGAGCACGCCGAAGACTTGTCGAGCATGCTGCAAAAGGCTTAAAGCGCATTCGCACGACCTCGCGCGATGCGTTCCGCGATAGCGCTTAGGTCCAGCGTCCGCCACGCATCCGGGTTCATGCGGCGACGCCGGCGAAGCGCAGCATCGCCGGTATCTCTGCGTCGATGTCTTCCCAGCCGTGCGTACCGCCCCCGGCAATGAATTGCCAGGCACCGGCGTAGCGAGCGACCGCTTCCTTCCAATCCAGCACTTCATCGCCGGCGCGCATGAGCAGAAAATAGCGTTCAGGCCACGTTAAGCGCTCGATCCACAGCGCCTGCAACTCGGTGAAATGCTCCTCCGTGAGCTCGTAGCGCTCGCCGGTGTAGAGATTCTGCTGCGCACCGAAATGCGCGCGCAGATTCACGAATGGGCGCACGGCCGGGTTGATGACGACGGCGCGCGCGTCATACTTCTCAGCGAGCCAGGTCGCGTAATACCCACCAAGAGAGCTGCCGATGAACGTGAGCGGCCCAAGCTTGTCCGCCCGCTCATCGACCCACGAGCAGACATCGCGCATCGCTAGCGCCGGACGATCGTGCAGCGCCGGAACGTGGCAATGCGGCGGCTCGGGCCGACACATTGCTGCCGCTACCAGCTTGCGCCCTTTCACCGACTGCGGCGACGAGTTGAAGCCGTGCAGATAGACGAGTGCGGCCCGCATCAAGCGCGGCTGCGAAGTGCGCGTAGGAGCTTCTCGTGCACGCCGTCGAACCCACCATTGCTCATGATCAATACATGATCGCCGGGTTTCGCTTCGCCGACGACAGCACTCACCAGGGAAGCGAGGTCATCGAAAACTAGCGCTTTGCTAGAGAGTGGCGCTAGCGTGCCCGCGACATCCCAACCAAGCCTTGCCGCATAGCAGAACACGCGGTCGGCGGCAGCGAAGCTCCCGGGTAACGCATCCTTGACTGCGCCCATCTTCATCGTATTGGAGCGCGGCTCGACCACGGCAAGAATGCGCGCACCGCTGACCTTGCGTCGCAAACCCTCGAGCGTGGCGGAGATTTCCGTCGGGTGATGTGCAAAGTCATCGTAGACCGTGATGCCGTCGATAACGCCGCGCAGCTCGAGGCGGCGCTTGACGCCATTGAACGTAGCGAGCGCTTCTATCCCGTCCGCGACCGGCACGCCGGCGTGGCGTGCCGCTGCCAGCGCGGCGAGCGCGTTTAACTGGTTGTGCCGCCCGAGTTGACCGAACGCGAGCGTTCCCTGAAGCGCGCCACCCAGCAGAATCGTGCCATCGCCGCCGATGGTCCAGTCGGGTCCGGTGCCCGAGACTTCGGCCAAGCCAAAGCGTTCGACCTCGCTCCAGCAGCCGCGCGCAAGCACGCGGGCGATGCTTGCTTCGCCGCCGTTGGCGATGATCCGTCCATTGCTCGGAATTATGCGCACCAGGTGATGGAACTGCGTTTCGATGGCCGCGAGGTCCGGGAAGATGTCGGCATGATCGTATTCCAGGTTGTTGAGGATCGCGGTGCGCGGCCGGTAGTGAACGAACTTCGACCGCTTGTCGAAGAAAGCCGTGTCGTATTCATCCGCTTCGATGACGAAAAAACGGCTGCGCGCCTCGTCGCGCCCGAGTCGCGCCGAGATTGCGAAGTCGACAGGAACACCGCCGATCAAGAACCCTGGCGCCAAGCCCGCACAATCGAGTATCCACGCGAGCATTGCAGCGGTGGTCGTCTTGCCGTGCGTCCCGGCGACCGCCAGCACCCAGCGATCGCGCAGCACGTTTTCGAAGAGCCATTGCGGCCCGGAGACGTAGGCTCGCCCACTGTTCAACAACGCCTCCAAGAGCGGATTGCCGCGGGAGACGACGTTGCCGATCACGAAAACGTCAGCGCCTGTTGCGATGCCTCGGAGCTGTGCGGGGTCCCACCCATCGGTGAGGCCAATGCCAAGCGCGCCCAATTGCGTCGACATCGGCGGATAGACGTTGGCGTCGCAGCCCGTCACGTGATGGCCGGCGCTCTTGGCGATCGCTGCCAAGCCGCCCATGAACGTGCCGCAAATGCCGAGAACGTGAAGATGCATCAACGTGGCGGCGGGACGCCTTTAGCGGCGAGCGCGCGGACGTACGCGTCCTCCAGCGCACGCACGTAATGCACCGGATCGGTCAACGTCGCATCGGCATACGCACGCGCGATGGCAGTGCGCTGGCGCGCGCGAAACGCTTCATCTTCGCCGAGACGGATGGCAATCGCGACGTAGGCATTGTCGGTCTCCGCAATGGTTTCGTCGAGGCGTAAGTGCTGCAAAATGCTGTACGTCATCCGCTCGGCATGACGCTGTCCAACCAACGTGACCACCGGCACGCCCGCAGCCAATGCCGCGCTGCTTGTATCACCACCCGTGTAGGGGAGCGTATCGAGGGCGACGTCGACCAGCGCGTAACGCGAGTGGTTCGCTGTCTCGTCGCCGCGGTGATACGGCACAAAGCGCAATCGCTCGTTCGCGATGCCGAGCCCGGTCACCCGCCGCAGGATCGCGCTGCGGTCATCATCTCTCAACGGCGAAAAGGCGAGATAAGCGCGCGGCAAGGCATCGAGGATCCTTCGCCACAGCTCGATGCAGCGGAGCGAGAGCTTGCTCGGGCCGACGAACGCCGCGTAGACAACGGCGTCCTGCGGGAGATCGAGCGATGCTCGAGCCGCATCGAGCGCAGCGCCGGCGAGCGTCGGTGGCGCGTACTTACGCAGCGGCAGCACGCATACGGAGAGCGGAAGCGGCGCCTCCAGTTTCCAGCGCGTCGAGACTTCGGTGTCGGCATGCTCGTCCGTCAGCTTGAAGTCGACTTCGGAGAGTCCGACCGCGCCGTGATAGCCCAAGTGTGTGGCAATGACGCGCGCCGGCTTCCAAGACAGAATCGCCGGACGCGAGAATGACGAGTGCCCCATCAGATCGACGAGCAGGTCGAGATCGTCGGCCGCGATGCGCTCCGCCGCCGCTCGATCGGAAAGCGACGATACGTTCACAAATTCGTTCACGGCGCCGCGCCACTGCGCGGTCGCCGCATCTTCATTTTCGGGAGGCGCGAGCGAGTAGGCGCGGACGTCGAAGCGTGCACGGTCGTGCGCTGCGAGCACGGGAAGCATCAATTCACCCATCACGTGCGTGCGAAAATCTGCCGACAAATAGCCGACACGGATCCGCGCATCGGACGAGCGCCGCGGCACGGTGAGCGATTTCGGTTGTTCGGGCCCGCTGTGCACGAGCCGGTCGTACGCGCGATAGAGCGCGAGAATCCGTTCCGGGGCAACGTCGTCGTACTGCACCTGCGCCAACAGCACCGACACGAGCGGCGCATGGAGAGCCTTATATTCGGCCGCTAGCGCCAGATCACGGTAGCGTACCTGGCGGTCTTTGTCGCCCATCCGGCGGCTCGTGTAATAACCGGCAACTGCGAGGTTTGCCGACATCGGCGCGGCTGCCTCGAAGGTCAGGAAATCCTCGTGCGCTTCTTCCTCGCGCCGCAGCATCTGCAAGACGCCGCGCAGCTCGATCCATACCGCTTCGTTGGCCGGCGCAAGTTGACGTGCCGCGCGCAGATGCGGTAGTGCGATGCTGTAGCGGCGCACGCGAATCCAGGTCCGTGCCGCATTAAAGCGCGCGTCGAGACGATCGGGCGCGCAGCCTGCGGCCGCTTCGAACACGACCGCGGCATCAGCAAACCGGCGTTGCCCCGACAATAGATGGCCCTGTCCGAGCAACGGCTCGGCCCATCCAGGTCGCGCGACAAAGGCGGCGCGAAACCCGGCAAGCGCCGCGTCGGAGTCGCCGCGCTTCGCATCGATCGTAGCGAGATTATGTAGCACCGCCGCACGCCGCGAATCATCCGCGGCCATCGTCGCAAGCGCGGTGCGATACCGGGTCGCCGCTGCGGCAAAATCGGCACCTTCGGCGAGCCGCCCGGCGTCGCCGAGCGCACTTGCAACGTCTGCCTCGGTACGCGTAGCCATCCTTAGCTTTCACGCGCAGCGGCATGCTGCCGCCAGCCCCTTATGAACCAGACATTACTCGCGATGAGCAGGATGAGGATCAACGCGAAGGCAGCGCGCAAGCCAGCGGCTTGATCGAAACCGAACGCGCCACGCGCTGCATCGACGATGACGCCCACTCCCCATTGCGTGAGGAAACTGGAACTGAA
>Ga0136617_10002763_pt1 | contig 15620 bp, 16 predicted proteins | sample AntDrymUQ3222106_2_FD_129672 | JGI IMG/M metagenome (GOLD analysis project Ga0136617, IMG submission 129672) | Polar desert sand microbial communities from Dry Valleys, Antarctica - metaG UQ322 (21.06) | ecosystem: Environmental > Terrestrial > Soil > Desert | place: Antarctica: Dry Valley...
CCAGCGAAGGACCCGCTGCGTGTGAGACGACGCTCGCACGCTCGAAGGGGATCCTTCGCTTCGCTCAGGATGACACGCACCGGAGCCGCATAGATACTATGAGTTTCTTGGAAGCGCAGCGAAGGATCTCGTCTCATGCCGCCGTTGGCGTACGCGTCAGCCTGGGACACCCTCGGCCCAGATCCGCTCAGAATGACACTCGGATCGATTTTTCATGGCCTCTCCAGAATGACAACCGCGATTTTCGCACCCCTGCGCGCACCCCAATGACAAGACGTTTGAGAAGGAAAATACAATGCCAATCGATGTCGTGATGCCGCAGATGGGAGAATCGATCGCCGAGGGAACTGTCATCAAGTGGATGAAGAAGGTGGGCGATACGGTGGAGCGCGACGAGCCGCTCTTCGAGATCTCGACCGACAAAGTCGACGCTGAGATCCCGTCCCCCGCAGCAGGAACGCTCTCAGAAATCCTCGCAGAAGAAGGCAAGACAGTCGCCGTGAACTCTGTCGTGGCGCGGCTATCTGCCGCGGGTGAATCGGCTGCAACTGGAGATGGAGTGAAGCAGGCTCCGAAACCATCGGCAACGGCGGAGCAAAAGCCGCTCGCGGCGAAGCCGCCTGCTCAACCGACGGCACCGCCTGCTCAACAATCGAAGACTCCTCAACCTGCCTCGGGCGAACAAAAGGCCGCAAATGCCGCCACGGCGAACGATGTGGCCGCGGAGGCGGGTGAGGCAATCACCGCCGCGCCGGACATCCTTCCGGCGGTCGCCGTCGCCGGCTCGAGCCCTGCCGCCCGAGAGGATAGCCAGGAGAAAGTCACTTCACTGGAGGAGCGACGACGAACCAGATCGTCACCTCTCGTCAGAAAGATCGCCAAAGAGAAAGACATCGATATCTCCCAGGTGCAGGGGTCGGGCGCTTCAGGACGGGTGACGAAAAAAGACATCCTGCAATTCATCGAGACGCCCGAATCCCCCGAAGCACCCGCCAGCCCCGGCGGAGTCGCTGTCCCCCAGAGCGCGCGCCCGTCGATGTTCTCCGCCGGACAGGACCTGGTCGTCGAGCCGATGACCATGATGCGTAAACGAATTGCCGAGCACATGGTCCTGTCCAAGCGGACATCCGCTCACGTGACCACTGTGTTCGAAGTCGATTTCACTCCGATCGAGAAACTGCGCCGCAAGCACAAGGATGCATACGCCCAACGCGGCGCAAAACTAACCTACCTCCCTTTCATCATCCAGGCAGTAATCGCCGCCATTCGTGAGTTTCCTGTGCTCAACGCTTCGATCGATGGGGACAACGTTGTTTATCGCAAGGAGATCAACCTCGGAATTGCCGTGGCGCTCGAATGGGGTTTGATTGTTCCCGTCGTGCGTCATGCGGATGAGAAGAACGTCCTCGGTCTGGCCCGCGCCGTCAACGATCTGGGTGAACGTGCCAGAACAAAAAAACTCAGCCCCGACGAGGTGCAGGGAGGAACGTTCACCATTACGAATCCCGGCATCTTCGGAGGGCTCTTTGGAACACCCATCATCAACCAGCCGCAGGTAGCCATTCTTGGAGTAGGCGGAGTGAAGAAGCGGCCCGTCGTCATCGAAACGCCGGAGGGCGATGCGATCGTGATCCGCTCGATGGCGTACCTGGCTCTTACCTTCGATCACCGTCTCATCGACGGTGCTGTAGCCGACCAGTTCATGGCGCGTGTTCGGGCCATTCTCGAAGCAGGCCAGTTCAGCTTGTAGGGTGAACACTTCTCTTTCCTGTCAGGATGACACAGGGACGGCTGTCACCCTGAGAGGCTATGAAGAAACACCTGCGCGTTCTGCTTGCGTGGGCTATGTAGGACAGGCTTCAGCCTGTCGGCGTGAAGGACAGGCTGAAGCCCGTCCTACATACAGCAGGCGACGGAGCGTCGACGACAGGTGTCATCCTGAGGAGCGGGAGCGACGAAGGATCTCGTCCCATGCCGCAGTAGGCTCACGCGTCAGCCTTCAACACCCTTGGACGAGATCCTTCGCTCCGCTCAGGATGACACCCGGCTCCGTTTTTTTCACAGCTTCTCAGCATGACAAGCGCACCACCACCCAGCACTGAGCACTGAGCACCGAGCACCGAGCACTGAGCACTGAGCACCGACACATGTCCCCCCACACACTCGCGCCCGCGTCGATCATCTATCTCACCTCTATCGCTCTCGTCCTGCCCCTGCTCGCCTACATGGGCAAGCGACGGCTCGACGCCGGCCTGCGCATTCCGAAAATCCCTTTCTACACGGAAGCAGTATTCCTTCAAGCGGGACTTCTGGCCTGGAGTTTGTGGATTGCGAGAACAGAGAACTTCTCGATCCTGGCGAAGACCACCCCTCGGCTCTCCGACGCCCTGGTCACACTCCTGTTCCTTGCCCTTGCTCTGTGTGCGATGTGGATCAGCTTCACTCGATCAGAGCGCCCGTCCCGCGACCGACTGTCACAGATCGTGCCTTTCACCCCACGGGAGAGAGCGATCTGGCTCGGAGTCTCGGCAGTGGCCGGGGTGGCAGAAGAGGTCATCTATCGAGGAGTCTTGTTCCGATTCCTTCTGGGAATGAGTGAAAGCTTCTGGATCTCCACGCTGGTTGCTGCGACGCTGTTTGCTTTCGCGCACGTGGTTCAGGGATGGAAGAGCGCCCTGTTCGTGGCCGTTTTCGCTGTCGGATTTCATCTTCTGGTTCGCTACACGGGCAGTCTTTACTGGGCCATGGCCGCGCATTTCCTTTATGACGTGGTGGCGGGGCTTCTTCTGGGTAGTGTGCTGAAGCGTCCGGCGCAGGGACCGCTGCAGCTCGATCCGTCAGCAGCGGAACACTCACGAATATGACGCGACTCTGTCACCTCCGCTCCCTGCACCTGGTCACCTACGAAAACGCTCTGCACATGCAGCAGAGGCTGGTGGAGATGAGACAGCGAGAGGAGATTCCTGATCAACTCCTGCTTCTCGAGCATCCTCCCGTCATTACGCTTGGAAGAGGAGGAAACGCGGCGAATCTGCTGGCCAATCCAGCGGAACTGCAGGCGCGTGGAGTTCGCTTTTACGAGACCACCAGGGGTGGCGACATCACCTATCACGGCCCCGGCCAGCTCGTCGGATATCCGATCCTCCACATGGGCGAGGGCAATCGCGACGTACGCAAGTACGTGAGCGCGTTGGAAGAGGTGCTGATACGTACAGTCGCCGAGTTCAACATCGGCACGGAGCGTCATGCCAGCCGCCGCGGAGTCTGGGTTGGCAACGCAAAGATCGCGGCGATCGGAGTGCGTATCGCCAGGTGGGTGACCTCGCATGGATTCGCGTTGAACGTGTCCACATCGGACGAAGACTTTGCCCTGATTACTCCCTGCGGATTGCGTGGAAGCGGCGTTACCTCGATGGAGCAGTGTATGGGCGTGGCTGTGAGCACTCATGCGGTCCGAGCCGCAGTGGCAAGACATTTCGCGAATGTGTTGGACCGTGAGCTCATTGAACAGCCGCACGATATCGGGATCGTGAAGGTACTCGTGCAGGCCGGTGAACATGTTCTTCTGTTACGCCGCAGGAAAGCAGGCTTCTGGCAGCCGGTCACCGGTCGAATCGAGCCGGGAGAGGATCCTCGGCATGCCGCCTCGCGAGAACTGCTCGAAGAGACCGGTTTGAGCGCAGAAGTGTCGCCCCTCCGAATGCGACAGTCGTTTCTGCTCGACCCTGAGTTCGTTCCTGAACTTGGACAGCCCCTGGTCCTGGCAGAGGAAACCGCTTTTTGTGCAACGGCGCCTTCAGCCTTCAAGGTGAGCCTTGACTCGGAAGAACATGACGACTGGGGTTGGTTTACCTTCCAGGAAGCCTATGCAAAGATACGTTGGAGTGACGATCGCGATTCGCTCGAGCAGCTCCAGCGGCTGAGCGCAGGGTCGACAGCACCCGGAAAATGATGAACGAAACCAGTCCAGCAGCACAGCCGATCAACAAGAGGGCGGGGCTCAGGCCGGAGTGGCTCAAGATCCGGGTTCCGGGAGATCTTCATCGGCTTCCTCTATACGGACTGATGCAGAACCTGGCCCTCAATACCGTCTGCCAGGAAGCACGCTGTCCCAACATCTTCGAATGCTGGAGCGCCGGCACTGCCACGTTTATGATTCTGGGAGATGTGTGCACTCGCCGATGTACGTTCTGCGCAGTGGGAAAAGGCGAGCCGCTCGCCCCCGACATCAACGAGCCGGCCCGGGTGGCTGAAGCAGTAGTCAAAATGGCCGTGAAACATGCGGTCATCACTATGGTGAATCGTGACGATCTCGCCGATGGCGGCGCAGATCACTTCGCCCGCACGGTTCGCGCAGTACGGGAGACAACTGGTGCGGCCGTCGAAGTGCTCATCTCGGATCTCGAAGGCAAACGCGACGCCCTTGCCCTCATCCTCGACTCTCGACCTGCAGTCCTGGCACACAACATCGAAACCGTCCCGCGACTCTACGCACAGGTGCGCCCTGTGGCTCGGTACGCCAGGTCGATGGATCTTCTGCGCTGGGCCAGGGAGGACGGTCACGATGGACTACTGACGAAATCGAGCATCATGCTCGGGCTGGGAGAGACGGAGTCGGAAGTGATCAAGGTAGCCCACGACTTGCGGGAAGCGGGAGTGGACATCTTCACCATGGGCCAGTACCTCGCGCCTACCGAAAGGCATCACCCGGTGCGAAGGTATTACACTCCTGAAGAGTTTCGTCTTCTGGGAAACGAAGCGAGAGCTCTGGGGTTTCGGCATGTCGAATCCGCGCCCCTCGTCCGAAGCTCATACATGGCGCACAGGGCCATCGGGCCCGCTGTCGGGGCCCCCTGAATGCCTCGGGTCACATTTGCGGACCACGAAAAAACCGCCGAGTTCCCGGAAGGCGAGAGATTGCTCGATTGTGCTCGAGAGATGGAGATCCCGATCAGCCAGGTTTGTGGAGGGGACGGGGCATGCGGCACTTGCCGCGTGGAAGTGATGGAAGGATGGGATCATCTCACTCCTCAGAATCCCGAGGAACTGTACAAGGAGCTCGAAGAGCCCTTTCGCTTGAGCTGTCAGGCCCGCCTGGTGAATGACGTCATCGTTAAGGTTGCAAAAATCGAATGAGAGGTAGCCCATGACCAGCAGCGTTTCCCCTCCTCCGGCCACGGAGAATCAGCTTCCGATCGTTTTCCAGTACACGGTGGACGCCTACAAGACGTTCCAGAAGCTCGCGGAGAATCTCCCGAACCCGATCGCCGCAGCGATGTTCTCGAATTTCGCCGAGGACGAACGGAGGCACCGCGATCTGCTGGAGATCAAATACGCTTCCGCGTCTACGCCTCGCATGAAGATCACGCTGGTTGGAGACCTTCGCTTTCAGGATGTCCTCGAAGGAGACCTCTCTTACCGGGAGCTTACCGAGACACTGATCGCGCGCGAGAGAACGATGGAGAAAACGTTGATGGACGCCATGCGATCCGGTCCGGAGAGCGAGCGCCATCTGTACCGATATCTCGCCGCGGGAAAACGAGCCCACGTGGCTCATCTGGAGCGGGAATTGGAAATGATTCACACCTACCCCGATTGGTACAAACGTGAGGATGCTGAGTCGGTCATCGTGCACGGGAGACCGGTTGCCTGATGGTTGCGAAACCTGATATCGCATTGAGCAGAGAAGCTGCGGATCACCTGAAAGAAGAGCTTGGGGCGCGTGTCCTGCGCATTGCATTCACCACCGGATGCGGGGGCAGCGGCTACCGTCTGAGTTTCGAGGAAGAACCCCGCGAGGATGACGTCGTCGTGGAGAGTGAGTCCCTGCGCGTGGCACTGGATGACATGGCAGCGAAGAATCTCAGCGGCGCGATCATTCAGTACGACCCTCTCGAAGATGGTTACACGCTCGATCATCCCGATGCAGTAAGCGCCGTGTGGTGCGGATGAGGCGAAACGCGTCAGCTTAACAGGTCAGAATTTTCCACGACCGCATGTAGGACAGGCTTCAGCCTTTCTCTTTCGGAAAGCGACAGGCTGAAGCCTGTCCTACATCAAACCGCTGTTGGCCGGATTTCCTGAAGAAAGCTTCTCCGCGTACTCCAGAGCAAAATACGTGACGATCAGGTCAGCGCCGGCTCGCTTGATCGAGGTGAGGATTTCCTCCATCACTCTCGTTCCGTCAATCCATCCCCTCTCCGCCGCGGCTTTCACCATGGCGTACTCGCCGCTCACGTTGTAGGCCACAATCGGTACATCGCATCGTTCCCTGGCAGCCCGGATCAGGTCGAGATAGGAGAGAGCTGGCTTGACCATCACCATGTCCGCTCCCTCACGAACGTCGAGATCAATTTCTCGCATTGCTTCGCGAGCATTCGCCGGGTCCATCTGGTAGGTGCGTCGGTCGCCGAATTGCGGCGCTGACTCCGCAGCTTCCCGGAAAGGACCATAGAACCCGGAAGCGAACTTTGCCGAGTACGCAATGATCCCGACATCCGAGAGCTCATTCGCATCGAGTTCCCGGCGGATGGCAGACACCCGACCGTCCATCATGTCCGACGGAGCAACGAAGTCTGCGCCCGCCCGGGCGAAAGAGACACTCTGCTTGGCGAGCAGTTCGACCGTCTCATCGTTGGCCACATCCTTTCTTCCATTCTTTTCGACGATGACCCCGCAGTGACCGTGGTCGGTGTACTCGCAAAGACAGACGTCCGCGATGAGAGTCATATCCGGTACGGATGCACGAATCTCCTTCAACGCTCTCTGAACGGGACCGGCAGGATCCCAGGAGGCCGAGCCGAAAACGTCCTTTGATTCCGGCAGACCGAACAGCAACGCAGCGCGGATTCCGACGTCCCACGCACGGCTGCATTCGGCGACTGCATCGGAGACGCGATTCTGGAAAATACCCGGCATGGAACGAATCTCGGTTCGAGGTCTGCTATCAGGAATGACGAAGATCGGAAGGATCAGGTCGGCCGGAGCTACAACGGTCTCTCGGACCAGAGCACGAATCGATTCGCTTCGTCTGAGGCGGCGCGGTCTATGCGTCAGCAAAGGCATGAGAGGTTCATTCTTTCTCGAGCTCCGCGAGATCTTCCTCATCGGATCCGTACAGGAAGGATTCATTACAAACGCGCGAACAGAATCGGCCCCACGGCCCCTTGTAAGCGCAGTCGGTGCAGACGTCCCGAAAACACATTCGGCAGATGTCGAGATGCACCCCTGTGGAAGTCTCTTTGCAGACCGTGCATAGGCGGTCGGGGAACTCCTCCGCCATGTCGGGGTCGCGCTCTATGCGGAAGATTTCGTCCATGAGAGTCCTGGTCGGATTTTTGCTGCGGCGTGGCGGGTTGATTATAGTCCCTTGACGCCCTTGTAAGGGCCTCCTAGAATCTGTTGACTCTGTAAGGCGGTGTAGCTCAGATGGTTAGAGCGGGCGTCTCATAAGCGCTAGGTCACTGGTTCGACTCCAGTCACCGCCACCAGTTCGCTGACCGTCCAGTTCCCAGTCACCTGCTCGGTGAGTGGCGGAAATCTCGGCGGGTACGGCCGATTCTGATTGAAATACCATGTTGACCACCGCGGTACGCGCATTCCTTGCCCGAAACCAGATCGGGCCCTGTCACCTCCTTCTGGCTGCCTCAGGTGGCGTCGATTCCACCGCGGCGCTCCTCGCCATGCTCCCGCTCATCCAAGAGGGCTTCCGTCTGTCGGTTGCTCATATCAATCATGGCCTGCGGGGCGACGCGTCCGCTTCTGACGAGTCGTTCGTGCGCCTGCTTTGTGAGGAGCAAGGGTTGCCCATTCACGTTCGCCAGGGCGAGCTCGCTCCGAATCGGGTCAAGGCTGTCGGCGTCGAAGCCGCAGCCCGAGAGCGTCGTTACACCCTCCTCGAAGAAATCCGCCAGCAGACGGGGGCACAGTGGGTCGTCACTGCGCATCAACGGAACGACCAGGCTGAGACGGTGCTCATGCGGTTGCTGACCACCAACGCCCCTGCCTCCCTCCGGGGAATCCGGCCAATCACGTCCCAGGCAGTCATCCGCCCCTTTCTCGACGTCGACAGAGAACAGATGGAGCGTTTGCTCAGAGAACGAGGCATGCAGGCGAGAAGCGATGGCATGAACGAGGATCGCCGTTACCTCCGAAGCCGGATCCGGCATGAGTTACTGCCTCTTCTCGAGACGTACAACGAACGCGTCGTGGAGCACCTTGTTTCGGTCGCTGAAAGCAACGCGCTCGTGGGAGACCTCGTCGAAAAGCTGGTAGAAGAAGCGTCGGCTGCCGCGGTCCAGCGACACCACGACCATTGCTTGATCGATCCCCAGCGGCTTCCCCAGAGCGTTGAGCTCCGCACAGCGTTGCTTCTGGCGGAGATTCGCCGACTGGATCCCGATTCTCGAGAGGTCTCCGCCAGCGACCTGCGCCGCATCGATCGAGAGCTTCCCACGTTGAAGCGAGTGTCGCTTACGCGTCACCTGGAGATTCTTCGGAAAGGTGACCAACTGGTAATTCGCCGCCGCCTGCGGCCTCCGCAACCATTCGCGCTCGCGATTGAAGGGGGGCAGAGTGTGAATCTACCCTTCGGCGGCGGTGACTTCCTACTGAGCGGCCCGTTTCTGATCTCCGATCGGCAGCCACAGACCCTGACCGATGAAGCACGAACCCGTCAGATGTTCCAGATCGCTAATGGGCCCTCCGGCAGTTCGAAATTCCTGATTCGTTCGCCCCGGGCCGGAGATCGGTTTCAGCCCCTCGGGATGCTCCACGAAAAAAAGCTGTCTGAATTTCTGATTAATCGTAAAATCCCCTTCGACCGAAGAGGCTCACTGCCACTGCTTCTCTGGAACGACAGAATCGTCTGGATTCCCGGGGTCGAAGTGTCCGAGGACTTCAGGGTGCGCGACCCGGGGTTGCCACTATTCGAAGCGGCCGTCCGTCCGAATGATGCACATGCCAGATCCGACATTCAGCCAGACCCAGATCGCTGAGCGCATCGCTGAGCTCGGTCGGTCGATTCGCGATGATGCGGGAGAGCTCGACATCCTGCTGATCGGCATCCTCAAGGGCTCATGCGTTTTTCTGGCCGACCTGCTTCGCGCCACTCCAGGCAGGGTGAATTATCAGTTCGTAGACGTGGTGCGGCACGGCGGCGGTGAGGAAGCTGTCGGAATCAACTTTCTCACGCACTTCGACATGGCCGGAAAAACCGTGTACCTGCTCAAGGATGTCGTTGCCACGGGCGTCATCGAGACCTATCTTCTCGATCAGTTCCGCGTACGGAAGCCGGCCGCTCTGAAACTGGTCGCTCTGCTCGACCGGCCTCAGGCTCGTCGTGTCCTGCTCGAGGTGGACTTTACCGCCTTTGAGGTGGAATCCGGCGTCTTTGTCGGGTACGGTCTCGAACACGAGGGAGGATACGAAAACCTCCCCTACATTGCTGCGCTGTAAGCCGCGGCTCCTACTACCGGCTATGCTACTTTCGGGAGACCTCACGCCGGCCCCGCAATCAGCCACACCGGGTCCCGAGAGGTCTGTAGCACGACACAAGAATGCAGCGCACGATCGACAAGGGGCGAAACTTGCGCCGTACGCCGCTGTTGACAGTAGAATTTACGGTCGGAAACGACGGTTTACGAACGTCAGCGGCGCGGTCTTCGATCCGTCGCACTCTCTTATGAATCGGCTTTCGTTCTCTGGAGGCACTTTTTGAATTCCACAGTTAAGACCGCCCTCTTGTGGGTCGTGATCATCGTCCTGGTGCTTCTTCTCTGGCAGCTTTTCCAGCAGACGAACTCGAAGACCAATGCAATCGACTTCAGCGAGTTCCTGGCCAGCGTTGATGCCGGCCGTGTCGAGAAGGTGACCATCCGCGGAAATGAGTTACGAGGCGCGCTCCGCGACGCCGGTGCAGCGAAGAATCGCGAATTCACCACGATCACCCCCACGCAGTACGACGGCCTGATCCCGCGGCTGGAGCAGAAAGGCGTCGGGATCAAAGTCGAAGAGCAGCGTGACAGCTCGTTTTTCACCGCGCTGGTCACATGGGCACCTGTGCTCTTCCTCATCGGCCTCTGGATCTTCTTCATGCGGCAGATGCAGGCGGGAGGCAACAAAGCGCTCTCCTTCGGCAAGTCCAAGGCGAAGTTGCTTTCTGGAAGCGCCAAGAAGGTCACGTTCAAAGATGTGGCCGGTGTCGATGAAGCGAAAGTCGAGCTTCACGAGATCATCGAGTTCCTGAAAGAGCCGCAGAAGTTCACCAAGCTCGGTGGGAAGATTCCCAAGGGCGTCCTGCTGATGGGACCTCCTGGAACCGGCAAGACCCTTCTGGCTCGGGCCATCGCCGGAGAGGCGAACGCGCCTTTCTTTTCCATCAGCGGGTCGGACTTCGTCGAGATGTTCGTGGGCGTGGGCGCCTCCCGGGTCCGTGACCTGTTCGAACAGGGCAAAAAGAACGCGCCCTGCATCATCTTCATCGATGAGATCGACGCGGTTGGTCGCCACCGCGGCGCCGGCCTCGGCGGCGGTCATGACGAGCGCGAGCAGACGCTGAATCAGTTGCTCGTGGAGATGGATGGTTTCGAGTCCAATGATGGAGTCATCCTTGTCGCGGCAACGAACCGTCCCGATGTTCTCGATCCCGCACTTCTTCGTCCCGGCCGGTTTGATCGCCGTGTGGTCGTTGATCTGCCCGATCTCAGAGGCCGCGAAGGAATCATGCGCGTACACACCCGAAGCATTCCGCTGGCAGACGATGTCGATCCCTCGGTGCTGGCACGTGGCACACCGGGGTTCTCGGGGGCTGACCTGGCCAACCTGGTCAACGAAGCGGCTCTCAACGCTGCACGCTACGACAAGAAGAAAGTACAGATGGTCGACTTCGAATTCGCCAAAGACAAAGTCATCATGGGAGTGGAACGAAAGAGCCTGGTGATGAGCAACCGAGAAAAACGAAATACCGCCTACCACGAAGCGGGCCATACCGTCGTCGCGGCTATTCTCCCGGCAGCCGACCCGCTGCACAAGGTCACCATCATCCCTCGCGGCCGCGCTCTCGGACTGACGCAGCAGCTTCCGACCGAGGATAAGTATTCCTATTCGAAGCGTTACCTGGAGGCGATGCTTGCCGTGTTGATGGGTGGAAGAATCGCCGAGGAGATTTTCCTCACCGAGCTCACCACCGGCGCTGGAAACGACATTGAGAAAGCCACCAGCATGGCCCGCAGAATGGTCTGCGAATGGGGGATGTCGGATCTGGGGCCTCTTTCCTACGGCAAAAAAGAGGAAGCGATCTTTCTGGGCCGCGAATTTGCCCAGCATCAGGACTATTCGGAATCCACCGCCAAAGAAATCGATCAGGAAGTGCGCAGAATCATCGACCGGGCGTACAAGGTCTCGCACGACGTCATCAGCACACACAAAAATTCTCTTGATCGCATTGCCCGGCGGCTTCTGGAGAAGGAGACCCTGGAAGGCGCCGAGGTCAACGACATCCTTCGCGAAGACACCGGTGTCGATTACCTCAAAGCCAAAGAGCAACTCCCTCTCGAAGGCCTCGGTGAGCCGATTACGATTGCCCCCGGCACGGGTGACGCTGCTGATGTACCGGTAGCAGGAACAAGTTCGCAAATCGTGCGGTAAGGATTTCAGTTCCGTCTCCTGGGGTGGCCGCGCGATTCGCCGCGCACGGCCACCCCAGACCTACCGTCGGAACAGCGGAACAACAGGTAGGACGCGCGGCGCGCGTCCGCAGCGCTCGCTTCCGCATCGATCCCTTCTAACGCTTACACTTCCTGGACGGCTCGAGATGAGCATGGGACACGGCTGTAGTCCCGAGTTCGGCCGAAGCTGCGGACGCGCGCCGCGCGTCCCTGCGTCCGGATGCACCAGATCAGAGTTCCGGGGCTGCACTTGCCCCCCGCTCACCCTCCAACGGCGACTCGCCGCGGCTTCAGCAGCCTGACGATCGCGAGGAAAAGCAGCACCACGCCGAATGTGCAGACGATCGTTGCTCCTGTGGGGAGGTCGAGTTGGAACGAGGCCAGGATCCCCAGGGCGCTGACCACGGCTCCGAGAATCCAGCCGAATGCCAGTCGCTTACCGATGGAGTCGGTAAAGAGCATGGATGCCACGGAGGGCACAATCAGGTAGGAGAACACCAGCAGCACCCCGGCGATCGTCACGGAAGAAGTGACTACGAAGCCGAATGAAGTGTAGAAAAGAAAATCCCACCACTTTACGTTGAGTCCGTTGCGTTGAGCCTGTTCGGGGTTCACGGAAATGGCCAGGAACTGCCGGCGGAACACGTAGTGAAAAATCCCGACAACGGCATACAGCACTGCGGTCGTGAGGACTTCTTTCCAGGAGACAGTAAGGATGTTGCCGACAAGCATGTCCTTGAGGTGTTCCGTTCCCTCTGGCGCCTTGCTCATCGCCAGGATCGCTGCCGCGGCGGAGACGGCGTAGACGATCCCGATGATCGCTTCCTGCGGGATGCGGGTCTCATGATGCACCCGCGTGAAAGCGAAAATCGCGGCACCGACGATCGTGAACCCAAGCGACCAGAAATAGGTCGTCTCTGAATGCAGATCGTGTCCCGCCAGGAAGGCCACGGTCGTGCCCAGTGCGGCAATCTGCGCCAGGGACAAATCGACAAAAATGACTCCCCGCTCGACTACATGAACACCGAGGTAGGCATGAATGCCTGTAAGAATCAGGCCCGCCAGAAAAGGGACAAGAAGAAATCCTAGAACGTCCATTGCTTACCTCAGCGCCGCCACCAGCTTTGAGATGTTCTTGTCGAAGAGTTTGAAATAATCGGTGACGTCGGGAGTCCCTCCTACCGAGGGTTGCATGGTCAGTACCTTGGCGCCGCTCCGCTGGGCGATCGCCTGGGGCGTCTTCAAATCGAAGTAAGGTTCCACCAGAATCACTTTGACCTTTTCCCGCTTCATCAGATTCGTCAGTGCCAGAAGGTGAGAGGGCGACGGCGGCACACCCGGTTTCGGTTCTACGAAGCCGACAACATTCAATCCGAATCTCTTTACGAAGTTCGGCCAGGAGTTGTGATACGTCACGATCTTGGTCCCTCGATAGGGCGCGAGCATGGCAGTCCAACGCTTGTTCGCTTCGTTGATTCGCTGCTTGAAGCTCTCCAGCCGGGAGTTGTAGAAGGCGGCATTCTCCGGTTGCAGCACCGATACCCTCTTCTGCACCTGGATGGCGATCCGCACGGCGTTGGCTGGATCGAGCCAGTAATGTGGATTTCCGAGAGCATGGATATCGCCCATGGAACGATTCACCGGGCCGGTGGGCCGGTCGAGAATGTCCGCCCCCGAGGAGGCATCGAGATAACCGGGTCCCCCCGGACGGATAGTCGCGTTGCGACTCTGATCGAGAAGCGCGGGCAGCCAGCCGATCTCCAGCTCTCGTCCTACGACGATGAGCAGGTCAGCCTTACGAAGGAGTAACAGGAAGCTGGGCTTCGGTTCCACAAAATGCGGGTCCTGAAAACCACGCGCTATCGAGGTCACGGTCGCACGGTCTCCAGTAACTTCTCGAGTGATCGATGCAAGATCGGCCGTGGTGGTGACGATGTTGAGAGTCTTTCCCTGGGCGTTCAGTGCGAAGACAAGCGCGAACGCTGCAATCAATAGTCGGTGCATGCTTTCCTCCTCAAAACGTGTGGGCGCCGTGGGCACCGATAGAGAACAGAACCTGAAACAGCAGCTCGTTCACATCGACATCGCCCGCGTAGCTCGTCCGCCTGAACCCGGTGCGGAGAGAGCTGAACTCAGATGGACGAAACGTCAGGGTCAACGACGCACCACGATCCGAGACGGAAGGGTCATCAAGGTGCTGGACGTGGTCCAGGCGCAAACCCGCCAACCATCGCCGGGCGAACTGATAATCTGCTGACGAATAAAACCCTCCCGCCTCTTCCTCGAATGCGTCGCCGCCATGGACGAACACTTCCGTCCTGGAAATGAAAGAACGGTAGATCGACCGCTCCAGAGGCTTCCACCTGTACGTGATGTCTGCTCCGGACAGCTCGCGTGCGCCACCGGCCTCCGCGGCCGTGCCACGAGCGAGGCTCCCACCGAGCTCGATGTTGCTGTTGTCGGTGATGTCACGGAAGAGCTTCAGGTGACCAAGGTAAAAGAGATCGTTCGGCTGCTGTCTCTCGAACACCCCTTCTACGTCTCCTGCGAAGATCTCAGCGGTCCCCTCCAGCAGGAAGTTTCCTCCTATAGGAATCAGCCGGCTGACCGATACTCCTGCGTCAATGAGTCCCTCATCTCCTAAATATTCGGAGACCACCAGAGGGACATCCACCCACGGTAGCGAGTGGGGGTGGAGGGTGTTCACCTTGCCGAAGGTCGCTTTCATCTTTCCGACTCTTGCGTTCAGCTCCCAGGGGAGGGTAATGAAGTTGATGAAGCCTTCTTCTACCTCTGCGCCCTCCTGCGTAATGGACAGGAAAAACTTTGCTTTGGCGTACGGGTCGACAAACGCTTCCAATGCCACCTCGACTTCGTCCAGCGCAGCGGGGGATCGTTCCTCGAAGGGATTCGCCTCACCCGCTTTGCCGATGAAATTGCCGATCACCGAGATATCGGGGTTGAAAACCTTCGAAACCGACGGCACTGCACTGTTGTCAACGATATCGATGGCATCGGTTGGCTGATCCGGCGTCGGAGAGGGGGCCGCGGCCGCCAATCCCGGAGTCGGTGTGGGCGAGGGTTCCAGCGCTTCAACCCTGGTCAGGTCTTCCGCAATCGTCTCGGGCGCGGGCTGCATACCCGGTTCGTTCGGCTCTTTTAGTGCCTCCAGAGTTCGACGGATATTCACGGCCGTCGCTTCCAGCTCATCCAGCTGTTTCTCGAGCTTGCGAATCTGTTCCTGCTGCGAAACGTTCGACTGGGAGCCAGCCTGGTCGGCGTAAAGAGGTGAAACAACGAAAAAAAACATGACCGCGAAAAGGGTCAGACTGACGCGATGATCCGCTGGATCACGCTGAAAGGAATGCATAGTGCCTCCGATTTAGAGTGTGTGGACGACGACTCTGAAAGCGGAGGAAGCGGGAGGGGCGCGGGCGCCGAGCGTCCGGCTCCACGGAGCGGCAGGAACCTGCAACTCAGGTAGCGGAAGGATCCGTTGGTTGGTGGAGGGAGCGAAAACATCCTCTCGCCCCGGAGCAACGGAATGAAAGCTCTGGCATAGGGAGCAGAGACGTTCCGCAGCAAGCGGCTCGGAATCGGCGGTCCAGCCGTCCGCAGTTCGCAGGTCCGCATGGTGATGCAACGCGGGAGCTGCCATTGAGAGACTCGCCAAAAAGACGATCACCAGCACGCCTGGAAGGTTCCACACGCGGGACGCTCGACTCTGAGAAGCCGTTCTCACAACCTTCATCAAGGCGCGTCCTCCGTTTCAAATTCCGCCGTCCGGAGATCGCCACCGTCTGGAAACGTTCGCTAGTGGTCTGTAATGGATGAATCGGTACCAGATGGCGCGGGGGTCGGCGACGTGAGCGAGACGCGCCGACGCAAGCATAGTGGGGCTACGCTGAGGAGGTGCAACGAAGCTCACGGCGTCGAGACCAAGCCAGGTGGTAC
>Ga0136617_10002765_pt1 | contig 15613 bp, 15 predicted proteins | sample AntDrymUQ3222106_2_FD_129672 | JGI IMG/M metagenome (GOLD analysis project Ga0136617, IMG submission 129672) | Polar desert sand microbial communities from Dry Valleys, Antarctica - metaG UQ322 (21.06) | ecosystem: Environmental > Terrestrial > Soil > Desert | place: Antarctica: Dry Valley...
GAGTCGAAGGGTCCGTGGGATTACCACAAGATCCGAGCGACGATTCCGGCGGAACAGGCGTTTCGCCCGATGGCCGATGGCGGATGCCCGCTCGTGAAATGACTGTTATCCGTCGCGTCGGTTGGCCATGGTGGGCGATGCGAAGGTCGGCGCGGCGCGACGGATCAACTGCTCGCACTCGAGCGGCGCCAAGAGCGCGCCGCTCAACGCTCGCGACCGCGCGAGCGTTGAGATTGTGGAAACAATTTCTGCGGTTCAGGGGAAGCCGTGTAGCGCGAATGGGGCTCGCCATGTTCGCTTTTGGTCGCACGCGCAATTTGAGCGGCGCGCGAATCTCCTCGCGAGGCTGCGCCGACTGATCGTAGCGATATGACTGAAATCTTCGGCGTGCCGCTGCAGGCGCTGTTCGGCCAGCTCCTGATCGGCCTCATCAATGGCTCGTTCTACGCGATGCTCTCGCTCGGCCTCGCGGTGATCTTCGGCCTTCTCAACATCATCAACTTCACGCACGGCGCGCAGTACATGATGGGTGCGTTCTGCGCGTGGTTCCTGCTCAACAAGCTAGGCCTTGGCTACTGGTGGTCGCTCATCATCGCGCCGGTTGCCGTCGGCGCGGTAGGTGTGCTCATCGAGCGCACGATGCTGTTTCGCCTCTACAAGCTCGACCACCTATACGGACTCTTGCTGACGTTCGGCCTCGCGCTGGTGATCCAGGGGCTCTTTCGTAATGAATTCGGCTCCTCGGGGCTCCCCTACCAGATACCGCCCGAGCTCGCCGGCGGCTACAACTTAGGCTTCATGTTCCTGCCGAAGTACCGTGGCTGGGTCGTCGTCGCTTCGCTCATTGTTTGCCTAGGCACCTGGTATGTGATCGAGCGGACTAAGCTCGGCTCGTACTTGCGCGCCGCAACCGAGAATCCGGCGCTGGTGCAGGCGTTTGGTATCAACGTGCCGCGGATGATCACGCTCACCTACGGCTTCGGCGTCGGGCTGGCGGCGCTCGCCGGTGTCATGGCGGCACCGATCTACCAGGTCAATCCGCTGATGGGTGCGGATCTCATCATTGTCGTCTTCGCGGTCGTCGTGATCGGCGGCATGGGCTCGATCTTGGGCTCGGTGCTCACCGGCTTCCTGCTTGGCATCGTCGAGGGTCTGACCAAAGTGTTCTATCCGGAGGCGTCGAACACAGTGATCTTCGTCATCATGGTGATTGTTCTGATCCTGCGGCCCGCGGGCCTGTTCGGCCGGGAGCGCTAAGCATGGGCGATAGTTCCGCGATCGCGAGCACGGACAACGCCACCAACGCCACCAACGGCGCGGTGACCACTCCAGTCCTGGTACCAGGCAGCGAGGTGCGAAACCCCGCGCGCGCGATCGTCATCATGGCGGCGCTCCTGGCGATCGCTCCTTGGGTCGGGCTCTATCCAGTGTTCATGATGAAGGCCCTGTGCTTCGCGCTCTTCGCGTGCGCGTTCAATCTTCTGCTCGGCTTCGGTGGCCTGCTGTCGTTCGGCCACGCGATGTTCCTTGGCACCGCCGGTTACGTGTCGGCGCACGCAGCGAAGATCTGGGGCTTTCCGCCCGAGCTCGCGATCCTGGCCGGCACCGCCGCGTCGGCGCTGCTTGGCATCGCCACTGGGCTGATCGCGATCCGCCGTCAGGGCATTTACTTCGCGATGATCACCTTGGCCATCGCGCAGATGATGTTCTTCTTCTACCTCCAGGCGCCATTCACGCACGGCGAGGACGGCATCCAAGCGGTGCCGCGCGGCAGACTGTTCGGCTTCATCGACCTCGCGCGACCGTTGGCGATGTACTACACGGTACTCGTGATCTTTCTCGCGGGATTTCTGCTGATCTACCGCGTGATTCACTCGCCGTTCGGGCAGGTGCTGAAGGCGATTCGCGAAAACGAGCCGCGTGTGATTTCCCTCGGGTATGACGCCGATCGCTACAAGCTGGTCGCTTTTATTTTGTCGGCGACGCTGTCCGGCCTTGCAGGTGCGACCAAGGCGATCGTGTTCCAGCTCGCCTCCCTCACCGACGTGCACTGGTCGATGTCGGGCGAGGTCGTGCTGATGACGCTTCTCGGCGGAATGGGGACGATATTCGGGCCAGTGGTCGGAGCGTTCGTCATCATCGCGCTCGAGAATTACTTGGCGCCATTCGGGCAGTGGGTGACGATCATCACCGGTTTGATTTTCATTGTCTGCGTGCTGGCTTTTCGTCGCGGGATTGTGGGCGAATTGGCCGCGTGGTGGGCACGGCGGCAAAAATGAAGAGCGCCACGGCCCAGGCGCTGGTCGTGTATGCACTAGCTGGCCTCGCTCATGCGCAAGCGTTCGTCGTCGAAGGGAGTTGTCGAGACGGGCAGCCCCATGGCGCTTACGAACTCAAAATGAGCACCGGGCAGCTGCGCGTCGCGGGCGCATTCGTCAACGGCAAGCGTACCGGCAGTTTCCTGTACTGGACGGCTGCGGGGGAGCGCATCGCCCACTTGCCGTTCGACGATAACGCAATGAACGGAACCGTCGCTCTTTGGTTTCCGGACAAAGGCAACTCGAAACCCAAGGTCGAAGCTGCGTACGCCGCTGGTCGCTTGCATGGGATGAAGCGCTCCTGGCATCCGAATGGACGCGTCCGCGCCGAGTTGCGGTATGAGGCCGGATTGCTGCTTGACGCTCGGGCGTTCGACGTTGCGGGCAAGCCGTTGCCCTTGCAGGAAGCGCGTGCGCTGGCGGAGCGCGATGCCGTGGCCGACGCGAGCGGCTACGCCACGCTTGATCGGATGGTGCGCGACAATCTGCCATGTAAGGCCGCGTCTGTAGGGGACGGGAAGACCAACACGCCGGCAGAACGGGAAACTAGGAGTTAACATGTCACGAATGCATAACCCGGCTCACCCTGGCGAAGGGCTGCGGCAGCAGAGTCGGCCGAGAGTTACCCGCATCGCGGCATAGCGCCTTTGACGTCCGATCGCTTTTCACGCTAGATTGCACGTTCGTTGCATGCCAGCGGGCGGTGCGACGCTGGGTTTTGTAGCTCCCGATCGAGTTCTTATCTCCATTTAAGGTGAATTTCATGCGTAAGGCCAACTTTCTCCGCGGGCTTGGGGCGGTCCTGTCCATCGCCGTCATTGCCGCATTTCCCGCCGCACCAGTGGCCGCTGCCGACTTGCGCATCGCAGTCGGAGCGGATGTCACGTCCGCGGATCCGCATTTCTTCAATTTGTTTCCAAATAACAATATCGCCGAGCACATTTTCGACAAGCTGGTGCAGATGGATCCGGATTCGAAAATGATTCCCGGTATCGCGACATCATGGAAGCCGCTCGACGACAAGACATGGGAGTTCAAGCTGCGCAAGGGAATCAAATTCCACGACGGCAGCGAGTTGACGGCCGAGGATGTCGCGTTTTCGATCGAGCGCGTTGCCAACATTCCGAATAGCCCGGGCCCGTTCACTGCTTACACGAAAGCGATTATCGGGACGGAGATTGTCGATCCGTACACCATCCGCTTTAAAACCGCGGCGCCGCATCCGCTGATGGCCAACGACATGTCGACGATTTACATCGTTTCGAAAAAAGTCGCGACGGGCGCATCCACCGAAGACTTCAACACAGGAAAAGCAACGGTCGGCAGCGGCCGCTTCAAATTTGTCCGCTATGTGAACGGCGACCGTGTGGAACTCGCGAAGTACGACAACTATTGGGGTGAAAAGCCCACGTGGGACAAAGTCACGTTCCGCATCATCAAGAACGAAGCCTCACGGGTGGCGGCACTCCTGTCCGGAGACGTCGACGCCATCGAGAACGTCCCGACCGCTGATATGTCGCGGCTCAAGACCGACCCGAAGTTCACCGTCTCCGCGAAGATCTCGCACCGGGTCATCTATTTCAACTTCGATCACCAGAGCCGGGTAAGTCCGTTCATCACCACCAAGGACGGCAAGCCGATGGACAAGAACCCATTGCTCGATCCTCGGGTCCGCCGCGCCATCTCGAAGTCGATCAACCGCCAGGCAATCGCCGATCGCGTGATGGAGGGCAACGCCGTGCCGTCGGGGCAGCTCGTGTCGGAGAAGCTCTTCGGCCACGTGCCGGGGCTTAAAGCCGATGCATACGACGTGGAAGGCGCCAAGAAATTGTTGGCGGCTGCGGGATATCCGGACGGCTTCAACATCACGATTCACGGGCCCTCGGGCCGGTACGTCAATGACGAGAAGATCGTGCAAGCGGTCGCGCAAATGGTGGCGCGCATCGGCATCACGGCGAAAGTCGAGACGGCGCCGATGGGACCGTACTCTGGTCGTGCGTCCAAACAAGAGTTCAGCTTCCACATGGTCGGGTGGGGCGCATCGACCGGTGAGGCGTCGAGTCCGTTGCGCTCGCTCCTCGCCACCAACAACCGCGACAAGGGCTTAGGCGCGGTCAACTGGGGTCGCTACAGCAATGTCAAGTTCGACTACTTGATCGAGCAGGCGCTGCAGCAGGTCAACGATGAGAATCGGATGGTCATGTTGCAGAACGCTACCAAACTGGCGATGGAGGATCTAGGGCTCATGCCGATTCATTTCCAGTTCACCGTGTGGGCGACGAAAAAGGGCGTCTCGTACACGCCGCGCACCGACGAGTACACGCTCGCGTTCCAATTCCGGCCGACGAAGACCTGACGCACATCGCTTAACGCGATCCAAAGGGGTGAATCTGCGGAACAAACGCAGCCGATTCACCCCTTCAAAGGTAGTTTTCTGCGGTCGAACGTAGAATTGCATTTTCGGCCGCCATCCAATGCTCGTCTACATCATCCGCCGCAGCATGCAGAGCGTGGTCGTTCTCTGCATCATGTCGCTGCTCGTGTTTGTCGGTGTGTACGCGATCGGGAACCCGATCGACATCCTGATCAACCCGCAGGCGGACCAGATCGATCGCGAGCGCGCAATCTCGGCCCTCGGTCTTGATAAGCCTCTCTGGGAGCAGTACGGGAGCTTTCTTGCTGGCGCGATGCAGGGCAATCTTGGCCGCTCGTTCGTGCATTCAACATCGGCGTTGGGACTGATCCTCGAGCGGATGCCTGCGACCATGGAATTGGCGATCGCCGCGATGGTGATTGCCGTCGTGATCGGTATTCCTCTGGGTTTGTGGGCGGGCTTGCGGCCCAACGGCGCGGCCGGCCGCACGATCATGGCGACGTCGATCCTCGGCTTTTCGCTGCCGACGTTCTGGGTCGGCTTGATGCTGATCATGGTGTTTTCGGTGATGCTCGGGTGGCTGCCATCGAACGGCCGCGGGCCGACGATCGAGCTCTTCGGCATTGTCCCCGTGTCGTTTTTATCGTGGGAGGGATTGCGTCATCTAGTCCTGCCGGCGACCAACCTCGCACTGTTCAACCTGGCTCTGCTCATCCGTCTGACGCGGGCCGGCGCGCACGAAGCGCTGTTGCAGGATTACGTGAAGTTCGCCCGCGCGAAGGGCCTCAGCAACGCACGGGTCATCGGCGTGCACGTGCTACGCAATATTTTGATTCCGATCGTGACGGTGATCGGCCTTCAGTTCGGAGCGCTGATCGCCTTCGCCATCGTCACCGAGAGCGTGTTCGCATGGCCGGGGATGGGCAAGCTTCTGATCGATTCGATCAATCTGCTCGATCGGCCGGTGATCGTCGCCTACTTGATGGTGATCGTGACGTTTTTTATCTTCATCAATCTCGTCGTGGACGTGCTGTACTCGGCACTCGATCCGCGCGTGCGGCTGACCGAAAGCAAAGGGTGAACGCGTGGACGCGGCGGTAGCAATCAAGCCCGCCGTGCGGGGCGTGCAGAGCCCATTCCGGCGCATCGCTAGTGATTTCCTGGCGAACCCGGTGGCGGTATTCGGGCTCGGACTCTTGACGTTGATTGTGATGGCCGCGATTTTTGCCCCCCTCATTTCGCCGCAGAATCCTTACGACTTGGCGCAGCTCGACGTCATGGATAGCCGCCTGCCTCCGGGATCACCGTCGCCGACAGGAGGAACCTATTGGCTCGGCACCGACGATCAGGGCCGCGACATGCTATCGGCTATTTTTTATGGACTGCGGATCTCGCTCTCCGTCGGCGCTCTGTCCACTGTGTTGGCACTGGCGATAGGGCTCGTGATGGGCTTGTCCGCCGCGTACCTGGGCGGACGCGTGGAAACGCTGATCATGCGCATCGTCGATATTCAATTGTCGTTTCCGGCAATCTTGATTGCGCTCATCCTGATCGCGGTGCTTGGACAAGGGACCGGCAAAGTGGTAGCCGCGCTGGTCACAGTTCAGTGGGCGTATTACGCGCGTACTGTCCGCAGCGCCGCACTCGTTGAGAAGCGCAAGGAGTACATGGAGGCGGCACGCTGCCTGGCACTGGCGCCCGCACGCATCGTGTTTCGGCATCTGCTGCCGAATTGCCTGCCACCGATGATCGTCGTCGCCACGGTCCAGGTGGCGGCGGCGATCGCCCTGGAAGCCACGCTATCGTTCTTAGGCCTGGGACTGCCGATCACCGAGCCATCGCTGGGACTGCTGATCGCCAACGGCTATCAGTATTTATTGTCGGGCAAGTACTGGATCAGCTTTTTCCCGGGCATCGCGCTGCTGTTGACGATCGTCAGCATCAATCTCGTGGCGGATCAATTGCGCGACGTGTTGAATCCCCGTCTGCAGCGATGAGCGAGCCGGCCGTAGCGCAGGGCCGAAAGAGGCGTTGGCCGTCGATGCGCTTGCGGCCGACACGCGCCGCGTCACCAATTGTCATTGCTCCAGCGGAGCCGAGCCCGTGAGCGAGCCCCTCCTGACGGTCGAGGGCTTGCGCACGCATTTTTTTACCAAAGCAGGAGTAGTCAAAGCCGTCGACGACGTGTCGTTTACCGTCGGCCGCGGCGAAGTTGTGGGCTTGGTCGGCGAGTCCGGGTGCGGCAAGTCGATGACCGGCTATTCCCTGATGGGATTGATCGACGCGCCGGGCCGCATCGTCGACGGCAGCATTGTCCTGTCCGGCGTGGACTTGCGCGCATTGAGCGCGGAAGAGATGCGGAACTTGCGCGGTAACCGGATCGCGATGATCTTTCAGGACCCGATGATGACGCTGAATCCGGTGTTGCGGATCGACGCGCAAATGATGGAAGCAATCGAGGCGCACGAAAAGGTGACGCGCGGAGAGGCGCGAGCGCGGGCGCGTGCGGCGCTCGTCCGCGTAGGCATCGCATCGCCGGACGAGCGGCTCGAAGCTTATCCACACCAATTCTCCGGTGGTATGCGCCAGCGCGTCGCAATCGCCATCGCGATGCTCATGAGCCCCGACCTCATCATCGCCGACGAGCCGACCACGGCGCTCGATGTCACGATTCAAGGGCAGATTCTCTACGAGATGCAGAAGCTGACGCGCGATACCGGCACGGCTTTGATCTGGATCACGCACGATTTGTCGGTCATCGCTGGGCTCGCGGACCGCGTCTGCGTTATGTACGCGGGGCGTATTGTCGAGCAAGGCACGGCGCAGGAAGTGCTCGGAGAGCCAGCGCACCCCTACACCCGCGGCCTCCTCGATTCGGTACCGTCCAACCACGAGCATGGATATCGGCTGCGCCAGATTCCGGGCATGACGCCCTCGCTGCTCGAGCTTCCACCCGGATGTCCGTTTCGCGAGCGGTGTGCTTACGCGACGGCGGTCTGCGATGAGTCGCCGGCGATGCGGCCAGTCGGCGGACCCGAGCAAACCGTCCGCTGCTATCACCCGCTCGTTCCAGAGCACGCTTGAGCGCGAATCCCGCGACGGACGCCGGGCAACCCGCGCCCGTGGACCCACCCCTGGTCGAATTGCAGGGCGTTTCCAAGCGCTTTGTGAAGTCGCTCGACCTTGCCGCTAGGATCGCCAACAACTTCGGCGCGCACGCGCGCGAGGAAGTCGTGCGGGCCGTGGACCACGTCGATTTGACCGTCGCGGCGGGCGAAGTCGTGGGGCTCGTCGGCGAATCGGGTTGCGGCAAATCAACGCTAGGTCGTCTCATCGTCGGCCTCTTGTCCTTGTCGTCGGGCCAGCGATTTTGGCGCGGGATCGCTTTGGAGCGCCTCGACGCAGGCGCGGCTCGCCGCCAACAGCTCAAGATGCAAATGATCTTTCAGGATCCCTATGCGTCGCTCAACCCCCGGATGCGCGTCGTCGATATCGTTGGCGAAGCACCGGTCGCGCACCGACTCGTGCGCCCCAAGGCGCAAGTCGAATACGTTGGGCTCATGTTGAATCGCGTCGGCCTCGATCCGACGCTGATGCGCCGGTATCCGCATCAGTTCTCCGGCGGTCAACGTGCGCGCATCGGCATTGCGCGCGCGCTGGCCGTGAAGCCCGAATTCCTGGTATGCGACGAATCGGTCGCAGCGCTCGATGTCTCGATCCAGGCGCAGGTGTTGAACCTCTTCATGGAGTTGAAGAACGCGCTCAACTTGACATATCTCTTCATCAGCCACGATTTGGGCGTGGTCAAATATTTGTCGGACCGGGTCGTCGTCATGTACCTCGGCCGCGTCGTGGAAAGCGCGCCTGCGGCTGAGCTCTTCGCGGCGCCAAATCATCCGTATACGCAGGCGTTGCTCGCCGAGGTCGGTCGCGTGGAACCGAAGAAACGGACGTTCGTGCCGATCAAGGGTGAAATACCGTCGCCGCTCGACCCGCCGCCGGGCTGCCACTTTCATCCACGTTGTCCCTTTGTCATGCCGAAGTGCCGCGAATCCGCACCCCCACTCGTCGAAATCGCGCCCGGACGGCGCTCGGCGTGCTTTCTCAATGCCCCATGAGCGCGGCGGCCGCAGGCCAGGCCCGAAGGGCCGCGAGTGAGAGAGCCGGCCGCAGGCAAAGGCGCGCAGCGCCCGTCGGCTCTCGACCGAGCCGCGACCGACAACTCGACGCCCCGTATCGTGCCGACACAACGCAGAGGGAGCGTCGCCGCGCGATTGGGCGGACACCGACACGCTGGCGTAGCCGTGGCGCGGTGTTGTAAAGAGGTGGACCGTATAACCCCATGAGCGCACCTCTCGTCCAGCATAACCCTGCAGGCGTAGCGATACCGCTCGTGCTCGACTCGCCGCATTCGGGCGAGTGGTACCCCGATGACTTCCATCACGCGCCGCCGCGCGCGCTTGTGCGGCAGGCAGAGGATACGCACGTGGCACGGCTGTGGCGCGCTGCGCCGACGCAGGGCGCAACGCTCATCGAGGCACGCTTTCCGCGCGCGTACATCGACCCCAACCGCAGCTTGGCCGACATCGATCCAGAATTGCTCGCCGATCAATGGTCGGAACCACTATCGCCCTCGCGTAAGACGCAACAGGGCATTGGCCTCGTCTGGCGCGTCGCGCGCGGTGGCGTGCCGATGTATTCGCGCAAGCTCGCAAGTAGCGAGGTGGAGAGCCGCATTGAACGGTATTGGCAGCCGTACCACACCGCGCTCGCATCGATCCTCGACGCGCGTCACGAAGCGTTCGGCGGCGTATGGCACCTGAATTGCCATTCGATGCCGGCCGTGGGTGACGCGCTGTCGGACGACCCTGGACGTGAGCGCGCCGATTTCGTGCTGGGTGACCGCGATGGGACGACGTGTGAGTCCGAGTTCACACAACACGTCGCCGCCGCCGTGCGCGCGATGGGATACAGCGTCGCGCTCAACGATCCGTACAAAGGCGTGGAAATCGTGCGCAAACACGGTCGGCCCACGGAGAACCGGCACAGTCTGCAGATTGAGTTGAAGCGTACGCTTTACATGGACGAACGAACCCTCGAACCCAACGCCGGATACGCGCAACTCGAACGAGACTTAGCGGGCCTACTCGCGATACTGGCAGACTATCTTCGCTCACGCTTGACGAGCAGCCGCGCGTCAACGCGAGCGCCAAGCTAGCTTCCCAACGCGATAAGATCGCTTGACCGGCTCGGGGGTCGCTGCTAACGTCGGCGCATTGCCGTTCCCAGTTTGTCCGCTGCGCTGAGCCCGCGGTGACCCAAGATCACCCCATCCGTTCGAAGGAGGAACCATGAACATGCTGTGTCGAGCTTTCGTTGCGCTGTTCGCGGCGGTGACCGCGAGTGCCGCGCTCGCGGCTTATCCGGAGCGGCCGATCACGATGATCGTGCCGTGGGGTGCCGGCGGTGGCACCGACGCAACAGCGCGCATCATCGGGACCTTGCTCGAAAAAGAGCTCGGGCAACCTGTCAACGTCGTCAACCGCACCGGCGGCAGCGGCGTAGTCGGCCACGCAGCCATTGCACAGGCGCCACCGGACGGCTACACGATCGGCATCGTCACCGTCGAGATCGGCATGATGCATTGGCAGGGACTGACCGATTTGACCGGCGCGTCGTACACGCCGATCGGACTCGTGAACGCCGACCCTGCGGGATTGCAAGTGGCGGCTGATGCGCCGTACAAGACCGTCAACGATCTGGTCGCCGCGATCAAGGCCAGTCCCGGCAAATTCAAGGCGTCCGGTACTGGGCAGGGCGGTATTTGGCATCTTGCGATCGCCGGCATGTTGCGGGACTTAAAGGTCGATCCGGCGAGCGTACCGTGGGTGCCGTCGAACGGCGCTGCGCCCGGATTGCAGGACTTGGTTGCCGGTGGTGTGCAGATCGCTCCGGTTTCGCTTCCCGAAGCGCGCTCGCTCATTGACTCCGGCAAAGTGAAAAGCCTGGCGGTTATGGCGGAGAAGCCGGCAGCGCTGTATCCCAACGTGCCGACACTGAAAGCGGCCACCGGCAGCAACTGGACAATGGCGGCGTGGCGCGGCATCGCCGCACCGAAAAATACTCCCGCCGAGGCGCGTGACAGGCTGGTCGCCGCGATCGGGAAGATCGTCGCGAGCAAAGAGTACACGGACTTCATGGCGCAGCGCGGGTTCGGCGTCATCTATGCTGGTCCCGACGAGTTCGCCAAGTTCATGGCCAAGTCGGACACTGACTTGGGCGCGACGATGAAGGCGGTGGGTATCGTCAAGTAACGGCGATCGAAGTAGGAGCGGCCCGCCCACCTGACGAGCCGCTCTTTGTATGAAAGTCAACGACGCGATCTGGGGCGCGCTGCTGCTGGCGCTGGCCGCGGCGATCCTCGTCCACATCCAAGGCTTTCCGACCATTCCCGGGCAGAAATATGGGCCGGCGCTGATGCCTGGCGTGGTCGCGGTTAGCCTTGCCGTTTGCGGCGCGCTGCTGATCATCAAAGGGTTGGCGGTGCGGCGCACGCGGGAGTCTCGACACTGGGTCCGTTTCGACGAATGGATCACGTCCTCGCGCCATGTCGTCGCACTAGCGTTGACCATCGGCGTCAATGTGTTTTATGTCCTCGTCGTCAACCAACTCGGGTTCATCCTGACGGGCGTCATTTATCTGAGCGTGCTGTTTTGGGTATTCGGCGTGCGTTCCAGATGGATCGTGCCGATCGCCTTGCTCGTCACGCTCGCGATCCATTACGCCTTCTACAAGTTGCTTAGGGTCCCGTTGCCGTGGGGAATCCTGCAAGGGATCGCGTGGTGATGCGCGCCGTGCTGTTCGGTCGGGAACCTCGATGAGCGACGCGTGGATCCAGGCCTTTTCGCTGGTGTTCGAGCCGTACAACATGGTGGTGATGCTGGCGGCGTCGCTCTTCGGACTCTTTGTCGGCGCGGTCCCGGGGCTCACGGCGACGATGGCGACTGCGCTATTGGTCCCCGTGACGTTTTTCATGGCGCCGATCCCTGCCATCGCAGCGATCGTTACCGCAACGGCAATGGCGATTTTCTCGGGCGATATTCCGGGATGCCTGTTGCGGATGCCCGGTACGCCCGCGTCTGCGGCGTACACCGACGAAGCCTACGCGATGACGCGCAAGGGACAGGCCGAACTCGCACTCGGGGCGGGACTCGTCTTCTCCGCGATCGGCGGGCTCTTCGGTACCGCAGTATTGATCGTGGCCGCCCCGACGCTGGCTGAATTCGCGCTCAGATTCAGCTCGTTCGAGTACTTCTGGCTCGTCCTGTTGGGGCTGACATGCGCGGTGTTCATGACCAGCGACCGGCCGGTCAAGGGTTTTGTCTCGTTGCTCCTCGGCTTGCTTGTCGCCGGAGTCGGGTTGGGGAATCCGGCCGGAATCCCGCGGTTCACCTTCGGCAGCACCGAGCTTCTCGGCGGAATCGGCATGATCCCGCTGATGATCGGCATGTTCGCGATCTCCGAAATCTTGCGGTATGCAGTCGATACGAATCCGGAAATGCGGATCGCCGATCAGCCGATTGGCAACGTCTTCCGGGGCATATGGCGCCTCGCCGTCAAATATCCGGTGCAAGTCTTGCGCGGCAGCACCCTGGGCACGTTGATCGGCGCACTTCCGGGGGCGGGCGCTGATATCGCCGCATGGATGTCCTACGCGATCAGCAAGAAATTTTCGAAGGAGCCGCAGAAGTTCGGCACTGGGCACGTCGAGGGCATTGTCGAGTCGGGTTCGGCCAACAACAGCGCGCTTGCCGGGGCGTGGATTCCAGCGTTGGTGTTCGGCATTCCCGGAGATTCGATCACGGCGATTGTGATCGGCGTGCTGTACATGAAGAACATGAACCCCGGACCCTCGCTGTTCACCAACGACCCGCAAAAAATCTACGCAGTGTTCCTTTTATTCATTGTCGCCAACCTGATCATGATTCCGCTCGGCTTTCTCTGCATCAAAGCCGCAAAACGCATCCTCAAAGTTCCGCGCAACGTGTTGATGCCGGTGATCATGCTGTTCTGCGTCGTGGGTGCGTTCGCCATCAACAACACGGCCTTTGACGTGACCGTCATGCTCATCGCCGGAGTTGCCGCGTTCGTGCTCGAACGAAATGGCTTCCCGATCGCGCCGGCGATCCTGGGCGTTGTGCTCGGCGGCATGCTCGAAGAGAACTTCGTCACGTCGATGATCAAGGCGGATGGCCGCTGGTTTGCTTTCTTCGAGCGGCCGGTAGCGGCAACACTAGGCGCCTTGACGTTAGCCGTGTGGTTTCTGCCGGTCTTGTTGCGCCGTTTGCGACAGGTCGCCGCGGCGTAGCGTCATGCGGCCGCATGACGCTGGTGCGTTAGAAAATCAGCAACGAAAAACGTCTCTTTATACGTCGTGGCTGTAGACGATGAAGCCGGCATGCTTGGCAATCTTGTCGTAGAGCAGACGACCAGCGGCATTTGTCTCGTGGGTTTGCCAATAGACCCGCTTGATACCCGCTGCTCTTGCTGCCTGGTACACACCCTCGATCAATGCTCTGCCGACACCGCGACCGCGTTGTGAATCCATGGTGAAAACGTCTTGAACGTAGCAGGTGAGTTCAAGCCGCGTTGTGCTGCGGTGGTACAGGTAGTGCGCCAGTCCCGACAACTCGCCATTCAATTCCGCGACCAAAGCGAAGACGGGTTCGTTTGGATCGAAGAACCGTTGCCACGTTGCCATCGTGACTTCGGATGGTAGGGCGGTCTCGCCTTTGCGGCCGTAGAAGGCGTTGTAGCCGTCCCATAGCGGCTGCCAAGCTTTGCGGTCGTCCTGCTGGATCGGGCGTACGAGAACTGGACTTTGCACTGGGCGTGGCATGATGCGCCTGCGACGTCTAATCTTGTGCGTAACCGGCTCGGAGCGAGCGAAGGAAAATCGCTTGCGAAGGGTGGGTGTTGGTGCGCATGTTAGACGTCATCTGATGGACTGGCCTGACCCATGTTTCCGCACGCTTTCCATTCCTTGCGGCACTTGGCTCAGCGTGGCTTCCAATCCATGGGATACATCTGACGCAGCTGTAGTCTCTCATGGTCGTTAAGAGGGAACATCCGAGGCTCGTCCGAGCGGAATTCCAACGGCCGGCATGGCGCAGGCCGTCCGCACATTAGAAGCTTTGGATCGGCAGTGTGCCCAAGGCCGATCGCGTGGCCAAGCTCGTGAGCGATCACGTTGCGCGCAACATTCGGCAACCCTAGCGGAGGAAACTTAAGCCCGCGAATTCCGACGACACGACGCCCATCGCCGGCGAACGGGCCCGCAAAGGACACAAATTCCGAGTGGGCGAGAAAAATCGTGAGATTACCCGGTACGGCACTCAAGGTCGCGGGAATCCAAGTCAGGTTACGGCCCATGACGCCAACGATGGACCGGCTTACCGATTCAAGGGCTTCCTCGGGAATAGCTTGATCGACCCGCGTCGGAGCACCCAGCCGAAAGCCCGAACCGGGTTCTTCCAGTGTCTTGTTCCAAAACGTGATCGCCTCTTCGACAAGCGCGATACGCGGATCGTCGCCGTTCGCCACCACTGTAACGCTGGGCGATCGCGTCCACGGAACGGAGAACTGCGCGCAGGCGACCTGTGCGGAAAAGACGAGAACCAGCGCGAGCGCCGCGAGAGCGATCCTATGATGATGCATAACGGTGGACACCGGTGCGCAAGTACCTTCCATGTCGCGCGAGGACTGTAGTGGCTTCTCAGTTCTTGCGGCAAGCGCTGCGACTTCCGCGGATGACGCGCCCGCCGCCGCGGAACGGATGAAGCCTACGACCATGTCGAACAGAGATCGCTGGATATGGCCCCTCTAACGTTTGACATTAGGACGTCGCCTCGATGGAAGGATTAACTTCCCGCCGTCCGGAGGCGCGAAGAACCAAGGCGACCAGACAGCAGACAAGTGAGAACAGCGAGACATTGACGCGTATCGCGCTGGCCTCGTTCCACTTGTTGCGAGTGGCATCCCAGTCAGTTGGGACATTAGAAGGAGTCCAAGACTCGGTGTAGGCGTTCAGCGGCAGGTTCACCTCACGCGTGAAGACCACAACACCAGCGATGTACGCGATGCCGGCAACGGCAACCAGCCATACCGATGCTTCCTTCCAGTGTTTGAAGTTCACGACCGCCGCCGCGATCGGCGCCACGCCAGCACCGAAGAAGCAAACGAAAAACGCAGCGTGTCTAACGTTCTGGTTGAGCAATGACTGCACGATTGCATAGGTAGGCCCGTCAACCTTGAGCAACGCCGGGTTGACATTGAATGTGTAGGTGCAGAAGAACCCGGCCATCAGGCCGAGAAGAACGCACGCGAGGCCGATAGCCCCGTTTTCCACAAGTGCAGGTCGGAGCATGTAATTTTCCCTTGGAAGCAGCACCAAGGAATTTAACGTACCAGTTGCGCTGCGCCGGCACCACCGTGTGCCGAAGCCAGAACTTAGACCGGTGCCCGCTCAACCGTTGGGTTCCGCGTCAGCCCGCCGATCTTGCGCGAACGCATGCGTCGTAGACAGCGCTAGGATGATCAACGGAAGCAAAAGCCTGCGCAGCATGGCAAACCTCCTCATTCAGAGCCGGAGCATCTTACTCATGTGAAGGCACTCGCTCACTAGGTGACGAACGGCCTCGGCCAGCGCCGAAGAGACAATTTCGCTGCGCTGTAGCGCGGCGGCCGTCGGGCCTCGCCTCGACTGATGGGTTAGCCGTCACTGCGGCTATTCCTCAGAGTTCTCGCGGTCGTAGTAGTCGACTGTGTTCTCGGCCCGGAACATCTTCCGAAGGCCTTTGTCGCCGCGCTGCCCAGTTACGATGAGGATCTTCTGAGAGTCCGGGTACTCACACGTCTCGAC
>Ga0136617_10002766_pt1 | contig 15611 bp, 14 predicted proteins | sample AntDrymUQ3222106_2_FD_129672 | JGI IMG/M metagenome (GOLD analysis project Ga0136617, IMG submission 129672) | Polar desert sand microbial communities from Dry Valleys, Antarctica - metaG UQ322 (21.06) | ecosystem: Environmental > Terrestrial > Soil > Desert | place: Antarctica: Dry Valley...
CGGGAAGGACGTGTGCACGTACATCACGTTGCCGATGACGAGCGGGTTGCCCTCGTGCCCCCGAAGCGTCCCGGTCGAGAACGACCAGACGGGCCGGAGCTCGGCCACGTTCGACGTCGTGATCTGCTTCAGCGGACTGAACCGCTGGAGGCTGTGATCACGACCGGTCATGTGCCATTCGCCCTCGGGCGCATTCTGGGTCCAAGCCCCAGACCGCGCCTGCTGGGCGTCAGCTGACAGCGCCACGGCTACTGAAAGACCCGTGGCGAGCCCGCCGGACACCACTTTCTGTGCAAAACGGTTCATAACTAACCTCAGGGAAAAGGGTGATTCTCCTACGCTACTGCCAACTGATGCGGTGCTGCGGGACTGACATCTGGAGAAGAGAAGCGAAGCTCGCTGGATGCGGAACTGGGTGAGGGGGCCGACAAGCTGGATGGGGAACGAGGTTGGTCGCGGCCAGTCCAGACTGGATGAAAGAGTGCGAGCGAACGGGAACAGGCCCATCTCAATCCTCAGCGACATCGCTGAACCGCATTGTGTGTCTGTATGAAATGCTTCCAGAGAGGCGGCGCCCCACACGGGGGCCTGCCGTCAAAGAGTTCCCCGCCGATTACGGGAGGCTAGGGGGGTGAGTATACACCCGCAAAAAAGAACTGTCAATTAGGAGCCTACCGAACTATTCTGCCAAACCCGGGCCCCCTGGGCCGAGAATCCCCCCTCGAAGACGCTGCCCCCGGCAGGCATCGTTCGCTTCACCCGCTGAGCCAGTTCCCGGGCGGAATCACCGCTGTCCACCAAACCGTACACCGCTGGTCCCCAGGAGCTCTGGCCCACCCCAGCCGCGCCCCACGCGACCATTTCCGCTACCAGCTCCTCGGTGGGGCCAGGGGCGAAGATCCCCCCCTGCTGTTCGGAAAACCACGCACCGGTAATGCGTTGCACGGCAGACAACGCCTCCCCGAAGCTCGCCAGGTCCGCTTCCACCAAGGCTGGAAGGAGTTGCATGAGAACGAGATGAGAGACCCGCTCGACCTCTCGGTCCGCTGGGGTGGGGAGTTGCTCGAAGGCGGCCGTCTCCGCTTCGCCGCTCAAGCCGCGGGGGCCGGGTGGCACGGCCACGACGCATCGCCAGGTGGAGGGGACCGCAAAGCGAGCCAGCAGGGGAGCGATACCCACGGCGCCGACCCTCCGACCGCCCTCTACTATGAAGCCGCCCAAGGCGAACGTCCACGTCCCTATGGCTGAGCGCTTGCCCCGCGCCACGGCGCGAGCCAACTCGACTGGATCGGTGGGAAGCCCGTGCACTTCCGCCAGGCCCCTGGCCACCGCCAGCCCCAGCTGGGTGCCCGAACCAAGACCTGCGTGGCTGGGGATGGCCCTATGGATGACCAGGCCCCCAGCTTCAGGCCGCCGGTGGAAGGCGAGAAACCGGCGGGCGAATTCCAGGGCGCGCTCAGCATCGGGCCCTTTGGCGCTCAACTTTGCCGCGGGAACCACCTCCAGCAGGAGGGAGGGGCAGGGGATCGCGGCTCCCAGACCGCCGAAATGCCGCCCCAGCCGGCCGCTCAGATCGAGGACCCCGAAGTGCAGACGGGCTGGTGCCTCGACGAAGACCCTATCGCGACTGGACATACTGAGTGAGCAGGGCCATCGCTTCCCGCTCCCGAGGTCCGGCGGTCTTGTCGACGATTACCTGGAGGCGCGCATACTCCTCGCGAATCTGATCGGCGGGAAGAAGATGGGTTCGGGTGGCCAGAATGGCGGCTTCCAGCACCGCGTGTTTGGCCCGATTGAAGCCCATGAACTCACGGCTGACCCCGCGGTGCGCCACCCTGGCTTCGATTCTCGATCGGGGGGGTGTGGCGTCGACCGCCACCACCTCAAGTTCCCTCCAGGAACAGGCCGCCTCGAGCACCGCCCCCTTCACGACCCGGGCTGGAACCCAGGGAAACTGGGGGCTCGAGATGGCCCCCTGGGCAAAGAGCATCGCGTCATCGGTGAGATTGACCACCGCGGCTCGGGTGGCGCTGACGTTGCGGAAGGTGCTCGTCTGCAGGAATGGCTTCAGGATGATGATCTCATCACCCCATTCCACTCCCATCGGGGCAAAGTTGATCGCCCCGTTGGAATCCAGCGTGGTGACGATCGTTTCCAGAATCACCGGACCAGATCGGCCGGCGGCGGGGCCGTGGCCAGGGTGCTCGATTCCAAACGCGGAGGAACCAGGGCGCCATCCGCCGCCTGCGGCAACGCCCTCGGTTCCGCCGGTACGCCATGGAGGAAGTGGTCGAGCAGGCGATAGCCATGCTCGGTCAGCACCGATTCCGGGTGGAACTGCACCCCGTAAACCGGGTACTCGGTGTGCTGCACCGCCATTATTTCCCCGTCCTCCGAGGTTGCGGTCACCACGAGCGAGGATGGCAGCGAGGCCGGCCCGATCACGAGAGAGTGATACCGAGTAGCGGTGAACGGGCTCGGCAGGCCGTGGAACAACCCCGTGCCTGAATGGTGGATGCGCGATGTCTTGCCGTGCATTGGTGCGCCCGCACGGAGGATCTCTCCGCCGTAAGCCGCCCCGATGCATTGATGACCCAGACACACCCCGAGGATTGGAATCCTCACCCCCACCTGGCGGACCACCTCGGTCGAGATCCCCGCTTCTCTTGGCGAACAGGGCCCGGGAGAAATCACGATATGCGAGGGTGCCAGGGAGAGAATCTCCTCGATGCTGATCGCATCGTGCCGCCGCACCAGCGGTGTCTCCCCCAGCTCGCTCACGTAGCGCGCCAGGTTGTAAACAAAGGAGTCGTAGTTGTCGATTAGAAGAATCATTGATTAGTCACGAGTCACGAGTCGTGAGTAACTCGTCACGAGTCGCCGGTCATCAAGGCAACGAGCCGGACCAATCCGACGACCTAGACTCGCGACTCGCGACTCTCGACTAACGTCTCAATCAGCCCGCGCGCCTTGTCCAGCGTTTCCCGATACTCCAGCTCGGGATCGGAATCCACCACGATCCCGCCCCCGGCCTGGAAGTATACCTGCCCCCTCACGGCCAGATAGCTTCGAATGACGATGCTGGTGTCCATGGCCCCGGTGGTGCTCACGTAGCCGATGGAGCCGCAGTACACACCCCGCTGGGTCGGCTCCAACTCCGCAATGATCTCCATGGCTCGTACCTTCGGCGCCCCGGTGATGGAGCCGCCGGGAAACGCTGCTCGGATGAGCTCAACGGCTCCCGCCCCAGGCTCGATCTCGCCCACTACGGTGGAGACGAGGTGGTGCACGGTGGGGTGGTGCTCCAGGGCAAAGAGCTCGGGGACCCTCACGCTGCCTGGCCGGCAAACTCGCGAGAGATCGTTTCGCAGCAGGTCTACGATCATCACGTTCTCCGCCCGATCCTTTTCGCTCTCCGACAGAGCTCGTCCGAGGGCTGCATCGTGCATCGGCCCGAGGCCCCTTGGGCGCGTCCCCTTGATGGGCCGAGTCTCGATGTGCCGGCGGTCCTGGTGCAGCCGGAGAAATCTCTCGGGTGAGGCGCTGAGAACCACCAGCTCACCGAAAGCAAGGTAAGCGGCAAAGGGGGCGGGGTTTCGGCGGCGTAGCCTGCGGTAGAGCTCAAACGAGGGTTCCTCCGAACGACTCTGAAACCTCTGCGAGAGGTTGGCCTGAAAGATGTCGCCCGCCACGATGTATTCCCGCACCCGTCCAACGGCATCGAGGTAGCCCCGGTGGGTGAACGTCGACCGCAGGCCGATGTCGGCTGCTCCTTCGACTCCAACCAGCGGGTAGGACGGGGCAGGTACTGCCTCCAGCGACGTTGCTTCGGTCAGACTGCCTGTCCGTCTGTCCGCCTGTCCACCCGTCCCTCCACCCAGCCTCTCCCGCACCATCTCCATCCGTTCACGGGCCCGCCGCTCCTGCGCGGTCCCATCCGCGGGGAGGCCGGTCGAGATCAGCCACGCGGTACCGATTCGATGATCCCAGGCGATGACCCAGTCATAGAGGCCCAGCACCACATCCGGGATGGCCAGATCGTCGTAGCGGGGGCGGGGAAGGCGCTCGAGCACCGCGCCCCAGTCGTAGCCGAGGTATCCCGCGATTCCGCCTTGAAAGGGCGGCAGCCCGGATACGGGCTCCAAGGGCTCGCGGGGCAGAAGAGCTCGAGCCGCACTCAAGGCATCGCCCGCCACCGGCTTCCATCTCCGGCTGTTGGCCCCCCAAATCTCGGTTGCAGGGCCCTTGCTGCGGACTACGTGTGGTGGGTCGGCGGCGAGGAAGGAGAAGCGTGCATCCGGGTGCTGAATGGCCGCGCTGTCCAGGAAGAGAACGTATGGCAGCTCGAGAAATCTCTCACAGACTTCTGCGGGATCCACGTTACTCCCTAGGGGTTCAACCAGAGGTGTGAACCCCCGGCTCATCCCGCTGCCCCTTCGCTTCCTTGCTCAGGGCAGGCTCCGCTGCCCCGCTGCCCCGCTGACCGCCGCGACCGCTGGGTGAGGATGACATGCTCCGACCTGACGTCGTCCGGTGGCGTGAGGTAGCCCCAGTTGAGAGCGCCTTCCTGACGGTAGGTCTTCCCCAGCATGATTGCCAGCTTGGCCTTCATGAGCTCGCGGCCGAGGTAGAAGGCATGAGCGGCCTCGTCCACTCCGAGCTGGGAAAAGAGCTGCTGAATGTCAGTCCCGCGAACGAAGATCTCGTGGTTGAAGACCGTAATCGTTTGACGGTCGGCGAAGATCCGGAAGTTAGGGTCGGTGACGGCCGCGTGCAGCCGGCGCAGCTCGGATTCATCGTACTCCAGAACCACCGGATCCTTTACCGTCAGGAGCCGGTCGTCGATGCCCTTGGGAAGCGTGCGGTGGGTGATCGCGTAGTGCATGAGCCGACGGGCGATATCGATCTCACGCACCGACCCCCGGGCCCAGTCGATCACTTCAGTAGTCAGCACCGCGCGCACGCCGGTCTCTTCGCAGATGGCAAGCAGCAGCGCGTTCACGCCCGTCGTGTCGGCACTGGTCAGCTCGGTGATGTTGCCGATGCCCATCAGCTGGGCCGCCGTGGGGTAGCGCCGGTGCACCTCCGCATAACGTTCCAGCGACGCCATGAAGCCGAAGCCGATCGGCTCGATGATGGGATCGATCAGGTACCGAACCTTCCAGCGCTCCAGCGCCTCGATGCTGCGGTCGAGCGTGTCCAGGCCTTCACCAAGGTCTGGAATCACCACCACCCGGGCGTCGGTGCCGGCCAGCTCCCGAGCAACCTCGAGATTCGTTCCGTTGACGCTGAGGACCAGCTCGGCCCCGGCCGTTACCGCGGTAATGATCTCCGCGGGGTCGAAGCTGTCAATGCTGACCCGGATGTTCGCGGCACGAAGCTCACGTACCACCTCGCCCAGGCCGGGAAAGGAGACTCCCGGTGTGCAGCCCAGATCGATGAGATCCGCGCCACTTGCCCGGTAATACTCGGCCGATGCGCGGATCTCCTCCCGTGTCAACTTGGGCGCGTTATTGATTTCGGCCAGGATTTCAATAGAGTAGCCGCCGTAGTCTGGAGCTGCGGCCGCCTGCCCGAAGTAGCGCGGGATCTCGCGGAGATCCTTGGGTCCCTTCTCGACCGGTACCCCGAGCCGCTCCGCCAGCGGTCCCGTGTCACCCTCGCAGAGGCCCGGGATCAAAACCAGGTCGGTGTCGGGGGGGACCTCTAGAAACCGCGCGATCCAGGGTGTCGTCATCAGAGCCGCCACCGTGATCTTCATGACCGCCACGCCGGGCTCGAACGGCGGTTGCATCTCGTGCAGCACCCGTCGAAGGGCCGGCTCGGCCAGCTTGCCGGTGACAAACAGCACCCGGCGGGGCAGCGGGGCGGCGGGGCGGCTTGCTCCGATGTCCGGAGCCGCTCCGCTCGCGGAATCCACTGCCCTACCGCCCCGCTGCCCCGCTGCCCCGCCTATTTTGGCTCCCCCGGCCGAACCCACTTGTTCGGCGTGCCCTCGAGCGCGCCGCCTTGAGGTTTCCAGAGAACGATCTCTTCGATCTTCCGCGCGAGCTCGAAATCCTTGTCGGAGATCCCACCGGCAGCGTGATTCTGCAGCTTCACGGTGACGCGTCCCCAGGTGACGGTCAGGTCCGGGTGGTGATACGCCGCCTCGGCCAGGTAACCGACGGCGTTCACCAGCATCAGGGTCGTAGGCCAACCATCTGTCTTATAGATTCTACGAATCCACCCCTCCTCGTAATACCAGCCCGGAAGTTGCTTGAGCCGCTCGGCGATCTCGCTGTCGTTGTAGGTTCGCTCTTTTGTCGCAGGCATCGTTACCTCCTTCAAGAGTCAGGAGTCTGGAGTCAGGAGTCAGGACCATCGGGAACCCCCGACTCCTGACTCCCAGCTCCCGACTATCTACATCACCACTCCACCATTCACCGCAATCACCTGCCCCGTCAGGAAGGCAGCATCATCCGAGGCGAGGAACACCGCCGCGGCGGCCACATCCTCGGGAGTGCCCCAGCGACCGAGCGGCGTCATCTCGATCACCTGTTGGCGGAACTCGGGGTCAGCCCCTTCACCAAACGCGGTTTCGATGAACCCGGGCGCCAGGATGTTAACTCTGATCTCGGGAGCCACATCGCGAGCGAGCGATTTGCTGAAGCTGGCGATCCCTCCCTTAGCCGCCGAGTAGAGTCCGGGATTTTCTCCCTTCATACCGTGAGAGATGTGATCCCACGCCATGTTAATGATGGCACCGCCTCCCTGCGCCCGCATGAGATCCACTGCTGCCCAGGAGGCGAGGACTGTCCCGCGAAGATCAACCGACAATACCAGGTCGAGCTTGTCGAGGCGGGTGAGCCGGCCCGACTCGCCGGTCAGAATGTCGGCTCCGGCGTTGTTGATCCAGACGTCGACTATGCCGAAGAGCTCTTTCAGCCTGCACACGAGAGCTCCGACGTCCTCGGGGCGGCTGATGTCGGTTCGCACTACCTCCGCCCGGCGTCCAAGAGAGCGGATCTCCTGCGCCGTGGTCTCCGCGCCACTCTGATTCTTGCGATAGGTAATGGCGAGATCGGCGCCGGCGCGAGCGCAACGGAGCGCGATGGCGCGACCAATGCCACTCGACGCTCCGGTGACCAGAACGATTTTGTGGTCCAGCACTGCCGCCTCCCCTCCGACCTCAACTGGTTATAGCTTCTTAAATCCTAACATATCAGGGCCTTAGCATCCTACAAGGGAGCAACGCCATGCAGTTGCTGGTGAGTGTAAGGTCGGCTGCGGAGATCGAGCCCGCCCTGACCGGGGGCGCCGATATCATCGATGCCAAGGAGCCGGACCGCGGTTCACTCGGCGCGGTATCAGCGCAGACCCTCGCGGAAATACTCGAGTGTCTCCCTTCGAACCGCACCTTCAGTGTAGCCCTGGGAGACGTGGCGATCGAAGCTGACGTCGTTGCCGCTATCGGTTCGCTCATTTTGCCCTCCCGCCCGGCGCCCACCTTTTTGAAGCTCGGGCTTGCCGGGGTACGGTCCCCCGAGCTCGCGGGCCGGCTTCTGAGAACCGCCGTCAAAGTGGCGGCCGGGCGGGGTTCAGCGCCGCGTATTGTCGCGGTGGCCTATGGTGATGCCGGCCGGGCCGAGGCTCTCTCGCCTGAGGTCATCTGCCGGCTCGCTCATCAGGCTGGCGCCGCCGGCATCTTGCTGGACACGTACGTCAAGGACGGCCGCGGTTTGCTGCGATGGGTGGACCCATACCGGCTAGCCGAGTTGATTACGGGCGCCCGGCGGGCGGGAATGCTGACCGCGGTTGCAGGCTCTCTGGACCTGGATGACGTCAAATCCGTTACCCGGGCGGCTCCCGACGTGTTTGGGGTGCGGGGCGCTGCCTGTGAAGGGGGGAGAGCGGGGCAAGTATCGACAACCCGGGTCCGGGAATTACGGCTGAGGCTCGGCCCTGCCCCTTCGTGCGAAACGCGGGATCAGGCGGCGGATCCTGCCCCTGCGAAGCGGGCTAAGTCAGTTAAAACCAATGGTTAGAGGGGTGTCTCAGAGGGCATAACACTTGCTCGGCAAGGGAAACCTGCGGGCCCGGTGCGACCGTTTTTCCTTCACCTGAGCAAGAATGTGACTTTCCCGTCGACACCACTGCGGAGCAGGTTCGGTCGCCGACTGCTTGCCTTGTTCGTGGGTTGTGCCTTTGTCCCTATGGCCGTTCTTGCGGCCCTGTCCTACCGGCACGTCAAACATCAGCTCTATCGTCAGAGCGAAAACCGGCTCCAGCAGGCAAACCTGGCGCTCAGCCAGGCGATCTTCGACCGGCTTCTCCTGCTCGATGCTACCCTGAAGAGCATTCCGCCTCAGGCCATACTCCAGCTCTACGCTTCCAAGCTGAAGCCGGCGCCGGCCCCGGTGCGTCCGGTATCCCGGCCGGGTAATCAGACCCAGACCGGTAACCTGGATGGTCGCCTGGCGATGGGCGGCATCGTCCTGGATCGCCGCCCCAAGACTATCAGCGGCGTGCCGGTCCCGGCGCCCTCGCGTGTCGAGCTGATTGCGGCGAGTAAGGCCCTGATCGCCGGGCTGGATCTGCTGGCCCGCCAGCGGTTTATCGCGGTGGAGTTCGTTGCCGATGACGGGAAGCGCGTCGAGATCTTCGGCCGCCTGGCTCGACGCCCGAAACTGACGTCGCGGGATAGCTCCGACCTGCGGCTTGGCCTGCCTCTGATCGTCAACGAGCAGCTCCCCGGCGAGCCCACCCGGATCTACCTGCTGCGGCGGATCGTACGCCGTAACGAGTTGCGAGGCACTTTCGTGGGCGAAGTGAGCCCGGAATATCTCTGGGGCTCACTCGAGCAGAGCATGCCTTCTCCCACCACCCGGGTGGCGGTGCTGGACGATTCCGCGCATGTGATCTTCAGTTCCACCAAGGTGCTGCCTGCCCCCCTCCCCTTGAACGCCTCGGAGCCGGGACTCGAGCCGCCGGCCCTCGTGGACTCGGCGGACCATTCCTATCTGTCCGCCTCGTCCGAGATCAGAATGGCGGAGGCGTTCGCCGCGCAGCCGTGGAAAGTGGTGCTTACCGAGTCCAAGGATGAAGTGTTGGAACCCATGGTGGAGTTCACTAACACTTTCCTCATCGTCATCGGGCTCTCGAGCCTGGTGGTGATGCTGCTCAGCGTCAGTCAGATCCGCCGCAGCGTTCTGCCACTCGAGGAGCTGCAAAAGGGCACCCAGCGCATCGCGCAGCGCGACTTTGCCAGCAGGGTGACGGTGAACAGCAGAGACGAGTTCGAGCAGCTGGCGGCCTCGTTCAACACCATGGCCACGCAGCTGGGCCGGCAGTTCAACGCCCTCGCCACCGCGGCCGAGATCGATCGCGCGGTGCTGTCGGCTACCGACGCCACCACCATCGTGGACACGATTCTGGCCCGTATCCGGGACGTGTTCCCCTGCAGCGTCGTCAGCGTGACTATCGGTGTGCCGGACGGCTCCAAATCCCTGACGAGTGTGATTCAGGACTACCAGTCCAGCGAGCGCCACGTCGCCCGGATTACAATGCGGGCGGCCGACGTGCAGGGAATCCTCACCGGCCCCGAGGTGCTGGAGTTACGCGGGGGGGAGACCCTGCCGTCTTATCTCGAGCCGCTGGTGGGATTAGGCGTCACGTCGTTCGTGGTGCTGCCCCTCTCGTACCAGCGGCAGCTGTCCGGCATTATCGCCCTGGGCGAACGATTCGATCTGGTGCCGAGCGAGGAAGACCGGGTTCAGATGCGCCGTCTGGCCGACCAGGCCGCCGTCGCACTGGCCAACGCGCGCATGCTCGATCAAGTGCGCGAGCTGGCTTACTTCGACAGTCTTACCGGTCTTCCGAACCGGCTGTCGTACAAGGAGCGCCTGGCCTACGCTCTGGAGCAGGCCAGCCGGAACCAGCAGATGGTGGCCGCATTTTTCATCGACCTCGACCATTTCAGCCGGGTCAACGACACGCTTGGCCACGAGGTGGGCGATGAACTCTTACGCCACGTGGCGTCGCGCCTTCGCTCCTGCTGCCGGGAGCGGGAGGATGAAGTGGGGCCCGCGTTTGCCACCCTTGCCCCCGAAGTGGCCCGACTCGGCGGCGACGAGTTCACGGTCATCATGCCTGGGCTGCATGACCCACAGGACGCGGCAAAGCTCGCCCGGCGGCTCATCAGCAGCTTTGCCCATCCGATCAGGGTGGATACCCACGAGATCTTCATCAACGCGAGCATCGGGATCGCCATTTATCCGTTTGATGGCGAGGACCTCGACACTCTGTTGATGCACGCCGATACGGCCATGTACAAGGCGAAGGAGCAGGGCGGCAACAGTTACCAGACCTACTCCAAGTCGATGACGACCACCGCCCTCCAGCGGCTCACCCTGGAGAACGATCTGCGCAAGGCCCTCGAGCGGAGTGAGTTCGAGGTGCACTACCAGCCCATCGTCGACGCGTACACCGGCACGGTCGTGGGCGCGGAGGCGTTGTTACGCTGGCAACACCCGGAGCTGGGACTTCTCCTGCCCTCGGAGTTCATTCCGATCGCCGAGGAGAACGGGATGATCGTTCCGATGGGAGAATGGATCCTCCAGGCGGCGTGCATGCAGAACCGAGCCTGGCAGGACGCGGGATTTCCTCGCATCAGGGTTGGGGTAAACCTTTCCAGCCGGCAGCTCAAGCGCCGGCTCACGGACACCATCAGCCAGGCGCTGCAGCTGAGCGGACTGGAGCCCCGATATCTCAGTCTCGAGCTTACCGAGAGCGTCCTTGTCAACTATCACAAAGAGGGCACCGAGGCTCTTCACGCTCTGCGAGCGATGGGCCTTCATCTGGCGGTGGACGACTTCGGGACCGGATACTCTTCCTTCAGCTACCTGAAGCACTTCCCGCTGGACACGCTCAAAATCGACCGTTCTTTCATCCGGGAAATCGCCATCCATCCGGACGACGCGGCCATCACTACCGCGATAATCGCCATGGGGCACGCTCTGGGGCTGAGAGTGATCGCGGAGGGAGTCGAGACCGAGGCCCACCTGAGCCTGCTTCAAAAGCAGGGTTGCGACGAGATACAGGGTTACCTGGTCGGCCGCCCGGTGCCCGCCGCCCGGTTCGAGGAGCATCTCGCCAGAAAACGCGTGGTGGGAGCCGGCGCCAGTGCCACCCGGCGGCAGCGATCCGCTAGCCGGTGAGACTTTCCTCCAGCCCCTCCAGCCGGTCGCACCCGATCACCGAGTACGGCGTCCCCACCGGCAGTGCTCGAGCGAAGTAGGGATCCAGCGGCTCCGGCGAGCTCGATGACGGCTTGATCAAAATCAACCGCGCCGCGTCCAGTGCGCCGGCTATGAAAGCCGCGACGCTGTCGCTGCTCACGTCCCAGCTGTGCGGCAGCACGTCGGCTGAGCGCATCCAGCGCGACGGCGCCAGGACGCTCACGTAACCCGGCTGCAACGCTTCGAACACGGCTCCAGGGGAGTCTATCAGCAGCGCCCCCGGCATCCGCTCCGTGAGGACGTGAGCGTACTGGTCCATGGCCAGGATAGCCATCCAGTGCGCCGCGTTGGGGGACAGGCCGAAGGAGCGGTCGAACTCCCGGACGGCGTCGGCGAAGGGCCCTCCCCCGGGCACTACGAGAATGCGGTGTTGGGAGGCCGCCGCTCGCACGGCCTGGCACGCCCGATCGAGCGCTCCGGGGACGGCGGCGAGCCCACCACCGATCTTGACGACACTGAGCGGGACAGGCAGGCGAACCGTCATCCATCCGACTCCAGGGTGTGCCAGAGAAGCCACGCGACCGCGGCCGCCGGAGCGGTACGGGCGGCACTTCCGATCTGCTCGGCCAGCGGCATGATGCTGAGGCCAACCCTGCCGGCCGCCTCTACGGCGATAAAGTCACCTACCCCCGTCACCACGGCGGAGGTGATCGCCGGACATCGCAAAAGTATTCGCTTAAGCGCTTCGGCGACCTCCCGAACTTGAGCTTCCGCGAGGGCCGCCGCGATGGCATCAATGGCGGTATCATCGAGCATCTCACGGTCGCCGCAAACCACCCGCGCCAGGCGCTCGCCGGCAGACTCGCGAGTTGGGGGCCGGCCGTCAGGCGGTGGACAGGTATAATCCGCGGGCTCGAGACGTCCCAGCCAGAGATGTGCGTCGCCCATGATCGCAAAACCGTCGGCTGAGACGCGGGAGCTTCCACCCCACAGCGGCACCTGGCGAGCAACTGCTTCAACCGGTGTTCGCAGGGCTCCGGTATACACCAGCTCGCCGCTGAGCAACCGCTCGGGGTCCGTGTGTCCTTCCGTCGCCACGCGTCCATTGACGATGGGAATAAGATCCGACGAGGTGGTGCCGATATCGATCAGAACGCAGGTCGGGCTCGATCGAGCGACCAGGCGGGCGGTGGCGGCCCAATTGGCTGCCGCCACGGTCAGGGGAAGCTTCCGTGCCTCCTCCGGTCGGACGAACCTGCCATCCACGCTAAAGACGTAAAGATCGTTACTCGGAAACGCGGCGTGCAGCGCGTCGAGTACGCACCCAACGCCCTCCCGTTTGGTGCGAAAGGCCTGAGAGAGCTCGGCGGTCATGGTGACGGCGTGCGGAACACCACCCGCCCCGCCCACCTTGCGTGCTGCTTTGGTCAGTGTCGAGCCCAGGGCTTGGGGATCACGCTTTAGCTCGTAGGGAAGGCAGGTGGCTGTGATGGCCGGACCGTGGGGGCCCCACTCCAAGCGAGCGGCCTTGGTGTTGACGCCGCCGATGTCCCAGCCGAGTACTGCAGATGGCCTGGTCATTCAGCTCCTGCGGGGATAGGATCGCGCATGCAGATCATTCCAGTGCTGGACCTGGCCGGCGGAGTGGCCGTACATGCGCAGGCGGGCGACCGCACCCGGTACGCGCCGCTGACCTCAGAACTGGCCCCCGACGCTACCGGCGATCCGGTGGTGCTGCTGCGCGCCTTTCACGCGATCCTCGGTGTGCATGAATGCTATGTGGCTGATCTCGACGCCATACAGGGTGGCGCCCTCCAGCGGACGCTTCTTCGACAGCTGGCCGCGTTCCACACCGGGTTTGCGGGGGCCCTGCTGGTCGATGCCGGCACGAGACATCCCGGAGGTGCGCTCGAGGTGCTCTCCTGCGGCGCAAGCGAGGTCGTCGTGGGACTGGAGACGCTCCACGCCTTCGCCGATCTGGCCAAGATTGTAGACGTCATCGGCCCCACTCGACTGGTGTTCAGCCTCGATCTGAAGCTCGGCACTCCCATTCTTCATCCCGCCATGCAGGACGCCAGCGGCGCCGGTCCGGACGTGTTGAGCCTGGCCGCGCAGGCGATCACCGCGGGGGTCACGACGTTGCTACTGCTGGATCTCGGTCGGGTCGGCACGGGGTGTGGAGTAGATCTGGGCTTGCTGGAGACGCTGCGGCGTGGCTTCCCCCGAGCCCGGCTCCTGGCTGGCGGCGGCGTCCTCACCCGGCGGGACCTGGACCGCATGAGAGACGCGGGCTGCGACGGCGCGCTGGTTGCAAGCGCCATTCACACCGGTCGCGTCACCGCATCGGACCTGGCCGAGCTGGCCGATTCCCGTCACGGCTAAGATCAGTCGAGAGCGAGCGCCTGGCGATAGGTGGCGGACTGGCCGTAGTTCTCCTCCACCTCCAGCTCCAGCAGCGTGAGATGGTCATAGCCGCCAGCGGCCAGCTCCTGTTGCACCAGCACACCCAGGTACTGCGCCAACATTTCGGCGGTGCTATTCGGAATGGGAATAAGGGCGCAGTCGCGCTTGGGGAAGACGTAGGTCGGCTGGCCGAAGTAATCCACGGCCAGGCTGTCTCCTTCCTCGCGGTATGCCAGCTTGGGATTGAGGGTCGGCAGCAAGACCTTGTGGTCGATAGTATCGACCAGGCGCCGGATAATCTGTTTGAGGACGCTGAAGTCCAGCACGAAGAGACACTCGGAGTCTACGGTGCCTTCGACCGCCGCACCCACCCGATAATTATGGCCATGGAGCGTCTCGCACTGGTGCCCCCGGAAGGTGATGAAGTGGGCCGAAGCGAAGACGAGATAGTCTTTGCTGACCTGGACTCGAAAATTGCTCTGCACGGGGTTCTCCTCAGCGGTCCCATCCACCCTCAAGTATAACGACGAATAGCGCGGCACAGGTGAGGTCGGCGGTGGTGCCGGGATTTCGCCGATTATGGGAATCACGCAGCTCGGCATCGAGCTCCGCCAGAGCCTGCCTCCCCTCCGTCGATCGTATGCCACCCGCTCCCAGGACTTCCCGGGCCCGCCGGGACACCGCCTCCGCTTCAGTCTGCCCGAGCTTCCGTGCTATGTGGGTGTCGGCTGTTGAATCGAGTAATCTCAGGTAGGCATCGATGGCGGCGTCGGTCCACGCCAACCGGTCCCGTCTAGCCGCTCGGATAGCCGGAACACCGACTTCAAAAGTAAGCGCGAAACTCGTGACATATTCCCGGGCGATAGCGTCTCGCTCCGCCGCCAGAGCCATTGCCTGGCGAAGTGTCACGGTGGGGGACTCGAAAACATCCTCCGCGGCAGCCTCACCCAGACCACCGGGGCGGACGTGGCGGATGGCGGCGTAGACCTGAGCCGCGTCTCCAACAGTCGTCTCCGTCAGCGTCTGGCCCAGCCGCTCGCGCAAGGTTCCTCCCGAGCGCAGCGCGGCGCGGGCCAGGGGCGCCAACAACAGGACGATGCCGAGGTTGGTGTTGGATTTGGTCCACCGCCGCGTGTCCTCTACCGCCGTCCGGATAGTCGTGCCCAGGGGGTTCTGCCCCGCGCCGGACAGGGCCGGTCCGATGGCGACGGCGCTGGCGAGGAAGTCCTCGTACCGGGTGTCGTGAAAATGAAGACCGGGGGAAACGTTGCCCGGCTTGGCGGCGCTCACCTCAAGCAGGCACGCGAGCTGACCGGCAGCAGCCACTTCGGCTGGAGTGGTCACCGCGCTTGAAGGGCCAGGAAGTCGACCAATCTGCTGGCCACATCCAGCCCGGTCGCCTCCTGCAGTCCTTTCCACCCGGGAATGCCGTTTACCTCGAGCACATAGACTGTCCCGTCCTTACCTGCCAGAAGATCCACCCCCGCGTAATCCGCTCCCACCGCGGCGGCAGCCCGCACCGCCAGGGCGCTCAGGTCCTCGGACAGCGAAACACTATGGGCGGTACCTCCCCGAGCGAGATTGGTGCGCCAGCTCATGGCACGCCGTTCGATGGCGCCGAGCACCCGGCCCCCTACAACGAAGGCCCGTATGTCCACTCCGTCGTGCTCGATGGTTCGCTGGAGGTAATACACGCCACGGATCTGCTCGATGGTGCGGAAGACCCTGAAGGCCATTTCTTCGTCGCTGATCCTTACCATGCCGAGCCCCATGGAGCCGAACAGCGGCTTGACGACGACATCGCCCATGGCCCGGAATGCCGCGGTTGCCTCCTCCACGCTGTCACAGACGACGGTTTCCGGGGTAGGAACGCCGCATTGCTCCAACAGGGCGGAGGTCCAGAACTTGTCCACCGTGCGCTCGATGGCCCGAGGTGAATTTATGACCCGTACCCCTCGGTCCTCCAGACGATGCAGGGCGTCGACCCGA
>Ga0136617_10002767_pt1 | contig 15610 bp, 16 predicted proteins | sample AntDrymUQ3222106_2_FD_129672 | JGI IMG/M metagenome (GOLD analysis project Ga0136617, IMG submission 129672) | Polar desert sand microbial communities from Dry Valleys, Antarctica - metaG UQ322 (21.06) | ecosystem: Environmental > Terrestrial > Soil > Desert | place: Antarctica: Dry Valley...
CGTTGTCGGTGGCGGCGCGCTGGGTGATCCGGCGGACTACGGGCTCGACGCGATGTTCCCCGCGCTGTTCCTCGCACTGCTCGTCGGCTTGCTGAAGGATGCCCGCGCGAGGCGGGCCGCCCTTGGTGGAGGCCTCATCGCCCTGGCGCTGCTGCCCTTCGCGCCGCCCGGCGTGCCGGTCATCGCGGCTGTCGCGGGCGTGCTGCTCGGTGGGAGGCGCCCGGCGTGAGCGAGGCCTGGATCGCCGTCGTCGTCATCGGCGCTGCCACCGTCGCGCTCAAGGGCGCGGGCACCGTGGTCCTCGGCGGACGGACGCTGCCGGAGCGCTTCGACGGCGTCGTCGTGCTCCTGGCACCCAGCCTGCTCGCCGGCCTCGTCGTCGTGCAGACGCTGGAGGGCGACAGCGGCATCGCGCTCGACGCGCGCGTGGCCGGCCTCGCGGCGGCAGTGGTGGCGCTGGTCCTGCGCGCGCCGCTGCTCGTCGTGCTCGCCGCCGCCGCGGGCGTTGCCGCCGCGGCCCGCGCCCTCGGCGCCGCGTAGCCGCGTTTCGCGTCTCGGCGGCCGCGCGTAGCGCGCTGCTCACTACGCTAGGCGCGTGCGCGAGCCCGGACTGCTCAGCGTCGTCGCGCCGCTGCACGACGAGGAGGACACGCTCGGCGCGTTCCACGCGCGCACGATGGCGGCGCTCGACGGGATCGACTTCGAGCTCGTGCTCGTCGACGACGGCTCGCGCGACGGGACCTCCGAGCGGCTGCGCGCGCTCGCGGCCGCCGACGGCCGGATCAAGCTGATCACGCTGTCGCGCAACTTCGGCCACCAGGCCGCGATCAGCGCCGGGTTGGAGCACAGCCGCGGCGACGTCGTCGTGATGATCGACGCCGACCTGCAGGACCCGCCGGAGCTGATCGGGGAGATGCTCGCCGCATGGCGGCGCGGCGCCGACGTCGTCTATGCGGTGCGCGAGTCGCGCGCGGGGGAGACGCGCGTGAAGATCACGACCGCCCGCTGGTTCTACCGCCTGTTCGCCAAGCTCGCCCGGATCGAGCTGGCGCACGACTCGGGCGACTTCCGGCTGATGGACCGCGCGCCGCTTGACGCGCTGCTCTCGATGCCCGAGCGCAACCGCTTCCTGCGCGGCATGACCGTGTGGGTCGGCTTCACCCAGACCGCCGTGCCCTACCGGCGCGAGGCCCGGGCCGGCGGGCGCACGAAGTTCACGCCGGCGCGGATGCTGCGCTTCGCGTTCGACGCGATCACCTCGTTCTCGCACGCGCCGCTCCAGGCCGCCACGCTGCTCGGCTTCGCGTTCTCCTTCCTCGCGTTCCTGGCCATCCCGCTGACCGTGGTCGCGCGCTACACGGACATCTACAGCCGCGGCGTGCCCTCGACGATCGTGATCATCCTGCTGCTCGGCGGGATCCAGCTGATCACGGTCGGGATCATCGGCGAGTACGTCGGCCGCATCTACGACGAGGTCAAGCATCGCCCACTGTACGTGGTACGCGAGCGCGTGAACGTGGAGGCGCCCGAGCAGGAACCCGTCGAGTGAGGATCGCCGTCCTGGGGGCCGGGGTGTGCGGGCTCACCGCAGCCCACCGGCTCGCGCGCGGCGGTCACGCGGTCGACGTCTACGAGCGCTGGCCCGGCCTGGGCGGGCAGGCCGCGACGTTCGAGCTCGGCGACGGCCACCGGCTCGAGCGCTACTACCACCACCTCTTCACCTCCGACCGCCACATCGCCGCGCTGTTCGCCGAGCTCGGCATGCCCGACGCGATCGAGTGGCGGCCGTCGAGCGTCGCGTTCTTCGCCCGCGGAGAGCTGCACCCGTTCGTCACGCCGCTCGACCTGCTGCGCTTCCGCCCGCTCTCACCCCTCGCGCGGGTGCGGATGGGCGCCGCCGTGCTCGCGCTGCAGCGGTTCGCCGGCGAGCGCGCGCCGTACGAGCGGATCACCGCGCGCGCGTGGATCGAGCGCCGGATGGGCCGGCAGGCGTGGGAGGAGGTGTGGGGGCCGCTGCTGCGCGGCAAGTTCGGCGAGCGCGCGGACCGGATCGCGATGGTGTGGCTGTGGAGCAAGCTGCGGCTGCGGCGCAGCGGCAAGGGGGAGGACGTGCGCCAGGAGCGGCTCGGGTACCCGCGCGACTCCTTCGAGCCGCTGTTCGCGGCGCTCGTCGCGTCGATCGAGGGCGCGGGCGGGCGGGTCATGACCGATCGTCCCGCGGCACGCCTGAGCCGCGGGGCGGACGGCCTCGTCTTGCACCCCGGCGCCCCCGGCTCCTTCCGCGCCGGCCATGACCCGCGCGCGTTCACGGCGGGCGCGGGCGAGACGTACGACCGGGTGCTCGCCACCGTCCCCAACGACGTCTTCGCGGGCCTGCTCGATCCGGAGCTGGCCACGGAGGTGGGGGAGCCCTACCGCGCGCGCATGCGCAGCATCGAGTACTTCGCCGCGCTGTGCCTGCTGCTCGAGCTCGACCGGCGCTTCAGCCCGTACTACTGGACCAACGTCGCCGACCCCGCGCTGCCGTTCGTCGGGCTGATCGAGCACACCAACTTCGTCGAGCCGCGGCGCTACGGCGGCCGTCGCTTCCTCTACGTCGCCAACTACCTCCCGCACGGCCACGAGCTGCTCGCGCTCGACGCGAGCGAGCTGCTGGTGCGCTACGAGGCCGGCCTGCGCGCGGTCAACCCGGCGTTCTCGCCCGCCTGGGTCAAGCGCGCCTGGCGCTTCGCCGAGCCGGCCGCCCAGCCGATCGTCACCGTCGGCTACGCGGAGCGCGTCCCGCCGCTGCGCACTCCCGCCGCGGGGCTGGTGCTGGCCAACACGACGCAGGTCTATCCCGAGGACCGCGGGACGAACTACGCGGTCCGGCTCGGCGAGCAGGCCGCGTTCACGCTGCAGCACGGCTAGCCTCCGGCGGATGCGGATCGCGATCGCCGCCGACGAGCGCACCGGCGTCGCCGCCGCGGCGATTCCGGCCGGCGTTCACCCGAGGGCGGCCGCCACCGCGGCCGGCGCGGGCGCCGGCGCCGGCTTCAGCGTCGCGGCCAGGCCCGCGCAGATCAGCACCGCGCCGCCGAGCTCGAGCGCGGTCGGCCGCTCGCCCAGGAGCAGTGCGGCGGTCGCGATCCCGAACACCGGGACGAGCAGCGCGAACGGCGTCACGGTCGCGGCGGTGTGGCGCTTGAGCAGCGTCGTCCAGGCGGCGAAGCCGAACAGGCCGCTGACGAGCGCGACGAACAGCAGGGCGGCGATCCCGCGAGCGTCGACGCTCGCCAGCGCGTCGCCCATCTCGGCCGGTCCTTCGAACAGCAGCGACAGCCCGACGAGCGGGATGGGCGGCACGAGGCTCGCCCACACGAGCATGGCGAGCGGGTCGGGCGGCTGCGCGACGCGCGTGATGACGTTGGTCACGCCCCAGGCCGCCGCGGCCGCGAGGATCAGGAGGAAGGGGAGGATCGGCGCGCTCGCGGCGCGGTCCACGCCGATCACCGCGAGGCCGGCGAACGCGATCCCCGCGCCGGCCATCTGTTCGCGCCGCGGCCGCTCTCGCAGCACGAACCCTGCGAACACGATCGTGAAGATCACCTGCAGCTGCAGCAGCAGCGAGGAGAGGCCGACCGGCAACCCGAGGTCGAGGCTGACGAACAGCAGCCCGAACTTCACGACGCCCAGCAGGAAGCCGAAGCCCAGCACGAAGCGCCAGGGGATCCGTGGGCGCCCGACGAAGAACAGCGCCGGGAGCGCCATCAGCGTGAAGCGCAGCGCGTTGAACAGCAGCGGCGGAAAGTGGTCCAGGCCGACGTGGATGACCACGAAGTTCACGCCCCAGACCGCTGTGACGAGGATGAGGAGGGCGACGGAGCGGGCGGGCATCGCCACATCCTGGGGCAGTTGAGGCATCAGAGCCAGTAGACATTCCCCGCGCCATCCGTAAGCTTCGCTGCATGATCGACGCCCGCCGACTCCGCGTCCTGCGCGAGGTCTCCGAGCAGGGGACGCTCGCTGCCGCGGCCGACGCCCTGCATCTCACCCCCTCCGCCGTCTCCCAGCAGCTTGCCGCGCTCGAGCGCGAGGTCGGCCAGCCGGTGATCGAGCGCAACGGCCGCGGCGTCCGGCTCACCGGCGCCGCCGAGGTGCTGGTCGGCCACGCCAACGTCGTGCTGGCGCAGCTCGAGGCCGCGGCCGCCGACGTCGCCGCGTACTCCGAGGGCGTCGTGGGGACGGTGCGGATAGCGGGCTTCGCCACGGCGCTCGCGGAGATCGCCGCGCCGGCCGCCGCCCGGCTGCGCGAGAGCCATCCGCGGCTGCGGCTCGCGATCACCGAGCAGGAGGCGCCGGACTGCTTTCGCGCGCTCGCCGGCGGCGACGCCGACCTCGCGATCGCGATGATCTCGCGGCTGGCGCCCCCGGCCGACGACCTGCGCTTCCACCGCCGGCCGCTGCGCGCGGACGCGCTCGATGCCGTGCTGCCCTCCGCTCACGCGCTCGCGCGGGGCGACGAGATCGACCTCGCCGAGCTGGCGCAGGAGCCGTTCGTGGGCCCGCCGGACGGCACGTCCTGCCATGACGTGACCGTGACCGGCTGCTCCGCGGCCGGTTTCACGCCCGCGTTCGAGCACCGGTCGCTCGACTTCCACGCCACGATGGCGCTCGTCGCGGCGGGCCTGGGCGTCGCGCTCGTGCCGCGCCTCGCGCAGGCGGCGGTGCCGGCCGGCGCCGTGGTCCGGCCGCTGCGATCGCCGGCGCCGGCCCGCCACGTGTTCGCGGCGACCCGCGCGGGCGCGGAGCGGCGTCCCACGGTGGCCGCCGTGCTCGACGCACTCGGCGACCTTGAACCCGTCCCGGTCAGCCGGACGGCGACGCCCCCGCGTGGTCGTAGGGACCGAGGTCCGCTGATCGGCGGGCCCGATCGATGAGCCAGGCGGTGAGCTCGTGGCCGGGCAGTGGGCGGCTGAGGTAGTAGCCCTGGGCGGTGTGGCAGCCGATGGCGGCGAGCTCACGCCACTGGTCGGCGGTCTCGACGCCTTCGGCGACGACGTGCAGGCCGAGGTTGCGCCCGAGCTCGACGGTGGAGCGCACGATCGTGGCGTCGTCGGGGCTGCTGGTCATGTCGGCGACGAAGGAGCGGTCGACCTTGATCTCGCCGACCGGCAGGCGCTTGAGCTGGGCCAGCGAGGAGTAGCCGGTGCCGAAGTCGTCGAGCGCGAATGCGATGCCGAGCTCGCTCAGGCGCGCGAGCGTGTCCAGCGCGCGTGCAGGATCACGCATGACGGTGTTCTCGGTGATCTCGAACTGGAGCGACCCGGGCGGCATGCTGCGGCGCTCCAGCAGCTCGGCGACGTCGTCGGGGAAGCGCACGTCGAGCAGGTTCGTGGGCGAGATGTTGACCGCGATGGGCAGCTCGATGCCGGCGCGCCGCCAGCCGTGCTGCTGGTCGGCTGCGAGCTCGAGGACGTGAAGCGTGAGCCGGCGCATGAGCCCGTGCTGCTCGGCGAGGGCGATGAAACGGTCGGGGGCGAGCATGCCGAGGCTCGGGTGCTGCCAGCGCACGAGGGCCTCGACGCCGCGGATCTCGCCGGTGGCGAGGTCGCCCTTGGGCTGGAAGTGCAGCACGAGCTCGTCGCGCTCCAGCGCGGCGTGCAGCTCGCCGGCCAGGACCACCCGGTCGAGGCCGTGCGCGTCACTTCCGTTGGCGTAGACCTCGATTCCGCCACCCGCGGCCTTGGCGCGATACATGGCCACGTCGGCATGGCGCAGCAGCGTCGAACGGTCCATGCCGTGGTCAGGGGAGATGGCGATGCCCACGCTGGCGCCGACAGGGACCAGCAGGCCGTCCAGCGCGAAGGGCTGGTCGAGGACCGAGAGGAACGTCGCGGCGGCACGCATCGCCGCCGGTGCGCCCGTGGCGGCGGGCAGCAGCGCGACGAACTCGTCGCCTCCGAGCCGGGCGAGCACGCTGGCATCCGGCAGCGCGCCCTGGAGGCGCCGCGCGAGCTGGCGCAGGAGCTCGTCGCCGACATGGTGGCCGAGGGTGTCGTTGATCTCCTTGAAGCGATCCAGATCGAGCAGGATCAGCGCCAGCGGCCCGCTCGCGGCGCGCGGGGCATGGAGCTGCGCCTCGGCGGCCAGGTGGAAGTGACGGCGGTTGCCAAGACCGGTGAGCTCGTCGGTGCGCGCCTGCGAGCGCGACAGCTCGAGCTCGGCCTCGACCGCATGCAGGCGCTCGATCGCATCGACCACCTGGTTGAAGGCGCGCGCGCTCTCGCCCAGCTCGTCATCGGAGTCCGCCGTCAGCCTGCAGCGCTCTGGGTCGAAGTCCGACCAGTCGCCCGTCGCGGTCGCGAACCGGATCGTGTCCCCGACCAGGCGCATCCGCGCGCTCAGCAGCCGGGCTCGCGCGCCGACCACCGCCCGGCAGAGCCAGTAGTTGACGGCCCCAACCATCAGCCCCGCCGCCACCGTCGCCGCGAAGAAGGGCGCGCTCAGCGCCTGCCGCGCGTCGACGCCCAGCAGCAGCACGAAGAACGGAAACGCCACGCCGGTCAACAGCCCGAGGCCGATCATCCGTATCGCCAGGTCGGCGAACACCGAACGCGTCAGCCGCAGGCTCTCGCGACGGGAGGCGGGCGAGAGCGTCGGGTCGCGGGCCATCACTCCGGCTTATCGGCCAGATTCCCGGCGACTGGACGCTCGCAGCACCCCAGCACGTGGACCGGTTCGTCGCTGCCGCTCAGTCGCGGATCAGGCCGAGCACCTCGTCGCGCTTGGCCTCCATGTGCTGCGGCGAGACGAGGCTCTCCAGGCACAGCCGGAGCAGCGGCTCCGTGTTGGAGGGGCGCACGTTGAAGTGCCAGTCCTCGTAGTCGATCGAGATGCCGTCGAGGTCGGTGATCTCCGCGTCGCGGTAGCGGTCGCGGAGCTCGTCCATCTTCGCCGCCTGGTCGGCGACCTCGGAGTTGATCTCGCCCGAGATGAAGTAGGCCGAGCGGTAGGGCTCGAGCAGCTGCGCGAGCGTCCGGCCCGACTTGCCGAGCAGCTCGAGGATCAGCAGCGCCGGCAGCGTGCCGGAGTCGGCGTCGTAGAAGTCGGCGAAGTAGTAGTGGCCCGAGACCTCGCCGCCGAACGCGCCGCCCTCCGCGCGCATGCGGGCCTTGAAGAACGCGTGCCCGACGCGGTTGACCAGCGCTGTGCCGCCCGCCGCCTCGACCGTGTCGGCGACGGCGCGCGAGGCGCGCACGTCGTAGAGGATGTCGGCGCCCGGATGCGACTCCAGCACCGAGCGCGCGAGCAGCGCGCAGATGAAGTCGCCGTCGGCGAACCGACCGTCCCCGTCGATGAAGAAGCAGCGGTCGGCGTCGCCGTCCCAGGCGATTCCGAGGTCGGCGCCCTCGGCGATCACCTTCTCGATCGCGAAGCGCCGGTTCTCGGGCAGCAGCGGGTTGGGCTCATGGCCGGGGAATTCGCCGTCGGGCGCCCAATAGGTGGGGATCAGCCGCAGGCCGTCGAGGCGCTCGAGGATCGGACCGACCATCGGGCCCGCCATCCCGTTGCCGCCGTCGAGCACGACCTTCAGCGGGCGGATCGCGGCCGGGTCGATGAACGAGAGCGCGCGCGCGTGGAACTCGGCGTAGACGTCGACCTCCTCCACGCGACCCGGCGGCGTCTCCGGCGCCGGCAGCCCGGCGGCCACGAGGGCCTTGATGTCGCCGATCCCGGCGTCGCCCGACAGCGCCAGCGCCCCCTCGCGCACGAGCTTCGCCCCCGTGTAGGCCTTCGGATTGTGCGACGCGGTGCACATCAGCCCGCCGTCGAGCTCGCGCGAGCCGACGAGGAAGTAGAGCATCTCGGTGCCCACCATCCCGGCGTCCAGCACGTGCGCGCCCTCGGCCACCATCCCGTCGCGGTAGCGGGCGGCCAGCTCAGGCGCAGTCAGCCGCATGTCGCGGCCGAGGCCGATGCGCAGCTCCGCCGCCGGCTTGCCGCGCAGCTCGGCGAGCACGCGCGCGAACGCCCGCCCGACCTGCTCGGCGACCTCGCCGTCGATCTGCTCGCCGTAGAGGCCGCGGATGTCGTAGGCCTTGAAGATCTCCTGGGGAACAATCGTCGGCATGCGCCGCGAGGATACGAGTCGGGGCTCAGTCCTCCTGCAGGGCGGCCAGCGCGTGGGCCTGCGCGCGCGTGGCCGGATAGAGTTCGCGATAGACGGCGTAGAGCGCCTCGTAGGCCTCTGTGGCCGCCGGGTCGGGATCGATCACGTCGGCGACGGCGTTCCAGCGGGCCGCCTCGTCCACCAGGCCACCGGCACGCCCGGCGAGCCAGGCGTCGCCGTAGCTCGCGCCGATCGTCTGCACGGGCAGCTCTTGAGCGCGGCCGGTCACGTCGGAGACGATCCGCGTCCACAGCGAGCCGCGCGTCCCGCCGCCGACGGCGACGAGGCGGCGCGGCTCGGCACCCGCGTCGGCGAACGCCTCGAGGTTGTGGCGCACGCCGTAGGCGGTGGCTTCGAGCAGCGCGCGGTACAGGTGCCCGCGGCCGTGGGAGAGCGTCAAGCCGCAGATCACGCCGCGTGCGCGGGGGTCGAACACCGGCGTGCGCTCGCCGGCGAAGTAGGGCAGCGCGACCAGCCCGCCGGCGCCCGCCGGCACGGCGGCCGCCTCCGCGAGGAGCTGTTCGTAGGGCACGCCGCCCGCGATCTCGCGCAGCCACGCCGTGAGCGCGCCCGAGGTGGCCATGCCCGCCGCGACCGTGCGGATGCCGGGCTCGACGCCGTTGGTGAGCCAGAGCCGCGGATCCGGCCGCGGCCCGGTCTCCACGGCGACGATGAACATCGTCGTGCCGTACATCAGCATCGCGTCGCCCGGGTCGCGCACGCCGGCGCTCAGCGCCTCGGCCCACGCGTCGATCGTGCCGGCGGCGACCGGCGTCCGCAGTGCCAGCCCCGTCGCTTCGGCGCCCGCGGCGCTGACCTCGCCCGCGACCTCGCCGGGCCAGAGCAGGCGCGGGAGCGGGAGGCCGGGAGCGATCGCCTCGGCCCAGGGCGCGTGCCAGTCGCCCGCCTCGAGGTCGTAGAGCGGGTCGCACTGGCTCGCCGAGTGGTGGTCGAGCACGTACTCGCCCGTCAACCGCTGCACCGCGTAGGAGCTGGCCATCAGGAGCCGGCGCGTACGCGCCCACACGTCCGGCTCGCGCCGGCGCAGCCAGAGCAGCTTCGGCCCGACCGCCTGGGTCGTGAGCAGGGAGCCGCCGCGCGCGACGATCGCCTCGGCGCCGAGCTCCTCGGTGAGCTCGGCGATCTCGGCCTGCGCGCGCGTGTCGACGCCGTAGAGGATCGCCGGGCGCAGCGGCCGGCCGTCGGCGCCGGCGGCCAGCACGCACGGCCCGAGCCCGCTCACGCAGACCGCGGCGGGCGGCCATGGGCCCTGTGCCGCGAGCTCGCGGCACAGCGACACGACCGCCTCCCACCACGCGCCCTCGGCGTCGTGCTCGACCCAGCCTGGCCGCGGCCGGGCGGTGGCGTGCGGCCGCTCGGCGCTCGCCAGCAGCTCGCCGCCGGGCGTCGCGAGGACCGCCTTGGCGCTCGAGGTGCCGATGTCGAGGCCGAGCAGGACCTCCGTCATGCCCTTGAGCCTCCGTTGAGAAATCGATTACGAAACGGATCGCAGTGATACCGCTCGAACCGCCGCCGTGTCAAGGCGATCCCTAAGCTGACGCCGGTGCAGCGCCTCTGCGTCTTCTCCGGCTCCAGTCCCGGCGGGCACCCGGACTACGCGCGCGCGGCGGACGGGCTGGGACGCGCGCTGGCCGGCCAAGGGATTGGGCTGGTCTACGGCGGCGCGAGCGTCGGCTTGATGGGCGCGGTCGCCGACGCGGCGCTCGACGGAGGCGGCGAGGCGATCGGCGTGATCCCGCAAGCGCTCGTGGATCGCGAGATCGCCCACACGGGGCTCACCGACCTGCGCGTGGTGGACTCGATGCACGAGCGCAAGGCCCTGATGGCCGAACTGGCGGACGGGTTCATCGCCCTGCCCGGGGGGATGGGGACGCTCGAGGAGCTCTTCGAGGTCTACACCTGGACGCAGCTCGGCCTGCACTCTAAGCCGCTCGGCCTGCTCGACGTGCGCGGCTACTACGCGCAGCTGGCCGCGTTCCTCGACCACGCGGTGGCGGAGCGCTTCGTCACCGCTGAGCACCGCGAGATGCTCGTCGTCGAGCAGCGCGCCGAGGCGATGATCGATGCGTTCAGGGGCTGGCGACCGCCGGCGCGCTCGAAGTGGATCGATCGCTCGCAGACGTGAGCACGGCCAGCATCGCGTCGGCCGCCGTCGAGCGCACGGGAGCGACCGCGGCGCTGACCTGCCGCGACGGGGCGGGCTCGAGGCGGCGGAGCGCCACGGCGTCGCCGATCGAGGCCGCCGCCAGCGAGGGCGCGAGCGCGACGCCCACCGCCGCCACCAGCCGCCCGACCGCGCCGTAGTCGTCGGACGCGAACGCGACGGTCGGCGTGAAGCCCGCCACGCCGGCGCCGTGCGCGAGCAGGCGGTTGCACGTCGAGTCCACGGACGAGATCCAGGTCTCGCCGGACAGCTTCGCCATCGCAACCGGCTCGCCGTTCGCGAGCGCGTGGCCGGGCGGCAGCGCGACGAGCATCTCGTCCTCGGCGAGCGGATGCAGCTCGATCCCGCTGGGGTCGAGCACCGGCTCGAAGTCGTACTCGAACACGACCGCGACGTCGAAGCGCCCGTCGCGCAGTCCGGTCGCGGCCGCGACCGGCTCTGCCTCCTCCAGGCTCAGCTCGACGTCGGGGTGGCGTGTCCGAAACGTGGCGATGGCGGGCGGGACGAGCACCGATCCGGCGCTGCGGAACGCGGCCAGCCGCAGCCGGCCGGCGCGCAGGCTCACGACGGCGTCGAGCTCCTCGCCGGCGAGCTGGAGGCGCTCGCGCAGCGCCGCGGCGTGGCCGGCGAGGACCGCGCCCGCCTCGGTGAGCCGGACGCCGCGCGGGCCGCGCTGGACGAGCGCGGCGCCGGCCTCGCGCTCGAGCGCGCCGATCGCCTGCGAGACGGCCGACGGCGTGTAGGCGAGCGCCGCGGCCGCTGCGGTCATCGAGCCCGCGCGCGCGACCGCGTCGAAGATCAGCAGGCGGCGCGGGTCGAGCATGCAGCTCAGCTTAATGCCGTCCGTCGATACGTTCGCTGGCCCGAACGCCCCGCGGCTGGGAGCCTCGGCGGCATGACCTCCACCACGCTCCACACCCTGCGCGTCTTCCTCGACTCCGGCGGCGCAGGCGGCAACCCGCTCGGCGTGCTGCTCGACGGCGCCGCCGTGGCGCCCGCGGCGCGCCAGGCCGTCGCCGCCGACCTCGGGTTCTCCGAGACCGTGTTCGTCGACGATGTCGCCACAGGCGCGCTGCGGATCTACACGCCCACGGTCGAGCTGCCGTTGGCGGGGCATCCGCTCGTCGGGACGTCGTGGCTGCTCGCGCGCGCCGGCGCTGCGGTGGCCACGCTGCGCCCGCCGGCGGGCGACGTTCCCACCTGGACCGACGGCGAGCTGACGTGGATCCGGGCGCGGCTGGAGTGGGCGACGCTCTACGACGTGGCCCGGCTGCCCGCGCCGGCCGACGTCGACGCGTTCGCGGTGCCTGGGGGCGATGCGATGGTCGCGGTCTGGGCGTGGGAGGACGAGGCTGCCGGGCGCGTGCGCGCGCGGGTGTTCCCCAACGGCATCGGGATCGCCGAGGACGAGGCCACGGGCGCCGCCGCGCTGCAGTTCGGCGCGCTGCTCGACCGTGACATCGTGATTCGCCAGGGCGCCGGCTCCGAGTTGCACGCTCGGCCGGGCGGGGATGGGACGGTCGCGATCGGCGGGCGCGTGGCGCTCGTGTCAGAGCGCAGCTACGCGCCGCCTGTGCCCGCCTGACGTCCTCGCGCCCCTATGAGCCCGCACGGCGTCGGCGGACTAGAATGCGCCGATGTCCGGTCATTCCAAGTGGGCTGGGATCAAGCACAAGAAGGCGATCGTCGATGCCCGTCGCGGCAAGCTGTTCACCAAGCTCGCGCGCGCCGTCACGGTGGCGGCGAAGGAGGGCGGCGGCGACGTCGAGGGCAATCCCGCGCTCGGACTCGCCGTCCAGAAGGCCAAGGACGCGTCCATGCCCAAGGACAACATCGAGCGCGCGATCGCCAAGGGGACCGGCGAGGGCGGCGACGCCGACGCGCTGGAGGCCGTCACCTACGAGGGCTACGGCGCGGGCGGCGTGGCGCTGCTCGTCGAGGCCACGACGGAGAACCGCAACCGCACCGGCTCAGAGGTACGCCACGCGTTCACCAAGCACAACGGCAACCTCGGCGAGCCCGGCTCCGTCGCCTACCTGTTCGACAAGAAGGGCGTCGTGGTGGTCGACTCCGAGCGCTACTCCGAAGACGATCTGATGGTCGCGATCGACGCCGGCGCCGAGGACATCGGGACCGACGACGACATGTTCGAGGTCACGTGCGAGCCATCCGACCTCACCGCCGTGCGCTCCGCGCTCGACGCAGCGGGGATCGAGATCGAGAGTGCCGAGATCGCGCAGCTCCCCAAGACGCGCGTCGAGCTCGACGAGGACGGCGCGGTCAAGCTGATGCGGCTCATCGACGCCCTCGACGATCTCGACGACGTCGACGCGGTGCACGCGAACTTCGACGTCGACGCCGAGGTGCTCGAGCGCGTCGCGGGCTAGGCGGCGCGTGCGCGGGGCATCGCGCCGAGGCCGAACGCGTCGGCCAGCAGCTCGTAGGAACGCCGCCGCGCGGCGTGGTCGTGCGTGATCGTGACCACGATGATCTCGGCGCCGTACTGGTGCGCGAGCGTCTCCAGCCCGGCACGCACCTGCTCGGGCGTGCCGGCGGTGATCCGGCGGCTCTGGCCGACCGCCTCGCCCTCGGCCTCGAGGAAGCGCAGCGCCTGCTCGACGGGCGGCACCGCGAGTGCCTGGCACTCTTTAGGTTCGCGCTGCCGAGCCGATCCGCGGAAGGCGTCCGGGTCGGGGCGCAGAATCCTTCCCGCATGGTCGTCCTCGGCATCGATCCCGGCACCGCGAACACGGGCTACGGCGTGGTGGCGCGCCACGGCGCGCGCCTCGTCGCCCTCGACGGCGGGGTGATCGAGACCGCGTCCGGCCTCGACGCCGGCGAGCGGCTGGCGATCATCCACGCCCGCGCGGGTGAGCTGCTCGACGCCCATCAGCCCGACGCGCTGGCGGTCGAGGACCTGTACTTCGGCGCCAACGCGCACTCCGCGTTCGCGGTCGGCCAGGCGCGCGGGGTCGTGATCCTGGCCGCCGGCCAGCACGGGCTGCCGTGCTTCTCCTACACGCCCCAGCAGATCAAGGGCGCCGTGTGCGGTTCCGGCCGCGCCGACAAGGATCAGGTCCAGCGCATGGTGCAGGCGCTGCTCGCCCTGGCCGCCCTGCCGAGGCCCGACCATGCCGCCGACGCGCTGGCGGTCGCCATCTGCCACGCCAACGGCGCGTCCCTGCGCGCGGCGATCGGCCGAAGCACCGCCGGAGGCATGCTGGTGACCGGTGCCCAGGCCGAGGCGCGCGCGTGATCGCGCTGCTGTCGGGCGAGGTGGTGCTGCGGCGCACCGATCACGTGGTCGTCTCCTGCGCAGGCGTCGGCTACCGGCTGTCGGTCTCGGCCGAGACGCTGCGCCACACCCCGGCGGTCGGCAACGCCGCGACCCTGCACACGCACCTGATCGTGCGCGACGACGCGCTGCAGCTCTACGGCTTTGCCTCCGAGGCCGAGCGCGACCTCTTCCTGCTGCTGATCGGCGTGCAGTCCGTCGGCCCGAAGGTGGCGCTCGCGGTGCTCTCCGGCGGCGCGCCGCGCGAGCTGCTGGCCGCGGTGGCGGCAGGCGACACGGCGCGGCTGCAGGCCGTGCAGGGGGTCGGCAAGCGGACCGCCGAGCGGATCGTCGTCGAGCTGCGCGCGAAGGTCGGCGCCGCGCCGGCCGGCGACCCGATCGTGGTTGCGCGCGGCGACGACCCGCGCCTGCTGGCCCGTGAAGGCCTCGTCGGCCTCGGCTTCTCGCCGGAGGAGGCCCAGGAGCTGCTCGCCGGCGCGCCCGGCGAGACGCCCGAGGACCTGATCGCGCACGCGTTGAAGGGCTCGCGCCGCGGATGATCCGCACGCCCGGCATCGAGCGGCTGCAGACCCCGCACGAGCGCGTCGACGACGAGCTCGACGCCACGCTGCGCCCCCAGCGGCTCGAGGAGTTCATCGGCCAGGAGGAGCTCAAGGAGCAGCTCGGCGTCTCGATCGCGGCCACGGCGGCGCGCGGCGATGCGCTCGACCACGTGCTGCTGTCGGGGCCGCCCGGCCTGGGCAAGACGAGCCTCGCGCGGATCGTCGCGGAGGAGCTCGGGGTCCCGTTCGTGCAGACCGCGGGCCCGACGCTCGAGCGCAAGGCCGACATCGCGACCTACCTGAGCGACCTCGAGGATCGCGCGATCTTCTTCGTCGACGAGATCCACCGCCTCCCGCGCGCGATCGAGGAGACGTTCTACCCGGCGATGGAGGACCGCCAGCTGCCGATCACCCTCGGCGTCGGGCCGGGGGCGAAGGTGATCACGCTCGACCTCCCTCGCTTCACGCTGATCGGCGCGACCACGCGCGCGGGGCTGCTGACCTCGCCGCTGCGCGACCGCTTCGGGATCCAGCACCGGCTGGAGCACTACGCGCCCGGCGACCTCGCGCGGATTGTCGTGCGCAGCGCCGGGGTGCTGGGCGTAGCCATCGACGCGGCGGGCGCCCGCGCCATCGCCGACCGCTCGCGCGGCACGCCGCGCGTGGCCAACCGCCTGCTCAAGCGTGTGCGCGACTACGCGCAGGTGCGCTCCGACGGAGCGATCGACGCGACGGTGGCCGGCGCGGCGCTGGATCTGATGGGCGTCGACCAGATCGGGCTCGACCGGACGGACCGCGAGATCCTCGCGATCGTCTGCGAGCGCTTCTCCGGCGGCCCGGTCGGCTTGTCCACGCTCGCGGTCGCGGTGCAGGAGGAAGCCGGCACGATCGAGGACGTCTACGAGCCCTACCTGCTCCAGCGCGGCTTCCTCCAGCGCACACCGCGCGGCCGCTGCGCGACCGTGCACGCGTACCGCCACCTCGGGCTCGAGCCGCCGGCCGAGCCGAGCGCGCTGTTCTGAGCGCGGGAATCCGTGGCGGCCACCGCCGTCACCCCGCTACCCGAACGTGAACGCGTAGCCTGCCACGCCCGGATCGAGCCGCAGCTCGATCTGGCGCTGCTCGACCTTGCCGAAGTCGACCAGCCGGTAGAGCCGTTGCGCGCCCACGTGCGCGACGCCGCCGTGCACGTCGGGCCCGGCCAGCCGGTCGGGCAGCGGCCGGCCGTCGAGCAGCACGCGCACGCGCCGCGTCCGCCCGGGGGATCCGAGCACGAGGAACACGCGGCGGGCGCCCACGTGCGCGTCGAGCCGGGCGCCGGCGCGCGCCACGGAGCGCTCGCGCTGCACCGTCCAGCGGCCGCGAAACGCGAAGCCGTCGAGGGGGAGCGCGACCGGCCGGTCGCCGAAGTCCTGGCGACCGAGCTGGATGTCCAC
>Ga0136617_10002768_pt1 | contig 15607 bp, 9 predicted proteins | sample AntDrymUQ3222106_2_FD_129672 | JGI IMG/M metagenome (GOLD analysis project Ga0136617, IMG submission 129672) | Polar desert sand microbial communities from Dry Valleys, Antarctica - metaG UQ322 (21.06) | ecosystem: Environmental > Terrestrial > Soil > Desert | place: Antarctica: Dry Valley...
GAAAAGGAAACGGGGCGGAGCTTCACTTCACGCTGCCGGTGATCGAGAGGTCTGCGGGGCAGGTCGGAGGTTTGGGCCTTTCCCCCGCATTCCGTGGCTCGCAAGCTAAGATTCGAAGCGATCATGCTCGCGCGCGGGATTCGCAGCTACCACCGTCCGACCGACATCGCCGAGGCGCTGGACCTCGTTCGTCAGGGCGCGACGCCTGTCGCCGGCGGCACGCGGATCCTGGCCGACGGTGGCGAGCGCCCCAACGTGCTCGACCTCGGCGCGCTCCCCCTGCGCGGCATCACGATGGAAGACGGCGATCTACGCATCGGCGCCCTTGCCACCCTGCAGGAGATCATCGACTCCCCCGTCGCCTACACCGCGACGCGTGGCCTGCTGCCCGCGGCGTGCCGGGCGCATTCCGCATCGCGGATGATCCGCGCGATGGCGACCGCAGGCGGAGAGTCCGTCCACGGCGCGCACGATTCCGAGGTGGTGGCTGCTCTCCTGGCCCTGAACGCCGTCTTCGACGTGCGTTCGAGCGCGGAGACGGTCGAAAGCCCCGCCCTTCGGTTCCTGAAGGACCCGCGGCTCGACCTCGACGGAGGCGGGCTCGTCCTGTCCCTGTCCATCGGCGGGCGTCCCAATGGCGCGGCCCTGGAGCGGCTCGCCGTCCTGCCTTCGGCCCCTTCGATTGTGGCCGTCGCGGTCGCGCTCTCGTTCGCGGGGGAGAAATGTACCCGGGCGCGCATCGTGCTCACCGGGCTCGACTCGCGGCCCGCGCGCATCCTCGAGGCGGAGGGTCGCCTGGAGGGGACGGCCGGCGAGCCCGACGATCGCGAGCTCTGCATGGAGCAGATCAGGACCCGGGCGGTCTTCCGTGACGACGCGCACGCCTCGGCCGCGTTTCGCCGCGAGGTCGCCCTCGTGCTCGCCGCCCGCGCCATAGACCGCGCCTTCCACCAGGCCCGCGCCAGCACGGCGGACGCGCCGCCCCGCGTCCGCCCCCCGGTCAAGGCGCGTCTGCATACCGCGCTCCCCTACTTCACGTCGGGCGATATCGAGGTGAACGTCAACGGCGCGAAGCGCCGGCTGTCCTGCGATGCGCGCACGACGCTGCTCGACCTGTTGCGCGGCGGGGGCTTCTGGGGCGTGAAGCACGGGTGCGAGACCGGGGAGTGCGGGGCCTGCGCCGTCCTTCTCGACGGCGTGCCGGTGTCCTCGTGCATCGTCCTCGCCTGCCGTGCCGAAGGGCGCCAGGTGGAGACGGTCGAAGGAATGGGGACGCCGGACGCATTGCACCCGATCCAGGCCGCCTTTGTCGATACGGGCGCGATCCAATGCGGGTTCTGCACGCCGGCCATGGAGATTTGCGCCAAGGCGCTGCTCGACGCCGTCCCCGACCCCGACGAAGCGGATGTCCGAGATGCGCTGGCGGGCTGCCTCTGCCGCTGCACCGGCTACGTCAAGCCGGTCGAGGCCGTGATGCGGGCGGCGCGCGCCGCCCGGAACCGCTGATGGCGGACGGGCTGCGCAGCGTCGGAAAATCCGAGCGGCGGGTGGACAGCGTGAAGCTCGCCACCGGCCGGGGGACGTTCGTCGACGACATCGCGCTGCCGGACATGCTCTACGCGCGCATCCTTCATTCGCCCCACGCCCATGCCCGCATCGTCCGCATCGATGCCACCCACGCGAGGTCGATGCCGGGCGTCATCGCGGTGCTGACCCACGAGGACGTGCCGCGCATTCCCTACACCACGGCCGGGCAGGGATGGCCGGAGCCGTCCCCCTACGACGCCGTGATGCTCGACTCGAAGGTGCGCTTCGTCGGCGACCGCGTGGCCGTCGTCGCCGCCCAGGACCCGGAGCTGGCCCAGCGGGCGTGCGAGGCGATCGTCGTGGAGTACGAGATCCTGCCCGCGATCTTCGACCCCGAGACGGCGATGGACCCCGGCGCGCCCGTCATCCACGACCAGTCCGACTCGTCCGGCATCAAGGACGCAAGCCGCAACCTCGCCGCCGAGATCATCGCCGAGCTCGGCAGTGTCGAGACGGGCTTTGCCGAGGCGGAGCGCGTGTTCGAAGGCACGTACCGGGTGCCGTACGTGCAGCAGTCCTCCATCGAGCCGCACATCGCGATTACCTGGCTCGACGAGGACCATCGGCTGATGGTGCGCACCTCGACCCAGGTGCCCTTCCACGTCCGCCGCATCATCGCTCCGCTGCTCGGCATCCCGGTCCGGCGCATTCGCGTGATCAAGCCGCGGATCGGCGGCGGCTTCGGGGGCAAGCAGGAAATCCTGATCGAGGACCTGTGCGGGATGCTCACGCTGCGCACCGGGCGGCCGGTGCGGCTGGAGATGACACGCGAGGAAGAGCTGAGTGCGGCACGCACCCGCCATCCGCAGATCCTGCGCATCAAGTCCGGCGTGCGCGGCGGCCTGTTCACCGCCATCGAGATGCGCGTGCTGGAGAACACGGGCGCCTACGGCACCCACGCCCTCACCGTCATGAGCGTGACCGGCAACCGCGCGCTGTCGCTGTACCGGTGCCCGAACCTGCGCTACGAGGCGCGCGCGGTGTACACGAACCTGGCCGTGGCGGGCGCCTTTCGCGGCTACGGATGCCCCCAGGGCTTCTTCGCCCTGGAAAGCCACGTCGACGAGATCGCGCAGGGGCTCGGCGAGGATCCGCTGGAGTTCCGGCGCCGCAACCACGTGGTGGAGGGAGACGACCAGCCGATCGCCGAGGTGCTGGGCGAAGGCAAGGAAGGGTTCCGACAACTCATCCGTTCCTGCGGGCTTCCCCAGGCCATCGCGCTCGGCGCGAAGGCCATCGGCTGGAAGGAGAAACGATCGCGTCCGGTCGTCACGTCGGACGGGCGCCGGCACGGCGTCGGGATGGCGATCGTCATGCAGGCTTCGGGGATTCCGGGCGTGGACATGGGAGCGGCGTCGCTGAAGATGAACGAGGACGGATCGTTCAACCTGCTCATCGGCGCCACCGACATCGGCACCGGCGCGGACACCATGTTCTGCCAGGTCGCCGCCGAAGCCCTGGGCGTTCCGATGGACAAGATCATCCCGTACTCATCCGACACCGACATGACGCCGTTCGACCCTGGCGCCTACGCATCGTCCACGACCTACATCTCGGGGCGCGCGGTGGAGAAGGCGGCGCGGCTGGTGCTCGAGCAGATCCGCGGTGTCGGCGCGCGCATGCTCGAAGAGGAGCCGGACGACGTCGTGATGCACGGCGAGAAGGTCTGCGCGAAGGACGGCCGCTTCGTGACCTACGCGCAGGTCTGCCTGTCGTCGCTGTACCAGAAGGACCAGTTCCAGATCATGGCCACCGCCTCGCACATGTCGCTGGACTCGCCTCCGCCCTTCGCCGCCGTCTTCGTCGAGGTGGAGGTCGACGTGGAAACGGGGCTCGTCCGCGTCGTCAAGCTCGTGGAAGCGGTCGACTGCGGGCAGGTGGTGAACCCGCAGATGGCAGAGGGACAGGTCGAAGGCGCCGCCGTCCAGTCCCTGGGATACGCGCTCTACGAGCGCATGCCCTTCGACGCGACGGGGCGCATGGAGTTCCGTTCGTTTCGTGACTACACCATCGCCACCGCGACGGACGTGCCGGAGATCGTCACCATCCTCGTGCCCACCCACGAGCCGACGGGCCCGTTCGGGGCCAAGGCGATCGCCGAGATCCCCATCAATGGCCCCGCTCCGGCCATCGCCAACGCCGTATTCAACGCCACCGGCGCCCGCATCCGCGAGCTGCCGCTGACCCCGGAGCGCGTGCTCGCCGCGATCCGCGCGATGCCGGGCGAGACACCGCCCTCCGCCGGGAAGAGAAAACAACCCTGAGCGAGCGTCTCTGGTACAAGGACGCGATCCTCTACGAGCTGCACGTCCGCGCCTACAAGGACGGCGTCGGCGATGGGATGGGAGACTTCACGGGTCTCACCGAGAAGCTCGACTACCTGCAGGACCTCGGCGTCACGGCGATCTGGCTGCTGCCTTTCTACCCATCGCCCCTGAAGGACGACGGGTACGACACCGCCGACTACACGGACGTGCACCCGGCCTACGGGACCATGCGCGACTTCCGGGTCTTCCTGAAGGAAGCGCACCGCCGCGGGCTGAAGGTGATCACCGAGCTCGTGCTGAACCACACCTCCGACCAGCATCCGTGGTTCCAGCGCGCGCGGAGGGCCAAGCCGGGCAGCGCCGCGCGCAACTTCTACGTCTGGAGCGACACGCCGGAGAAGTACCTCGGGACGCGCATCATCTTCCAGGACTTCGAGCACTCGAACTGGACGTGGGACCACGAGGCCAAGGCGTACTACTGGCACCGCTTCTACTCGCACCAGCCCGATCTCAACTGGGACAACCCCCAGGTGCGCAAGACGATGCTTTCGGTCCTGGACTTCTGGTTCGAGGACGTGGGGGTCGACGGCCTGCGGCTGGACGCCGTCCCGTATCTCTTCGAGCGCGAAGGCACGAACAACGAGAACCTGCCCGAGACGCACGAAGCGCTCAAGGACATCCGGCGGCACATCGACCAGCGCTACCCCGAGAAGATGCTCCTGGCGGAGGCGAACCAGTGGCCCGAGGACGCCGTGGCCTACTTCGGCGGCGGCACCGGCGACGAGTGCCATACCGCGTTCCACTTCCCGCTCATGCCCCGGCTGTTCATGGGCATCCGCACCGAGGACCGTTATCCCATCGTCGACATGCTCGAGCAGACGCCGGCGATCCCGGCCAACTGCCAGTGGGTGCTCTTCCTCCGGAACCATGACGAGCTGACCCTCGAGATGGTGACGGACGAGGAGCGGGACTACATGTACCGCGTCTACGCCCAGGACCAGCAGGCGCGCATCAACGTCGGCATCCGGCGGCGGCTCGCGCCCCTGCTCGGGAACAGCCGCCGGAAGATGGAGCTGATGAACGGCCTGCTGCTGTCGCTCCCCGGCACGCCCGTCATCTACTACGGCGACGAGATCGGCATGGGCGACAACTTCTATCTCGGCGATCGCAACGGCGTGCGCACTCCCATGCAGTGGAGCCCGGACCGCAACGCGGGGTTCTCCCGCGCGAACTCCCAGAAGCTCTACTCGCCCGTGATCATCGACCCCGAGTACCACTACGAGGCGATCAACGTCGAGGTCCAGCAGGACAACCCCCAGTCGCTGCTGTGGTGGACGAAGCGCGTGCTCAGCGTGCGCAAGCAGTGCAAGGCCTTCGGCCGCGGCACCCTCGAGTTCCTGCACCCCGAGAACAACAAAGTGCTCGCGTTCGTCCGCGCGTACGAGGGGCAGTCGGTCCTCATGGTCGCGAACCTCTCCCGGTTCCCGCAGCACGTGGACCTGAACCTCTCCGCCTTCAAGGGGATGACGCCGGTGGAGATGTTCGGCCGCAACGCCTTCCCCGCCGTCTCGGCGGCGCCCTACCCGCTCGCGCTCGGTCCGCACAGCTTCTACTGGTTCTCCCTCGAGGCACTCGCGCCCGCCGCCGCCGAGGCGACGACCGCGCTGCCGGTGCTCGCCTGGAACGGGACCCTCGACGATCTCGTGCTCGACGAGAACCGCGACGCCCTGGAGGCGGTGCTTCCGGCGATGCTCCGCTCGCGCCCCTGGTACCGCGGGGGCCAGCGCAAGGTGCAGTGGGCCGAGATCGTCGAGAGCGTCCCCGTCCGCGACGAGGCCCGCCTCGCGTTCGTGCGCGTCGAGTACACCGAGGGCGAAGCGGAGACGTACGTCGTGCCGATATCGCTCGCGACCGGAAAGCATGTCGAGGACCTCCAGGCGCATTCGCCCCATGCCCTCCTGGCCCGGGTGCAGTCCACGGACGGACCCGCGGCTCTCTACGACCCGTTGTGGGAGCGCGTCTTCTGCGAGGCCCTGCTCGGCTTCATGGTGCGCAAGCAGCCGCGCGGCGCGGAAGGCCAGCTCGTCGGATGGTCCGACCGCGAGATCCGGCGCCCGCGGGATCGGCAGACGGGGAAGTCGGCGAGCCTGACCGTGATCGACCAGGCAAACACGTCGGTGATCTTCGGCACGCGCTTCATCCTGCGCCTGCTGCGGATCCTCGAGCCGGGGATCCATCCCGACCTCGAGATGAGCCAGTTCCTCACCGACCGCAAGTTCACGCACACGCCGCAGCTCCTCGGCCTCCTCGAGTACCGCCGCCAGCGCGGCCCGGCGATGACGGTGGCGCTGCTGCACGAGTACGTGGCCCACGAAAGCGACGCGTGGCGGTTCACGGTCGACGAGATGGGCCGCTACTTCGAGCGCGTCCTGAGCGGTGGGCCGGGCGCGTCGTCCGCTCCCCCACCTGCGACGGGGTCGCTGGCCGAGCTCGCCGCGCAGCCGATCCCCGCGCAGGCCCAGGAGCGGATCGGCAGCTACCTCCAGTCCGCGCGCCTCATGGGTCAGCGCACGGCGGAGATGCACCTTGCCCTGGTCTCGCGCCCCGGTGAGCCTGCGTTCGCGCCGGAGCCGTTCACGGAGCTGTACCAGAGGTCCATCGTGCAGTCGATGCGCACCCTCGCGCGGCAGACGTTGCAGCGCCTCCGCCGACGCGTGCGTACGCTCCCGGAGGACGCCCGCGCGGACGCCCATCGCCTGCTGCAGCTGGAGGCGGAAGTCATCAAGAAGGCCCGCGTGACGCTGTCGGGCCGCTTCACGGGAGTCCGCACCCGCTACCACGGCATGCTCCACCTCGGGCAGGTGCTCTACACGGGGAAGGACTTCGTCATCCTGACGTCGGAGGGCGAGTCGGTCCGATCGGCCGCCGACCGCCGGGTCAAGCGCTCGCCGCTGCGCGACGTGGCCTCGATGCTGCGCTCGCTGCACTACGCGTCCGCGCACGAGTTCTCGACCGGAGGCACGACGTCGTCGGTGCGGCCGGAGGATCTTCCGGCGCTCCAGCCGTGGGCGCGCTTCTGGAGGACCTGGGTGTCGGTGGCGTACCTCCAGGGGTATCTCGGCGCCGCGGACGGCGCGCGTTTCGTGCCGAAGTCGACGGAGGAGCTGGGCGCCGCCCTCGACGCCTACGTTCTCGAAAAGGCGCTCCACGAGCTCGGCTCCGAGCTCGATGCTCGCCCGGCGTGGGCGCGTATACCCATCCTCGGAATCCTGGAGCTCGTTGGATGACGAGGACGTTCCGCCAACTGGGGGGCGGCGGCGTGCGCAGCACGACGGCGCCCCCTGGGGGGTCTGGGGGGGAGCGAGGTCCTTTCGTTGTCCCGCACCGACGTTCCCCCCCAGCTAAACAAGGAGTCCACGTGAGATTGCCGCTCGCACTCCTCGCATGCCTGCTCGCGACGCCGATGGCGTCCGCGCAGACGTCGCCTTTCCTTCCCGACCGCCTGCACCGCGATCTGGTGAACGAGATCTCCGGCGACCGCGCGTTCGAGAACGTCCGCTGGCTGACCCACTACCATCGCACCGGCGGCAGCCAGGACTTCTTTGCCGCCGCGGAGTGGATCCGGCAGGCCGCCGTGCGTGCAGGCCTGCAGGACGTAAAGCTCGTCCGGCAGCGGTACAAGGGCAGCTCGTGGTCGTGCCGAAGCGCCGAGGCCTGGCTGGTCGAGCCCGAGTCCGTGCGACTCGCCTCGTACGGCGAGGTTGCGGTGTCGATCGCCGACAACAGCCGCACGACCCACGTCGTCGCGGAGCTGGTGGACGTGGGAGCCGGGATCGCCGAGGCGGACTACGCCGGCAAGGCCGTCGCCGGCCGGATCGTGCTCGCATCGGGATCGGTGTCCGTCGCGCATCGCGAGGCGGTGTGGAAGCGTGGAGCCCTCGGCGTCCTGTCCCACGCTACCAACCGCCCGGACGTGATCGACGCCCCCGACCAGGTCGCGTGGGGCCGTCTGCCCTTCGACGCGAAGGACGTGGACGGGGTCGCCAATGGAACGCCCTCGACGTTCGCCGTCATGATCTCGCCGCGGCGCGCGCGGCTGCTGCAGAAGCGTTTGGCCGCGAAGGATGCCGCGGCCCTGAAGGTGAAGGTCGACATCGAGGCGTCGTTCCTCCCCACCGCCGAGCAGGCCTACGTCGAAGGATGGATCCGCGGCACCGAGGTCCGCGACCAGCAGGTGGTGCTGACCGCGCACATCCAGGAGGAGATGACCTCCGCCAACGACGACGGCAGCGGGTGCGGAAACCTGCTGGAGATGGGGCGCGCGCTCACGCGCCTGATCGCGGAGGGAAAGATCCCCCGCCCGCGGCGCGACATCCGCTTCTGGTGGGTGAACGAGTTCTCGAGCCAGGAGCAGTACTTCCGCGAGAACCCCGCCGAGCCCGCGCGCATGCTCCTGAACGTCAACCAGGACATGGTCGGGGCACGCCAGAGCATGGGCGGCCGCGTGCAATACGCGTCGCGCCTGCCCTGGAGCCTCCCCCACGCGCTGGACGACGTGATGGAGAGCGTCCTCGGCGCAGTGCGAGACGGGAACACGTCGTTGCTGACCACCCGCGGCACCGAGCATCCGCAGCCGTTCACCCGCGAGATCCTGGCCGTCAAGGGCTCGCGCGAGCCGTACCATGCGCGCATGGTCCCGTACTACGGCAACACGGACCACCATGCGTTCACGCCGGCGCACATCGGCGTGCCGGCGACGAGCCTCACCAACTGGCCCGACGAGTTCATCCATTCCACCGGCGACGACCTCGACCAGATCGACGCCACGCAGCTCGAGCGCAACGCCGTGGTGGCGGCGTCGGTGGCGTTGTACTTCGCGGGGCTCGACGATGCGCGCGCTCCCGCTCTCGCCGCGTACGTCGCGTCGCGCGGCCGCGCCCGCCTTGCCGGCGACCTGGCCACCGCTATCGCGCACGTCGCCGGCGCGGCGGATGCAGATCGCGCGGCGGCATACCGGGCCTCCGGCAACCTGCTGCGGCAGTCGTATCGCCGGGAAGCGGCGGCGCTGGCCTCCGTGGCCCGCATGGCGCCGCGGAGCCGCGCCGCCGACCTCGTCGCCCGCCGGAGCGCGGAGATGGAGGAGCAGCAGGCGCGCGACGCTCGCGCGCTGGAGGATGCGTGGACGGCGATCACGGGCCGCGCCGCCGCCGCCCTCGCGCGCACGGCGGAGGAGGACGAGCTCGCCGGCGCCGTTTACACGCCGACGCGGGACATCGGCGCCTGGCAGGACGCCGTCGCGCGCGTCAAGCCCGTCGAGGGATTGCACCCGATGATGCAGTTCGAGGTCTACAATTTCGCCGACGGACGGCGCACCGCCCTCGAGGTGTACGACGCCGTGGCCGCCGAGGCGCTCTCCGCCGGCGGGTGGTACTACGGGAAGCCGACGCACGCGCTGGTGCGGGAAGCGCTCGAAAGCGCGGCAAAGGCGGGGGCCTTTACAGTCGTACGCAGGTGAGCGCGCCGTCCCGCCACCCTGCAAAGGAGAAAGCAGTGCAGCGATCCAGCCTGTCCGCCCTCATCTTCCTCGCCGCGTGCGCGGCCGCCCCAGCGCAGACGCCACCGCCGGAGCGCCCTGCCTTCCCCGGCGCGCCGTCGTTCCCGGGCGCGGCCTCGATGCCGGCCGCGGCAACCGACACGCGGGCCCTGGAGATCGCCGATCGGGTGATGCAATCCCTCGGCGGCCGCGAAGCGTGGGACAAGACCCGCTTCCTGCGCTTCGGATTCGGCAGCGAGCGCGACGGCAAGTTCCAGGGGCGCACGCACGTCTGGGACAAGTGGACCGGCCGCTATCGCGTCGAAGGGCTGAACCGGGAAGGCGCTCCGTTCGTGACCCTCATGAACCTCGACACCCGCGAGGGAGAAGCGTGGATGTCCGGCCAGCGGCTCGGCGGTGAGGCCCTGAAGCAGGAGCTGGACCGCGCTTATGGCATGTGGGTGAACGACACCTACTGGCTTCTGATGCCCTACAAGCTGCGCGATCCGGGCGTCACCCTCACCTACGCCGGCGAGGAAACGGGCGCGAACGGAGCCGGGTACGACAAGGTGAAGCTCGCCTTCGACAACGTGGGGCTCACCCCGAAGGACAACTACTGGGTGTGGGTGAACCGGGAGACCGGGCTCGTGGACCGCTGGGACTTCGTGTTGAAGGGCGAGGCCGTGCCGCCGACGACGTGGAACTGGATCGGGTGGCGCAAGCACGGCGGCATCATGCTCGCGGGCGAGCGCGTGAACCCGGAGGGCCGGAAGATCCTGCTCCCGGGGATCGAGGTGCCGGAGTCGGTGCCGGAGTCAGTGTTCACATCCCCGGATCCGAGCCGTTAGCGTCTTTGCCTCACAACCAGGGCGCGTTGACGGGATTCGCGCGCCGCGTGTCGAGCACGCCGTCGAGGATGACGGCGAGGTTCAGGTAGGCGGAGAAGTCGAGGACGTGGCCGTCGGGGGCGGCGGCGGAGACGCGGGCCGCCACCGGCACGCGATCTCGATGGCGCACGTCGATCACGAGGGCGCCGTCGGTGAAGGTGCCCATCTCGCCGCTCACGTCCAGCCGATACTCGCGGCCGCGCATGCGTCCGACGATGAAGGCCGCTTCCCCCTCGCGGGCCGCGAAGAACCCGTCACGGACCGGCGTGGAGTCGAAGGCGGGGCGGCTGCCGAAGAACCGCGGCTTCTCGATGTACGGTCCTCCGTCCTCCGGGCAGAAGACGTCGCAATTACCGCACTCGTTGCAGAAATCCTGGAAGTTCGCGATCTGGTGCTGTTTGCCGACTTCGAAGACTCCGGCCGGCACACGCTCCACCGCGCCCGCGCGCACGACGAAGTGATCGTACGGCGCGCGGAAGGGCGCCACCTCGTACGAGAAGTTGGCGTCGTTGGGGCACACGGGGATGCACTTGTCGCAGTTGATGCAGTCGAAGAGGACGAGGAACGAACCGATCTTCCGGGGCGGGGTGACGTTGTGCGCGGCGTGATACCGCGCGTCGGCGGTCGCGCGGGCGACGATGTCGGGGGTGTCGAGGACGGCCGCGCGAGCGACGGCGATTGGGTCGTCGCCGCGACCGGAATGCCCGCCCGCCTTCAGGATGAAATCGCCGATCGTCGTCGCGCCGAGGGCCCGCATCCGCTCCTCGAGGCGAGAGAGATACGCGGGCAGCCGGCCGTACCCTCCGGGCCGGAGGAGGTCGGTGCAGGTGGTGATGGGCGTGAACCCGAGCGCCACGCACTCCGGAAAGTTCTGCCCATCGACGCCGGCGGAGAACGAGATGGGGACCGCCGGCCGCGCGGCGCGGAACTTCGCGACCAGGTTCAGCGTGATGACGTGCAACGGCGCGCCGGAGAGGTACATCACCGCTTCCGACACCGGGAAGAACGTGCGGTGGTTCCTGACCACGAGCGTGTTCGAGAATTTCACCTGGAACCTGCGCCCGAGCGAGACCGCGAGCTCGGAGAGTCGGTCGGTGATCTCCAGCGCCTCCGACCACTGGAGGTCCTTCTCGAAGTCCTCCGCGCGGGTCTCGATCTCGCGATAACCGAGGACATCGTGCAGGAGCCCATCCACCACCGCGCGCCCGAGGAGGGTCGGATTCATCTTCACCGTGACGTGCAGCCCCATCTCCGTCATCAGGAAACGCGCGATGCCCTCGATCTCCGATGCGGGACAGCCGTGGAACGTCGACAATGTGACCTGGTCCGACAGCCGCTCGCGGAACGGCACGTCCCGGAACCGGGCAAGGTCGTCGGGGATTTGCGCCCTTAGCGCAGCCACCGTGGCCGTCGCGTCCTTCATGCCCTCGATCCAGGCCCGGACGGCCGCGCTCCCCACGCCGGCGAGGTCGTAGCCCACGCTCATGTCGTAGATCGTTTCCGTCGCCGAGCCGCCCAGTCCCTCCGCGCGCAGGATGTCCACCAGCATCGAGCCCGCGACATACTCGCGCAGGCTTTCCGCGAGGCGGAGCTCCTGGCTCCACTCGACGTTGTAGCCGACGGTGACGGCGTCGATGCACGGCCGCGGCAGCACGAGCCGATCGTTGACCTGCACCGTCTTCAGCTCGAGGATGCGGCTGCCGGCAAGCCAGGCGAGGACGATGTTCTGGGCCATCTGGTCCTGCGGACCTGCGGCCGGTCCGAGGGGATTCGACGCCGCGCGGCCATGGAACAACACTCCGAGGTCGAGATCCGGAGACGCCCGCCAGAACTTCCGCGCCGGCAGGTCGAAGATCTTCCCCTCGCGCTCGTGCTCGCGGACCATCCGGCGCAGCAGCACCGGGAACGGCGCCGGGATCAGGTCCAAGTCAGTGCACCGGCGCGGAATGGTAGAGGCGCACGGAGCGCACCAGGCCGGCGACCTCGTCGACCTCTCCCTCCGCGCCCGTCGGCCGCGCGTAGGAGATGAGCAGCGCGGTCTCGTCGTCCGTCACCGACCAGAACCACCAGTCCGCGGCCGAGGTCGAGCCGCGGTGCGAGTAGATGCGGCACCCGGGGCCGGCCGCGCTGCGGATCGTTTCCTCGTCGACCTCCAGCCCGAGGCTGTGCAGGAAGCGGGCGAGAAAGTCCGCGCCTCCGAAGCTCGGCTGCCGCCCGCGGGTGTGCCGTGCTCCCGACAGGTAGACGATTCCACCGCCGCCCGGAGGGCGCAGCGTGGTCACGCTGTCCACGGTGGCCATGTCCCAGCCGTCGGGTACCTGCAAGGTGAACCACCCCTGGGGATCGGTGAGCACCGGCATGGCATGACTACTGTACGACCTTGCCCGGGCGCGCGCCGGTCAGGGCGCCGTGGCGGACGACGGGCTCTCCCCCGACCAGCACGTCGCGGATCCCCACCGGGAACTGCATCGGGTCCTCGAAGGTCGCGCGGTCCGCGACCGCCTCCGCATCGAACACGACGACGTTCGCGCGCTGTCCTTCGCGCAGCTCGCCGATGCCGCGCAGCGCGAGCGCCGATGCCGCCTGGGAGGTCATCTTGCGGATGGCTTCCTCGAGCGGGACGATCCCGCGGTCGCGGACATAACGGCCGAGGATGCGCGGGTAGGTGCCGTACGCGCGGGGATGCGGCCGGCCTCCCAGCAGGCCGTCGGTGCAGGCATTGACGTAGGGCAGGGCGAGGAAGCGCTCGACCACCGCCTCGTCCTGCGAAAAGGAGATCATGGCCACGCCCATGCGCTCCGCCAACAGCAGGTCGAAGGCCGATTCGAACGGGTCCTTGCCCCACGCTCTTGCCGCATCGGCGAGGCTCTTCCCCAGGACCTCCGGATGGCGGCCGGAGGGGATGTCCGCGATCACGATCCCTTCGGGACCGCTCCACTTCCAGAAATTGTCCCAGTCTGCGGGCTTCGGATCCGACATCTCCGCGCGCAGGCGCCGGCGTGCTTCCGCGTCGGCCAGGATCCCCAGCGTGTGCGCAGCGCCTCCCGCATGCGCCCATGGCGGGAGAATGGCGCCCAGCAAGGTGCTGCCGGCAATGTAGGGATACTGGTCGGCGGTGAGGCGGAGGCCCTCGTGGCGTCCCTTGTCGATCGCGCTGACAACGTCCCCGGCGCGGCCCCAATTATCCCGGCCGGCCACCTTCAGGTGCGACACGTGGACGGCGCAACCCGACTCGCGCGCGACGCGGATCATCTCGTCGAGCGCTTCGAGGATGCGATCGCTCTCGCTGCGCATGTGGACCACGAGCGCGCGCCCCGTCTCGGCGAGGACACGTCCGAGGGCGATGAGCTCGGCCGTATCCGCGTAGCAGCACGGAGGGTAGATGAGGCCGGTCGACAACCCGCATGCGCCTTCATCCAGTCCGCGGCGCAACAGCGACTGCATCTCCGTGATCTCGGTGTCGGTCGCCTTGCGATCCTCCGGGCCGATGGCCCACTGGCGCAGCGCGCCGTGGGGAACGAGATAGGCGACGTCCGGCGCCGGTCTTGCGCCGGATACCCGCTGCAGGTATTCGGCGGTCGACGACCAGCTCCACTCGACGCCGAAATCCCCGAGCAGGCCGGTGAGCTTCTCCCGCCACGACGCGCGCGCTTCGGGACGCACGGGCGCGACGGAGATGCCGTCCTGGCCGAACACCTCGAGGGTGATGCCCTGGCGGATCTTCATCGGCAACAGCGGGTCGGCGAGCACCTTCACGTCCGAGTGGCTATGCGTGTCGATGAAACCGGGACAGACGATGTGCCCGCGGCAGTCGATCGCTTCCGGTGCTACGAGGTCGGGGCCCACGGCGGCGACAAGGCCGTCGCGGATCCCGACGTCGGCGATCACGCGCGGCCGGCCCGACCCGTCGACGACCGTGCCGCCCTCGAGGACGCGGTCGAGGCCCATCTACAGCATGTCTTTGGAGATGTCGCCGTACGACTCGGGCCGCCGGTCCCGGTAGAACTGCCAGTGGGCGCGGACCTTCGTGATGAGGTCCAGATCGAGGTCGGCCACCACCAGCTCGTCCTTGTCGCGGCTCCCGATGGACAGGATCTGCCCGTAGGGGTTGCAGAAGTACGAGGAGCCGTAGAACTCGCCGAAGTTCCAGGGCTCCTCGCGGCCGACGCGATTGTTGGTGCCGACGAAATAGCCGTTCGCGATGGCCATCGACGTCTGCTCGATCTTCCAGAGGTTGTCCGAGTGGCCGGTGGTCGTGGCCGAGGGGACGAAGACGATCTCCGCGCCGTGGAGGCCGAGCATCCTTCCGCCCTCGGGAAAGTGGCGGTCGTAGCAGATGTAGACGCCGATGGTCGCATAGCGCGTCTTGAACACCGGATAGCCGAGGTTCCCGGGCTTGAAGTAGAACTTCTCCCAGAACGCGGGCAAGCAGTGCGGGATGTGGTTCTTGCGGTACTTGCCGAGGTAGGTGCCGTCGGCGTCGATGACGGCGGCGGTGTTGTAGTAGATCCCCGTCGCCTCTTCCTCGTACACCGGCACCACGATCGCCATTTCGTGCTTCTTCGCCACGGCCTGCATGAGCTTGATGGTCGGCCCGTCGGGCACGCGCTCGGTGAACTCGTACCACCGCGTGTCCTGCTCGGCGGCGAAGTACGGTCCGTAGAACAGCTCCTGCAAGGAGAGGATCTGCACGCCCTGCGCGGCGGCTTGCTCGATGAGCAGCAGGTGCTTTTCGATCATGGCCTCGCGGATCTCGGCGAGGCTCGCCTTGTCGGGGGAGAGGACGTTTGCGGCCTGGATGAGACCGCAGCGGACGATGCGTGCCATGCCCGTCGATTACATCACAGGTCGTCGCCGCGGCGCCTCGGTCGCTTCAGGCGTTTGCGTCGTTGTCCCTTCGTCCGTCCCTTCCCTTCCGTCCTCTGTGGCTGGCTGCGTCCGTGGTCATCTTCGTCATTCGTTGATCACGTCCTCCGAGCCTCCGTCACTCCGTGGCTTATCCGCTGCTCCGCGGTCCGCCGTTCCGGAACGACGCGAATTGCCGGGAAACAGCATACGTCTCAGCCGACTCCCGGACGACCTGCGGGTTGAAGCGGCCGAACACCAGCTCGCTTTCGTACACATTGTGGGCACGGCAGCGAAGGGAGATGTTCTCAACCGTCGCCGGCCCCTGGCGTCCGAAGGGCTGGACGTGATGCCACTCGAGAAACCGCCGCTCGCTGCATCGCCCACGCTTCCCTTCGAACGCACATTGCCCGGCGTCGCGCTTCAGGATCAGCTCGACTTCCTGCTTGCCGCGGTGCCGCGCTTCGTTGAGGACCACGAGGTGGTTC